>ERZ761602.1016-NODE-1016-length-54710-cov-257.080139_pt1 | contig 54710 bp, 45 predicted proteins | sample MGYA00512165_ERZ761602 | MGnify/ENA primary metagenome ERZ761602 (study PRJEB28899, sample SAMN02445085) | bioreactor sludge metagenome | biome: EBPR sludge; isolation source: Thorneside wastewater treatment plant | place: Australia: Brisbane, Thorneside...
AGGTTGGAGACGACGCTGTTGCTGCCCCAGATGAGGATCAGCCGCGCGTCGACGACGTTCTCGGCGTCGAAGCCGATGCTCGCACCGACCGTCGCGCGGTAGCCCATGGCGCCGGCGCTGGCGCAGATCGTCCGGTCGAGCTGCGCGGCGCCGAGACGGTGGAAGAAACGGCGGTCGAGCGAACCGTAGCCGAGCAGCCCCGAGTTGCCGGCATAGCTGTAGGGGACGATCGACTCGGCACCATGGCTGGCGACGATGCCGCGGAAACGGTCGGCGATGGTGTCCAGCGCCTCGTCCCAGCTGATCCGTTCGAAGCGCGCGCCCGGCCCCTTCGCGCCGACGCGCCGCAGCGGATGCAACAGGCGTTGCGGGTGATGGATGCGCTCGGGGTAGTGCGCCACCTTGGTGCACAGCACGCCGGCAGTCGGCGGGTGATCGGCCGCGCCGGCGACCTTCAGCACGCGGCCCTGGCTGACCGTGACCTCGAGTGCGCAGGTGTCCGGGCAGTCATGCGGACAGGCGCCACGTATCGTGTGGCTGACGGCGTCTTCGGCAACCGCTTGCGCCATGGTCGGGTGTCCTCCGGCAAGGGATGGGTGGGCGACGGCGACACGATAACAGGTTGCCGGCTGCCTGGGCACGCGTCAAACCAGCAGCGCCTTCATCAGCGCATCCTTCGCGTCCTGGTAGAACTCGATGTCCAGCCGGGTCGCCATCTCATCGGACAGATCGAACAACTGGCGACGGCAGGAGACTGGCAGCAACAGGGATTGCGCGCCTTTCTCGACGGCGATCTCGGCCAGGCTGGCGGCGTTGTGGATCGGCTCGATCGTGCCGCCGAGGGGGACCTCGCCGACAACAACCAAGCCTCCGCGAACCGACTTGCGCAGAAGAGCGCTGCACAGCGCGATCAGTGACGCGACGCCGGTCTTGGCGCCGCTCTTCGCGGCATCGAAGCCGCGCAACTGGGCAGAGAACTCATGCGCGCGCGGATCGCGGTCGCCGACCAGTTGCCTGGCCCGCGCGTACAGGTTCTGCTCGGCGCATCGGATCGATTCCTGGAAGGCTTGTGGCACGGGCTTGTTGAGCACGCGCACACCGCTGCCCGGACCTTCGGTGACTTCGAGGCGGAACAGGCCGGGACGTTCGTCCTGACCGCCGGGCGAGAGTGCCCAGATCTGGCCGGCTTCGAGCGGTTCGTTGCCGATGCGCCCCTGGCTCTGCAATTCCGGCGTGGAGACGAATTTCTCGACCCGCATGGAGCAGCTTGAGCAGGCCGTTGACCGTCTTGTTGGCCGCGTTGATGTCGCGTCCCGAGAGCGCGCCGCCGAAGAAGACGCGGTCTTGCAGCGTCGCCGGCCGGCTCTGGTGACGCAGTTGCGTGAAGCACTCGGAGAGGAAATCGCTGACCAGGCCGAAGTGGTCGGTAAAGAGGTCCGGCTTGAGCTTGGGCACGTCCCAGCCCGGCAGGTAGCAGTGGATGCGGTCCACGAAGGCCGTGTCGTCGCGCATTTCGGGCGGCAGCGGCTGGAACAGGTGGCCGATGCGCTGCTGGTGCTCGACATCGACATCGAAGTTGCCGAGCATGACGATCATGCGCAGCAGGATCGAATCCTTGTTGCGTTCGGTCAGTTGCGCCGGTTCCAGGCCGATCGAGCGCAACAGGAAGTCCTTCCACTCGGCGGTCGTCAGCTTGGCCCGTGCAGCCGACATCTTGTCGAGTACGTCGCGCTGCGAAAGCTGGATCGCGCGCAGGCCGGCGACGCCGAAAGGCCGACCACTCTTCTCCTGGGCGATGGTGGCGCTGTAGCGGCCGAGCATGAACTCGACCACTTAGGTGGGCACCGGAAACTGGCGCGAAAACTGGCGCACGCAAGTCCTTGCGGACGATGTAACCAGCGAAGGCTTCGGCGGCCTTGCGGTCCAGGGTGTCAAGCTGCATTGGCGCTCCCTTCCCAGGCTGCGCCAAAATACATGCGTTGCTCGGCTACCTTCTGGCTGTCGCGGCGCAGTACCACGGCAATCTGCTCGCCGATCAAATCATCCACTGCCTCGAACACCACGCGGCCCTTGCCGTCGCTGTCGATGGCTGCCGCGTCGGCGATGGCCGACCCCGGCCGTTCAAGGTTGACCGTCAGCCCGGCGGCATCGCTGGCCCTCACCGTGCAGATCGTCTTGCGTGTATTCCGACTCACCGAAATCAGCCTCGGCTGCCCGGCGACCGGACCATCGCGCCGCACGCGCAGGAAGGGCACCACCGACTCCTGCAAGCTCAAGCCGCCATGGTCGTACTCGCGGCCATTGGAAAACGGCGAGTTGCGGGTCATCCTTGAGGCCGCGCAGATCGGTGCGCAACTGGCCGTTGCCTACGCCCGGCAGGTAGAGAATCGCCGTTTTGTCGGGCTCGACCGCGCCCGCCTGGCCATCGGCCACGATGCGCAGCCAGACGCCGGGGCCGCTGCGCTGGCCGGGGTTGTAAGCGCCGAGGGCATGCAGTTCCGGCAATGCCTCCATGATCCTGGGCAGCACGCCTTCCCATTCGCGCTTTTCGTCGGTCCAGGGAATCGCGACGGGGGGGCGGCCTCAAGCGCCGGGTTGCACCGTTTGGCCTGCTCCTTGAGGCCAGCGATCAGTGCCGCCAATACCGTCTGTGCTTTCACGATCGGAGCAGTTCGCTCTTGAAGGCGGGCAAATCGTGTTGCACCGTGGCCCAGACCAGTGCAGCATCGACGCGAAAATATTCGTGGGTGAGGATGATGCGCATATCGTAGGCGTCGCGGAAATGCTGCCACAACGCAGGCGCCGTCTGCTCCAGGCCGGGGTCCATCCGCATGATGCGGTTGGCCGCCTCGCCCATGACGATCAGGCTTTCGATCACCGCACGCTGGGTCTTGCCGTCAGCGAGAAACTCGCCTTCCGTCATGCCTTGCGTGTCCGCCGCGATGTTGCCGATGGCTTCCAGCACGTCCTGAATGCGTTCGGGAACACGACGCGCATGGCGTTTCATAGCGGCACCGCTTCGCTCAACACGACACTGCGACAGCGCTCATGCAGGGCCATCGGGGTCAGCACATCCGTTCGCACGCCGAGCAGAGTTTCGATTTCGCGTTTGATCCGGACCAGGCTGACGAGGGTGGTCCGCCCGGCCACCGGGTCGACCAACAGATCGAGGTCGCTGTCCTCGCCATCGTCACCGTGCAGGACGGAGCCGAATACGCGCGGGTTGGTCGCTGCATGGCGTGCGACGATCTGCCGGATCGCCGCGCGATGCAGTTGCAGGGCTTCAGAGGGTTTCATGGCATCACCCTTGCTTTCTCCCTGGCCGCCTTCTTCTCGGCCAGCGTCGTGTGGTGGTTGTTGATGCGTGTGCCTTCGGGCTCATTGTAAGTCGGCGCGAGCTTGAACCAGGGCGCGGAGGCGACGTCCTTGCCGCGGTCGACCTCCCATCTGATGCCGATCCTGTTGCGCGGGATGCGCAGCACGCCGGCCTCGACGAAGGGGCGGATGTTGATGCGCACGCTATGTTTGAGGTCCGGGTTCCCGCCGAGCGGCTGTTGGTGCAGCGTGGGAAACGTTCATGACCTTCATTATCCGGGGTGTCTCAACAGTCATGACCGTTGGCGACACCCCTCTGTGTCCGGGCAGTCATGCGGGCAGGCGCCACGTATCGTGTGGCTGACGCCGTCTTCGGCAAGCGCTTGCGCCATGGTCGGGTGTCCTCCGGCAAGGGATGGGTGGGCGACGGCGACACGATAGCAGGTTGCCGGCTGCCTGGGCACCGTTGGCAAGCCGGCAGTCGCTTGCAGCGGTGAGCCCGGCGCCGCGCACGATGGGCATACCATTGCGTGCTGCATTGCAGCATAATATCGCCTGCCGGCGAATCTCCAGCGGGCGGCGGTGGCGATCGTCCGGCATCGCCCGGCGCTGCCGCCGGAGATCATCGCAGGCATCATGCGGAGGACGATCATGCATTTCGAAACACCTCTGGAGTACCTCGAAAGCCGGACCTACGACGAGATCAACGTCGGTGACACCTCCTCGCTGATCCGCACGCTGCGCCCCGACGATGTCAAGCTGTTCGCGCTGATGTCGGGTGACATGAACCCGGCGCTGGCGAGGGCCGAGTTCCGTCACAGCGGCCTGTTCCGCGATTTCATCGCGCATGGCATGTGGAGCGCCTCGCTGCTGTCGACGACGATCGGCACGCAGTTCCCCGGGCCGGGAACGATTCTCATCGAGTCGACGCTGCGTTTCGCCCGCCCGGTGACGATCGGCGACACGCTGACGGTGACGGTGACGGTGCGGCAGAAGTTCGCGCACAACCACCACATCCTCCTCGACTGCACCTGTTTCAACCAGGACAAGCTGCTCGTCGTCTCGGGCAGCGCCGAGGTTCTGGCGCCAGCCGAGAAGATCCGGACGAAGCGCGTGGCGATGCCGGAGATCACCATCTCCGACAAGTACGCCCGTCTGCAGGCGCTGGTGCAGCGTGCCGAGGGTCTGGCGGCGATCGACATGGCGGTGGTGCATCCCTGTGACCGCGAGTCGCTGAAGGGCGCCCTGCAGGCTGCCGAGGCACGGCTGATCGAGCCGATCCTGATCGGGCCGGAGGCGAAGATTCGCGCGGTGGCGGAGGAGAACGGCTTCGATCTGGCGCAGCACCGCATCGTCAACGTCAAACACAGTCACGAAGCGGCGGCGATGGCGGTGACGCTGATCCGCAGCGGCGATGCCGAGGCGCTGATGAAGGGCAGCCTGCACACCGACGAACTGATGGCCGAGGTGATCTCGCGCAGCGCCGGCTTGCGTACCGAGCGCCGCATCAGCCACGTCTTCCTGATGGACGTGCCGACCTATCCGCGGCCGATCATGATCACCGATGCGGCGATCAACATCGCGCCGACACTGCCGGAAAAGGTCGACATCATCCAGAACGCGATCGAGCTGGCGCACATCATCGGTACGCCAGAACCCAAGGTGGCGATCCTCTCGGCAGTGGAAACCGTCAGCCCGAAGATCCAGTCGACGCTCGATGCCGCCGCGCTGTGCAAGATGGCCGACCGCGGGCAGATCAGGGGCGGTCTGCTGGACGGGCCGCTGGCCTTCGACAACGCCGTTTCGCTGGTCGCCGCGAAGACGAAGGGGATCACCTCGGCGGTCGCCGGTCGCGCCGACATCCTCGTCGTGCCCGACCTCGAATCCGGCAACATGATCGCCAAACAGCTCGAGTACCTGGCCAATGCGCTCAGCTCCGGCATCGTCTTGGGCGCACGCGTGCCGATCGTCCTCACCAGTCGGGCCGATACCGCGGAGACGCGCATCGCCTCCTGCGTCATTGCCTCGCTGATCGCGCACGCCAACCGCGAGCGCCAGAAGCCTGCCTGAACACGCTCGCCGTCGGCAGTGCCCGTCGCCAGCTGGCGGTCAACGGTGGCGCGCCGTGCTGCCGGCTTGCCGCGAGTCCAAGGTGAATTGCTGTCGTCCACGGCCCGGGGAGATGCTCGCACGGCTTTTCCATGGCGTTTCCCATGCGGCTGTGGATAACTATATCTAGTAATTTTCTTGCCCATCGGCACTAGATGTAGTAGCTTTACGTCCGTGACGCCCCGCTGCGCCGAAGCGCGAGCGGGACAACCTGCGGCGGCTCCGGTGCGCTCCTGCACGCGACGACGGCCGGTCGCCGGGGTCAGCACAGGCAGCAGCGGCTGCCGCATCCTCAGCAACCAGACAACCAAGGGACCAAGACCATGAGCCAGCTCACTTACCAGTTACCCCTGTCGGCGATCGCCGAGGCACCGGCGATCGCGCCGCTTGCCGAGCAGGAGATTTCGGGCGAGGTGCTGGTCGAGAAGTATGCCAAGGGCAGCGAGGCGACGGTGCACGACGTGCGCCGGCGGGTGGCCTTCGCGCTCGCTGCCAACGAGGAGGAGAAACAGCGCGCGCACTGGGAGGCGCGCTTCCTGTGGGCGCAGGAGAACGGTTTCGTCCCCGCCGGGCGGATCAACTCGGCCGCCGGCACGACGCTCGCGGCGACGCTGATCAACTGCTTCGTGCAGCCGATCGGTGACTCGGTGGTCGAGATCGTCGATGGCAAGCCCGGCATCTACAGCGCCCTTGCCGAAGCTGCCGAGACCATGCGCCGCGGCGGTGGCGTCGGCTACGATTTCTCGTCGATCCGGCCGATCGGTGCCCTGGTCAAGGGAACGCAGTCGCGCGCCTCGGGGCCGGTGTCGTACATGCGCGTCTTCGACCGCTCGTGCGAGACCGTCGAATCGGCCGGCGCGCGTCGCGGTGCGCAGATGGGCGTGCTGCGCTGCGACCACCCGGACATCGAGGTCTTCATCCACGCCAAGGATCACGGTGACCTGAGCAACTTCAACGTCTCGATCGCCGTCACCGACGCCTTCATGCAGGCCGTCGAGACCGACGGCGAGGTCGAGCTGACGCATCGCGCCGAACCGAGTCCGGACATGAAGCGCGCCGGTGCCTTCCAGCGCGACGACGGCGTCTGGGTCTACCGGCGCGTGCGCGCGCGCGACCTCTGGGACCAGGTGATGAAATCCACCTACGATCATGCCGAGCCCGGAATCCTCTTTCTCGACCGCATGAACAAGGACAACAACCTCTACTACTGCGAGCTCATCGAGGCCACCAATCCCTGCGCCGAGCAGCCGCTGCCGCCCTACGGTTGCTGCTGCCTGGGTTCGATCAACCTGACGCTGTTCGTCAGGTCGCCGTTCACGATCGACGCCGAGTTCGACTTCGAGGCCTTCGCCGAGGTCGTCAAGGTGTCCACACGCATGCTCGACAATGTCCTCGACGTCACCGCCTGGCCGCTCGAGCGGCAGCGTGAGGAAGCAGCCAACAAGCGTCGTGTCGGCCTCGGCTTCACCGGTCTCGGCGACACGCTGTGCATGCTGCGCCTGCGCTACGACCGGCCGGAAGCGATGGCCATGGGCGCCCGCATTTCGGAGTTCATGCGCGACGCCGCCTATCTGGCGTCGGTCGAACTGGCGAAGGAGCGCGGCGCCTTTCCGCTGTTCAACGCCGAACTCTATCTTTCCGGCGGCAACTTCGCCTCGCGCCTGCCGGCCGACATCAAGAGCGAGATCCGCAGGCACGGCCTGCGCAACTCGCACCTGTTGTCGATCGCGCCGACCGGCACCATCTCGCTGGCTTTCGCCGACAACGCCTCGAACGGCATCGAGCCGCCGTTCTCCTGGACCTACAGCCGCAAGAAGCGGATGGCGGACGGCACCCTCAAGGAGTACGCCGTCGAGGACTACGCCTGGCGGCTCTACAGGCACCTCGGCGGCGACGTCGAGAAACTGCCCGACTACTTCGTCACCGCGCTCGAAATCTCGGCCAGGGCGCACAAGGACATGGTCGCTGCGGTGGCGCCGTACATCGACACCTCGATCTCGAAGACGGTCAACGTACCGGCCGACTATCCCTACGAGGAGTTCCAGGACCTCTACTTCACCGCTTGGAAGTCGGGCTTGAAGGGGCTCGCCACCTATCGCCCGAACGCCGTCCTCGGCTCGGTGCTCTCGGTCGAGTCGCAGAAGCAGGCCGAAGACCGCAAGCAGCCGCAGGACTTCGAGATCGGCGATGCCAACCGCCGGCTGACGATCAAGACGCTGCCAGCGCCGGTGCTCGCCAGCCTGCGCTGGCCGAACCGTCCGAACATGCTCGAGGGCAACATGGCGTGGACCTACATGATCGAGCACACGCACGGCAAGTTCGCGCTCTTCGTCGGCCAGATCGAGCAGGACGGCCGCCATTGGCCGTTCGAAGCCTGGGTCAATGGGCCCGAGCAGCCGCGCGGTCTCGGCGCGGTCGCCAAGACCCTGTCGATGGACATGCGCGCCAACGACCATGGCTGGCTGGCGCTGAAGCTCGAGTCGCTGGCCAGGACCGCCGGCGACGAAGGCTTCGAGATGCCGTTTCCGCCGCATGGCGAAAGGAAGCGCATGCCGTCGGTCGTCGCCGCGATGGCGCAGTTGATCCAGTTCCGCGTCGACCGGCTCGACTCGTTCCGCCACGAAGGGCCGACGCCGGTGCTCGACGCGATGTTCAGCCGCAAGGAACCGAAGACCGGCACTGACGGCACGCTGTCCTGGACCGTCGACGTCTTCAACCCGGCGACCGGCGAGGACTTCGTCCTCGGCCTGAAGGAGATCACGCTGCCCGACGGCGTCACCCGGCCGTACTCGGTCTGGCTCTCGGGCAACTATCCGCGCGCCCTCGACGGGCTGACGAAACTGCTGTCCTTCGACATGCGCGTCATCGACCCGGCGTGGATCGGCATGAAGCTGCGCAAGCTGCTCGACTATCCCGAGCCGCTCGGCGACTTCATGGCCTTCATCCCCGGCACCCGGCGGCAGACGAACTACCCGTCCACCGTCGCCTACCTCGCGCAGCTGATCATCCACCGCTATGCGATGCTCGGCATCCTCGACGAGAACGGCTTGCCACTGCAGCAGATGGGCATCCTGCAGACCCCGGCCGGCGGCAGCGCGGCCCCGGCCACCGCCGGCAAGCTGTGCGGGGAATGCGGCAACATGACGATGATCCGCAAGGACGGCTGCGATTTCTGCACCGCTTGCGGTGCGGTCGGCAGCTGCGGCTAGTGTCGTGACGCTTTCCGCTGCGCTGGTGAGTCGTTTCCGCGGCTCACGAATCGTCCTTCTCCGGCACGCCGCAGAAGGGTCGAGGGTGAGGCAAAGCGCTCATGACTGGCACGATCCGGGGGCGCGGGCCGCCCGGTACCGCGAGTGCTGCGGGCCCTGACGCATGGCGTGCAGCAGCTGTCGTGATCGGCGACCTGCCGGTCACGGCAGCCCTGCTTGTCCCTTCGTCTCGCGCGAAAGGAAACGCGAGAGACCTTTCTCGTGCCGGCTGCGGTTCCCGGCCTCCCGGTCGGCACAGCGGAAGCCGTCAGCGGCAAGGGGACGGCTGCGCTTCTCTCCGGGAAGCAATGGAGCTTTCCTGCAACCTGGCAGGCCTGAATCGCTGCGATCTGCCCGGCGTTGCCGATCTTGAACCGGTTGCAGAGAAACGGATGTTCGTTCCAGGACACGTCGAGCCAGACGTACAGGCCGATGACAAGCTGAGACGGGTCGATGGGAACGGGCTTTTCGGTCTGGTTCCACACGTCGCGCTGTCGCCGAAGGGATTGCGGCGAGCGTAGCACCCGTCAGCCTGTGCCGCAGGACATGGTCCTGCCGAAGTCACGGCAAGCCCGCACTCGCGTCGTCGTCAGGCCGAAGCGTGGCCCATCGCACACCCGCTCAGGAAGCCGGTCGCGTCACAGGGGCGGGGCCCGGCCGCTTTTCCCGGGCGTTCTTCAGGCACTCGCGAGCGAACGTGGCGCAGCTGCCGCACTCGCTCGCGACGCCGAGATCGCGTCGCAGGTCGTGCAAGGTCCTCGCTCCGCGCCGGGCGGCTTCATGTATCTGTTGCTCGGTGACCGCCATGCAGACGCAGACGTACACGCTCTTCCTCCGGGAACAATGGCTGGCGGCAGGCTGGGCGCGACTGCGAGCGCCAGCCGACCGCTCAGGGTTTGTCGATCATTCCGCCGTGCGACCGATCGGCGGCGTTGCCCGCTCGCCCGCGGTGTGCATCTCGGCCAGCGCGCGACGACTTCTCCGCCACCGCTCAGTCGCCGCCGGGCTCCATGTTCGCCTGCAGGTAGTTCGGCAGGGTGACCCGGTCGATCAGCGCGTGCTGCGTTTCCAGCCAGTCGATGGCTTCCTCGCAGTGTTCCAGAAGGTCCTCGAGCAGGTCGCGGCTGACGAAATCCTGCAGTTCCTCGCACAGGGCGATGCTTTCGACGAGCAGCGGCCGGTGCGCTTCGCGTTCGTGCCGCAGGTCGCCCTGCAGGCACTCGACGACGTCCTCGCCGATCAGCAGCTTGCCGAGGTTCTGCAGGTTGGGCAGCCCCTCGAGGAAGAGGATGCGGTCGATCAAGCGGTCGGCTTCCTTCATGACGCGGATCGACTGCCGGTAGCGGTAGTCGTTGAGCCGCTCGAGACCCCAGTGGCGGAACAGCCGGGCGTGCAGGAAATACTGGTTGATCGCCGTCAGTTCGTTCTTCAGTACCTTGTTCAGGGCGGTGACGACCCTCTTGTCCGTTTTCATCTCGACACCCCGTCAAGCCGTCCGGCCAGGGTCGATCTGGCTCTGTTGATAGTTCTGCAGGCCGACCAGTCCGATCAGTCGCAGTTGCTTCTCGAGGTAGTAGGCGTGGTCCATCTCGGTGTCGTCGAGCTGCACGGCGAGCAGGTCGCGCGTCACGTAGTCCTGCAGCTCCTCGCAGATGGCGATGGCCTTCTTGAGTTCGCCGACGACGTGCAATTCGTAGTCCAGATCCGCCTGCAGCATTTCCGGGACCGTCTTGCCGATGCTCAGCACACTGCGCTTGCTCATGTCGGGCGTGCCTTCGAGAAACAGGATGCGCTGCATGATCGCCTGTGCGTGCTGGCGCTCGTGCGCCGATTCGTGCAGTGCCACGTCGGCCAGCCGCTGCAGGCCCATGTCGGCATACATTTCACCGTGGATGAGGTACTGGTCGACGGCCGACAGTTCGCCGGCGAGCAGGTCGTTCAGCAGCTTGATGATCCTTGCGTCGCTTTTCATGAAACCCTCCGGAAGCCGGCGATGCCGGGTCGAGTGCTTGGCTGCGGCGGGCGGCAAGGCGCCGCGGCGACCTGCGCCATGTCGCTTCCCCTCGTCCGCTGGCCGTAGTGGACAGCGTTCTTCCCTGCCGGTTCAGTATCTTCGGCGAGCTGCCGCGCGAATGAGTGGCCGGAGACGGTCGACGCTGGGAGCTGCGGCAAGGCTTTGACGGACTCTCCGGGGGCGGCACGGACGACGGCAAGGCCGCCCCGTCCTCTGGCTGGCGGGTCGCATCAAAGCTGCCGCCAGCGGAACATACCCAGACCGGTGAGCGCCATGCCGACCAAGGCCAGCGACCAAGGTTCGGCGACCAGGCGCTGCGCCGTCGCTTCGGTGAAAACGACGCGCAAGCCACTGGGTCCGATAGCATTGAACACCGCAAAATCCAGGTCGTTCAGATTTGGCAAGAAGCCCGCGGCGATGGTGAAAGGGGTCCAACCGGTGAAGCCCAAGGCACTCTGGAAGGTTGGCGAGGCGTTGATCAGAATATCGGTGCCGGCGTTGTCGGCTGCCCAGCATCCTGCAATCACCGCCGTCGTCGGATCGAACCCGGTGAGATCGAAAGTCGTCCGGTAGGTGTAGCCACCAAAGGGGTGGATGGTCGCGATGCCGTTGGCCAAGATGTCAATCTGCGTCGGAGCGATCCAGCGGGATGTTGGCGCGTCACATGGCGATCCGGTCACCGGGCTGTCTGCCAGCCACGGTCCGCCGGGCGAAACGGGAAAGCTCGGCCCCGCATTGACAATTGGAACCCCCGGCGGCATGGGTGCAGGCGCTGCGATCAGGTCGTAGTGAAGCTCGTTGGTGCCATCCGGGCGGGCGGAGCTGTTGGCATCCACGCCGGTAGGGAACAGGCCGATGGGAACCGCCTGCGCGTGAACGGGTGGCGCGAGAGCAAGAAGGATCGCGGCGCCGATGAACGTCAGAGGGATTGGTTTCGTTGTCATGTGTGCACTCCTGGGAAGGTGCCTGTCGATCCACGGCATCAGGAATGCCGGCCTGGTCATGCCGTGCGACGGCCGTGATCGACACTGTCCACGATGCGTCCTGATACAAGCCAGCCGGATGGCTGGGCTGTCGTCCTGGCGAAGCGGCGGCGGATTGCCATGCTGGCTGGGTCAGCCACTCAACCGCCGGCTGCCGCTCGCCAGCTCCGCTCGGTGACCGCTTCGCCAAACAAGAAGATATCGGATAGGCGGCCGGCGGTCTTCCACCAAACGGCCGGGCCATTCGCGTGATCCATCCGGGGCAGCCATGGGGGACGGCCCTTTGGTGGATGTCCGGCGCGGCTGCTTCGCGCAGACTGTCGACGTCCCCGTGTGGCAATCACCCGCGAAAGCCGCAGCCGAAGAACCGGCATCACGGTCTCGGGGCTGCGATAATGTTGCCAACGGTCGGACACCGGCAGGGGACTGGACCGACAGCAGGCCATGCCGCGGCAAGTGCCCCACGTTCCGCGGGGCCGTGATCTCTTTGCAACGCTCGCCTGACCCGTCGTCGCGCCCGCTCTTGGCGCGGAGGTCAGGCGGCAGCGCAGCGTGCGCATGTTCTTGTGGCAATCGGATCGGTCGCACGAAATGCGACTGAGAGTGTGCCGGGGAACGACGGAGCTCGCCCGACTGGGCGAGTGGTCGCGGCCCCTCGGCGCAGGTATCGGCGGAGACAGCCATATGAAAATTCTTCTCGTGGATGATCACCAGTTGTTTCGCGAAGGTGTCGAGTTGCTGCTGCAGCGGCTGAACGAGAGCCTGGAACTGTTGCAGGCGGCCACCTGTGATGAAGCCTTCGCCTTGTGCGAAGCGAATCCGGACGTCGATCTGATCCTGCTGGATCTGAACCTCGCCGGCATGCGCGGCCTCGAGGGTCTCTCGCTGCTGCGTGAGCGCCATTCGGGCATGCCCGTGGTGGTGTTGTCGAGCGTCGATGACGCACCGACCATTCGCCGAGCCATCGACGCTGGCGCCATGGGTTTCATTCCCAAGAGTTCCTCATCGGAGATCATGCTCAATGCGCTGCGGCTGGTACTCGCCAAAGGGGTGTACCTGCCGCCCAGGATCCTGCTGGCCGCATCCGCGCAGGGGCCCTTTACGCCGCTGCACCGGCCGGTGGCAGCGAACGCCAGGCAGGCTGGCGTCGGCCCGATCACGCCAGTCGAACTCGGGCTCACCCCACGTCAGGCGGATGTGCTTTATCTGGTTCTGCAAGGAAAGCCAATCAAGCTCATCTGCCGCGAGTTGAATCTTGGCGAAGGAACCATCAAGGGACATGTATCAGCCGTGCTGCGCGCCCTCAACGTGACGACACGGACGCAGGCCATTGTGGCCGCGCACCGGTTGGGCCTCATCTTCGATGCCCCGGCTGCCGCTGCGTTGCTCAAACAGGATGCCGACTCGCGCTGACGAGCAAACTGACGAGGCAGTGGTGAAGCCTCTCTGGTGAAACCGGTTTGCGCAATAGAGCGAGGTCTGCCGTCTCGTTCGCGCCATCGACGACGCTCGGGCACTCGCCGGAGATGATCGCCGCAGGTATGTTCTCGCACAGTGCGGCGCGAATCGCTCGAATCGCCGCCCAACCGTTTTCGTGACCAGTGAGTCGGTGGTCGGCAAGCAGCACGTTCGGCAGGCGCAGATGATCCTCGAGCAGCTCGAGGGCTTCTGCTGTCGATGCTGCCGCGACGACATGGCAACCCCAGTCTTGCAGCAGCAGTCTGATGGCTTCGCGCTGCTCCCTTTCGTCTGCGACCACGACGACGAAGGATCCGAACAGAGCGGTCGCGCAGTCATCGGCGCCAGCTGTGGTTTGCGTGCGCCTTGTCAATCGATCCGGCAGCGTTTCTCCGATCGGGATCTCGACGCGAAAGCAACTACCCTTGCCGATGCAGGACATCACCTCGATCGTATGGCCGAGCCGGGCGGCGGTACGTTGTGCGATCGACAGGCCAAGGCCGAGGCTGCCGTGATGGTGGTCGGTTTCCGCTGTGCCCAGTTGGACAAATTCCTGAAAGATGGCCTTCAGGCGCTCCTGCTGGATTCCGGGTCCGGTGTCCCATACTTCGATGGCAAGGAAACCGCGATGACGTCGGCAGCCGACCAGCACTGTGCCGCGCGTCGAGTATCGAATGGCATTGGCGACAAAATTGAACAGGATGCGCTCGAGGAGATCCGGGTCCGAGTGCCCGATAGCCGAGGATTGGTGTATGCGCAGCTCGATCTGCCGGTCACGCGCGAGAGGAGCAAAAGTGCTCGCAACGTGCTCCAGCAGGCTTGCGATGGCGAAATCGGCGAGGTGCACACGAACCACTCCCAGTTCGAGTCGGGTGACGTCCAGCAGGGTGTCCACAACGCGCTCAGCGGCCTGCGTCGCGGTCTGAACCTTGCCCAGAATGTCACGCACCTTTGGATCCTGCGCCTGCTCGCGCAGGAGTGCGACCCACAGGCCGACTGCCTGCAGTGGCTGACGCAGATCATGGCTGGCGGCTGCGAGTAGCCGCGTGATCGCGCCGCAGCTTTGGTCGCCGGGCTGCAATGCGGCAGCGGCATTCCCTCGACCATCGCTGCCGCGCGGCTCGCCGTCCGAGGACTGCGAGCCGAGACGGACAAACGCAAGCTGGCGTGTGTCAGTGGAAGGTGTCGCAGACAAGCCCGCGCGCTTCCCCGGGCGACCCACGTTCCAGTGCGCGGCATCCCGCGCGCAGCGCCGATTGGCGGCGCGGCCTGGCCAGCGCAGTCCGGCAAACTTCGGCTGCAGCGGTCGGCGGGAGCCCTGGCAGCATGGTCAACTCCGTGTCTCCCTGAAGCGCAATGCACGAGGCCGGCACTTCGAAGGATCAGGTCCAAAGGTACCATCGAGATTGCGCCCGAGTATATGAACTCCCGTGCAGCGGCGTCAATCGCGGACCGGGCCCGGGTCACGGCTGGGTCGAGGCCGATTCGCACGTCGACCCGCCGGTCGACGATCGCCGGCTCGACGAGATTGCTCCGGACATCGAGCCTCATCGCCGCTTGAAGCGAGACGCGGTGATGCCCGCGCAGCTCATCTGTCGCGTCGTCGACCCTCGCCCGGCCGGGTTCCCGCGTTTCTGGATCCGTCTGCTGCGCGACGAAATCGGCCTCGACGGGGCCATCTCCGGCGACGACCTGTCGCTGGCCGGCGCCGGTGCCGCCGGTGGCACAGGGCAGCAGTGTACCAGCGCTGGCGAGGCCGGCTGCGACCCGCGGCTCGTCTGCAATTCGCCCGACGCCGTCGGCGAACTGCCCGACGGCTGGAGCGTGACGCCCGATCCGCGTCGCCGGCAGCGGTCGGCGAAACCGAGACCTTTCCGGAGCGGCGGACGTCGCAGCGGAGCGCCGGGCGCCGGGAGATGGCGCTACAATCGCCGGGTCGGCAGCGCAATCGCGCGTCGCGCCCCAGTGTCACGAGAAACGACCGCCATGAACGATGTCCGTGCCCGCGCGAAAGCCTTCTTCAATGCGCTCGACTTCAACCGGCCGATCGACTTCGGCGTTCCCGGGCTCGTGAACAATGGGCTCGGTCAGGAGCTCTACGTCGAGAGGATCCATGGCGGCGGCGAAAGCGATCCGGTACAGCAGCTGGCCGACCAGATCGATTTTTCGGAGAGCGCCGGCGCCTACCTGTTCACCGGCAACCGCGGTACCGGCAAGACGACCGAACTGCTGCGCCTGGCCAGGATCCTCGATGGCTACGGCTGCGAAGTCTTCTACGCCGATCTGTCCGAATACCTGATCCTGACGCAGCGCGTCGAGATCAGCGACTTCCTGGTCAGCGTGCTCGGCGCGCTCTCCGAGAAGATCGGACAGCGGTTCGGAGCCGAACCGGGCAGGGAAGGGTTCTTCGACCGCGTCTGGAAGTTCCTGCTCTCCGACGTCGTTTTCGAAGAGGTCAAGCTCCCGGCCGGCCCGCTCGAGCTGAAGGCGTCGCTGCATCAGAACCCGACCTTCAAGGAGGAACTGCAGAAGCGGACGCGTGGCCTCGTCGAACAACTCGTCCGGCAGGCACGGACCTTCGTCGGCGAGGCCGTCGACCAGGTCCGCTCTCAGCGCCAGGATCCGGCCCGCAAGCTCGTGCTGATCGTCGATTCGGTCGAGCGACTGCGTGGTGTCGGTGACTCGGCGGACGTGCGTGAAGTCTTCAAGAGCGCCGAGACGCTGTTCTCTTCGCATGCCGAAAAGCTGCGCTTCAGCGGGCTCTCGGTCGTCTACACCGTGCCGCCGTACCTCTTGGCGCTCGCCGGCGGGCTCGGCGCCTACTACGCCGGCGGACGAATCTACGCGCTGCCGAGTGTGCACATCTATCGCTGCCGGCCCGCGGCCGGCAAACCCGCCGAGATCTATGCCGGCGGCCAGGAAAAGATGCGGGCGATCATCGACCGGCGTTACCCGGCGTGGAGCGACTTCTTCACCGAGAAGCAGCTGAACCGGCTGGCGGAGAGCTCGGGAGGCGACCTGCGCGACTACTTCCGCATGTTGCGCCTGGCGGTCACCCGGCTGCCGGCAAACGGTGTCCTGCCGCTGGCAGACACCGTCCTGCTCGACGCCGAACAGGCGGTGCGCGGGGACATGCTGCCGATCGCCGCCGACGACCGGGGCTGGCTGGCAAGGATCACGACCAGTCACCAGCCCGAGCTGCCGAGCCTCGACAAGCTCGCGGATTTCGCCCGCCTGCAGCAGGGGAAGTACGTCCTGCAGTACCGCAACGGCGAAGACTGGTACGACGTGCATCCGCTGCTGCGCCGGGAGGTGGCCCAGGGGTGACGCCGGCGGATCGTCTCGACGACGTCTGGCAGCAGCTGCGCCTGCACCTCGAATGGGCGCAGGGATTCAGCCTGATCCTGCTCTTCGCCAGCCATCCGCAACCCGTCGCCGTGCTGCGCCGGCGCCTCGCAGACAGCCTGGGGCTGCGCACGCGGCGCCTGCAGGAATTCGTCCCCGCTTCGCCGGACGACCTGGCGGCGCTCGCCGAGACGCTGCTGGCGCTCCGTCCGGGAGCGGCAGCAGGTCCGATCTGGGCCGAAGTCTGGCGACACGCAAGCCAGGCCTCGTGGCAGCGGGCGCGTCAGGAGTTCCTCCATCGCCTCAACGAGCGCCGTTTCGTGCTTGAGCGCGACCTCGGGTGGCCGATGGTGCTCGTCTTGCCGAACGACGAGCGCAACCGCGTCTACATCGACGCGCCCGATCTGTGGGCGATCCGCAGCTTGACCGCAGAGTTGCCACGGCCGGCAGCCGAAGCCCCGGCAGAGCGTCCGCAGGCCGTCGAGGATCGGGCCAGCGCGCCGGCCGGCGATCCGATGGCGGCCAGCGAGCGCGAGTGGGCGCGGCTCTGGCAAACGACGCCCGATCGCTCGCGACTCGACCCGCGCGACGGCTTCGCCGCCTTCGACGCGGCCAGCGAGCGCGGCGACTTCCGCGCAGCGCGGCTCATCGCCGTGCAGACGCTCGAGCTTGCCCGAAGCCGCGTCGCTGCTGCGCCGGATTGGGCCAGCACGCGCCATCTGGCCATCGCGCTTGCCAACGTCGGTGATGCCGGCGAACAGCTCGGCGACCTCGCGGCGGCGCGCGCAGCGTACGGCGAGAGCCTCGAATTGTGCCGGCAGCTGCGCGCGAGCCTCGGCGACACGCCGCAGGCGCTGCGCGACCTGTCGATCTCGCTCGACAAGGTCGGCGGCGTCGACGAACAGCTCGGCGACCTCGCAGCGGCGCGCGGAGCGTACGGTGAGAGCCTCGATCTGCGCCGGCAGCTGCGCGCGAGCCTCGGCGACACGCCGCAGGCGCTGCGCGACCTGTCGATCTCGCTCGACAAGGTCGGCGGCGTCGACGAACAGCTCGGCGACCTCGCAGCGGCGCGCGGAGCGTACGGTGAGAGCCTCGATCTGCGCCGGCAGCTGCGCGCGAGCCTCGGCGACACGCCGCAGGTGCTGCGCGACCTGTCGATCTCGCTCAACAAGGTCGCCGGCGTCGACGAACGGCTCGGCGACCTCGAAGCGGCGCGCGGAGCGTACGGCGAGAGCCTCGAACTTTGCCGGCAGCTGCGCGCGAGCCTCGGCGACACGCCGCAGGTGCTGCGCGACCTGTCGATCGCGCTCGACAAGGTCGGCGGCATCGAAGGAAAGGATGGGAAATCCAACGGCACCATCGAGCGCGTATGAGCACCATCGGCATACGAGCCTTCATCAAGGGGTGTCAATCTCGAATGCGATGCGCGGCTACCACCTCCTGCCGCGGCTGGCGCAGGTCTTCAATACCCTGGCGCGCTGCACGCAACAGCTGCGCGTTCCGACCGCCCCACGGGTCAAAACGAGGGCAGCCGGCAATCGGCTCCGCTTCGGCAGGGTGATGCGTCAGGGCTGCCAGCCAGGATTCCCGATTGACCACCGGTGATCGGGATCCTATACTCGAACTCGCGGTGTCGTTGGATGCTCCATCCTTTGCCAGGAGAACCGGGAATGAGGTCGGGCTTGCCAGAGTCACCGCTGCCGCGGCATGAAGCCGCGCAGTTCGTCCAGCCCATCTGTCGATCCTGCCCGCCATGCCTTTGCCCGCTGGCTTTTTGACTTGGCTGCATTCCTCACCGCCGACCAACCTCGCGCCCAAGAGGGCAGGCGAGGTTCGTGAGTCGCGGCGCAACGAGCACGGCAACTTGCGAGGAGAGTTCGATCGCGGACGATAGGCACACCGAGCAGGATGCGCATCCGATGCCTGGCGCGGGCGGCGCTGCGCATCCTTCCCCGCTTCATGGCCCATCTGTGGCGAGCGAAGTGCTGGTCCGACACTTCCGGGAAATCCTGATGTGGCCCTTGCGGGTCACACCCGGGCAGCTCGAGGGAAGCTTCACCTCCCGACACTGGCAGGCGCTCGAGGTGGAGCGCGACAACTGTCCCTGGCGCGAAGTGCTCGACGAATTCGGGGATCCGGGAAGCTTTCAGGAACGCCATTACAAGGAGTTCATCACCTTTCTGCCCTTTGTCCAGCGCTTCCTGTACGGCATGGGCACGGCGGACAGTGGCAGCCCCGAATACGCCGAGAAGGCAGTTCGCGTCTTTCGGCGCAACGATGTGACGCAGATGCGGCTGGTTCTCGATCAGTCGGAGACGCCGCAGGTTTTTCAGGTCGCGCACGTCGATCTCTATTTTTTCTACGACACCGACATCATCGTGCTCGTCGTCGAGTTCTTTGCCGACGACTTGCCGCTATCGATCGTTCAGGACGTCATGTTCAAGACCGGCCGCGCATACCCGGCGTATTGGGAAAGCAACGGCCAAGGGGCGCAATGCCCGCATCTCGTCGAGTGGATTCTGGCTGACGGCAGGTCGGCGGCTGCGTCCGACTACGAAGACCGGCGGAAGTACCTGGAATTCGCCTGCGCCCATCGTTCGCCACATATCGCGGCGCATTGGCAATACCTGCTCGAACCGCTGGCACTCTACCTCAGCGACAGTCCTGCCCCGCTACGCTTTCGGCAGATCGAGTACCACCGCATGCCGCTGGTGGCGTATCTGAGTTTCGATGATCCGAAGCAGCTCACGCGTGGGGACTTTGCTCGACTGGCTCTGGTAACCAAGCCGGGAGCGTCTGAGAGACTCCCGTTTTCGACGGTGGATCTGGTCAACTTCGAACAGGAATATTGCTACGACCGCTTCTGGGATGCGGACGATCCCGCGCTCGCGTCCCGCTACCTGTGCAGTGGTCATGCCCTGGTTTTCGTTGGCCAGGCTGGGAGTGGCTTCTTTGCCGGGATCGAGACCGGCATGCTCGGCCAGTTTCGCCACCAGTACTTCCTGATGGCCTTGATCGCGCACTTCCACAAAGCGGCGCTGATGGTTTACTCGGAGTGGCTGGTTACCGCGATCGGTCACCTTGACATGTTCAGTCAGGAGTCGCTGAGCAACTTCAAGAGAGAGATCCGCGGCCTGCTGGCATCCTTCCTGCGCTTCACCGAGCGCTACTGGTTCCATGTCATATCAGCACAGGCGCAGGTACGGGATCTGTACCGCATGCTCTCTCGGCATCTCGACACCGACCGCCTGTATCAGGACGTCAGCACCTCGATCAAGGAAATGCATCAGTACCTGGACAGCGACAGCCTGCGACGGCAAGCCTCGACGGTCGTGCGTCTGACCGTGGTGACGACGCTTGGCCTGATCGCCACCGTGTCCACCGGTTTTCTCGGGATGAACATCATTGACGCGGCAGGCGAGCCGCTCTCGGTAAAAATCCTGATTCTCATTGCCGTGCTGATCCCCAGCATGCTGCTGGTCAATTACGCCGTCGCCAACGCTGAAGCCCTTTCCGATTTCCTCGAAGCGCTGGCCAACAAGCGTCTCAGCTGGTGGCAGAGGACCCAGGTTCTGATCCGCACCTGGCGAGACCCCCGCATACGATAGGTGCAGTCTCTCGCCGCGCGCCCGGCAAAGTGCACCTGCACCATGGGTTGGGCAGGCAGGAACGCCAGCAGGGCATCGAGCGCCACGCGGTCCCGGCGGCGGCAGAGCAGCAGCAACGACGCGCCGGCGGCGCTGCAAGACCGTCCATGTAGCGCGGGCAGGCGAGGATGCGCACGGTGTGTCAGATCCCTTGTGGCAGCGCGAGATGAGAAGCGGGATGCCTGAGAAGCCAATGGAGCAGGCTGGGACAACGGAAAGCAGATCAGGCCCGCCAGTCGTCGTTCGCGATCCGGACGACCTGTCGCAGCTTCTCCATGTTTCCCGCGGAAAGCTCGAGAACGGCGAACCTCGGGCGGCTGCCTACAGATTGCAGAACAGCATGTCGAACTCGACGTCGGTGTCGCAGTGGCGCGGCCGATGGTCGCTGTCGGGGCGGGTGAAGCGGATGTTCAGCGCGTACTTGTTGGCGCTGATCTCCGGAATGTAGGGGTCGTGCAGCTTGAGCGAGATGCGCACCATCTGTGACGTACTCTGGACGTTGCTGCCGCCGAGCATGAGCTGGAACGCCCCACCGCTGGCGACATGGTGCTCGGAGCGTCCACTGGCGCGCAACAGGCGCAGGACGATCGTCAGCGCGTCACGCAGCGGCAGCAGCGGTTGCAACCAGCCGAGCAACGCCTCGCGGCGGACGTCGGGCGGCTGATGCCGCCAGTAGTGGTACGAGGGGAGGTCGAACTCGCAGACCCCGCCGGGGATGCTGGCACGACTCTTGATGCTCATCAGCCAGTCATTGTCGCGCAGGTGCTGGCCGATCTTGCCCGCCATCCCGAGCAACGCCGCCGAGGCGTTCTCGATCTCGTAGAGCGCGCCCGAGAGCGCATCCTCCGAAATGTCCGGATTGTTGCGAAAAGCCAACAGGCTCTGGCGCTGCCGCTCGAGTTCCTGTATCAGGTCCATCTTCAGGTCGGCGCGGCCGGCCACGTCGAGGATCTCGAACAGGGTCAGGAGGACGACATGGTGCTCCTGCGAGCCGTCCCGCTGCATGAAGCTGCTCAGTTTGTGGAACAAATCCTCCAGCCGCAACAGTGTGCGAATGCGCTCATTGAAGGGATATTCGTAGGTGATCACGCTGCCGCCGGCATCGGAATGGACGATTTCCGATGATTCTGAAGCATTTGCAGCAAAACCTCAACGGTCGACATGAGCTTTCGCCGCCGCCAGCTCAAGATAGCGGTGGTGCAGCGCCTCGACGCGTGGTCCGAGCAACTCGATCGTCCCGTCGTTGGGCAGCACATCGTCCGCCACCGCGCGGCGCTCTTCGGGCGACGCCTGGCTGGCGATGATCGCGCGAACCTCGTCCGCGCTCAGTCCACTGCGCGCCATCACGCGCGCCACCTGGACCTCTTCGCTGCAGTCCACGACCAGGATGCGGTCGCTCCGCTCCCGATAGGTTCCGGATTCCACCAGCAGTGGGACGACCAGGACGACGTAGGGAGCGGTCGCCGCTGCGGCGCAGCGCTCTTCGCTCCGCTGCCGGATCAGCGGATGCAGGATGCCTTCGAGCCGTGCCTTGGCGGCAGCGTCCGCGAAGACCAGGCGGCGCATGGCGGCGCGGTCGAGGCTACCGTCCGCACGCACGACGCTACTTCCAAATGCACCGGCAATCGCCGTCATCGCGCCACCATCGGGCCCGGTCAACTGGTGGGCGATCAGATCGGTATCGACCAGCGCCGCGCCCCGTTCGGCCAGGAGATCGGCGACCGTGCTCTTGCCGCTGCCGATGCCGCCGGTGAGGCCGACGATGAAGCTCACGGCGCAGCCGCCGCGGGCGCCGCACAGGCCTTGGCCGTGACCTTCGGCAGCCGGGCGGCGATCGAGCGCTGCAAGGCTTCGGCCTGCGCTGCCGGGCCACGGATCTCGAGGATCACGTACGCCGGTCTTCCCGTACGCTGGCCCATTCTTGCCGACTTGACGCCCTTCGCGCGCAGGGTTTCGAGACCGGCATTGGCTGCCTCCTCGGTACGGTAGGTGCCGAGCGAGATCGCCAGCTGGTTCGGCCCGCTGGCCTGGACGACGAAGAAATCGTCGACGCCAAGCTGCTGCAGCTCCGCCGTCTTCTTGCCGACTTCCTCCTTGCTGGCGAGAGGTGGGATGTAGACCCAGTAGCCACTGTTCTCATTCACCGTGCGGCGGTTCGTCCGGAACTCGGCGAAGCTCTCGCGCAGCAGTTGCTCGACCTCGTCGGCCTCGCTGGCTGCCAGATCGCTCCAGATGCGGCAACTCTCGCTCGCCTTCTGCTCTCCGGGCGTGCCGCCATTTGCCTTGGCTTTGGCCGACGGTGGCGGTTCGCCGCGCGAGACGACGACGATGCGTTCGGGCAACAGTTGTTGCTCCACACGATGCGCATCGCCTTCGGCCGGGGCGCCCAAGTAGCCTCGTGCCCAGACGAAAAGCAGCAGGTTGGCGAGGACGAGGGCGAAGACGAGCGGGCGCAACGTGTTCACCATCAGAGCCTGGGCAGATGCTCCAGTGAAGCCCGGATCGCCTCCTGCGGGTACTCGAAGTCCTCGAGCTGGCCAGCGAAGTAACGGTCGTAGGCCGCCATGTCGAAATGGCCATGGCCGGTGAGATTGAAGAAGATCGTCCGGCTCTCGCCACTCTCCCGGCAGCGCACGGCCTCGTCGATCGCCGCCCGGATGGCATGGTTCGACTCGGGTGCCGGAATGACGCCTTCGGCGCGCGCGAACATCACGCCCGCCTCGAAGGTTGCCAGTTGCGGTACCGCGACCGCCTCGATCAGCCCGTCGTGATAGAGCTGCGAGACGAGCGGTGAGTCACCGTGGTAACGCAGGCCACCGGCATGGATGCCCGGCGGCATGAAGTCGTGGCCAAGGGTGTACATCTTCATCAGTGGCGTGAAACCCGAAGCGTCACCGAAATCGTAGGCATAGGCGCCCTTGGTCAGCGTCGGGCACGATGTCGGTTCGACCGCCACCAGTCGCGTCGGGCGGCCGTTGCGCCCGCCGCTGGCATTGTCGGCGATGAACGGGAAAGCGACGCCGGCGAACGAGGAGCCGCCGCCACAGGGGGCAAAGACCACATCCGGCCAGTCGCCAGCCTTTTCGAACTGCTTCTTCGCTTCCTGGCCGATGATCGTCTGGTGCAGCGCGACGTGATTGAGCACCGAGCCGAGCGCGTAGCTGGTGTCGGAGCGTGCGGCAGCCTCCTCGACGGCCTCGGAGATCGCGATGCCGAGTGAGCCCTGGTTCTCCGGGTCGCGGCCGAGCAGGTCGCGGCCGGTCTGCGTCATCGACGACGGGCTGGCGAAGACCTCGGCGCCCCAGGTCTGCATCATCGAGCGGCGGAAGGGCTTCTGCTCATAGCTGATGCGGACCATGTACACGCGCACCTCGAGTCCGAACATCTGGCCGGCAAAGGCCATCGAACAACCCCACTGGCCGGCACCGGTCTCGGTGGTGATGCGCCGGATGCCCGCCTGCTGGTTGTAGTAGGCCTGCGGTACGGCGGTGTTGGGCTTGTGCGATCCGGCAGGGGAGACGCCTTCATACTTGTAGAAGATCCGCGCCGGCGTCTGCAGCACCTCCTCGAGCCGGCGGGCACGAATCAATGGCGACGGCCGCCAGAGGCGATAGATCTGCCGCACCGGCTCGGGGATCGGAATCCAGCGTTCGGCCGACATCTCCTGCTCGAGGATCGCCATCGGGAAGATCATCCCCATCTGCTCCGGTGACACCGGGCTGCCATCCGCAGCCAGTGGCGGCGCTGGTGGTGTCGGCATGTCGGCGACGACGTTGTACCAGTGGGTGGGGATTTCGGATTGATCGAGCGTGATGCGAAGCGATTCCACAAGGCCTCCCTGTTCTGTTTCGTGTCCGGTTGCCGAGTATACCCCGGGAAGCAGCCGCTAATCACTGCGGACGGCGGGGTCGGCAGGGTTGCTGGTGGCCTGCTCAGCCGGGATGCCGCGCTGCAGTTCGCGCTGCACGAGCTGGCTCGGCGCGAAAGCGGCAATCAGCTGCCCGCAGGCCTGGCGGGCTGCGCTGCTGTTGTCCTGGCTGAAGTTGCAGACGTACAGGTCGAGCGTCACTGCCGCCGACTCCGGCCAGGTGTGCACCGCCAGGTGCGACTCGGCCAGGACGACCGCGCCCGTGGCGCCAGCCGGGTCACTGCCGCTGCCGAACTGGTGGAAGACCTCGGCGAGTGGCGTCAGACCCGGCAACGAACAGACTGCGAGGCAAAGTTCGCGCAGGGCGCCGGCGTCATCGAGCAGTCGTCGCTCGCAGCGGCATCCGTAGAGCTCGGCAGTCAGGTGCAGGCCATGCATCATCAGTCCCCGGACCGCCGGCGGGCGCGGTGCCGACTGGCGCCGGCGCCGCGCCTGCGCGGGGCGCTCCGGCGCAGCTGCCGCGCCTGCCGCCAGCCGCCGTTGGTCAGCCTTTCGGCACGTAGTTGGTGCTGGTGCCGCTGACCCGGCCGTCGCTGTCGAAATGGACGTTGAAATACCATTCCATGCCGGAATCCACCTTCGTCTTCCAGTCCCAGATCGTCTCGCGCTTGAGCGGAAAATAGGTTTCGTGCGCCGGACGGGCAAGCAGTCGTCGTACCTGGTCCTGCGTCATGCCGACGCGGACCCTGGCGAAGTTCTCCTCGGTCAGCACCTGCTGCACCTCGCGCAGCACGTCGTCCGGGCCGATGAGCACGAGGTAGTTGACCAATCCTTGCGGTGTGCGCGGATACTCCCAGACGCGCGAGCCGTCGGCCTCCCGCCATTCCAGCGTCGGCTGGCCCATCACGTCCTTCACCTCGCCGGCAGTCGTGCGGCCCGGGCGCAGCCTCTCCAGCCGGTCGGCGTCACAGGCGGCAAGGGCGGCGACCAGCATGGTGCCACCAAAGATGCTGGCCGAGGCGATCCTGAACATGCACTAGGCTCCAAGTCTGGTTGCTGCAGGCTTTGATGTCAGCTGCGCAGTATAGACGATGACTCAGCGGCAAGGCCGCATTCGGTTGGCACCCGGTGCTGCGGAGTTGCTTCGGCAGCCTGGAAGTGCGTGCACCGGACTGGGTCGCAGATCGCATTGGCAAGGGTTCGATCTTGACTATACTGGGACTGACGGTCCGTCCCGTCCCGCAAACTCTCTGGAAAGGAGCAGATGATGTCGAGAGCAGCATCCCCTTCATCGTGGCGGCGCTTCGCGGCACCGCTGCTGGCGACGATCGCCACTTCGGCCTGTTACGTGGTGCCGGTCGTGGGACCCGATGGTGGCGTCTATTACCATCATTACCCGCTACCGCCGCCGGGAACTCCCTTGCCGGCAGGTGCCCCGCCGCTCCCCGGGCAGCCGATGACGCGACCACAGGCGACGGGCGTTGCGGCGCAGGCGACGCTTCCGGTCCGGCTTTATCCGGCCAATGAAAGGGCGACGCGGAGTGGCGTCATCAGCGGGTCGGTCACCAACATGATGACCGGGAAGGGCCGTTTCCTGGTCGAGTACGAGGGACAGGTCCTGAGCGGTGAAGCGACGCGCATCGTGGAGGATGAAAAGCGCGGCGTCGCCAGTGCCTACAGCCCGGGCGGCATGTTCATGTCGTGCGAATACCAGTTGACGACGCCGTATCAGGGAGCGGGGACCTGCACGTTTTCCAACGGTGCGAAGTATCAGATGCACATCGGCGGTTGAGCGCAGACAGCGTGATTGACGGGTAGCGATCCCCGCCCGTCAGTCCTTGGCAAAGCGACGGTACTGCACGGCTTCGGCGACGTGCCGGGGCTCGATCGTGTGCTGCCCTGCCAGATCGGCGATCGTCCGCGCCACCTTGAGCAGGCGGTGAAAAGCCCGTGCGGAGAGCTCGAAGCGAGTGATCGCCTGCTTCAGCAGCGCCGCCGCTGCCGCCTGCGGCTGGCAATGCTGGTCGATCTCGCGCTCGCTGAGACGGGCATTCGGTTTCCCTTGGCGCTCGATCTGTCGCGTGCGGGCTGCCGTTACCCGGCCACGCACGGCAGCCGAAGCTTCACCGTCGCGCGCTTGCTGCAGGACTTCGGCCGCTACGGCCGGCACCTCGACCTGCAGGTCGATGCGGTCGAGCAGCGGACCGGAGAGCTTGCTGCGGTAACGCAGGATCTGATCCGGCGTGCAGCGGCAGCGGCCGCGCGCATCGCCGTGGTACCCGCAGGGGCATGGATTCATTGCCGCGACCAGCTGGAACTGCGCCGGGAACTCGGCCTGGCGCGCGGCGCGCGAGATGTGGATGCGTCCGGAATCGAGCGGCTCGCGCAGCGCTTCGAGAACCCGCCGGTCGAACTCCGGCAGCTCGTCGAGGAAGAGGACGCCCTGGTGCGCCAGCGAGATCTCGCCCGGACGCGGCACGCTGCCACCGCCGACCAGCGCTGCCGACGAAGCCGTGTGGTGCGGCGCGCGGTAAGGATGGTGGCGAAAGAGCTGCGGCCGGAAGAGACCCGCGAGCGAGAGCACGGCTGCCGATTCGAGCGCCGCCGGCAGGGTCATCGGCGGCAGCAGGCCGGGCAGACGGCTGGCGAGCATCGATTTCCCGCTTCCCGGCGGGCCGGCGAAGAGGATCGAATGTCCGCCGGCGGCGGCGATCTCCAGTCCGCGTTTGGCTTGCGTCTGGCCGCGCACGTCGGCGAGGTCCGGGTACCCGTCGTCGCCGTCGCCGCCGTCGACGGTCGCCGCACAGGCCGACAGGGCCGCCTGCCCGGTCAGGTGGGCGCAGACCTCGAGCAGGCTGGCTGCCGCCAGGATCGGTATCCGGCCCGCCAGCGCCGCCTCACGGGCGCTGCTCGCCGGCAGCACGAAGCTGCGGTCGTTGTCGCCCATCGCCAGGACCATCGCCAGCGCGCCGCGCACCGGTCGCAGTTCGCCCGAAAGCGAGAGCTCGCCGGCGAACTCGTGCTGCGCCAGCAGCCGCGACGGGAGCTGGCCGGATGCAGCGAGGATACCGAGCGCGATCGGCAGGTCGAAGCGGCCGGACTCCTTCGGCAGGTCGGCCGGCGCGAGGTTGACGGTGATGCGTTTGCGCGGGAACTCGAAACCCGAGTTGTGCAGCGCCGCACGCACCCGGTCGCGTGCTTCCTTGACTTCGGTGTCGGGCAGCCCGACGAGTGTCAGGTTCGGCAGGCCGCTGGCCAGATGCACCTCGACGGCGACCTCCGGCGCGGCCAGTCCGTCGAGACCGCGGCTGTGGACGATGGCGAGAGACACTGGCTGGCGTGGCACTGGCCCGGCGACGGGCGCGCTGCCGCGTCGCACGACGCGCCGGCACGTCGCCGCGCGGTTCTCAGTCGGGCTGGGCGGGCGGATTCTCCAGGCGCTCGATGCGTGCCTCGAGCGCCTTCAGCTTCTCGCGCGTGCGTTGCAGCACCTGCGCCTGGATGTCGAACTCCTCGCGGCTGACCAGGTCGAGCTTGGCGAAGACGCTGGCGAGGAGCGCGCGCGCGTTCCGTTCGATGTCGGCTGCCGGGCTGGCGGCGATGATGCTGCCAAGGCGTTGGCTGATTTCTTCGAGGATCCTGGGGTCGAGCATGGCGATCACCGTCGGAGCAAGGAGTGGCAGGGTGATCCGAGTGTAACACGGCGACGCGGCATTCCAGGCCATGCACCACGATGGTGCAGCGTGGCGATGAACTGTTCTAGGGCAGTGCAGACGTTGCGCTGCCTGCCTCTGCGGAGGGCCTCAACTGATTGAACGATTGAAAGAAATCATTCTGGCACGGATTCTGCTTGGTAATCCCCGGGATGATTTTTCGAGGCGCGGGCCATGGCGACCAGTCTGCCGTTCAAGCCAGTCGCTGCCGTTCCGCCGGCCAGCGTGCTGGCGCGGATCCGGCTTCCGGACAGGCGGCTGCGGCGCTCGTCGCCGTGACATGCCCGCGGCGAAACGATTTGTCGACCATTCTTTTCATCAACGATCCAGGGAGGCCACCGGACCTTCCCGAACATGGAGAGCAACATGAAACTGGTAACCGCGATCATCAAGCCTTTCAAGCTTGACGAAGTACGAGAAGCGCTGTCGGCGATCGGCGTACAGGGGATCACCGTCACCGAGGTCAAGGGCTTCGGGCGCCAGAAGGGGCACACCGAACTGTATCGCGGTGCCGAGTACGTCGTCGACTTCCTGCCCAAGGTGAAGGTCGAGGCGGCGATCAGCGACGCACTCCTCGAGCAGGTGATCGAGGCGATCGAGAAGTCGGCCAGCACCGGCAAGATCGGCGACGGCAAGATTTTCATCTCGGCAATCGAGGACGTCATTCGCATCCGCACCGGCGAAACCGGTGAGGATGCCCTGTAAGGAGTAGATCATGAAGCGCTTATTTGCAGTTCTGGCCCTGCTCGGAGCGGTCGCTGTCGCGACCCCGGCGTGGGCTGAAGACAAGCCGGCCGCGGCGGCAGCGGCAACTTCGACGACCGTTGCCGCGCCCGCGGCCGCCGTCGCCAGCGAAGCCGGCGCTGCCGCCGCCACGCCGGCACCGGTTGCCAACAAGGGCGACAACGCCTGGGTGATGACCAGTGCGGCGCTCGTCATCCTGATGTCGATTCCCGGTCTGGCGCTGTTCTATGGCGGCCTCGTGCGCAGCAAGAACATGCTGTCGGTGCTGATGCAGGTCTTCGTCACCTTTTCGCTGATCAGCGTGCTGTGGGTCGTCTACGGCTACTCGCTGGCGTTCACCGAGGGCGGCGGGTTCTTCGGCGTCTTCGACAAGCTGTTCCTGAAGGGCGTCACCGTCGACTCGGTCGCCGCGACCTTCTCCAAGGGCGTGGTGATTTCCGAACTCGCCTACGTAGTTTTCCAGGGTGCGTTCGCGGCGATCACCTGCGGCCTGATCGTCGGCGCCTTCGCCGAACGGGCGAAGTTCGCCGCCATCCTGGTATTCATGGTGCTCTGGTTCTCGCTGTCCTACGTGCCGATGGCGCACATGGTCTGGTACTGGGCCGGTCCGGACGCCTATGTCGACGCCGCAGCCGGCGAGGCCGCCACGAAGACCGCCGGTTTCCTCTTCCAGAAGGGTGCGCTCGACTTCGCCGGTGGCACGGTCGTTCACATCAACGCCGCCATCGCCGGTCTCATCGGCGCCATCGTCATCGGCAAGCGGATCGGTTACGGGCGTGAGTCGATGGCGCCGCACAGCCTGACCTTCACGATGATCGGCGCCTCGCTGCTCTGGTTCGGCTGGTTCGGCTTCAACGCCGGCTCGGCGCTCGAGGCGAGCGGTGGTGCCGCCCTGGCGATGGTCAATACCTGGGTCGCAACCGCCTGCGCGGCAATGTCCTGGATGCTGGCGGAATGGATGCTGAAGGGCAAGCCGTCGATGCTCGGTGCCGCTTCGGGTGCGGTTGCCGGTCTGGTCGCGATCACCCCGGCGGCAGGTTTCGTCGGCGTCATGGGTGCCATCTGCATCGGTCTTCTCGCCGGCGTCATCTGCCTCTGGGGCGTCAATGGACTGAAGCGCCTGCTCGGTGCCGACGATTCGCTCGACGTCTTCGGCGTCCACGGCGTCGGCGGCATCCTCGGCGCGATCCTGACCGGCGTCTTCGCCGATCCTTCGCTCGGTGGTACCGGCGTCTATGACTACGTCGCGAACAAGGTCGGCGACTACGACATGACGGCCCAGTTGATCAGCCAGTTGTGGGGTGTCGGCACGGTCATCGTCTGGTCCGGCATCGTCTCGCTGGTGGCGTTCAAACTGGTGGACATGGTGATCGGTCTGCGCGTGCCGGAAGAAGAAGAGCGCGAAGGACTCGACATCACCTCGCACGGCGAATCCGCCTACCACTACTGAACCGACTGTCCTACCGGTCTCTCCCCCTTCGGGGCGCTCTCGCGGCGCCCCGCTTTTTTTTCGTCTGAATGAATCGAGTCGTGGTCAACGCCTTCACCGAGTTCAGCCCGCCTGCCGGCGGCGGCAGCATCTTCGCGCCCAACGCGAGCGGGACGCCACGATGGCTTGGCGCGATTCCGGTCGCAGCAGGGGCCGGTCCATGAACTCGCCACCGGGTCGGTGCGGCGCATTGAACTGCGCCCGGTCGGCCCCATATGCAGGGCATCGACCGATTCCCGGCAAGGAGTGCAACACATGCGTTTGGACAAACTGACGACGAAGTTCCAGCAGGCCCTGGCCGACGCCCAGAGTCTCGCGATTGGCCACGACAACCAGATCATCGAGCCGCAGCACCTGCTGCTCGCGCTGCTGCAGCAGGAAGACGGCTCGACCGCATCGCTGCTGGCACGCGCCGGCGTCAATGTGCAGGCGTTGAAGGCGGCGCTGGTGCGGGCGGTCGGTCGCCTGCCGAAGGTGCAAGGGCATGGTGGCGAGGTGCAGGTGGGGCGCGATCTGGCGAACCTGCTCAACCTCACCGACAAGGAGGCGCAGAAGCGTGGCGACCAGTTCATCGCTTCCGAACTGTTCCTGCTCGCCCTCGCCGACGACAAGGGCGACTGCGGCCGGCTGGCGAAACAGCAAGGACTGGTCAAGGCTTCGCTCGAGCAGGCGGTGGCTTCGGTGCGTGGCGGTCAGGCGGTCGACAGTCAGGAAGCCGAAGGACAGCGACAGTCGCTCGCCAAGTATTGCATCGACCTGACCGAACGCGCACGTCTCGGCAAGCTCGACCCGGTGATCGGCCGCGACGACGAGATCCGGCGCGCGATCCAGATCCTGCAGCGGCGGACGAAGAACAACCCGGTGCTGATCGGTGAGCCGGGCGTCGGCAAGACGGCGATCGTCGAGGGGCTGGCGCAGCGGATCGTCAACGGCGAGGTGCCGGAAACGCTCAAGGGCAAGAAGGTGCTCAGCCTCGACATGGCGGCGCTGCTCGCCGGCGCCAAGTATCGCGGCGAGTTCGAGGAACGGCTGAAGGCAGTGCTCAAGGAGATCGCGCAGGAAGAGGGGCGGATCATCGTCTTCATCGACGAACTGCACACGATGGTCGGCGCCGGCAAGGCCGAGGGCGCGATCGACGCCGGCAACATGCTGAAGCCGGCGCTGGCGCGTGGCGAGTTGCACTGCGTCGGTGCGACGACGCTCGATGAGTACCGCAAGTACATCGAGAAGGATGCGGCCCTCGAGCGCCGTTTCCAGAAGGTGCTGATCGACGAGCCGAGCGTCGAGTCGACGATCGCCATCCTGCGCGGACTGCGCGAAAAGTATGAGCTGCACCACGGTGTCGACATCACCGACCCGGCGATCGTCGCCGCTGCCGAGCTGTCGCACCGCTACATCACCGACCGCTTCCTGCCCGACAAGGCGATCGACCTGATCGACGAGGCGGCGGCGCGGATCAAGATGGAGATCGACTCCAAGCCGGAGGTGATGGACAAGCTCGACCGGCGGATGATCCAGCTCAAGATCGAGCGCGAGGCCGTGCGCAAGGAGCGCGACGAGGCGTCGAAGAAGCGCATGCACCTGATCGAGGAGGAACTGCTCAAGCTCGAGCGCGAGTACAACGACCTCGACGAGATCTGGAAGGCGGAGAAGTCGCAGGTTCAGGGCAGCGCGCAGATCAAGGAGGAGATCGACAGGCTGAAGGCGCAGATGGCCGAGCTGCAGCGCAAGGGGCAGTACGACAAGCTGGCCGAATTGCAGTACGGCCGCTTGCCGCAGCTCGAAGCGCAGATGAAGGCCGCCGAGAAATCGGGCGACGGCGGTGGTCAGAAGCGACTGCTGCGCACCGAGGTCGGCAGCGAGGAGATCGCCGAGGTGGTCTCGCGGGCGACCGGCATCCCGGTGTCGAAGATGATGCAGGGCGAGCGCGAGAAGCTGCTGCAGATGGAGGAGCGCCTGCACCAGCGCGTCGTCGGCCAGGACGAAGCGGTGCGCCTGGTGGCGAACGCGATCCGCCGCTCGCGCGCCGGGCTCGCCGATCCGAACCGGCCCTACGGCTCGTTCCTCTTCCTCGGTCCGACCGGCGTCGGCAAGACCGAGCTGTGCAAGGCGCTGGCCGCTTTCCTTTTCGACTCCGACGAGCACCTGATCCGCGTCGACATGAGCGAGTTCATGGAGAAGCATTCCGTATCGCGCCTGATCGGCGCGCCGCCGGGCTACGTCGGCTACGAGGAAGGAGGCTACCTGACCGAGGCGGTGCGTCGCAAGCCGTATTCGGTGATCCTGCTCGACGAGGTCGAGAAGGCGCACGCCGACGTCTTCAACGTGCTGCTGCAGGTGCTCGACGACGGGCGCATGACCGACGGCCATGGCCGTACGGTCGATTTCAAGAACACGGTGGTGGTGATGACCTCGAACCTCGGTAGCCAGATGATCCAGCAGATGGCCGGTGATGACCATCAGCTGATCAAGCTGGCGGTGATGGGCGAGGTGAAGTCGTACTTTCGGCCCGAGTTCATCAACCGCATCGACGAGGTCGTCGTCTTCCACGCGCTCGACGAACAGCACATCCGCTCGATCGCGAAGATCCAGCTTGGCTATCTCGAGCGGCGTCTGGCACAGATGGATCTGCAGCTCGAGGTGGCCGACAGCGCCCTGGCGGAAATTGCCACGGCCGGCTTCGACGCGGTCTACGGCGCGCGGCCGCTGAAGCGCGCGATCCAGTCGCAGATCGAGGATCCGCTGGCCAAGGCGATTCTCGAAGGGCGTTTCGCCGCGGGTGATCGCATCCGCGTCGCCTCTGAAGGCGGCATCATGCGTTTCGCAAAGGGTTGAAGGAGATCGCAGCCATGATGAGCATTGTCTACAACAGCCAGCAGTATGCGATCGTTGCCTACCCGACGCACGAGGCCCTGGAATTGGTCGACAAGACGTGCAGCCGCAGCCTGTTCGTGCAGGGGGCGGTGGCCGGCGGGTTGCGCCGGGCGATCGAGAGCATCCCCGACGAGCAGCGCAGCGAAGAGTCGGTCGACGCGCTTCTGGACGAATACTGCGCCGGCAAGGCGCGGCCGATCGTGCTGCACTGAGGCTTGCCGGCGTCACCGGGCCGCTGCCGGGGATGCCTGAGGGGCGTATAATCGGCGGCAGTTCCCCGCCGTGGCGGGCACTCTTACCGGGAGCAGGCGAGATGGCGCTGTACGAATCCGATCACACCAAGTTCATGCGCGAGATGATGGCGCAGCACCCCGAGTGGGCCGAGGATCAGCGGCGGGGCAGGGCGATCTGGTGGGACAGGAAGGTCGACCTCGAAGAGCAAAGCGCGCTGCGGCAAGCCAGCGAACCGCAGCGTCCGTACCCCTACGACGTCAATTTCGAGCAGCGCTGAGCTGCCGCCGGGGGCGGTTTCGGCCGCGCGCTGCAGGTGACTTTGCCGAGAGCGGCGAGGCCGAGCCGGATGGCTGTCTTGGCAGCTGCCCGGGGCCTTTCCCCGACCCCGGTCAGCGCCGCAGCAACGCCTGCCGGCAGCTAGTTGTTGAGCGGCTTGATGACGCGCTTCACCGCTGGATCGTCCGGGTGTGGGTGGGTGGTGAAGCCGAGTTTGGTCATCAGAGTGAACATCTTGCTGTTCATCGACAGCACGTCGCCGACGATGCTGCGGTAGCCCTTGGTGCGGGCGCAGTCGATCAGCGCGCTCATCAGCTTGCGCCCGACGCCGTGTCGCTGCCAGTCGTCGGCGACGGCAAGCGCGAATTCGACCGACTCGCCATCCGGGTTGGTGACATAGCGCGAGACGCCGATCTGGACTTCCTGGCCGTCGGCATCGGGCAGTGTCGCCACCAGGGCCATCTCGCGGTCGTAATCGATCTGCGTGAAACGCACCAGCATCGTCTGCGTCAGCTCGCGAATGGTGTCCATGAAGCGGTAATACTTGCTCTCGTCTGACATGCCGATGACGAAGCGTTGTTCGCGTTCGGCATCTTCCGGCCGGATTGGCCGGATGGTGACGGTGCGGCCGTCGGGCAATTCCCACTCCTGGATCAGGTGCACCGGGTAAGGGTGGATCGCCATGTGCGCGTAGCGGTCACCCGAGGACGCCGCATAATCGATGACGATACGGGCGTCCGCGGCGATGCCGCCCGTCTCGTCGACGATCAGCGGGTTGAGGTCGAGTTCCTGCAGCCACGGCAGTTCACAGATCATCTGTGAGACGTGCAGGAGGATCTCCTCGAGTGCCTCGTGGTTGATCGCTGGCATGTTGCGGAACTCGCCGAGCAGTTTCGAGGCGCGTGTCGACTGGATCAGGTCGCGCGCCAGGAAGCGGTTGAGCGGCGGCAGTGCCACCGCGCGATCGCTGAACACCTCGACCTCGGTACCACCCGCGCCAAAGGTGATGATCGGCCCGAAGGTGGGGTCGCGCGAAACGCCGATCATCAGCTCGCGGCCGTTTGGCCGGGCGAGGAAGGGCTCGATCGACAGGCCGTTGATGCGAGCCGTCGGATGCCGTTTCTTCACCGTTTCGATGATGTCGTGATAGGCGTTGCGGGCTGCCGGCGCGTTGGTGATGTTCAGGCGCACGCCGCCGACCTCGCTCTTGTGGAGAATGTCGGGCGAGTCGATCTTCATCGCGATCGGGAAACCGATCTGCTCGGCGAGGAGCAGCGCCTCGGTCGGCGTATGCGCGACCATGGTCTGCGCCACCGGAATGCGGAAGGCGCGCAGGATGGCCTTCGACTCCATCTCCGAGAGCAGCTTGCGCCGCTCGTGCAGCACCGCCTCGATCAGCATCTTCGCGCCTTCGGTCTCCGGACGCGAGTGCTTCGACGATGGCGCCGGCGTCTGCAGCAGCAGCTTCTGGTTCCAGTAGTAGGTCGAGATGTGATAGTAGAGCTCGATCGCGGTTTCCGGCATGCGGAACGACGGTATCCCGGCGTCCTCGAGCAGGCTGCGCGCCGCGTGAACCTGTTCCTCGCCCATCCAGCAGGTGAGGATCGGTTTGGCGGTCTGCAGATCGACCTCGATCACCGCCTTGGCGACTTCCATCGGCTGCGTCATCGCTTGCGGCGAGAGCATCACCAGGACGCCGTCGACGGCATCGTCCTCGGCCACCGCCAAGGTGGCGTCATGGTAGCGCTTCGGCGTCGCGTCGCCCTCGATGTCCACCGGGTTGCTCTGCGACCAAGTGCGTGGCAAAGCGGCATTCAGCTTCTGCATCGTCTCCGTGGAGAGCTGTGCCAGCGGAATCTCGAGATCGCCCGCGCGGTCGGCGGCCATCGCGCCGGGTCCGCCACCGTTGGTGATGATCGCCAGGCGCTTGCCCTGTGGGCGGAACTTCGACGCCAGCGCCTTGGCGGCGTAGAACAGCTGGCCGATGTTCTTGACGCGGACGACGCCGGCGCGCCGCACGGCGGCCTCGAAGACGATGTCGGAGCCGGCAGCCATTCCCGAGTGTGTCTCCACTGCCGCCAGACCGCCGGCGTGGCGGCCGGCCTTGAGCAGGACGATCGGCTTGATGCGCGCCGCCGAGCGCAGCGCGCTCATGAAGCGGCGGGCATCGCGGATGCCCTCGACGTAGAGCAGGATGTAGTGCGTGCGGTTGTCGTAGATCAGGTAATCGAGGATTTCGCCGAAATCGACGTCCGCCGTGCCGCCGAGCGAGATGACGCTGGAGAAGCCGATGCGGTTGCTCGTCGCCCAGTCGAGAACCGCCGAGCAGATCGCGCCGGACTGCGAAACCAGGGCCAGATGGCCGGAGTCGGCGTGCACGCGGGCAAAGGTGGCGTTGAGGCCGAGGTTGGGACGAATGATCCCGAGGCAGTTCGGGCCGAGCAGACGGACACCGTAGCTGCGGGCGATCTCCATCATCTTGCGCTGCAGTGCGGCGCCGGAATGACCCGCTTCGGCAAAACCGGAAGTGATGACGATCGCGTTCTTGACGCCGCTGTGGCCGCACTGCTCGATGACCCCCGGCACCGTCTGCGGGCGGGTGACGACCACTGCCATCTCGACACGGGCGCTGATCTCTTCGATCGACTTGTACGCCTGCACGCCCTGGATGCTCTCGTGGGCCGGGTTGATCGGGTAGAGACGGCCGCGGTAACCCGATTCGAGGATGTTCCTGAACAGGACGCTGCCGACCGAATCAACGCGGTCGGAAGCGCCGATGACGGCGACGGATTTCGGCTCAAAGAGCGTCGTGAGATAGTGGTGTTCTAGCATGATGGCCAATCACCTCTCGCGTGAGAGGTGTTGCGGTAGTGGATGTTGCACTGCATCAATTTACCACAAGCGGTCGCCGAAGTCTCTAGGGAACGGCTTCCAATCGACCGCCGTCGCGACATACCGCACGCTTTGGGCCAAATCCAGACACCCCGCGGGCGCGCGCGGGTGGCGGTGGTCGCGGTGCCCGTGCCGGCACCGAGTGCTGTGGCGTCGAGTCGTCGCCTCATTCGACGATGATGCTGTCGATCAGCAGGTCGGAACGCAGTGTGCGGTACATCGGGCACTTGTTGGCGATCGCCAGCAGTCCGTTCCGCTGGTCTGCGCTGAGGTCGCCTTCGAGGCGGATCTGGCGAACGATGCGATCGCGCTTGCCGCTTCCGGCCACATCGATGCGGTCGTGCTGCAGCTCGACGCGCACCCGCGCCAGTGGCAGCCGCTTGCGCTGCGCGTACATGCGCAGGGTGATCGAGGTGCACGCGCCGAGGCTGGCGAGCAGCAGGTCGAAGGGCGCCGGACCGCTGTCCTGGCCACCCAGGGCGGGGGGTTCGTCGGCGAGCAGCCGGTGCTTGCCGATCTCGATCGTCTGCTGGTAAGGTCCGCGTCCGCTTTCGCTGACGACGACCCGATCATGCTGCCTGTCCTCTGCCATTCCGCTTCTCCGACGCGATGGGACGGATGATAATCGAAAGGTAGTCGCTGCTCACATTTTCCGTTTCGCTGTATCGCGTCACGACCTGATCACCCGGCTCTGGGCGGGCGGCCGGACGATCAGGCAGCGCCGCAGATGCGGCGTGCCAGAGCGTCGATGCCGCCGGCGCTCAGATCGGCGGTCGACAGGCTCACCGGCGCCGTGTAGCCGGCGTAGTTCTGTTTCTGTGAGCGGCAATAGAGCGGGTCATAGTGCAGTTGCAGCAACTCCCGCACCAGTTCGCGCCAGGAAGCGTTGCGCGCGTACCCAGACCAGCGCTGGATGGCCTCGCTGCCCTGCAGATCGCGCAGGGCGTGCAGGCGGGCGAGCAGCCAATCCGGGTCGCCCAGGAAATAGTCGTAATCGCGCAGCAGGAAGTCGACGCGGGAGTCGATCGATGCCTCTATCGTGATGCATTCACCGGCGCGCATGGTCTCGATCAGCGCTTCAGGCACCTGCAGCGAACCGATCTTGCGACTCTCGGCCTCGACGAACACCCGCCGGCTCGGGTCGAGCGCCGTCAGCACGGTCAACAGGCGCGACTCGAACATCTTCTGCGACGGTTGCCGGCAGTCGGGCAGGACGCCGAGCACCGAGCCCTTGTGGCAGGCCAGTTCCTCGAGGTCCAGGATCTGCTCGCCACGCGTCCCGATGGCCTGCAGGATGCGGCTTTTGCCGCTGCCGGTGGCGCCACAGATCACCCGCAGCGAAAGCCGCCGGGGGATCTCGGCGAGAGCGGCGATGACCAGCCGGCGATAGGTCTTGTAGCCGCCTTCGAGCTGTTGCGCGTCCCAGCCGATGCGCCGCAGGATGTGCGTCAGCGAGCCGCTGCGCTGACCGCCCCGCCAGCAGACGACAAGAGGTCGCCAGTTCCTGTCGCGTTGGCAGAAGTGGCTGCGCAGGTGGCCGGCGATGTTCTCGGCGACGTAGGCCGCTCCGATCCGGCGGGCGGCGAAAGGTGACACCTGTTTGTAGAGCGTGCCGACCTCGCTGCGCTGCCGGTCGTCGAGCACCGGGCAGTTCACCGATCCTGGAATGTGGTCGTCGGCAAACTCGGCCGGCGAGCGGACGTCGATGATCTCGTCGAAGGCCGACAGATCGGCCAGCTGTCCGATCGTCGCGATATCGTGTTTCATGACGCCAGCGTCTCCGGCTTCCGGGCCCTCATTTTAGCAGCGGTGCCAGTCCCCGCCAGATGTTGTCGAGCAACAGCGGCTGTGCCTCGGCGGTTGGGTGCAGGTTGTCGGCCTGGAACAGCTGTACCTGTGTCGCGACACCGTCGAGCAGGAAGTCGACCTGTGCCGTCTTGCGGGCCTTGGCCACTTCGCCAAAGGTGGCGTGGAACTGCGCGGCATAGGATCCGTAGTTGGGCGGGATGCGCTGGCCGACGAGCAGTACGCGCGCATTCCTCTGCTGCGCCTTGGCGACGATCGCCGTCAGGTTGTCGCGCAGTTGCGCCAGCGGCAGTCCGCGCAGGCCGTCATTGGCGCCGAGCGCGACGATGACCACCCGCGGCGAGTGCCTGTCGAGGGCGTCGTCGATCCGTGCGCGGCCACCGCTGGTGGTTTCACCCGAGATGCTGAGGTTGACGACCTTATAATCGAGCTTCTTCTCCTGCAGCCGCCGGCTCAGCAGGGCTGGCCAGGCGGCATCCTGGCGAATGCCGTAGCCCGCCGACAGCGAGTCACCGAAGACGAGGATGTTCATGGCCGCACCGGCGGTGCCGCTGGCGAGCAGCATCAGGCCGGCAAGCAGGAGGCGGCGACAGTTGGGGAAAGCGGGCATGGTTCGGGAAACATCGGTGGTCGTTGAGGTCAGGGAACTCGCCAAACGCGTGGACAACGGTGGCGAGCCGTTGACCATTCTGCACGATATTTCGTTCGTCGTCGCCGCCGCGGAGACGGTGGCGATCGTCGGTGCGTCGGGTTCCGGCAAGTCGACGCTGCTCGGCCTGCTGGCCGGGCTGGACCGACCGAGCAGCGGTTCGGTACGGCTGGCAGGCGAGGAACTCGGCGGGCTCGACGAGGACGCGCGGGCGGTGCTGCGCGGGCGTCTGCTGGGCTTCGTCTTTCAGAGCTTCCAGCTGCTGCCGTCGCTGACGGCATTGGAGAACGTGATGCTGCCGCTCGAACTTGCGGGCACCGCCAATGCACGCGACCAGGCCGTGTTCTGGCTGCAGCGGGTTGGCCTGGGCGAGCGCCTGCGGCATTATCCGAAGCACCTGTCGGGCGGTGAGCAGCAGCGCGTCGCCCTGGCGCGCGCTTTTGCCCCCGGGCCGCGGCTGGTACTGGCCGACGAGCCGACGGGCAACCTGGACGCCGCGACCGGCCACCAGGTGATCGAGCTGATGTTCGCGCTCAATGCCGAGCGCGGGACGACGCTGATCCTCGTCACCCACGACGAGGAGATTGCGGCCCGCTGCTCGCGGCGCATGCGCATGCATGCCGGCCAGCTGGAAGAGATGCCCTGATCTCGCGGGCGGCGGCAACGCCGCTGCGGACCGCTGCCTCGAGCGTCGCCGGATAGTCGGCGCAGGCATGATCACCCGCCAGCCACCAGCCGGCGAGTGCCGTCCGTGCGCCCGGGCGCGCCAGACCGGGGCGGCAGGAAAAGGTTGCCCGCTGCTCGCGGATGACCTGCTGCCAGAGAACGGGTGGCAGGCTGCGTCGCAGGGTGGCCGCGAGTTGCCCGGCGAGCCGCGCCGTCAGCGTCGCGTTGTCGAGCTCCTGCCATGGTCCGTGGGCGCTGAGGACGAAGGCCAGGATGCCGGCGGTGCCGCAGAGCGCGCCGCGATCGAAGACCCACTGGCCGACGTCAGTCGACGTACGGGCGGCGAGGCCGAGCATCGGCAGCGGCAGTGAGACTTGCGGCGGAAAGCCGAGGTAGGCAGTGGCGATCGGTTCGAAGCGGTAGTCGGCGAGGGTCTGTGCCAGCTCGGCCGTGGCCCGATGGCCGGCGAGCAGGGCGGGCGCATGCTGCGCCGCGACGGCGAGGACGGCGCAGTCGAAAGCCTCGCCGAGAACTGCCGGTCCCGCTTCGATGCGGCGAATCCGGCAGCCGTTGCGAATCTCGCCACCGTGCCGGCGGATGAAGGTGGCTGCGGCGGCCGGCAGCAGCTGGTCGAGATCGGCCGCCGGCAGCAGCAGGTCGGTTGCCGCGCGACCGCTGCCGAGGCTGTCCCGCAGGGTGTTGGCGAAGATGCGGGCGGAAGCGGCCGCCGGCGGCGTATTCAGCGCGGCGAGGCAGAGTGCTTCCCAGAGATGGCTGCGCAGTGCGCCGCGCTGGCCGTGGCGGTCGAGCAGTTCGGCGACGCTGTCGCTTTCCGGCACGCGATAGCCTTTGCGCTGCAGGGCGCGCAGAAAACGTGCCGCCGCGAGCTTCTCGCTGAGCGTCGGGCCGGCGGCAGCGAGCAGTCCGGCGGCGAGATGCAACGGCGGCGGCAGCTGCGGCAGACGGAGCCGGAAGGGCCGCGGCAGGCTGCCGGGGAAGCGCAGCTCAAGCGGCAGCCGCCGCAGCAGTCGCTCGGGATCGGCGCCGACCGTGCGCATCAGGCGCAGGGTTTCGTGGTAGGCGCCGACCAGGATGTGCTGCCCGTTGTCGAGGCGATGCCCGTGCAGCTCGACGCTGCGTGCGCGGCCGCCGAGTTGCCTGGATGCCTCGAAGACGGTGACCCGGAACCCCGCCTGCGCCAGTTCGACCGCCGCCGCCAGTCCTGCCCAGCCGCCACCGACGACGGCGGCCCTCATCCCCGCGCCCAGGTGCGCCAGGCGATCCACAGCTTGCGCAGCGGCGTCAGCGAAGTCCGCTGCCGCAGCACCTGGCAGCCATCGCGCCGGATCTCGTCGAGCAGCGTGCGATAGATCGCTGCCATCACCAGCCCGGGACGTTGCTGCCGGCGGTCCACGGCCGGCAGTTGCGCGATCGCCTGCGCGTAGTAGCTCTCGGCCCGCTCGACCTGGAAGTTCATCAGGCGGCGGAAGTTTTCCGAATGGCGGGCGTTGAGGATGTCGGCAGCCGGCACCTCGAAGCGTTGCAGTTCGTCGATCGGCAGGTAGATGCGACCCCGCCGGGCATCCTCGCCGACATCACGGATGATGTTGGTGAGCTGGAACGCCAACCCGAGGTCGTGCGCGTACTTGCGTGTCCGGCGATCCTGATAGCCGAAGATCTCCGCCGCGAGCAGACCGACGACGCCGGCGACACGGTGACAGTAGAGCGACAGGGCGCGAAAGTCGAGGTAGCGTGACTGCTGCAGGTCCATCTCCATGCCGTCGATGACCTCCTGCAGCTGTTCCGGTGGCAGGCCATACTCACTGCTCGCCGCCTGCAGCGCCTGCGACACCGGGTGCTGTGCCTGGCCGCTCGCCAGTCGCGCGACTTCCTGGCGCCACCAGGCCAGTTTGGTCGCCGCGAGTTGCGGGTCCTGGCACTCGTCGACGACGTCATCGACCTCGCGGCAGAAGGCGTACAGCGCGGTGATCGCTCGTCGCTGCGCGGCCGGCAGGAAGAGAAAGCTGTAGTAGAAGCTCGAACCGCTGCGGGCCGCTTTCTGTTGGCAGTATTCGTCTGGAGTCATCGGCAGTCTCGGGGTCGCCAGCCGGCGATCATACTCCCAAGACTCGCCGGCGCGGCGGCGATCGCGATGTCGTCGCCGGGCGCGCCGGTGGCCAGGCACGTGTCGCCGTCGGGCGCTGGCGCCGGCCGGGGGCCGGCCTGACGCACGGCGCCGTCGAAAGCGGGTAGACTCTGACGGGTCGCCCGGATTGCTCGCCATCGGCAGCGCTGCGGCGAGCCCGACGAACCATTTTTGCGGCAGGTCACGAGGATGCGCGTGCTGCTGGTTGAAGACGACCCGATGATCGGCAAGAGCGTCCAGCAGGGACTGCGGCAGGATGGCTGCGCGGTCGACTGGGTGCGCGATGCGCGTGCCGGCGAACTGGCGCTGGCGACGGCACCGTACGAGCTGCTGCTGCTCGACCTCGGGCTGCCCGGGGCATCTGGCCTCGATCTGCTGGCCAGGTTGCGGCGTGCTGGCAATCGCGTGCCGGTGCTCGTCATCACTGCCCGCGATTCGGTTGCCGACCGCATCAAGGGGCTCGACACCGGCGCCGACGACTATCTGGTGAAGCCCTTCGATCTCGACGAACTGTCGGCACGAATGCGCGCCGTGCTGCGTCGGCATGCCGGACGGGCGACGCCGCTGCTCGTCGCCGGCGATCTGCAGCTCGATCCGGCAACGCACGAGCTGACGCAGAACGGCCAGCCGGTACTGCTCTCGGCGCGCGAGTTCGCGCTGCTGCAGGCGCTGCTCGAACGTCCGGGCACACCGCTGTCGCGCGCCGACCTCGAGGAGCGCCTGTATGGCTGGGGCGAGGAGATCGCCAGCAACGCCGTCGAGGTGCATATCCACTCGTTGCGGCGCAAGCTGGGCGCCGAGCGGATCAGGAACATCCGTGGCGTCGGCTATCTGGTGCCGTCGGCACCATGAAGTCGATCCGCCGCCAGTTGCTGCTGGCACTCCTGGCGGTGATCACCCTCGCCATTCTGGCGGGGGCGCTGGCGGCCTATCGCACGGCGCGCGACGAAGCCAGCGCGTTGCTCGATTACCAGTTGCGGCAACTGGCGCTGTCGTTCCGTGACGAGGCGCGGCATGGTGCGCTGCGGTGGAAGCCAGGCAGCGACGATGCCGAGGAGTTTTCGGTCCAGATCTGGGCAGCGGACGGGACCCGCATCTACCTGTCGCATCCCCTGCAGGATTTGCCGCACCAGGTGCCTCTGGGCCATGTGACGGTCGATACCGGCAGCGGCAAGTGGCGGGTCTTCGGTCTGCAGCAGGGCGGGCAGGTGATCCAGGTGGCGCAGCCGATGCAGTTGCGCGACCGCCTGGCGCTGGCGGCTGCACTGCGCATCGTCGCGCCTTTCCTGCTCCTGCTGCCGGTGCTCGCGGTGCTGATCTGGGTCGTGATCGGCCGTGGCCTGCGGCCACTGGTCGACGTCGCGCAGGCAGTCGGCACGCGCACCGCCATTGCGCTCGATCCATTGCCCGACCGACAGGTTCCGGCCGAGGTGGTGCCACTGGTCGTGGCGCTGAACGAGCTCCTGCTGCGCCTGCAGCGAGCACTCGAGCAACAGCGCGAGTTCGTCGCCGATGCGGCGCACGAACTGCGGACGCCGCTGGCGGCACTGACGCTGCAGGTGCAGCTGGCCGAGCGCGCCGCCGATGCCGCGGCGCGCGACGAAGCCTTCGGCGAGCTGAAGGGCGGCCTGCAGCGCGCCACCCATTCGGTGCAACAGCTGCTGACGCTGGCGCGACTGGAGCCCGGGGCGGGTGAGTCGACACTGCAGCCGGTCGACTTGCGGCAACTCGCGGCGGAGGTCATCGTCGATCACCTGTTGCTGGCCGAGGCGAGGCAGATCGATCTCGGAGCGCCGCCACAGCAGCAGTCCTGTTTCGTCGCCGGCGACGCCGATGCCCTGCGCATCCTGCTTGCCAACCTGATCAGCAATGCCTTGCGCTTCACACCGCGTGGCGGGCGGGTCGATGTCGTGACCGGCAGCAGCGAAGGTCTGCCGTTCGTCGAAGTCTGTGATTCGGGAGAAGGAATCCCGCCCGCCGAACGCGAGCGGGTTTTCGACCGCTTCTACCGCCGCGCGGCAGCCGGCGAGGCGGGCAGCGGGCTCGGGCTGGCGATCGTCAGGGCAATCGCCGAGCGCCACCGCGCACGCGTCCTGCTCGCCGATGCAAAGCTCGGCGGCCTGCGTGCGCGGGTCGAATTTCCTCGCCTGGCGCCACCTTGACCGAGATGTCCGGGGCCCGTGTTGTGCTAGAGTCTGCAGTGGCAGCATGCCTTGCTCGCGGAGCGGGTCGCGCGGCATGCTGCCGGGGGAAAAAGGACTGAATCGCCGGGGGGGCCCGGTCTTCGCCAGCAAGAGGTTGTCGATGGCCACGGAAACGGAAATCAAGCTGTCCCTGTCGGCGGCTGCGGCTCAACGATTGCTGGAGCTGCCGCTGCTGGCGGCTAGCGAGCGCAGCACCAAGTTGCTGCGCAACACCTACTACGACACAGCGGACCGCCGCCTGCAGCGCGAACGAATCGTCGTTCGCTACCGGCAGCACGGGCGCCAGTGGTTGCTGGGCGTGAAGACGGCGCCGCCGCTTGCTGCCGGGCTGGCGCAGCGTGGCGAATGGGAGGCGCCTGGGCGGGCGGGCGAATTTGATTTCGCGCATGTCGACGACGTCGCCGTCCGCGAGCTTCTCGAATCCCTGCGCGATGAACTGCAACCGGTGTTCACCACCCGCTTCAGGCGTGAGGCGCATGTCTTGGCGCCACGTTCGGGTGTGCGCATCGAAGTCGCGCTCGACCGTGGCCGGATAGAGGCCGCAGGACGCCGTCAGAGCATCCGCGAGGTTGAGATCGAACTGTTGTCGGGGTCGCTGAGCGATCTCTTCGCTGTCGCTCTCGATCTCCAGGCCGGCGTGCCGATGCATCCCGAAGCGGGCAGCAAGTCGGAGCGCGCCTACCGCCTGCTCGATGCCGCACCCCTGCTGGCGGTCAAGGCGCAGCCGGTCGCCGTGCAGGCCGACATGCCGACGATGGACGCCTTTCGTCTGATCGCGGTGGCGTGCATCGGCCATCTGCAGGCCAATGAGCAGGGTGTCCGTGACAGCGAGGAAGCGGAGTTCGTCCATCAGGCACGGGTCGCCATCCGTCGCCTGAGGTCGGCGATCCGCCTCTGGGAGCCGCTGCTGCCCGAAGCTTTCGTCGCCCGCTTCGATCCGCTCTGGCAGGCGCTGGCGACCCAGCTTGGCGACAACCGCAACTGGGATGTCTTCCGTGCCGAGACCATGCCCGTGCTGGCCGAGGTCTTCGCCGGCACAGTTGACGGCGCTCGTCTCGCCAGCCGCGTGCGCGGCCGTTGTGCCAGATACCGCCGGGAGAGCCGCCGGGCGCTGCAATCGGAGGACTATTCGCGGCTGTTGCTCGATTTCAGCGCCGCACTGGTGGATCTGCCCGTTTCGCCGGCTGGCCGGCTGGCCGATTTCGTTCCACGCTGTCTGGGCAAGCGCGCACGGCGCGTCAATGAGCGCGCCGCGGCGCCGTTGCAGACCGACGTCGCCGCTCGTCATCGCCTGCGCGTCGCGTTCAAGCAGCTTCGCTACGGCCTCGAGTTCTTTTCTCCGCTGCTGGCCGGCCCATTGCTGACCGACTACCACCAGTCGGCGACCGCGTTGCAGGAGATGTTGGGGCGGCTCAATGACCTGGCCGTGGCGACGCAACTGGTGGCCGCAGCCCTGCCGGCTGCAAGCCGGGTCGAGGTGCAGGCCTGGCTGGCCGCGCAGACTGCTGCACTGTTGCCCGAGTTTGCGCGGTTGCTCGACGATTTCCAGCAGCGACTGCCGCCGTGGCAGCCGCCGGAGCGGCCGGCCGGTGAGCGTTCGCGCTCGCGACAGCCTGCCTACAGCTTGTAGATCCAGCTGGCAATGACGAAGTAGTTGAGAACGCCGAGGATGTCGATGGCGGTGGTGACGAACGGTCCGGTCGCCACTGCCGGATCGACCTTCATGCGCTGAAAGATCATGGGCAGCAGCACCGCGAGCAGGGCGGCACCGGTCATGTTGCCGAGGATCGTCAGGCCGACGACCTGCCCGAGTTGCAGGCTGTGGTGCATGAAATAGCCATAGACGGCGAGAATGACGCCGTAGAAGGCACCCAGCGCCAAGCCGACCCGCAGCTCCTTGAGGACCAGCGGCAGCGTGTCCTTGACGTCGATGGCGCCGGTCGCCAGGCCGCGTACGGCGACGGTTGCCGACTGCACGCCGACGTTGCCCGCCATCCCCATGATCACCGGCAGGAAGGCGCTGAGGACCAGCACCTGGCCGAGGATCTCTTCGTAGCGTCCGATCACTGCCGTTGCCGCGAGGCCGCCGATGAAGGCCGCCAGCAGCCAGGGCAGGCGGATGGTCGCGATCTTCAGCGCCGAATGGGTGAGTGTCTCCGACTCGCTGGTGCCCGCCATCTTCAGCATGTCGCGCGTCGTTTCCTCCTCGATGACGTCGATCACGTCGTCGACGGTGACCATGCCGACCAGGACGTTGTCCTCGTCCACCACCGGAATGGCGAGCAGTCGATACTTGTCGACGAGCATCGCGACGGTGGTCTGGTCGGTATCCGTGGTCACCTTCATGACTCGCCGGTTCATGACCTTGTGCAGTGGCGTGCCCGCTCGTGTGAGCAGCAACTGCCGCAGCGACACGACACCCACCAGACGGCCCATCTCGTCGGTGAGGTAGAGATAGAACACCATCTCGACGTCCTCACGGCTGCGGATGTTCTCGATCGCTTCCTCGACGCTGAGGCTGTGCGGCAGCGAGAAGAAGTCGGTCGTCATGATGCCGCCGGCGCTGTTCGGGTCGTACTGCAGCAGACTTTCGACCTCATCCTTGCTGTCGCGGCCGAGCAGGGCCATCAGTTGCTCGCGCTGGTCTTCCGGCAACTCGCCGATGAGGTCGGCGAGGTCGTCCGGTGGCAGATGCTCGAGGACGCCGGCGAGCTTCTCGATCGACGACTCGGTCAGCAACTGGGTGCGCCGGTCGGCGGGCAATTGATTGAATACGTCGGCTGCCATCGCAGTGTCGGCAATGGCATGAAAGATGTCGACCACATGCGCCGGCGGCAAGTCGTCGAGGATCGCCGCCATATCGGCCGGATGGATGCGCGAGATCATCTTCTGCAAGGGTGCCCTCGCCTCGCGCAGGTACAGCCGGTCGATCGTTTCCACCAGACGCTTCTTGCGGGCGTCGTAGGCGGCGGAGCCGACGGGCTTGGTTTCAACGTTGATCTGCATGGCGAAGTTCTCCCTGATGCTTGCTGGCGCGGCGATCGGGCCGCAAGTTTACCCTCAGGATCGATGGCGGTCCATCACTCCTGCAGCGGTACCCCGGCGCTCGTCGAACGACCGCCGCCGCCATCCGCTCGCTGCCTCTCGACGCGGCCCGTTCCCGAGCGGTCGACAGCCCGTCTTCTGCGTCGCTTGCCTTCGTGACCGCTTATGGTGCATTCTTTTGCTGGTTTGAAGACTTCGTCATCATACGCCCAAGAGCGTTGCAGTCGCCCAGGAGCTCGGCGATGCCCCGGCGGATGGGCGGCAAGGCGGCGCCTGCCGTTCCGGCAGACTCATTCGGAGCCATGCACATGAATGCTTCCATCGTCTCCAGATTCCTGAATTCAGGCCTGCCGCTGCTCGCCACGTTGCGTGAATATCGCCTCGCCTGGCTGAGCAAGGATTCGATCGCCGGTCTTTCCGCCTGCATCGTCTCGATTCCGTCGGTGATCGCCTACGCCGAACTCGTGCACCTGCCGCCAATCGCCGGCCTCTATGCGGCGCTGGCGGCGGCGATCGGCTATGCGCTGTTTTCCAGTTCGCGGCACGTCATCGCCGGGCCGGATGCGGCGATCGGCCTGCTCGCCGGTTCGGCGATCCTGCCGCTGTCCGGCGGCGATCCGGCACGCATCGTCGTCCTGGCGGCGATCCTGAGCATCCTCTCGGGGTGCGTCCTGCTGCTCGCCGCCCGGCTGAAGCTCGGGGTCATCGCCGACCTGCTGTCGCGCCCGGTTCTCATCGGCTATCTGAATGGAGCGTCGCTGGTTCTCATCGCCACCCAGTTGGGCAAGATGTTCGGCATCAAGACCGAGGGCGAGGAGTTTTTCCAGATCGTCTTCACGGTCATCGAGAAACTGCCGCAGACACAGGTGCCGACCTTCATTCTCGGCGTGCTGCTGGTTCTCCTGCTGGTCGGTCTGGCGCGCTGGGCGCCACGGATTCCCGGCGCGCTGGCGGTGTGCGCGGTGGCGATCGTCGCCACCTTCCTCTTCGACCTCGGCAGCTACGGCATCGCGCTGGTCGGCGAGGTGCCTTCGGGCGTGCCGAGCCTGACGATTCCCGGCGTGCGCTGGGCGGACCTCGCGGCGCTGGCGCCGGCGGCGGTGGCGATTGCCTTCCTCGCCTTCTCCGACGGCATCCTGCTGGCGCAGACCTTTGCCGAGAAGAACGGCTACGAGGTGCGGCCGAATCGCGAGCTCGTCGCCCTCGGTTCGGCCAACATCCTCGCCGGCCTCTGGCAGGGCTTTCCGGTGTCCGCCAGCCAGTCGCGCACCTCGATCGTCGATTCGGCCGGCGGCCGGACGCAGGTGGCGCAACTGATCCTGGCGGTCGGGCTGCTGCTCTTCCTGTTCTTCCTCACCGGGCTGGTCGCCCTGCTGCCGAAGGTCGCACTCGGCGCGATCCTGATCGTCACGGCCATCGGCATGCTCGAACTGGCTTCGCTGCGCGGCCTGTACAAGGTCGATCGGGTCGAGTTCGGCATCGCGACGGGCGTGACACTGGCGATCCTGCTGGCCGGAGTCGTGCCGGGAATCATCCTCGGCCTGTTGCTGTCGCTGATTTCGGTTCTCGTCGAGATCTCGCGACCCGACGACGCGGTGCTGCGCCGGCGTCTCATCGACGGCAAGTTCCATGATTGCCGGGACGACGAGGAGGGCGTGGAAAGCGTGCCCGGGCTGCTGGTCTACCGGCTCTACGCGCCGCTGATGTTCGCCAACGCCCGGCACGTCATGAACCGCATCCGCAGCCTGGTCGACGCGGCCGATCCGCCGGTGCGCTGGCTGGTCATCGACGCGCAGGCGATCCACGACATGGACGTGACCGCTGCCCAGCGCTTCGCCGAGCTGCACCGTGAACTCGCCGACGAGGGGGTTGACGTCAAGATCGCCGACGCCCCGCGGCCCTTCCTCGAAGAACTGGCCAAGGTCGGTCTGTCGGAAGAGATCGGCAAGATGGATTTCTTCGTTTCGGTCGGGAAAGCGGCCGAGGCGTTCGCGCGCCAGCATGGCGATGCGGCCGTGCGGGCGGCGGGGCGCTGAGATCCTTGCCGAAACGCGTCAGCCATGGACGCCTGTATCGCGCGCTGTCGGCAGGCGCTGCGATCTCCTAGCGGCTGCGGCCCGGCAGCACCTCGCGCAGCAGCCCGGCGGCACTGCGGATCATCTGTTCGGTGGTTGGCCAGTCGACGCAGGCATCGGTGACCGAGCAGCCATACCTGAGCTGCGAGAGATCTTCGGGAAGTGCCTGATTGCCGGCGACGAGGTTCGACTCGATCATCATGCCGACCAGTGACCGGTTGCCAAGACGGACCTGGTTGACCACGTCGGCCATCACCAGCGGCTGCCACTCGTGCTTCTTGTAGCTGTTGGCGTGTGAGCAGTCGATGACGATGTTGGCCGGCAATCCCGCCTTGGACAGGGCCTGTTCGGCGATCTGCACGCTGACCGTGTCATAGTTCGGTCGCCCGTCGCCGCCGCGCAGGACCAGGTGACCATAGCGGTTGCCGCGCGTGCGCACGATCGCCGTGCGACCCTGACCGTTGATGCCCAGGAAACTGTGCGGTCGCGACGCCGAGACGATGGCGTTGACGGCGATGCCGACGTCGCCACTGGTACCGTTCTTGAACCCGACCGGGGTCGACAGACCCGAGGATATCTCGCGGTGGGTCTGCGACTCGGTGGTGCGGGCGCCGATTGCCGTCCACGAAATGAGGTCGCCGAGATACTGCGGAGCGATCGGGTCGAGGGCCTCGGTGCCGGCGGGCAGACCCAGTTCAGCCAGCTCGAGAAGGAAGCCGCGCGCCTTGCTCATCCCCTGGTCGACGTGGAACGAGTCGTCCATGTCCGGATCGTTGATGTAGCCCTTCCAGCCGGTCGTCGTCCGTGGCTTCTCGAAATACACGCGCATCACCAGGTAGAGCGTCTCACGGACTTCCTCGGCCAGCGCCCGCAGCCGCCTGGCGTAGTCGAGGCCAGCCACCGGATCGTGGATCGAGCACGGGCCGACGACAACGAAGAGCCGGTGGTCGCTGCCATCCAGAATCCGCCGCAGGACGTCGCGGCTGTTCCTGACGACCTCGGCGGCGTGCGTCGACAGGGGCTGCAGGGCGAGGACTTCGTCGGGCGAGGGCATCGGGTCGAAGGCACTGACGTTGATGTTGTCGATGTCGAGAGTGGTCATGGCTGGCGCTCGGCGGTGAGTTGATGAATGATGTCCCTGACCGCGGCGACACGGTCGGCAAGGGTCGGGCACTGGCGCCTGAGGACCAGGCGGTCCTGTCCCGCGAGGCGATAGTTGCGGTCCTTCTGGATGAGCTGGATGATGCGCAACGGATCGAGCGGCGGATTGGCGGCAAACTGCACGACGATCTGTTCGGGGCCGGCATCGAGCCTGCTGATGCCGACCGGCCTGCACAGCAGGCGCAGCCGATGGCTGTCGAGCAGCGCGCGCGCCTGCGGCGGCAGCTCACCGAAGCGATCCACCAGCTCCTCGTGCAGCTGACTCAGTTCGTCGTCAAGCGTGCAATCGGCCAGGCGCTTGTAGAGGGTCAGGCGCTGGTGCACGTCGGGCGCATAGTCGTCGGGCAGCAGGGCCGGCGCGTGCAGCCTGATCTCGGTGGTGACCGCCAGTGGTTGGGACGGGTCCGCATCCTGTCCCTGTTGCAATGCCGCGACGGCACGTCCGAGCATCTCACTGTACATGTGGAAGCCGACTTCCAGCATCTCGCCCGACTGGCTGGCGCCGAGCACCTCGCCGGCGCCACGGATTTCGAGGTCATGCATCGCGAGGTAGAAGCCGGCACCGAGTTCGTCCATCATCTGGATCGCCTCGAGGCGTTGCCTCGCCTGCTTGTTGAGCGCCGCTTCGTCGTGCGTCAGCAGGTAGGCATAGGCTTGGTGGTGCGAACGTCCGACGCGACCGCGCAGCTGGTGCAGTTGCGCCAGCCCGAACTTCTCGGCACGGTTGATGAGGATCGTGTTGGCGTGCGGATTGTCGATGCCGGTCTCGATGATCGTCGTGCACAGCAACAGATTGGCCCGCTGCTGGGTGAACTCGCGCATCACGCGCTCGAGATCGCGCTCCTTCATCTGACCGTGACCAACGACGATGCGGGCTTCGGGCAACAGCTTGCCCAGGCGCTCACGCATGTTTTCGATCGTCTCGACCTCGTTGTGCAGGAAGTACACCTGGCCGCCGCGCTTGAATTCGCGCAGCAGGGCTTCGCGGATGATGCCGTCGGAGAAGCGGCTGACGAAAGTCCGGATCGCCAGACGTTTCTGCGGGGCAGTGGCGATCACCGAGAAGTCGCGCAGTCCCTCGAGCGACATGGCGAGCGTGCGCGGGATCGGTGTCGCGGTCAGCGTCAGGACATCGACCTCGGCGCGCAGTGCCTTCAGCGCTTCCTTCTGCCGGACGCCGAAGCGATGCTCCTCGTCGATCACCACCAGGCCGAGACGCTTGAAATGCACGTCCTTCTGCAACAGGCGATGGGTGCCGATGACGATGTCCAGACGGCCGTCGGCCAGTTCCTGCAGCGCCTGCGCGGCCTCACGCGCAGTCCTGAAGCGGGACAGCTCGGCAATCCGCACCGGCCAATCGGCAAAGCGGTCGCCGAAAGTCTGGAAGTGCTGTTCGCAGAGCAGTGTCGTCGGGCAGAGCACGGCCACCTGCCGGCCACCGGCGACGGCGCAGAAGGCGGCGCGCAGCGCGACCTCGGTCTTGCCGAAGCCGACGTCGCCGCAGACCAGGCGATCCATCGGTCGTCCGGATCGCATGTCGGCGATCACGGCGGCGATCGCGCCGGCCTGGTCGGGCGTTTCCTCGAAGCCGAAGCCGTCGGCAAAGGCGTCGTAGTCGTGTGCCTTGAAGTCGCAGGCGTGTCCCTGCCGCGCCGCACGCAGGGCGTAGAGGGCCAGCAGTTCGGCGGCCGTGTCGCGCGCCTGCAATGCGGCGCGGCGTTTCGCCTTTTCCCATTGCTGTGAGCCGAGGGTATGCAGCGGCGCGCCGTCGGGGTCGGTTCCCGAATAGCGGGCGATGACGTGCAGTTGCGATACCGGCACATAGAGCCGGGCATCGTTGGCGTAGTGCAGTTCGAGGAACTCGGTGTCGCCTTCTCCGAGATCGAGATGGACCAGCCCCTGGTAACGGCCAATGCCGTGCTGTTCATGCACCACTGGCGAGCCAACCTTCAGCTCGGTCAGGTCGCGCAGCCAGTTGTCGATCGACGTCCGTCGCGCCGCAACATGGCGCGCGCGGCGCGACGGGCTGCCGGCGTAGAGCTCGGCCTCGGTGATGATCGCCAGCCCGTCGAGCAGGAAGCCATCGTGCAGCGGTCCGACGCCCAGCGACAGGGCTGCCTCGCCGGCGCGCAGCTCGTCGAAGCTGCCGCAGGCGCTTGGCTGCAGACCGTAGTCCGCGAGCAGCGCGGCGAGCGTCTCGCGTCGCCCGGCGGACTCGGCGAGCAGCAGCGAGCGGCCGCAGAACCCGTCGAGGAAGCTCTTCAGGCGACGCAGGGGATCGTCGGCGCGGCGGTCGATCGCCACTTCGGGCAGGCCGCGTGCCGGGCCGTCGCCGCCTGCACGCAGGCTGAGGCGGGCATAGGCGCGGGCGGCGACGAAGAACGGTTCTTCTGCCAGGAAGAGTTCTTCCGGTGGCAGCAGCGGGCGGCTGCGTTCGCCCGCGAGCAGCGTGTAGCGCGACTGCGCCTCGCGCCAGAAGGCGCGCACGGCCTCGGCAACATCATTGTGCAGGCAGAGCAGCGTGTCGGCCGGCAGGTAGTCGAAAAGCGTGGCGGTCGCATCGAAGAACAGCGGCAGCCAGTACTCGATACCGGCGCTGGCGACACCGTTCGAGACATCGCGGTAGATCGACGAGCGAGCGGGATCGCCTTCGAAAGCTTCGCGAAAGCGCTGCCGGAAGCGGCTACGCGCGGCGCCGTCGAGCGGGAACTCGCGCGCCGGCAGCAGACGGACCTCGGCGACGGGATACAGCGTGCGCTGGCTATCGACATCGAAGGTCTTGATGTGCTCGATCTCGTCGTCGAAAAGATCCAGGCGGAACGGCAGTTGCGCGCCCATCGGGAAAAGGTCGATGAGGCCGCCGCGGATCGAGTACTCGCCCGGTGCCACCACCTGTGTCACGTGCGCGTAGCCGGCAAGCGTCATCTGGGCGCGGAACCGCTCACCATCCAGACGCTCGCCCTGCTTCAGGAAGAAGGTATAGGCCGCGAGGTAGGCCGGCGGTGCAAGACGGCAGACAGCGGTGCTCGCCGGCACGAGGAGAACGTCACACTCGCCACGTGTCACCGCGTACAGCGTCGCCAGGCGCTCGGAAACGAGGTCGAGATGCGGCGAGAAGCCGTCGTAGGGCAGCGTCTCCCAGTCGGGCAGCAGGCGGACCCGTAGCCCGCCGTCGAACCACGGAATTTCCTGCAGCAGTCGCTGCGCGTCGCTCGCGCTGCTGGTGATGACGGCCAGCAGCCCATCTCGGGCTCGGCTGCGGGCGGCATTGGCAGCCTGCGCCAGGAACAGCGCGTCGGCCGAGCCGGCGAATGACGGCCACTGCAAGCGCTCGCCCGTGGCTGGCAAGGGCAGTGGGGGAAGCGGTGATGACAAGGACGGCGGCTCTGGATTCAGGTGGCGATTGGCGCTTCCCCGCCTGGCGAGGCGTCCAGGCCCGGGGCAACGAAAGCCGCGCATTATAGACGATGCCTCGGTCCGGCCGGCGTCGCCGCCGGCCGGCGGCATTGCGGGCCGTTCTTCCTTCAGTCGCTCGCGAGTCGACTGCAGAGCGCGGAGAAGAACTGCGAGGCACCACTGCGGATCGAGTAGTCGGCCGCCTCGCTGAGCGACGTCGGGTGCGGGTTGACTTCGATCACCGTCGCGCCGGAGTATTTGGCCCAGACTGGCAGGTGGGCGGCTGGCTGGACGGTGAACGAGGTGCCGACGCAGAAGAAGACATCGGCATTGAGGCTGCACGCCTGGGCGGCGGCAAAGACTTCCTCGTCGAGCATTTCGCCGAACATCACCAGATCGGGCCGTACCGGAGCGCCGCAGTCGGGGCACGCAAACGGCTCGCTGGCGGTCTGGTCCCAACTGCTGGCATAGCCGCAATGCCGGTGACAACGGACGCGGTGGATGGTGCCGTGAACCTCGAGCACGTCCTGGTTGCCGGCGAGCGCGTGATAGCCGTCGATGTTCTGCGTGATGACGGTGAACCGACTCGCCGCGCAGAGCTCTTCCAGGCGGGCGATTGCCAGGTGTCCCGGGTTCGGACGCCGGTCATCGACCAGTGCCTTGAGTTCCAGCAGCCAGCTCCAGACGCGTCGGGGATTGCGCAGGAAACCCTGGATGCTGGCCACCTCGTCCGGGTCGACATTGTTCCACAGGCCGGTGGCACCGTCACGGAAGGTCGGGATGCCGCTGTCGGCGGACAGACCCGCACCCGAAAAGACGACGACCCGGCGCGCCGCCTGTACCATCGAAGCGAGCGAATCGAGACTGGCTGCTGGCATCTTCTCCTCCCTTGCCTGAACTCGCGGTGGCTGGCTGGCGCCGCCGCCGTGCCGCCGGACAGCCAGTTTCGTTGCATAAATACTACACAATTCCGGGCCGATGCTTGAAGAAAATCAAGTTTGTATGCTTAAATTTCCTGACTGCGCAAAAATCGCATCGCGTTTCACGCATTCGGACGTAACAGAGATTAATCGAGGAGGAACATCTTGAAATCGAAAATCATCATTAGCATGCTGGCCTCAATCGGCCTCTTCGCGGCGGCTGGCGCTGTGCAGGCGCAAACCGCCGGTGATCGCGTTTACGTGATCGATCAACGCGGTGAAGTCGTTCTCAGCGGTACCGGCCTGTGCTGGCGTACGGGCTTCTGGACGCCGGCCGCTGCCGCCAAGGACCCAGCCGGTTGCAAGTGCGACAAGGACCTGCTGCCGAAGGAAGTCTGCGAGCCGCCGGCACCGCGGGCTGCCGCCGCCGCGC
>ERZ761602.1017-NODE-1017-length-54709-cov-16.209427_pt1 | contig 54709 bp, 42 predicted proteins | sample MGYA00512165_ERZ761602 | MGnify/ENA primary metagenome ERZ761602 (study PRJEB28899, sample SAMN02445085) | bioreactor sludge metagenome | biome: EBPR sludge; isolation source: Thorneside wastewater treatment plant | place: Australia: Brisbane, Thorneside...
GAGGGCCGCCTGCACGTGTCGGGAGTCCTCATGCTCGGGCCGCACCTGACCGACGAGAACGTGCGCGACGTGCTCGCGGCGGCCAGCCACCGGACCAAGGCCGAGCTCGAGGCGCTCGTCGCGCGGCTCGCGCCGCGGCCGGACCTGCCGGCGCGGATGGAGCGTATGGAGCGGGCGGCGCAGGCCGGTGCTGCCGGCGAGTCGCTCCAGCTGGATCCAGATCCAGCGCCGCCTCCCTCCGCCCCCGATCCAGCAGGTCGTCCGCTGGACCTGGATCCAGTTCCGGGGCGCATCCAGGCGCGCTCACCGGACCGGTACGGTCTCCAGGTCACCATCGACGGCGCGACCCGCGACAAGCTCCTGCGCGCCCAGGCGCTCCTGCGCCATCGCCACCCCAGCGGCGAGCTGGCCGAGGTCCTCGAGCTCGCCCTCGACGCGCTCCTCGAGAAGCTCGAGAAGCAGAAGTTCGGCAAGACGTCGCGGCCGCGCAAGGCGAAGGCGCGTGGCGAGGACGCCGATGCGCGCTACGTGCCCAGCGAGGTCCGGCGCGTGGTCAGCGAACGGGACGCCGAGCAGTGCGCCTTCGTGAGTGACGACGGCGTGCGGTGCACGGAGCGCGGGTTCCTCGAGCTCGACCACCGGACGTTGGTGTGCCGTGGTGGCAAGCCGACCGCCGATGGGATGCGATGGCTCTGCGCGCCCCATAACCAGTACGAGGCGGAGCGTCTCTTGGGCGCCGACTTCATGCGCGCGAAGCGCGAGCAGGCGCGCGAGCGCCGGGGCGGCGTGGCGGCGCCCACGACGGACGCACGGTCCACGACGGACCCACGGCCGACCGAGCCACCGCCCGGGCATTCGACCGCCGAGGAGACCGCCGGCAACACGCCTGATGGCGCCACCAGGGCCCGCCCCTTCGACGTCGAGGTCACCCTCGCGCTGCGCGGCCTGGGCTTCGCGGCGGCGGAGGTGAGACGCGCCATGGCCGCGACCACCGGGGCGCCGGCGGCCACGCTGGAGGCGCGCGTGCGCGCCGCCCTCGCCGTCCTGACCCCGGTGCACCCGTTCCGGTGCTCGGAGGGAACCTTCGATCAGCTCGCGCTGACGCTGGCGGTGGCCCTCACGAGGCCATACGTCGCGCGAACGACGATGTGTTGAATGATCAGGCGTCAGGTCCCCGAAGCAGAGGGCGTCGGCGTCACGGGTGGAGATCTCGCATCGCCAGCGCCACCGCCTCGGGGAGATCGCTCGCGATCAGGCCGGAGGGTCCCAGCCGCTCGGTCAGGGCGTCGCCGGCGGCGCCGTGCAGCCACACCGCCAGGCGGGCGGCGCTCGCCGGAGCTACGCCCTGCGCCATCAGCGCACCGATGGCGCCGGCGAGCACGTCGCCGGTGCCACCCGTCGCGAGCCCGGGGCCGCCCGTCGGGTTGATCGTGACGAAGTCGTCGCCGAGCGTGCCGTCGCACACGAGCGTGCGGGCGCCCTTGAGCACGACCACGGCGCGGCTCGCCGCCGCGAGCGCCCGCACCGCGCGCATGCGGTCGGCCTGGATCGCCAGGACGGTCTCGCCGAGCAGCCGCGCGGCCTCGCCGGGGTGCGGCGTGAGCACGCAGCTCGCCCGCGCCCCGGCGACGTCGGCGAGGCGGCCGGACAGATGCGCCAGCGCGGTCGCGTCGAGCACGAGCGGCACGCTCGCGTCGAGCGCCGCGTCGACCCACGCCCGCCCGCGCGCGTCGTCGGGCATCCCGGGACCGATGACCGCGGCCGCCTTGCCGCCGAGCAGCGCGCGAACGTCATCGGCGCCGTCGAGCACGGCGGTCATGACGGCGTCGGGCGCCGCCAGCTGGCCGCCCTCGCCTGCCCCGGCCGGCCCGGCCAGCGTGCACAGCCCGGCGCCGGCGCGCAACGCCGCCGTCGCCGCCAGCCGTCCGGCGCCGCGCTTGCCCGGCGAGCCGCCGATGATCGCGACGTGACCGCGACGGCCCTTGTGCGCGAGCACGCCGTGCGCCGGCAGCCAGCCGCGCGCGTCGCCGCGCTCGACCAGCGCGGCGCGGGTCTGCGCCTCGGCGAGCGCGCGCGGGATGCCGATGTCGACGACCTCGACCGTGCCGGCGTACGCCACGCCGGGCGCGCCGGCGATGCCGACCTTCGCCACCGCCATCGTGACCGTGTGGTGCGCCGCCACCGCCACGCCGAGCGGATGGCCGGTGTCCGCCGACAGCCCCGACGGGAGGTCGACCGCGACCCGCACGCCGCGCGCCTCGTTCATGCGCGTGATCACCGCGGCCAGGTGGCCGTCGACCGCGCGATCGAGGCCGATGCCGAAGACCGCGTCGACGATCACCGCCGCCGCGTCGAGCGCCTCGCCCAGGGTGACGAGGTCAGCGGCGGTGGTCGCCTCGAACAGCACGCCGCCCGACCGCTCGTACGCGGCGAGGTGCAGCGCGGCGTCGCCGCCGATGCGCGCGCGCGGCGCCACCAGGTGCACGACCGCGTCGTGTCCCCCCGCGCGCAGGACCCGCGCCACGACGAAGCCGTCGCCGCCGTTGTTGCCGCCGCCGCACACGACGGCGATGCGCCCACCGGCCGGCGTCCGCGCCGCCACCGCCGCCGCCACGCCGCGCCCCGCGGTCTCCATCAGCACCGCGCCGGGCAGCCCGATGTCCTCCATGGTCGCGGCATCGAGCCCGCGCATCTCCGCGGCGGTGGCAACCGGAAGCATGAGCCAGTCTACTTCCGGCAGGCGGTCACGAGCGCGGCCGCGATCTCCTCGGCCTGCGCCTTGATCCGGCCCTCGTCGGGCCCTTCGATCATGACCCGCGCCTTGGCCTCGGTGCCGCTGTAGCGCACGAGCACGCGGCCATCCCCGCCGAGCTCGCGCTCGACGCCCTCGATCATGCCACGCACGTCCGTGAGCTCCTCGAGCGGACGCTTGCGATCGACCTTCACGTTGACCAGCACCTGCGGCGTGCGGGTCATCACCCGGGCGAGCTCCGACAGCGGCCGACCCTCCCGGACCATGACCGCGAGCACGCGCAGCGCGGCCACGATGCCGTCGCCGGTCGTGGCGTGATCGAGGAAGACGAGGTGGCCCGACTGCTCGCCGCCGAGGTTGTAGCCGTGCTTGCGCATCTCCTCGACGACGTAGCGATCGCCGACCTGCGTGCGCACGAGCTGGCCGCCGGCCTCGCGGATCGCGCGCTCGAGGCCGATGTTCGACATGACGGTCGCGACCAGCGTCCGCTTGGCGAGCCGATCCTCGGCGAGCATGCGGGTCGCGCACAGCGCCATCACGGCGTCCCCGTCGACGACCTCGCCGCGCTCGTCGCACAGGACGACGCGGTCGGCGTCGCCGTCGAGCGCGATGCCGACGTGGGCCTCGTGCTTGCGCACCGCCGCGCACATCGCCTCGGGCGAGAGCGCGCCGGCCTTGTCGTTGATGTTCTTGCCGTTGGGGTTGCAGTGGAGCTGGATGACCCGGGCGCCCAGCTCCTCGAACACCGACGGCCCGACGCGGTAGCCCGCGCCGTTGGCGCCGTCGACGACGACGGTGAGCCCGTCGAGCGTGAGATCCGCCGGGAACGTGCTCTTGCAGTAGACGACGTAGCGCCCGCGCGAGTCCTCGATCTTGCGGCTGTAGCCGATGTCGCCCGAACCCGCGCGGTGCCCGAGCAGCTCCGGCGACGACATCAGCCCCTCGATCTCGAGCTCGACCTCGTCGGGGAGCTTGTAACCGTCGCGCGCGAACAGCTTGATGCCGTTGTCCTCGTACGGGTTGTGCGAGGCGCTGATGACGACGCCGGCGTCGCACCGCATCGACGCGGTGATGAACGCGATGCCCGGGGTCGGCAGCGGGCCGGTGAGCCAGACGTCGGCGCCCATCGACACGATGCCCGACGCCAGGGCGGTCTCGAACATGTAACCCGACAGCCGCGTGTCCTTGCCGATGACGATGCGCGTGTGCCGGCCCGGCTGCTTGAGGCGCGCGGCGACGGCCATGCCGAGGCGCATCACCGTCTCGCCGGTCATCGGGTCGAGGTTCGCGACCCCGCGGACACCGTCGGTGCCGAACAGCCTTCGTTCTGCCATGCTGCTCGATACCACAACTCAGCGCCGGGGGCCGACCCGCACCTCGGCCGGCCGCACGACGACCTGGACACCCGAGGGCACCCCGTCGACGGCGACCTGGGCGCTCGCGCCCGCGGGCGCGAACGCCTCCCGGTCGACCCGCACGATCGGTCGCACCCCGGCGGCGACGAGGCGATCGATCGCATCCCGCGCGCCGGTCAGCTCGACCTCGACCTGCACCGGCTCCGTGACGAGTCGCGAGAGCGCCAGCCCCTCGGGACCGCCGACCACCACGTCCACCGTGCCGACCCAGCGGCCGGCGATCGTCACGGCGACGCCGACCGTGCCCTTCCAGTCGACCGAGACACCCTCGGGCGGCAGGAGCGTCACCTCGGACACCAGCGCGCGCGTGCGGCCGTCGACCGCGATGTCCTGGGTGCGCACCTGGCTCATGGCCGAGACCACGCCGCGTGGTCCCCGGACGACGACCGTCGTCGGGTTGGTCACCGTCGCGCCCGCGACCACGGCGTAGCCCGGCGCCGGCCGCCCGGTGATGACCGGGTGGACCTCGACCTCCTTCTCGATGGTGTCCTCGAAGGCCACCCGCACCGAGCGCGGCGAGATGTCGACGACCTTGAGCCCCTCCGGCAGGCGGACCAGGTTGGGCGTGATCGCGACCTCGCCGCCCCGCACGTCGCTGACGTCGATGTTGATCTCGGCCAGCTCCCGCTCGTCGAAGCGCTTGATCTGGCGCCACGGGCCCTTGATCATGACCCGCACCTCGTCGATGCGCTCGGACACGAGCTCCTTGCCCTCGGGCAAGACGTAACCGACCGGGACCCGCACCGCGATCTCGCGCTCCTCGTCGTACGCGCCGACCAGGAGCAGGACCGTGAGGGTGAGGAGCAGCGCGAGCACCTTGAGGCCGAGGTGCTCGGTGAACGCCCCGCGCACCCACGCCCCGAGCGACCGCCTGGGTTGCGGCTCGGCGTCCGGCCGCACCGCGGCGCGAAACGCGCCGACCGTGTCCCTCCGGGGCCGCAGGGTCATGGTCGTTCGCTCCGGCCCGTCACTGCGCCCTCTCGTGTACGGTCACGGCCTCGCGGACGGCGCTGGTGCGCTGGCCCACGGACGCGACCGCGCGGCCCAGCTCGGCGGCGGCCGCGGTCTCGACGGCGTCGCGCCCCGTGAGCAGGCCGGCCAGGGCGCCGCGCAGCGCCACCGGATCGAGGTCCTGGGCGACGCGCCCGTGGAAGCACAGGGAGACGGTGGCGCGCTCCTCGGAGACGACCAGCGCGACCGCGTCGGTGTCCTCGGTGATGCCGATGGCGGCGCGATGGCGGGTGCCGAGCTCGGGGCCGAGGTCGGTGGCCCGCGACATCGGCAGGAGCGCCCGGGCCAGCTCGACTCGCCGCGACTTGCCGATGATGACCGCGCCGTCGTGCAGCTCGTTCTCCGAGGACGGCACGAACAGGCTGACGAGGAGCTGGCGGGTGAGGCGCGCGTCGAGCCGGGTCGCGTCCTCGACGAACGGCGCCACCGCGGCCTCGCGCTCGATCACGATGATGGCGCCCAGGCGCGCGCGCGCGAGCTGGGTCGTCGCGCCGACCACCTCGTCGAGCAGCTCGCCGGCGTCGCCGGCCTTGGCGAACGGCATGACGCCCTGCCCGATCCGGCCGAGCGCGCGCCGGATGTCCTCCTGGAACACCACGATCACGATGATGATGAAGTAGTTGATCACGTTGTCGAGCAGCCACGAGATCGTGATCAGCTCGAGGCGCTCGCTGGCGAAGAAGGCGGCGCCGACCAGCACGATGCCCACGACCATCTGCGCCGCCCGGGTGCCCCGGATCATGAGGAGCAGGCGGTAGATGAGGTAGTAGACGACGACCAGGTCGATCGCGGTCACGAGCAGCGATCGCGAGCCCAGACGGTCGAGGATGCTGGTGAGGGCCGATTCCATGTGCGCCGCCGCGAGCGCGGGCAGGCCTCAGCGATGACGCGCGCGCTCTATTTCGGTGTACACCGCGAGCGCGGCACGAAGCAACGAAACATCGTGGGTGCGCAGCACGTGCGCGCCCGCGGCGACGGCGGCGAGGCACGCACCGACGGTGCCGGCGTCGAGCGCGGCGCGCTCGGCGCTACCCGTGATGCGCGCGACGAACCGCTTGCGCGACGGACCGACGAGCACCGGCCGACCCAGCGCCCGCGACAAGTCGCCGCTCCTCGCGACGAGCTCGACGTTGGCGGCGTGGTCGCCCTTGCCGAACCCCAGCCCCGGGTCGACCAGGGTACGAGCGCGCAGACCGGGCGGCATCGCGTCGAGCCGGGCGGCCAGGTCGTCGGCGACCTCCCGCCACCCGACCGGCGCCTCGGCGGCGAACACATCCGCCAGCCGCTCGCCCCGGAGGTGCCCGCAGACGTAGGCCGCCTCGCGGGCGGCGACGACCTCGAACATCCGCGCATCGAAGCGCCCGCCCGCCACGTCGTTCACGAGGTGGGCGCCGGCCGCGATCGCCGCCGCCGCCACCTCGGCCTTGGTCGTATCGACCGAGATCCACGCGTCCACCCGGCCCCGCAACCCCTCGATCACCGGCACCACCCGCGCCAGCTCCACCTCCGCACTCACCCCCTGCGCCCGCGGGTTGGTCGCCTCACCCCCGATGTCCAGGATGTCCGCCCCGTCCGCCGCGAGCTGCACCCCGTGCGCGATCGCCCGCTCGACCTCCGGATACCCGTCCGAGAACGAGTCCGGCGTGACGTTCACCACGCCCATGATGAGCGGCCGCTCCCACCGAAGCTCTCGGGAAGCGACGACAATGGGCGCGATCACGTGCGTGGTCTTCCCGCGACGAACGCTACGCCCGTCTGGGGTCGTCTCGCAGCCGCTGCCCCCGCTCCACCGCCCACCTCACGCGGGCTCGGGTTCCGGGTCGGAGCCCTTGATCGGCGGGATCAGCGCCGGGCGCTTCTTCTCGTCCTTGGGCTCGTCCTTCGTGCCCTCCGCATTGCGGCGTGCCGCCGGCAGCGGACGCGTCAGCTTCTCGCCGCGCAGGAGGATGTCGATGTCGTCGCCGTCTATGGTCTCGTAGTCGAGGAGCGCCTCGGTCATGCGCTCGAGGTCGTCCCGGTGGGCGCGGAGGATCTCGGTCACGCGCTCGTACTGATCCATCACGATGCGCCGGATCTCGGCGTCGATGCGCCGTGACGTGTCCTCGCTGTGGCGCTCGCTGGAGGCGAAGTCGCGGCCGAGGAACACCTCCTGCTTGCTGCCGGCGAAGTTGAGCGGGCCGAACTCGTCGCTCATGCCCCACTCCGTCACCATGGCCCGCGCCAGCTCGGTCGCGCGCTCGATGTCGTTGCCGGCGCCCGTCGTCTTCTTGGCGAAGATGATCTCCTCGGCCACGCGTCCGCCGAGCAGGATCGCGATCTGGTTGAGCGCGAACTCGCGCGTCATGTTCAGGCGGTCCTCGGTCGGGAGCTGCTGGGTGAGGCCCAGGGCGCGCCCGCGCGGGATGATCGTCACCTTGTGCACCGGATCGGCCTCGTCGCCGCCGGGGCCGGCGACGAAGCGCGCCGCCAGGGCGTGACCGGCCTCGTGCACCGCCGTCGTCCGCTTTTCCTTCTCGGAGATGATCATCGAGCGGCGCTCGGTGCCCATCAGCACCTTGTCCTTGGCCTCCTCGAAGTCCTCCATGTCGACCTTGTCCTTGTCGCGGCGGGCGGCGATGAGCGCCGCCTCGTTCACGAGGGACTCGAGATCGGCGCCGGAGAAGCCGGGCGTGCCGCGCGCGATGACGTCGAGATCGACCGCGGCCGACAGCGGCACGCGGCGGACGTGGACGTTGAGGATGCCGATGCGGCCGCGCAGGTCGGGACGGGGCACGACGATGCGCCGATCGAAGCGACCCGGGCGCAGGAGCGCGGGATCGAGCACGTCGGGCCGGTTGGTCGCGGCGATGATGATGACGCCGTCGTTGGACTCGAAGCCGTCCATCTCGACCAGTAGCTGGTTGAGCGTCTGCTCGCGCTCGTCGTGCCCGCCGCCGAGGCCGGCGCCGCGGTGGCGGCCGACCGCGTCGATCTCGTCGATGAAGATGATGCACGGGGCGTTCTTCTTGCCCTGCTCGAAGAGGTCGCGGACGCGGCTGGCGCCGACGCCGACGAACATCTCGACGAAGTCCGAGCCCGAGATCGAGAAGAACGGGACGCCGGCCTCACCCGCGATGGCGCGGGCGAGCAGCGTCTTGCCGGTGCCGGGTGGGCCCATCATGAGCACGCCCTTGGGGATGCGGCCGCCGAGCTTGGTGAACTTCTTCGGGTCCTTGAGGAACGCGATGATCTCCTCGACCTCGTCCTTGGCCTCCTCGACACCGGCCACGTCCTTGAACGTGATGCGGTTCTGCGAGTCGGTCAGGAGCTTGGCCTTGGACTTGCCGAAGCTCATCGCCTTGCCGCCGCCGGCCTGCAGCTGGCGCATGAAGAAGAAGAAGATCGCGAAGAGGAAGATCATCGGCAGCCACGAGAGGAGCAGCTGCGGCCAGATGCTCGACTCCTCGCGCGGGCGGACCTCGTAGTCGACGCCCGACTCGTTCAGGAGGTTGACCATCGAGTCCATGTACGGACCATGGGCGATCGCGCGCTGCCCCTTGTCCTTGTACGTGATGACGTACCGGGCTTCCTGCCGCGCGCCCGGCTCGATGCGGATGCTCTGGATGACCTTGTTGTTCCCGGTCCGATCCTTGTCGGCAAGGAGCTCGGCGCGCAGGTCGGTCATCTTCTTCGGCTCGGTCTTGCTCGAGGAGTCCGTGAACAAGCTGTAGATGCTCACGAACACCACGATCAGGATCAGCCAGATCAGGATCGTCTTATGGGACTGTCGCAATGCAGCTCTCTCGTCGGTGGCGCACCCCGGCGAGGGGCACAGGCGCCAGTATACCTACGGCGGTGCCCCCGACCACTACAGATCGCTGCCCTTCCGCGTGCTCGGGGTCGCTTCACGTCTCGCCCGCCGGATCGGGCAGGACACGCACGAGACACCCGAACGCGCCGCCGACGTGCTCGGCCCAAACGATGTCACCGTTGGCGCGCTCCACCACGCGCGCTCGGGCGCGTGTGGCGCGTGGCACACGGAGATCGATGTACAGGTCGGAGAGCTTCCGCGATCGACCGCGGAGCCGCGCGGGTCGCATGCGATCACCAGGGGCGACCGGTCGAACACGATAGGGACCGTCGGGGCCCTCGACGACGAGGGCTGGGGCCGCCGCTGGTCCGACCGCGTCGACGACGCGCAGCTCACCGTACACCCGCTCCACGCGCCCGCCCGGTAGATCGAGCCCCCGGGTCCCGGCGTCGCGTCCGCGACACAGCTCGACGAGCGCGTCGAGGTGCCGCGCCGAGATCCCGCGGTGCCCGCGCAGCCAGGTCGCCAGCGCCCGCTTGGCGACCGGCGCCGGCGCCGGTGCGATCACGGCGCACGCGAGCGCGCCCGACGCGTCGAGGTGGGCGGCGCGCAGGAGCGCGAGCGCGGCGGCGTCGAGCACCGCCCGCTCCTCGGCGGCGGCGGCGGCGAGGCGACACAGCGCGGCCTCCGCCTGCGGGTTCAGGCGCTGGAGCATCGGGACCAGCTCCTTGCGCACGCGCACGCGGGTGAACCGCGGGTCCTCGTTCATCGGGTCGTGCCACGCCGTCAGATCGGTGGCGGCGGTCGCGAGGTAGGTGAGCACGTCGGTGCGCGAGACCTCGAGCAGCGGGCGGAGGAACGGGCCGCGGCGGCGCGCGACGCCGGCGAGCCCTGCCGGGCCCGTGCCGCGCAGGAGCTGCAGGAGCACCGTCTCGGCCTGGTCGGAGGCGGTGTGCGCGGTGAGGACGAGCTCCTCGGTGCCGCCGGCGAGCGCGCGCAGGGCGTGGTACCTCGCGACGCGCGCCTGCGCCTCCCACGACGCCCCGGCCGGGACGGCGATGCGCTCGGTACGGAGCTCGAGGCCGCGGGCGGCGGCGAAGCGCGCGCAGTGGGCGGCGGCGCCGGCGCTCGCCGCGGCGCCGTGGTCGACGTGGAGGAGGACGACGGCGGGCGCGCCGAGCGCCGCGACCGCGGCGTCCGCCAGGACGGTCGAGTCGGGGCCGCCGGAGAAGGCGATGAACGCGCGGCGCAGCCCGTGGTGTGCCAGGTGGCGCGCGACGGTCGCGCGGATGGAGGTGACGGGGTCGACGATGGTGGAGAGGATACCGGAGACGCGCGCGGGCACGAGCACCGGCACGGGCCCAGGTCCGTGTGCTAAGTGTGCCGGCTGTGAACGAAGCAGGACCACTGGCGCGATTGCGAGCGCAGCTCGCCGGGCCGCGCGGCGCGCGGCGGGTCGACGCGCTCCTGTCGGCGCCGGATCCGGCGGCGGCGGTCGCGGGCCTGTCGGTCACCGAGCTCTACGAGCTGGTCAACGAGGTCGGCCTCGACGACGCCGCCGAGCTCGTGCACCTGGCGACGCCGGAGCAGGTGCGCGGCTGCCTCGATCTCGAGCTGTGGGATCGCGATCAGCCGCGCATGGAGCTGGCGCGGCCGTGGCTCGCGTCCCTGATCGACGCCGGCTTCGAGAAGCTGGGCCAGGTCTGGGCCGGGCTCGACGCGGAGTGGCGGGCCCTGTTCATCAAGCGCCACTGCCGGCGGATCTGGGACCTGACGCTCGGCGAGGAGCCGGACGACACGACCGATCTGCCGATGTACTTCACGACCGATCGCTTCTTCACGCTCGAGCTCTCCGGCGACGAGGACACGGTGCGGCTCCTGCGTCAGGTCCTGGACGACCTCTACCGCGCCGACGCCGACCTCGCGCGCCACACGATCATGGCGGCGCGCTCGGAGTCGGTGACCGAGCTCGAGGAGGAATGTTTCCGCTGGCGCGCGGGGCGGCTCGCCGATCTCGGCTACGTCGACTACTACGAGGCGCTCGAGCTGTTCCGGCCGCTGGAGGCCGACGCGGTGCGCGCCGGCGAGGGCACGGAGGATCGCCTCGGGCCGATCCTCGACGGCGACGCGACGTCGGTGAACCTGCCGATCGCGGTCGCGGAGCACGTCGTCGCGCGCAGCTTCCTCGCCCGCGCCTGGGACCGGCTCGGCGACGACGCCGAGGAGATCCGGCTCGAGTCGGCGCTCCTGGTCGTGGTCAACAAGCTGCTCGCGGCGGCGCGGACCCGGCCCGGCGATCACGCGAGCCTGCGCGCCGGCGCCGACTACGCGACGGCGACGATCTCGCTCGGGCTCGAGGTGGTCTCGCGCGGCGATCTCGACCGCGCCGCCGAGGTCCTGCGCACCGTCGCGCTCGGGCGTATCTTCCGCGTCGGTTACACCGTCGGCGCCAAGCTGGCGCGGCTGGCGCATGGCCTCGCGCCGCGTGCGATCACGGCCGGCGAGCCGGTCACCAGCGTGCTCGACGCGTTGACCCAGCCGCGGCCCTGGTTCGCCCGCGTCCTCGACGGCGAGGGTCGCCCCGGCCTGCGCCCGTTCGAGTCGCAGGCCGACGTGCGCAAGGTCGCCGAGCTGCTGGCCGTGCTCACCCTGCGGTTCGCGGTCGCCGAGAGCCTCGGCGTCGACCTGCTCGGCCTTCGATCCGTGCCCGAGCCGCGCCCCGAGCTCGACGATCACGCGCGCACGGCGATCGCCCGCGTGATCGCGGGCGGCGAGCTGGCGGCCCACGCCCTCGGGCACGACGAGCTGCGGGCGGCGCGGGCGCAGCTCGAGCGCGGGCGGCTGCCGGCGACGGCGCGCGACCGGGCGCAGCGCGCGGTGCTCGAACGGCTCACCGGCGCGCGCATCCAGGCCGGCGGGGGGCAGCTGCGCGAGCTCGTCGACGAGTGGCTGGGCACGCTCGAGGAGCTGCTCGACGCGCTCGACCCGGCGCGGATCGACGCGCGCTTCATCACCGGCGTGCTGGTCGAGACCGGCGCCGCCCGCGCCTGAGGAACGCCTCGTCGCTGTACGGAGCGCGCGGACTCCCGCGCGCAGCAGGCTCAGCCCTGGCTCTTGCCGGGGCGGTCGCCGGCCTCGAGCTTGAAGGTCGCAGCCGCCGCCGCCTGCTGCTCCGCCTCCTTCTTGGAGCGGCCCTCGGCGCGCGCCCACTCCTCGCCGGCGAGGACCGCGGCGACGATGAAGCGCTTGTTGTGGTCGGGCCCGACCTCGGCGATCACGCGGTAGGTCGGCTGCACCTTGAGCCGCGCCAGCGCCATCTCCTGGAAGCGGGTCTTGAAGTCGTAGAAGCCGGTCGGCTCGACGGTCTCGATGCGGCGCTGGAGCACGCGCCCGACGAGCGCCCAGGCGGCGTCGAAGCCGCCGTCGAGGTAGACGGCGGCCACCACCGCCTCGAACACGTCGGCGAGGATCGACGGCTTGGCGCGGCCGCCGCTCTTCTCCTCGCCCTTGCCGAGCTTGAGCCACTCGCCGAGGCCGAGCGTCGAGGCGACCTCGGCGAGCCCGGCCTCCGACACGACCTGGGCACGGGTGACCGAGAGCTGCCCCTCGCGCATCGCCGGGAAGCGATCCATCAGGCGGTGACCGACGACGAGATCGAGGACGGCGTCGCCCAGGTACTCGAGGCGCTCGTTGTCGCCGCCCGGCTCGGTCGGGTGCTCGTTGGCCCACGAGGTGTGGCGCAGCGCGATCTCGAGCTTCGCGCGATCCTTGAAGGTGTAGCCCAGGACCCCCTCGAGCTGCTCGTAGTCGGTTCGCGCCACGGGCGGTCACTGTACTACCATCGGCTCGGTGGATCCGGTTCGCGATCGCATCGGTCGCTACCACGTGCTGGGCCGACTGGCCCAGGGCGGCATGGCCGAGGTCTACAAGGTGAAGACCGTCGGGCTCGCCGGCTTCGAGAAGATCCAGGCGCTCAAGCGCATCCTGCCCCACCAGGCGCGCGAGCAGCGCTTCATCCGCTCGTTCGTCGACGAGGCGCGCATCGCGGTCGAGCTCTCGCACCGGACGATCGTCCAGGTGTTCGACTTCGGCGAGGCCGACGGCGAGCTCTACCTGGCGATGGAGCTGATCGAGGGCAAGGACCTGCGCACGGCGCTCACCGAGGCCGCGCTCCACCACCTGCCGCTGCCGGCCTCGCTCGCGGCCTACGTCATCAGCGAGATCGGCACCGGGCTCGACTACGCGCACCGCAAGGCCGACGCCACCGGGCGCGCGCTGGGCATCGTCCACTGCGACGTGTCGCCCGCCAACGTGATGCTCTCGACCGAGGGCTACATCAAGATCCTCGACTTCGGCGTGGCGCGCGCGAGCTTCGCCAGCGCCGTCGAGCGCCGCCGTCTGCGCGGCAAGCCGCGCTACATGGCGCCCGAGCAGACGCGCGGCGAGACGCCGACGCCGGCGACGGACGTCTTCGCGCTCGGCATCGTGGCGTGGGAGCTGCTCACCGGCGCGCCGCTCTTCGACGGCCCGGATCTGCCGTCGATCCTGGCGGCGGTCCGGCGCGCGGACGTCCCGCCCGTCGAGCGGCTCGCCCCCGACGTGCCCGACGCGCTGGCCGCCGCGGTGAAGACGGCGCTCGCGCCCGAGCCGGAGAAGCGCGGCACCGCGATCGGGCTCGCGGCCGCCGCGACCGCGACGGCGACGGCGATGGGCGCCGGGCCGCGCGCGATGGCGGCGTGGCTCGACGAGCTGGCGCGACGCGTGGCGACGGCCCCGCCGGCGCAGGCGCGGCCGGCGGAGCGTCCGTCCGTGCGCAACCTCTCGACCACCGGCTCGCTGCACGCCCCCGGGCCCGCCGGCACGGCGGAGATGACCGCCGACACCATGGACCCGACGTCCTTGCGCGCGCCGCCGGGCGTCCCCGGCGGGATCGAGGTGGGCACGACGACGCCCTTGCGCCGACCGTTGCCCCTGCCCTTGCCGTCGCCGTCGCCGTCGCCGTCGCCGTCGCCGTCGCCGTCGCCGTCGCCGTCGATGTCGACGCGCGAGCGCGACGAGGCGCCGGAGACCGAGACCCACGTCGCGCGGGTGCCGCGCGGGCTCCTCCAGAGCCTGCGCGAGCTGTCGACGTTCGACGCGGGCTCGACGGCATCGATCGAACCGACGCGGGGCGACGCGCTCTCCGAGCCGACCCGCTTCGAGCCCCCGTCGTTCGCGTGGGAAGGCATGGACGACGAGCCGGCGCCGTACGTGTCCCTCGACGCCCCGCTGCCCGATCCGTGGGCGAGCGAGGCGACGTTCGCCGGGCCCGGCCACCTCGAGGCGATCGACGAGCCGCCCGAGACGGCGGCGCCGGCCGTGCTCGCCGAGCACCGGCGCGCGGTCGTGGTCGCCGCGGTGTTCGACGGGCCCGCGTCCGAGCTCGCGCCGCTGGCGGCGACGCTCGGCGAGCTCGCCTACAAGCGCGGCGGCCTCGTCGTCGCCGACGATCCGGTGGTGGCGTTCGGGCTCGAGATCGCGGGCGAGGACGACGCGGCGACGGCGATGGCGTTCGCGCTCGACGCGCAGCTCGCCGCGCGCGAGGCCGGCGCGGTGGTGCGGCTCGGCGGTCGCGCGGGCGTCTCCGTCGCCGGCGCCGCCGGCGGGGCGCGGCCACGGCTGCCGCCGGACGCGGTCGACGAGGCGCGCGCGCTCGCGCGCGACGCCCAGCCCGAGCGGCCGCTGTTCGCCGGCGCCGCCGGCCGGCTCTCGACGGCGGCGTTCGCCCTGCGCGAGCGACCGGCGCCGCGGCGGCTGCACCGCCGGCTGCGGGTCGTCGAGGTGCTCGGGCCGCGCAGCTTCGACGAGCGCGGGCGGCAGCTCGAACGGCGCGGCCGCTTCGTCGGGCGCGCCGCCGAGCTCGCGGCGCTCGAGCAGGCGTACGACGTCGCGCGCAGCGCGGGCACGCGGCGGTGCGCGCTCGTCGTCGGCGGCGCCGGCACCGGCAAGAGCCGCCTCGTCGCCGAGCTGGTCGCCCGCATCGCGCCCACCGACGCGCACGTCGTCGCCGCGTCGGCCGGACCGGGCGCCCAGCTCCTGCCCTACGCGCTCTACACCGACGTGCTCGACGCGCTGCTCGATCTACCGCCGGCGCGGGGCCGCGACGCTCGCCAGCGCGCGCGGACCCGGCTCGAGCACCTGCTCGAGCGCGCGGGGCACGCCCCCGACGCGATCGCGGCGGCGGGCGACACCTGGCGCACGGCGATGGAGCTCCGCGACGGCGCGGCGCTCCTGCCGGCGGCGCCCGCCGAGCTGCGCGTGCGGCTCGCGCAGTGCCTGACCGCGGTGGCGGCGGCGGAGCGACCGGGACGGCCGCGCGTCGTCGTGATCGAGGACCTGCACCTCGCCGACACCACCAGCGTCGCGATCCTGCGCGACTGGATCTTCAGCGCCGCCGATCGCGGCGAGCTCGTGCTGGCGACGGCGCGGCCCGAGCACCCGAGCTTCCCCAGCGACGTGATCGTCGAGCTCGGTGATCTCGCCGGCGACGAGCTGCACGCCCTGTGCGCCGATCGGCTGGCGGACGCCGCGACGCCGGAGGCGATCGCCGCGGTCATCGCGCGCGCCGGCGGCAACCCGCTCTTCGTCGAGGAGCTGGCCGCGGCGGTCAGCGAGGCCGGCGGCGCCGAAGCGCCGCCGAGCGCGCGCGACGTGATCGCGGCGCGCGTGGCGCGGCTGCCGCCGCCGGCCAAGGCAGTCCTCCAGTACGCGGCGGTGGCGGGCGACGGTGTGCGCGCCCGCATCCTCGAGGAGCTGGTCGGGGCGGCCGAGCTCACGGCCGAGCTGGAGGAGCTCGGCGCCGAGGGGCTGCTCCTCGCCGCCGACCGCGGCGCCGCGGTCACCGCCGACGGCGAGCTCGCGTTCGCGCGCGGGCTGGTGCGCGAGGTCGTGTACGAGTCGCTGTCGACGCGCGCGCGGCGCGACGCCCACCTGCGCATCGGGCGGCTCTACGCCGCGCGCATCCTCCAGGGCCGCGAGGAGCCGCCGTCGGTCGTCGCCGATCACCTCGAGCGCGGCGGCGACGGCGCGGCGGCGGCGGCGTTCTGGCTGCGCGCGGCGCGCCTGGCGGCTGGCGCCGGCGACCGCGACGCCGCGGTCGCGCTGTGGGATCGCGTGCTCGCGCTCGAGGCGCGGCTCGGCGCCGAGCCGATGACGACCGCGTCGTGGGCGCGGCGCTGGGAGGCGCGCCTCGGGCGCGAGGCGGCGATGCGCGAGCGCGGCGACGAGGCCGCGCGCGCCGAGGACCTCGCCGAGCTCGAGCGGCTCGCCGGGAACGACGTCTCGCGCCAGCACGAGGTCGCCGAGCGCCGGCGTCACATGTTGTCGGGGGTGCCCGTCGGGAAGCCGACCCCGAGATAGCCCTGCAGCGGGAACGAGTCGTACATGGCGAACGACTCGTCGTCGTCGCCGAGGTTGGCCCAGACCAGCGGCATCATCGCCCCGACCTCGAGGTTGACGGGCAGATCGGCGTACCGGAGGAACACCTTGGTCGAGAGCGCGCCGATGATCGTCGAGGTGCCGATGCTGTGCACCTCGGCGCCGGCGATGCTCGTCGCGAAGCCGTACTCGATCCGCCGCTTCGAGGCCGTCCCGCGCATCCCCCACGAGCCGAGCGCACCGCCGGCACTGAAGCCGTCGTCCTTCGACGTCACCCACGCGTCGACCCCGACGATGACCTGGCGCGTACTACCCGTCTTGCCCATCTTCCCGTGGAAGCGCGCGATCTGGATGCCGCCGCCGCCGGGCATGAGGTAGGGCATGGCCACGTCGAGATAGCTGCGTGGGCGCGCGGGCCGTACGCTCGTCGAGAGGTCGTAGTCCTCGACCTTCTCCGGCCAGAAGCGCGCCGTGTTGAGGCCCAGCCCGATCCGGAAGCCGGGCTCGACGTCGCCGCTGGTGGGCAGCGTCAGCGCGACGTCGATCGTCGGGGCTACGACGTACGGCCCCGCCGTCGAGAAGATCGGCGTGAGATCGAACGTGTTGCCGAGCTCGAGCGTGACGTCGCCCGCGAGGTCGTACTGGGCGCTCCCGTCCGGCGCATCGAGGAGATGCCCCCGCACGGCCACCAGCGCATACGGCGACGTCAATCCCGCGCCGAGCTGCAGCCCCACGAGCCCGGCGGCGCTCTGGCCGTCTCGGTCGACCCCGTCGAGGGAGACGTTGCGGAAGCTGACGTCCATGCCGAACACCCCGAGGCCGACGCGGACCATGGACCGCGTGGAGCCGCCGACGTGATCGCCGGCCAGCATCCCCTGCGAGGCGCTCTCGGCGAAGAAGGACGCGGTGTAGCGCACGCCGAACGTCGGACCCTCCCACCGCGGCCCCAGCGTGAGTCGATCCCGTCGACGCTGGCCGCCGGAGCGCCCTGCGTCGTGGACCGCGTCCACCAGCTCGAGCGCCTCGTGACAGCTCTCCAGGTCACCCTCGTCGCAGCGCGTCTTGGCGGCGGTGATGGCGCCCGTGTAATTCTGCTTCATGCTCGCGAGTCGCTGCGGGTTGCGCAGGTAGAATACCGACGGCAAGAGCCCCATCACCGTGACGGCGGTGGGCAAGACCATCGGGCCGATGGACTCAAGTCCGACGAGCAGCCCCCTGAACACCCAGGGCGCGCTCAGGCCGAGACCGATGCCCAGGAGCGCGTGCTTGGCCGGCATGTTCGCCGTCATGGCCGCCAGCTCGGTGGCGTTCTGGTGGACCCGCGCCTGCGTGGCCTTGAGCTCGTCGAGCTGCTGCTGACGCCACGCCGGTAGTCCGACCTCGACGGTGCCCTGGATCTTGGTGGGCCTGGGGCCGTCGCGACCGCCGGTACCGGCGTTCGAGCCGCCGGGCCGCGTGCCGGTCCCGGTCCCGCCGACGTTCGCGCCACCTGCGGCCCCGCACAGCTTCCGGCGCCGGCACGAGTCCTCGCAGCCCACGATCCTGTCGAAGCGGCTCTTCTCGCAGCGCTCGTGCGCACCCTGCGCGTTGGCCGCGGCGACCCGACGGGCCTCGGCGTCCTTCGCGGCGGCCTGCCAGCTGGCGTGCGCCGGGTTGGGCTGCCGCTTCTCGCACTCGACCTGTGCCTTGACGTGGCAGTTCCACACCTCGCTGCCCATCTCCTTGCGCGCCTGGCACGGGCTCACCTCGACGACCAGGAACACCTTCTTCAGGCTGCCGCCGCCGTCCGTGCAGCGCTGACCGGCCGCGGAGGTCGCGTTGCTGGTGGCGAGATCCATCGCGGTGGCGCGGCTCGGCTGCCAGCCGAACTGATCGTTCGACGTTCGACCGGCGTCCGCAGCGGAGAACGTCGAGGCGGTCTCCCGCGGCGGCTCCGGCCCCGGATCCGGCACGAGCACGGCGGGTGGAACGCACAGCGGCTGCCTCGACTCGCATGCGTCCAGGCAGCGATCCTCCTCGGGACAGCCCTGAGCGCGCGCGCTCGCGACGCCAGCCACGAAGACCCCGACGAAGACGAGCCCGGCCAGGGACCGAGCGAAGGGCGATGACATGTCCGGCACGCTCCTCACCATCTCGTGCCGATGGGCTTGGCGACGGCCGGCTTGCCCGGCTTGCACTCCATGAACGCGCACGGCAACCGCGCGGCGCCGTCGAGCATGCCTCGCATCGGCGCGAACGCTCGCTGCCAGAGCCCCGCGTCGACCTCGGCGTCCCCGCACAGGTGCTTGCTCATCGCGGCGGCGAGGAGATCGGGGCCGACGGCGAGCTCCGGGACGGCGCCCGGCCGGAGCTTCGGCGGGATCGGGCAGGTCAAGGAGCCCAGCTCGGCGAGCTTCTGGCGCTCGTAGCAATCGCCCCACCCGAGCTCGTACGCGTCGCTCAGGATCGTGGCGAGGTGCACGGTGGTCTTCGACCCGTCGCGATGGGTCGCCTCGATGACACGGGGCATGAACACCTTCTTCTTGGTCTTCTTCTTTGGGTGACCGAGGAAGCGAAGCTTGGGCGTGCGCCCATCGGCGCAGCTCCACTGGTCGGCAGGCAACGGAGGCGCGGCGACGGCAGGGGTCGCGGATATCGTCCGCTCCTCGCGCCGCTGGTACGTGTCCTTCGCGGGATCGTACGTGCTGCGCCGGGCCAGGAGGTCCGTGGCGCGTTGCCAGGCCTCGTCGGAGGTCGCGCCGAAGCCGATCATGATCCGGGTGATGGTGCCGCCGTCGAAGCAGCGCTGATCGAACGCGGCCGCTGCCATCACCAGCGGCTGTCCCGTGTCCTTGGTGTCGGTGGCCGCGCAGAACGCGCCGGCGTGGGCGGTCTTGCACGCGTCGAGCGCCAGCTGGGTGGCCGAGGGCTGATCCGCGGTGGAGAACATCGGGCCGCGGAAGGTCGGCCCCACCGCGATGTAGTCCTCGCACCCGCCCTTCCTGACGCGGGCGGTGTAGGTCGCGACGGCCTTCGTGCCGGGCTCGTCCGAGCGCGCGCCCACGGGGGACAGGACCATCGCGCCCGCGGCGACGGCGCACAGGATCCATCGCGTGCGAACGATCGCTCGTCGCGCCCCCATCGGATGACGCTACTACGATTCGTTTGAGCTCACAACGGATCCCGCAGCGCGCGCGGCGCGACTCAGGAGGCGGCGATCCAGCCGCCGCCGACGACGCGATCGCCGTCGTAGATCACGGCGGCCTGGCCGGGCGCGGCGACCGCGCCGGCGCCGTCGCCGGTGAAGCGCACGTGGACGCGGGCGCCGTGGTGCTCGACGTGCGCCGCGTGGCGCTCGCCGCGGTGGCGGACCTGCACCGCGAGCGCGCCGGTGGGCGCGTGGCGGGGGCCGAGCCAGCGCATGTCGTCGATCCACACCTCGCGGCTCGAGGCGGCCGCGCGCTCGCCGACGGTGACCGTGCCGCGCGCCGGATCGATCGCGGTGACGAAGCGGCGCTCGCCTGACGGCACGCCGCGCAGGTTGCCGAGCCCGCGGTGCTGGCCGATCGTGAAGCGGTGGGCGCCGCCGTGGCGGCCGAGGACGGCGCCGTCCGCGTCGACGATGTCGCCGGCGGCCGGCAGCGTGCGACCGCGGGTGAGCGCGGCGCGGGCCACGAAGCCGGCGTGATCGCCGTCGGGCACGAAGCAGATCTCCTGCGACTCGGGCTTGGCGGCGTTGGGGAGCGCGAGCGCGGCGGCGAGCGCGCGCACCTCGCCCTTGGCCAGGCCGCCGAGCGGGAACCACACGGCGCCGAGGGCGTCGGCCGGCATCGAGAACAGGAAGTACGACTGGTCCTTGTCGGCGTCGGCGGCGCGGAAGAGCGCCGGCGCGCCGTCGGGGCCGGCGGCGAGGCGCGCGTAGTGCCCGGTGGCGAGCACGTCGGCGCCGACGGCGCGGGCGCGGGCCAGGAGCGGCGTGAACTTGATGTGCTGGTTGCAGCGCACGCACGGGTTGGGCGTCGCGCCCGCGAGGTACGTGTCGACGAAGTCGTCGACCACGGCGCGGGTGAACTCGGCCTCGAGGTCGATGACGAAGAACGGGATGGCGAGCGCGTCGGCGACGCGGCGCGCGTCCTCGATGTCGCGCGGGCCGCAGCAGCGGCCACGGGCGGCGGTCGTGCCCCGCGCGTCGTAGAGCCGCATGGTCATGCCCACGACCTCGTGGCCGGCGCGGACGAGGAGCGCCGCGGCGGTCGCCGAGTCGACGCCGCCGGAGAGCGCGACGACGACGCGGCGTCCGGGCGCGGGCGCCGGCAGCGCGGCGAGGGCGCGGTCGAGCGTGGAGGTCTCGGCGGAGGACACGGCGTGCTACATGTGCCACCGGTGCGCGAATCCGGCAAGCCCGACGCGATCGTGGTCGAGGCCACGGGCCTCGACGAGGCCGGGCTGGGGGTCGGGGTCTCGGGCGGGCGGGTGGTGCACGTGGCCGACCTGTTGCCGGGGGAGCGCGCCGAGGTGCGGGTCGAGCACCGGAGCCCGCACAAGGCCGAGGACTGGGCGCGCGTGGTGCGGCGCGTCGGGGCGCTGTCGGGGGAGCGGGTGGCGCCGGCGTGCCGGGCGTGGGGCGCGTGCGGCGGCTGCGCGTGGCAGCACCTCGCGTATGCGGCGCAGCTGCGGGAGAAGCGCGCGCGGGTGGTCGCGGCGTTGCGCGGCGCGGTGCCGGATGCGGAGGTGCGCGTGGCGGCGGTGGTGCCGTCGCCGGCGGAGCTCGGGTATCGCGGCAAGGGGAAGTACGTGGTGGGCGCGGGGGCGCGGCGCGAGACGGGGATCGTGCTCGGCGCATGGGCGCCGCGGCGTCACGTGCTCGTGGACACCTCGGGCTGCCGCGTCGTCGCGCCGCTGATCGAGGAGGTACGCGAGCGCGTGCGCGTGGCGGCGGAGGCCGCGGGGCTCGCGCCGTGGGACGAGCGGCGGAAGGTCGGCGCGCTGCGATATGTCATCGTGCGCGCGACGCGCCAGGGACGCGCGCTGGTCGTGCTCGTGGTGAGATCGAGCGCGGAGGATGCGCGCGTGGAGGCGGTGGCGCGCGCGATCGCGGAGGATGCGCGGGTCGCGGGGGTCGTGAGGATGGACAACGATCGGGAGGACGGGGCGCTGCTCGACGGTGGGGGGAGCGCGCAGGAGCGGGTGCTCGTCGGCGAGGGGGTGGTGAGGGAGACGGTCGCGGGCGTGGAGGTGGAGGTCGGCGCCGGGGAGTTCGCGCAGGTGAACGCGGCGCAGGCGGATGCGATGTACGCGAGGGTGGCGGAGATCGTGATGGGAGAGGGAGAGGGAGAGGGAGAGGGAGAGGGAGAGGGAGCGCGAGATGGAGACCGAAACGGACACGGAATCGGAAACGGAGACGGACACGGAATCGGAAACGGAGACGGACACGGAAACGGAGACGGACTCGGAGACGGATTCGGGCACGGGCACGGGCACGGGCACGGGATCAGAGTGGCGGACGTGTACGCGGGGCTGGGGGGCATCAGCTTCGCGCTGGCGCGGACCGGCGCGAGCGTGGTCGCGATCGAGCGGGACGGGAGCGCGGTGGAGGCGCTGCGGGCGGCCGCGGCGAGGGCGGGCCTCGTGATCGATGCACGGGAGGGGGATGCGTCGCTGGTGGGCGAGCTAGGGGCGCTCGACGCGATCGTCGTGAACCCGCCGCGCAAGGGGCTCGCGCGCGACGTCGTGGAGGCGATCGTCGCGAGCGCGGCGACGAGAGTCGTGTACGTGAGCTGTGGCCCCGAGGCGCTGGGGCGCGATCTCGGGCGCCTGCGCGGGTTCGCGGTCGAGTCGATCGAGCCCTTCGACCTCATGCCCGGCACCGCGCAGATCGAGACGATCGTCACGCTCGGCCGCTCGTCCTGAGCGAGCGAAGCGAGTCGAAGGACGAAACTGGCCCGCCCGCGCGCGGCCTCGTACGCTCACGACGTGCGTCGATTCGCCGCCCTCGCGCTCGTGCTCGCCGCGTGCGGTCCCCGCGCCGTGCTCGGCGGGGCGCGCGAGCCCAGCAGCGCGCGTGGCGACGAGGTGCCCGGGGCGTCGGCGAGCGCGACGACGGCGCCGCTCGCCGGGCAGACCTTGCTCGACACGCCGATCACCATCGTCTCCGCGGGTGATGGCGGTCTGGCCGAGCAGCCGACCGGCGTCGTCATCTCGCGACTGCCGGCCCCGCACCGCGTCGCGGCGGCCGAGGCGCCCCTGCCCCGCACCGTCGCCGACGCGTTCACGCTCGTCGGCCACCGCGACCCCCGTGAGCCGCTCGCCTTCGCGCTCGCCGTCGCGACGTCGCTGCGCCCACCGCCTGACCGGGCGCTGCCCGCCTTCGCCGACGGTCCGGAGATGGTCGCGTGGGCGCGCGAGCTCCGCCGCTACGCGCCGGTCGACGCCGCCGTCGCGCCCGGCGACCTCCTCGTCTTCGACCGCGCCGCCGCCAGCGCCCCCGCTTCGCTGGTCGGCGTCGCCCTCGAGACCGACGACCGCGGCGTCACCACCTTCCTCTACCTCGCCCGTGGCGTCGTCCGCGTCGGCCGCGTCGATCCCGCGCGCCCACGCATCGCGCGCGATCGCGAGGGCCGCCCCGTGAACAGCTACATCCGCCACACCACCGACTACCCACCCAAGGGCACGCGCTACCTCGCCGGCGAGCTGCTCGCCGGCTCGATTCGGTTATCCTCGTCGAGGTGATCGCCCGGGTGGTGTAACGGTAGCCACGGGGGCCTTAAAAGCCCCTGAGCGAAAGCTCGTGCCGGTTCGAGTCCGGCCCCGGGTACTCGACGATGACGCGTCGCCGCGGTACATGGACGGCATGAGCCGTCGCGTGAACCTGCCGGTCCTCCAGGGCGCGGGCGCGGACGCGTCGGCCGCGGCGGTGACCGCGGCGCCGACGAGCGAAGGTGGCGTCAAGCGGCGGCATCCGCCGTGGATCCGCGTGCCGCTGCCGACCAAGCCGACGTTCTTCGAGGTGAAGAAGCGGGTGCAGGACCTCAAGCTGCACACCGTCTGCGAGAGCGCGAGCTGCCCCAACATCGGCGAGTGCTGGAGCCGGCGCGCGCTCACGATCATGATCCTGGGCGACATCTGCACGCGCTCGTGCCGCTTCTGCGACGTCACCACGGGGCGGCCGCTGCCGCCCGATCCGGACGAGCCGCGCCGCGTCGCCGAGATGCTCGGCGAGCTCGAGCTCGAGCACACGGTGATCACGTGCGTCGACCGCGACGACCTCGAGGATTTCGGCGGCGCCCACTGGGCCGAGACCATCCGGCGCGTGAAGGCGGCGTGCCCGAAGATGACGCTCGAGGTGCTGGTCGGCGACTTCAAGGGCAAGCCCGAGCTCGCCGACATCGTGCTCGACGCCGCGCCCGACGTGTTCGCGCACAACCTGGAGACGGTGCCGCGGCTCTCGCGTCAGGTGCGGGTGCAGGCCAGCTACCCGCGCAGCTACAAGATCCTCGAGCACGCGCGCAGGCGCGACGCCGTCACCAAGACCGGGCTCATGCTCGGGCTCGGCGAGGAGCACGACGAGGTGGCCGAGGTGATCCGCCAGCTCGCCGGGCTCGGCGTCGACATCCTCACGCTCGGCCAGTACCTCGCCCCGTCACGCGCGCACCTGCCGGTCGCGCGCTACCTCACGCCCGACGAGTTCGACGCGTGGAAGGCGTTCGCGCTCGACGCGGGCATCACCCACGTCGAGTCGGGACCGCTGGTCCGTTCGAGCTACCACGCTGACGGCCAGGCCGCGCTCGTGCGCGCGCTGCGCGTGGACAAGGGCCTGCCCGCGGTCTCGTGACGCCGTGAACGTCACCGTCGTCGGCGCCGGCGTGGTCGGGCTCACCGCCGCGGTCACGCTCACCGAGGCCGGCCACGACGTGCGCGTGCTCGCCGCCGCGACCGGCGACGCCACGACGTCCGCCGTCGCCGGCGCGATCTGGATGCCGTTCGAGTGCGGCCCGCGCGACGCCGTCAACCGCTGGTCCGCGCGCACCCGCGTCTGGCTCGAGGCGCTGGCGGCGACGACGCCCGAGGCCGGCGTCGAGCTCCACGACGTCGTGCAGCTCGAGCCCGCCGGCGCCGGGCGCCCGTGGTGGGCCGACGCCGCCCCCGCGCTCGAGCGCATGCCCGCGCCGGTCACCGGCGCGCCGCTCGCCTGGCGCTTCCGCGCGCCGCGCGTCGATCCGCGCCGCCATCTGCCGTGGCTCGCGTCGCGGCTGGCGCGCCCCGTCGAGATCGCGCGCGTGACGCGGCTCGCCGACGTCCCCGGCGACGCCGTCGTGAACGCGACCGGGCTCGGCGCGCGCGCGCTCGCGGCCGACGACGCGCTGCGGGCGCTCTACGGCCAGGTGCTGGTGACGGCGCCGGGCGCGCTCGACGTGCGCACCACGCTCTCCGACGACCGCGACCCCGACGCGATGTTCTACGTCATCCCGCGCGGCGACGAGGTCGTGATCGGCGGCTGCGCCCTGCCCCGCCCCGACGACGATCCGCTGGCGCCCGACCCCGAGATCCGCGCGCGCATCGAACGCCATGCCGCGCGGCTCGGCCTCGCCCCCGGCCCGGTCCTCCGTGAGCGCGCCGGCCTGCGCCCCGCGCGCCCCACCGTGCGCGTCGAGCGCGACCCCGGCGATCCGCGCATCATCCACGACTACGGCCACGGCGGCGCCGGCTACACGCTCGCGCGCGGCTGCGCCGAGGACGTGCGCGCGCTCGTGGCGGCCGGTCAGGTGCCGCCGCGCGTGAGCACGTAGGCGGTGATCACCGCCGCGATCGACGCGACCAGCACCATCAGGAAGATCCACGGCGCCTTCGACGGTGGCGGCGCGCGCCGTACGCCCTCGCGCGTCGGCTTGGCGGGGCGCTCGCCGGACTTGTCGCCGGACTTCTCGCCGCTTCGGTCGTTGCGCTCCGAGCGGTCGCCTGGCTTCGAGCTCGGCTTCGCGCCCTTCGCCTCGGGTCGCGGCACCTTCTCCGACCGGTCGTCGCGTGCGAGCACGCGCGTCGGATCGTCGTCGCCGACGCGGCCCTTGCCCATCGGCTGCACGACGAGCATCGCGCCGGGCTCGCGACGCGCGGTCACCTGCCCCGGATCGTCGGGATCCGCGATGCTGCCGAGGTCGGTGTCGCTCGCGGCGACGAGATCCTCGGTGCGCAGGACCGCGGTCTGCGGCGCGGTCGACGCGACGCCGCGATCGTTCCGCGTCTGTGACGTCACCGCGGCGTGCATCGTCTTGCCGGCGCGCTCGTGCGGGACCTCGTCGCCGGCGAGCGCCATGGGCGAGACCAGGCCGTCGCGCAAGCAGCTCTCCCAGGTCTTGCGCAGCGCGACCTCGGCCTCCGCGGCGTCCTTGTAGCGCTTGGTCGCCGACGGCTCGAGCGCGACCAGGCACACGTCGGAGAGCGGCGCCGGCACCGACGCGTCGTGGTGCGTCGGCGGCAGCGCGTCGCCCTTCACGACGAAGTTGTTGGTCGTCTTGGTGTCGGGGCCCTCGTACGGGATGCGCCCGCACAGGATCTCGTAGAGCACGGCGCCCCAGGCGAAGACGTCCGCCTGCGTGGTGTAGCGGCCCTCGCGGATCGCCTCCGGCGGCGAGTACCCCGGCGTGCCCATGAAGATGCCGACCTGGGTGAGATCGCTGTCGGGCAGGCGCGCGATGCCGAAATCGGCCAGCTTCCAGCGCTGCTCGCCGGCGTGGAGCACGTTGGCCGGCTTCACGTCGCGGTGCACGATGCGCTGCCGGTGCGCGAAGGCGAGCGCGCTCGCGAGATCGAGCGCGATGTTGACGCCGCGGCCGAGCGGCATGCGCACGCGGTCGAGGCGGTCGGCCAGCGTCTCGCCCGGCAGATACTCGAGCACCATGAACGGCGCGCCCGACGCCTCGTCGACGCCGACGTCGAAGATGGTGACGATGGCCGGGTGCTGCATCTTGGCGGCGGCCTTGGCCTCGCGCTGGAAGCGCTCGAGGTACGCCGAACGGATGCGCTTGCCCGAGCCCTGCGGCGACACGATCGTCTTCACCGCGACCGTGCGGTCGAGGAGCGGATCGCGGGCCTTGTAGACGACGCCCATCGCGCCCTTGCCCAGCACCTTGACGATCTCGTAGCGGCCGATCGTCTGCCGGGTCTCGCCGCCCTCGAGCTCCATGCCCGGCGGCGCCACGAAACGCATGCGCGACACGGTGCGCGGTCGCGACCCGGCGTCGACGTCGTGGCTCACGTCTCCGAGCCTATCACGCACCCGTCTCGCGCCGCGAGACGGCCCCCGCCACCCGTGCGCCCGGGGCCACGCTGGCCGTCACCCACGCGTTACCGCCGATGACGGCCCCCTTGCCGATGATGGTCTCCCCGCCCAGGATCGTCGCGCCGGCGTAGATCACGACGTCGTCCTCGATGGTCGGGTGTCGGCGCGCGCCCGGCACCGGCCGGGCCTCCGAGCGCGGGACGCTCATCGCGCCCAGGGTCACGCCCTGGTAGATGCGGACCCGGTCGCCGATGAGCGTGGTCTCGCCGATCACCACCCCGGTGCCGTGATCGATGAAGAAGGACTCGCCGATCGTGGCGCCGGGGTGGATGTCGATGCCGGTCTTCTCGTGGGCGATCTCGGTCATCATGCGCGGGACGATCACCGCCCCCTCCTTCAGGAGCGCGTGCGCGACGCGGTAGACGGTGATGGCGTAGAAGCCCGGATAGCAGACGACGATCTCGTCGGCGCCGGTCGCCGCCGGGTCGCTCTCGAACGCGGCCCTCACGTCCTTGGCGAGCGCCGCGCGCAGGGCCGGCAGGCCGGCGATGAAGCGATCGACGATGCCCTGGGCCTGGGTGGCGCACGGCGGACAGTCGGCCGCGCGCCCGGCCATCACCTGCTGGCGGTGATCGATCGCACGGTACACCTGGCGGCGCAGGCCGTTACGCAGATCGTCGACGCGCTCGCGCACGAGGTCGCGCAGCTCGGTGCGCGTGAGCCGCACGGCCCCGCCGCCCGCGTAGCCGGGGAACATCAGCGCGCGGCACTGCTCGACCACGCGCGCCACCTGCTCGGCGCTGGGCAGCTCGTACGCGGCGAGGTGCTGCATCCCCGCGCCCGCGTCCTGGTAGCTCTCGAGGAGCTGATCGGCCACGTCGTCGGTCACGGTCCCGTTGCGGCTCATGGCCGCCGATCTAGCACGTCCCCCGCGGGTCGATCAGTCGGCGTCGGGGGCGGCGCCGGTCGGCACCGGGGCGGGCGCGTCGTTGATGCGGCGGAGGGCCTCGACGAAGCGGCTCTCGGGGACGGTCACGCGCGTCGGCATCCCGCCGCCGAGCTCGAGCAGGCGCACGAAGTCCCAGCCCGAGCCGAACGCCGCGGCGATCGTGAGCTGCCCGGAGTCCTTCACCATCGAGACCGGGGCGCGCGCCTGACCGGCGAGCAGGAGGTCGGTCTTGTCGAACGGGAGCTTGCTCGTCGCGGTGTCGACCCAGGCGACGCGGCCCTTGATCGCGTAGCGCGCGGCGAGCGCGGCCGTCCCCTGCGCTCGCTCCTCGAACTCGCGCGCCGCCTCGTCGATGACGTCGGCGTGCGTGCCCGGCTTCATGCCGCCGGCCAGCCACCAGACGACCGCGCGCTTGAGCTGGTCGTCGCGGAAGCGGGCGCGCAGCGCGTGATCGACGCGCGCGGCGATCGGCCCGGGCGTGCCGGTCCGCGTGTCGACGGCGCGGGCGTCGTCGTCGGCGCCCTGGTACGGCTCCTCGCCGCCCATCACCCACTTCGCCGCCGCGTACAGCCCATCGAGATCCACGTGCGCGCAGATCGTGTCGATGGGCCCGACGGTGCGCACCAGCTCGGGCGTCACCATCTCGGGGCACGCGCCGTGCTCCGCCTTGGTCGAGAGCACGAAGCGCCGGTCGTCCCGGAAGTCCACGTGCCGCTCGTGATCGTGGTGGTCGACCCACGCCGCCAGCCGCTCCCCGAGCCCCTTGATGAACGGCAACGTCGTCTGCTCGAACGACACGCTCGTCCCCACCGTCGCCGCGAACGCGACATCGAGCACCACCACGCGCCCCTCGAGCTTCGCCGGCCGCGGGAGCACCCGCGGCGACGCAAACACGAGATGCGGCGTGGACATCGGCCCACCCTAGCCCGAAAGGGGACAGGTTCCTACTTCCCAGCCACCTGTGATCGTTGGCCTTCTCGCGCGAACCGCGACTGACGCCCCGCGGGAGCGCCAGTCGCGGTCGCGACGAAAACGGTCGAGGTCGCGCGAGGTTGCGCCCCCGGAGCCTGTCCCCCTATCGGGGGCAGTGCATGAGGACGCTCCAGCCGTCGTGGAGGTAGACCTCGCGCACGGTGCCGCGATCGCCGCAGGTGATGGTCGCGGGCTGGGGCAAGAGGCAGAGGGTGCGGCGGCCGACGCGCGCCTGCATGGCGACGCGCGCGCCTGCGGGCACGTCGTCGAGGTGCGTGCCGTCGATGTAGACGCCGAGCGGATCGCGGCAGGCGCGGTTGTCGATGTAGAAGGTCGCCGCCGCGGGCGGCGCCGGCGGCGGGCGCGGGACGAAGGTGCCGGGCTGCGCCAGCGCGTCGTCGGCGGCGGTGCGGTAGAGCGACGGCTGCGCCGCCGCCGCCGCAAGCAGATCCTCACGACAGCCGCGGCGCGCCAGCTCGCGGCCGAGCTGGTTCTTGAGCGAGCCGCGCATCTCGCGGACGTCGCGCTGGGCCGCGCGATATCCCGCGCGCGCGGCGGCGACCCGCTGACGCCAGGCCGGCCCCAGCGACATCGTCTCGCCGTGATCGTCGTAGGTCGCGATCACGCGGTGGGCCTGCTCGAGCGTGACGCCGGCGCGGATGAAGCCGTCGAGCGCGCGCTGCGCCAGGTCCCACCGCGAGGCGACCGTCACCAGCGGACACTGGCGCGGCGCCTTGCGCGCCACCTTGGGATCCTTGAGCGGCCCCTCGCCGAGCGCGATGAGCGCGGCCAGCACGTGGGCCTGGAACTGCACGCGCAGGCCGGTCATCGTGCCCTCGATCGTGGCGAACCGCTCGAGCGCCGCACGAAACGACGCGTGATCGCCGAACGGTAGCTCCAGCCGAGGTGCGCCCTCGTAGCGGAAGTCGCCGCCGCTCCGGCCGAGCACGCCCAGGTTCCAGCGCGCGTCGGCCAGATCGGGATCGCGGCGCAACGCCGCCGCGAAGGCCTCGCGCGCCCCGTCCAGATCGCCCGTGCGCACGAGCACGACGCCGCGCAGGTACGCCGCGCCGCCGTCGTCGTCGCGCGCGAGCCCGTCGAGCACGTCGAGCTGGCCGAGCGCCAGCTCGGGCTGCCCCACCGCCGACGCCGCCATCGCGGTGTTGTGCCGCGCGACCACGCTGCGCGGCCGCTTGGCCGCCGCGCGCCGCCAGTACCACAGCGCCTCGCCGGGCTTGCCCTGGTGCCACATGGCGGCGCCGATCGCGATGTACGACTCGGGCAACCAGGCCGGAAAGCGCTGCGCCCGCACGAACGCGCGCCGCGCCTCCTCCCAGCGCTTCGCGTCGTAGTACGTCGCGCCGATGAGGAAGACCGGCCGCGGATCGTCGGGCGCGATCGCCTGCGCCATCCCGAACCACTCGACCGCGCGCTCGACGTCGCCGCGCCGTCGCCACAGGTCGCCGACGCGCTTGTGCGCCGTCGCGTCCGCCGGCCGCGCCTGCGCCACCGTCGTCAGGATCGCCGTCGCGTCCTCCAGCCGCCCGAGCTCCGCCCACGCGGCGCCCAGATCGACCTTCGCCTCCATGTCCTCGGGCGCCAGCCGCACGACCTCCTCGAGCTCCCGGGCCAGCCCGGCGACGTCGCCGCGCGCGCCGCGGATGAGCGCGAGCAGGCGCCGCGCCTTCAGATCGTCCGGCCGCCGCTCGATCACGCGCCCGAGCTCGCGCAGCGCCAGGTCGGCGTCGCCGCTCTGCCACGCCGCGTCGCCGACGCCGATGCGCGCGTCCAGGTCCCACGGCCGCTGGCGCACGAGCCGCGAGAACAGGTCGAGCGCGATGTCGCGCTTGCCCGCGGCCCGCGCGTTGTCGGCCGCCGCGCGCAAGGCCGGGACGTAGTCGCCGCGCAGGTCGACCGCGTACGAGAACTTCCCGGCCGCCCGCCCGGCGATCTTGGCGTCGGGATCCACCGCCCACAGCTCGCCCAGGAAGCGCTGCGCCTCGACCATCGTCGGCTCGATGAGCACCGCCTTCGTCAGGTCCCGCGACACCGCGTCCTTCACCGCGGGCAGGAGCGCGCCGGTCACCGGATCGCGGGGCGACGGCACGCGCCCGTCGGGATCGGCGACCGCCGCGATCGTCACCGCGCCCAGCCAGCGCCCGAGCCCGCGCCCGACCAGCGTGAACGCGTAGAAGTCCTTGCTGGCCGGCGCCCGCAGCCGCGCCTCCGCGCCGTCCGGTAGCGTCCACCCCGCCTGCCTGGCCAGCTCGACCATCGTGTCGCCGAGGAGCTGGAACGCGTCGCCCATGCCCCCGACCGCGTCGTGCTCGCCCACCCGCACGGCCTTGCCGCCGTCGACGCGCCACAGGGACGACTTCACGCGCAGCTGCCACGCCGGCCGCTGCACCCATCCGGTCACGACCCAGCGTGCGCCGCGCGCCGTCGCGAACGCCGCCACCGAGTCCTCGGTGCCGATCACCGGCGCACCCTCGGGCACGACCAGCGCGCCCCACATCGGCCGCAGGCCCAGCACGTGGGTGTAGCGCTCGCCGATCACCAGCGGGATCCCGGCGACGACCCAGTCGAGCGCGCGCACGCCGGAGTTGTTCTCGAACGCCATCACCGCGAGCCCGTCGGGCAACGTCACCGGGATGTCGGGCAACGCCGAGCCGGTCGAGATCTCGCGCGGCCTGGCGTGCTGCGCCGCCGGATCGATCGGGCCCGCGACCGGCTCGTCGATGTCCGCCTGCCCCGCCGCGCGGTCCGGGCGCGCGGCGAGCGCGAGCGCGGCGAACGCACCGACCAACCACGCCCGGTTGCTCGCGATCGGCACCACGTTCACAATCATCATCGTGCCAGGCGATCCGACGGACGCCAAGCCGCCCGTCGAGCGACGGCGGCGGAAGAGGCGGATCCGCGCCTTCTCCATCCTGCGCATCCTCGCGCTGCTGACGGTCTACGGCCTCTCCGCCGGCGCCGCCTTCGCGTACCTCGCCGTCTCCACGATCAACGACACCCTGCCCCGCGACCTCACCACCGCGTTCGACTACCGTCCCAACCGCAAGAGCCTCGTCATCTCGTCGGACGGCGAGGAGATCGGCGCGTTCTTCATCGAGAACCGCCAGGTCGTCCCCCTCGATCGCATGCCGCCGCACGTGCTCGCCGCCTTCGTCGCCGCCGAGGACGGCCGCTTCTGGGAGCACCCGGGCTTCGACCTCATCGGCATCGGCCGCGCGGCCTACAAGAACTTCGTGTCGGGCCGGACCAAGGAGGGCGCGTCGACGATCACCCAGCAGGTGATCAAGATGCTCATCATCGGCAACGAGCGCAGCTACGAGCGCAAGCTCAAGGAGCTGGTCCTCGCCGTGCGCTTCGAGCGCGAGCTGTCCAAGCCCGAGATCCTCTCGATCTACCTGAACCACATCTTCCTCGGCAACAACGCCTACGGCGTGCAGGCCGGCGCCGAGGTCTACTTCGGCAAGAACGTCGAGAACCTCACCCTGGCCGAGGCCGCGCTCCTCGCCGGCGTGGTCCCGGCGCCGTCGGACTACGCGCCGCACCGCAACTTCCACCTCGCGCGCCGCGAGCAGCTCCGCGTGCTGCGCCGCATGCGCGAGGACGGCTACATCAACGACACCGAGCGCGCCGCCGCCGAGGCCGAACCGATCGCGATCCTCGGCGATCAGCCGCTCAACCACCTCGCCGCGCCGTACTTCGTCGAGCGCATCCGCCAGACCGCGCAGAAGAGCCTCGGCTTCGAGCCCCTCTTCCACGGCGGCCTCCGCTTCTACGCCACGCTCGACACGCGCATGCAGGCCGCCGCCGAGCACGCGCTCCGCGCCGGGCTCGAGGCCCTCGACCGCCGTCTCGGCTTCCACGGCCCCATCGGCGCCATCGCCCGCGACGACCGCGAGGCGTTCGCCGCCGGCCCCGCGCACACCTACCGCACCGGCACCGTCATCGGCCAGGGCCCGACGAGCGAGCGCGTCGACGCCGAGACCACCTACGCCGGGATGATCACCGAGATCTCCCGCCGCGGCGGGATCACCGTCGACGTCGGCCCGGCCGAGGCGTCGCTCGCCGACAAGGACGCCGACGAGCTGCGCCGCTGGAAGAGCGACGACGGCAAGCCACTCGCGGTCGGCGACCTCCTCCCGGTGCGGCTCGCCGCCGACGGCAAGTCCGCGGTCCTGGCCCAGCCGCCGGCGATCCAGGGCGCGCTGGTCGCGATCGAGCCGTCGACCGGGCGCGTGCGCGCGCTCGTCGGCGGCTACGACTGGCAGGCGAGCCAGTTCGATCGCGCCTCGCAGGCCCGGCGCCAGGTCGGCTCGGCGATCAAGCCCTTCATCTATGGTGCCGCGCTCGCCGCCGGCCATACGCCCGTCGATCGCGTGTACGACGGCCCGGTCTACGTGCCGACCGCGGTCGGCATCTGGTCGCCCTCGAACTACGACGGCAAGTACACCGGCTGGGTCACGCTCCGCACCGCGCTCGCCAAGAGCCTCAACACGATCTCGGTGCAGCTCACGGTCGACGTCGGGCTCGATCGCGTGATCGAGGTGCTGCGCGGCTTCGGCATCGAGTCGAAGATCCCGCGCCACATCTCGGTCAGCCTCGGCACGCCGGACCTGACCTTGCTCGAGCTGTCCACGGCCTACGCCGGCATCGCCGCCGGCGGTCGCCGCGTCGAGGCGCGCTTCTTCGACCTGGTCGCCGACGGCGCCGGCACCGTGCTCGTCGACCACCGCTCGGCGCCGCCGGGCCCGCAGGTGCTGCCGCCCGACGTGACCTACGTCCTCGTCGACATGATGAAGGGCGTCGTCACCCGCGGCACCGCGCGCCGCGCCGGCGACCTCGGCCGTCCCGCCGCCGGCAAGACCGGCACGTCGGCCAACTTCAAGGACGTCTGGTTCATCGGCTTCACGCCCGACCTCCTGTGCGGCGTGTGGATCGGACGCGACAACTCGCAACCCATCGGCGACAAGATCACGGGCGGCGGCGCCGCCGTGCCCATCTGGCTCGACTTCATGAAAGCGGCGCATCCGCCCACACCGGCGCGCGACTTCCCGGTGCCAGCCGGCGTGACCTTCGCCCGCGCCGACGAATGGAGCGGCAATCCATCCGGGCCGTCGCCGTACGCCGCGTGGGTGCCCTTCGTCCGCGGCACGCTGCCCGCGCGCTTCGGTGCGACAGGTGCGCTACCGCACTTCGGTGATCTGGTGCCGGCGCCGCCGCCACCGCCCCCGTGATACGGTCGCCGCCGATGTCGCGGTCGCTCATCACCACGTCGCTCCTCACCCTCGGATTGATCTCGGTGGCCTGCGGCGGCGGCGACGACGGTGACGGCGGTCAGCCCGACGCGATCTCGGCGTCCTGCATGGAAGCCACGATGCACAGCGACCTCGCCTGGCTGCAGGAGAAGGTCTTCACGCCCAGCTGCTCGGCCTTCGTCTCCTGCCACAAGGGCGCCGCGCTCGAGGCCGGCGGACTCTCGCTCGAAGCCGGTCAGGTGATCCCCCAGTCGGTCAACGTCGACTCGGACCTCTTCCCGCAGTTCAAGCGCATCGCGCCGGGCGATCCCGCCAACAGCTACATGATGATCATCCTGGGGGCCTACACGGGCCCGCTCGATCCCGACGTCGGCACGATGCCCTACAACAACCCGAAGCTCTGCCAGGAGAAGCTCGACGCGGTCGAGCGCTGGATCCAGGCGGGTGCCACGGACACGACCAGCGTCGATGCCGGCATCGACGCGCCAATCGACGCAACCGTGAATTGACCGAGCGCAAGCGCCACGCGGGCGAATCGACTCGTGCATAAGCTATCTAGAACGCAATGGTATTCGCCCGCGCCGGCTTGACCCCGGCGCGCGCTCATCGGTACAACCAAGGTCAAACGCCGCGGAGGCCGACGGACCCATGGATTGGCTAAGCGAAGTCTTCTCGAAGGGCGGGCCGTTCTTCATCATCAACACGTTCTTCCTGGCAGTCGTCATCGCGCTCGTCGTCGAGCGCGCGATGTACTTCCTGGGGCGTGGCCACCTGAACGCCAAGGCGTTCCTGGAGCAGATCAAGCGACTCCTCGCGGCGAACAACGTCGACCGCGCGAAGAAGCTCTGCGACGCCACGTCGGCGCCGGTGGCCCGCGTCGCCAAGGCGGGGCTCAACCGGCTCCACCGCGGCGAGGCGGCGGTCGCCCAGGCGATGGAAGAGACCATGACCGACGTGACGCCCGAGGTGAAGACCCGGGTCGGCGCGCTCTGGTCGATGGCGAACATCACCACGCTGACCGGCCTCCTCGGCACCATCACCGGCCTCATCAACACGTTCGCGTCGCTCGGTGAGGCCAACCCGGCCGAGAAGGAAGCGAAGCTCTCCGAGGGTATCGCCGAGGCCATGTACAACACGGCGTACGGGCTCTCGATCGCGCTCCTCTGCATGATCGCGCACCTCCTCCTCTCGGCGGCGATGAAGAAGGTCATCTCGGACCTCGAGGCCTTCTCGCTCCGCTTCGAGAACCTCCTCGCCGAGGGCGCCGCCGCCGGTGGGGCGCAGGGACGCGGCGCCGGCGCCGCACCGGGACTGGATCGCAACGACTGAGCGACGACGAACCCGGCGACATCCATGCTCAGCGCGCATCAGGTTCGCAACAAGGCTCGCCGCGCGGTCAAGCGCCGCGAGGAGGACATCGAGCAGGAAGAGATCGAGGGCGGTGAGATCAACCTCATCCCCTACCTCGACATCGTCACCAACCTGATGCTGTTCCTCCTCGCGTCGGTCTCGGCCAACATCGTCTTCGGCCAGATCAACACGCAGCTGCCGGATCAGGGCGCCCCGCCGCCCGACCAGGTCAACAACCCGGCGCAGCCGCCCAGCGAGCAGCCCCTCGGCATCGCCGTCGCCGTCACCAAGGACAAGCTCCTCCTGTTCTCGCTCTCCGGCCTCGAGGGCTCGCTCAAGGCGCCGCGCCTCGAGCTCGGCAAGACCGGGCGGCCCGGCGATCTGTGCGACGGCGCGTACCAGTGCGAGACCAACAAGTGCGTCAAGCAGGTGTGCGTCGAGGACCCGTCGGCGGACGTCACGCCGGTCTTCGACTACCGCAAGCTCAACACCGCGCTCCTCGAGATCGCGAGCCGCCGATTCGGCAACCAGATGCGCAAGCCGGAGACGTACCAGGCCGTGCTCATGGCCGACCCGTCCGTCCCGTACGGCACGCTCATCTCCGTGATCAGCGCGATGCGCTGCAAGATGCCCGACTTCGGCAAGGAGCTCCAGACCTGCTACCTGCCGACCGCCGACGAGAAGCTCAAGGCGGCGGCCAACCCCGTCGATGACGAGGCGCGCCTCTACGACACCGAGCGCACGCCGTACGATCCGAACAAGCACGCCTTGTTCTCGGACGTCGTCTTCAGCGGAGGCTTCCGATGAGCTTCACCACGCGCGAGGCGCGCGGGATCATCCGCAAGGCGGTGGGCCGCGTCCCCGAGGGCGAGGAGATCCGTCACCTCAACATCATGCCCATGATGGACATGATGACGATCTTGCTCGTCGCCTTCATCTCGCAGGCGGCGGCGAGCGCGACCTCGATCGTCGCCGGCACCGTCATCCTGCCCTCGTCCGTCTCCGAGCAGCCGATGCCCGAGGCCGCCTCGACGCTGGTCATCACCAAGACCGCGATCGTCGTCGAGGGCGAGGAGATCGTCGCCGTGCGCAACGGCGACGTCGACGCCTCCCAGAAGGAGGGCGGCGCCGACGGTCGCAAGATCCCCCGCCTGTCGAGCTTCCTCGGCAACCTCCGCCGCGAGCACGAGAACGCGCTCACCAAGGAGGGCAAGCCGATCCCGCCGGTGCCCGAGCTCATGATCATCGCCGATCGCTCGACGCCGTACGGGCTCCTGCTCTCGGTGATGTTCTCGGCCAAGCAGAAGGAGGCGGGCTACAAGCGCTTCCGGCTGATCGTCCAGAAGAACCAGCTGGTCGGCGACGGGTCGTAGTCTATACTTTCGGGTATGCCGACCCTGTCGTTCGTGCGTCGAGCCGCCGCGGTGGCCGTGCTCGCCTTCTACGTGTGGTTCTTCGGCACGTACGCGAGCTACGCGCCGCCGGTCCTGGCCAACGCGCTCTGGGCGATCGCCGCGCTCTACGCCGTCGGCGTCCTCGGCCTGGTGCTCGGCTGGTTCTGGGGCCGCTGGTACGCCCGCGGGCTCGGCTACTGGGGTCTCGTCGTCGGCATCCTCATGATGTGGCAGCTCGGCCTCGAGAACTTCCTCCTGGTCTGGGCGGGCTCCAACGCGCTGGTGTCGCTGCTGCTCGCCGGCGAGAGCATGGCGATCGCGTTCGACGGCCGCGAGGACTGGCGCCGCCGCTTCCACCTCGACGACAACGGCGTCGAGCGCCTGGGCAAGTCGGTGACGCGCGCGGGCATGAGCCTGCCGTGGCTGCTGCTCTACGTCCTCCTGCCGCGGCCCGGCGAGGCGGCCCTCCTCATCCCGCTCGCGCTCGCCGGCGCCGGCGTGTTCGGGCTGCTGCGCGCGCGCACGTGGGGCCTCTTCGCGCTGGGCGGCGCGTCGGCGGCGACGACCGCGCAGCTCGCCGTGGCGCCCGGCCCGATGTGGCAGTCGGGTGTCCTCGCGGCGCTCTTGCTCGCGGCCGCGGTCGTGCCGTTCGCGCGTCCGATCTTCATGCGCCTTCGCGGTCACCGCACCTGACCGACGGCCGCGGTTGGTGCGCGTCCGGTTTGACCGGCTCGTCACGGGGGTTTACGCTCGTCGGCGCATGAGGATCATCGCGCTCGCGATCGCTTGCTGCGTCGGTTTGGGGACGGCCGCTGGATGCTCCGGGCTCTACTCGGGCAAGCCGGAGAAGGTGAAGCGGCCCAAGACCGAGAAGATGCCGGAGGAAGCGCCGGTCACCACGGCCGAGATCCAGTGGGTGACCGAGTGCAAGGCCAGCTTCCAGGAGGAGCCGGCCGGCATGATCGCCAAGCACAAGAAGAACGAGTCGCGCGTCCGCCCGCAGATCGATCAGGGCGTCGCGCTGCTCGAGCAGGCGTCCGACCCGTCGATCACCGACGAGCAGAAGGCCGGCAACGTCAAGCAGGCGATCAACGTGCTCCGCCGCGTCCTCGACGACGCGCCGTACAGCCCGCGCGCGACCTACAACCTCGCCGTCGCCTACGCCCGCGCGCGCCGCAAGGAGTGCTCGAAGGCGCTGCTCAAGCGGCTCGCCGCGCTCGAGAGGTATCCCGACTTCCAGGCCGAAGCGAAGCGCATGATCGACACCGCGCAGGAAGACAGCACGCTCAAGCTGTTCGAGAAGGAAATGCTCGAGTCGCTCGGCAAGTGAGGGACGGAACCAAGATGCGCATCGCTCGTCTCGCCTCGTTCTCCGTCTCGGCCTCGATCCTCGCGCTCGTGGTCGCGGCGTCCGCCGGCGCCTGCAAGAAGTCCGCGCCGCTCACGCCGCCGCCCCCGCCGCTGCGGCCCGAGGCGCTGCCGCCGCCGCCGCCGCCGCCGGCGACCCGCACCGACTGCGATCCGTCCGGGCCGGCCACGATGGAGGACGCGGTGCCCTGGGTGCAGCGCCAGCCGCGCATCGACGAGGCGCAGAAGCTCGCCAACGCGGCGGTCGCCAGCCTGCAGGCCGCCGAGGGCGCCGAGCTCGACCCCGCGACCCGCGAGGCGTTCATCACGGAGGCGGTCGACGGCCTCCTCAACGCGCTCAACGCCGACCCCTACAACGTGCACGCGACGTACAACCTGGCCGCGGCGTACGCGCGGATCAAGCGCGCCCAGTGCTCGCTCAACATGCTCGAGCGCCTCATCAACATGCGCGATCACCACAGCCGCAGGACGGAGGTGGGACAGAAGCTCGATCGCCTCCTCGGCCGCAACAAGACATCCCTCGATCCCGACTTCAACGATCTGCGTCAGGACCGCCGTTTCGGCTGCCTGATCAACAACATGGGCGCGGCGCAGGCCACGCCCTGCTGGTAGCGCCGGCGACGTCGCGACAGTAGGCGCGCTCGGGTCGCACCTCGCCAGGGAGGGACAGCGATGTGTGCCTTGTTCACGCGGCGGGGTCGGCGTACAACCTGTCCCCCGTGAAGCTCTCCGCGCTGCTCGTCCCCGCGGTCCTCACCGCTGCCCTCGCGTCGACTGCATCCGTCGCGGCTGCCCAGCCCAAGAGCAAGCCCCCCGCCAAGCTGCCCAAGGCCTGCGGCGTCACCGCCCTACCCCTGGCGATGGGCAACGAGTGGACGTACGAGCCGGTCCCGCCGCCACCCGAGCGACAGCTGACCGACGCGCAGATTCGCCTGACGCCGATCGAGCCCAAGAAGCTCGTGGTGAAGGTCTCCGGCATCGAGACCAAGGACGGTGTGACGACGGTGACCCTCACCGAGGATCACGACGGCCGCGTGCACACGACCACCGTGCGCTGCACCAGCGCCGGCACCTTCCAGATCGCGCCCGACGCGTTCTGGTTCGCGGGCGAGCCCGGCAAGGTGTATGGCATCGAGCTCGCCGATGTCGAGCGCAAGGGCAACACGCTCAACCTCGCCGGCGGCAAGCTCACCGGCCTCGAGTGGCGCGACGACCTGAAGGCGAAGTGGAAGCACCTCGTGACCGGCAAGATCGGCCCCAAGATGCGCCAGGGCACGATCGAGGTGTCGCGCCACTACGTCGTCCTCCCCGAGGAGGAGATCGAGATCCGCATGGGCGAGTGGGCCGGCCAGAAGCTCAAGACCGCCAAGCTCGGCCTCGAGACGCTGCTCAAGGTGACGATCGAGCCGGAGACGCCGCTGCCGCTGAAGGCGCCGCCGCTCCTGGTCAACTTCTTCTGGATGATCGACGGGACCGGCCCGATCCAGATCCAGAACAGCTACGGGCAGCAGTTCCTGCTCACGAAGTTCGTCTCGAACTGAGTCCCCGCTGAAGACCCTCAGGTTGCGGCGCCCGCTGCGGCGGGCCATCGAGCGCGGGCACCCCTGGATCTACGACCAGGCGGTAGGCGACGTGAGCGGCGCCGCGGGCGATGTCGTCAGCGTGGCCGACGAGCGCGGCGCGTTCGCGACGGCGTACGTGGAGCCCGGCGCGCCGATCCGGGCGCGCGTGCTGGTGCGCGAGGCGGGCGCGGACGTGGGCGACGCGTGGGCGCGCGAGGCGGCGCGCGTGGCGGCGGGGCACCGGCGGCTGCCGGCGGAGCTGGCCACGACGGACGCGCTGCGCGCGATCCACGGCGAGAACGACGGTCTCCCCGGGCTGACGGTGGACGTGTACGCGGGGATCGCGGTCGTCGTGTTCGACGGCGCGGCGGCGGCGGCGTTCTGGCGGCCACGGATGGCGGCGGTGATGGACGGCGTGCGGGAAGGCGGGATCGACGTGAGCGCGGTGTGGACGCGCGCGGTGCGGGGAGAGAAGAGGAGAACGGGCACGGGCTCGGGCACGGGCACGGTGCCAGAGCGAGTGGTGATGCGCGAGGGTGAGGCGCGGTTCGGCGTCGACGTGCGCGCCGGCCAGAAGACCGGCTTCTTCCTCGACCAGCGCGCGAATCGCGCCCGGGTGGCGCAGCTCGCGCGCGACGCGCGCCTGCTCAACCTCTGCTCGTACAGCGGCGGCTTCTCGGTGCAGGCCGGCCTGGGCGGCGCCGCGCACGTCACGAGCGTCGACCTCGCCGCGCCCGCCATCGCCGACGCGGAGCGCCACTGGCGCGACAACGGCCTCGCGCCTGGTCGCCACGCCGGGGTCGTCGCCGACGCCTTCGACTTCCTCGAGCTCGCGCGCTCGAGGCGCGAGCGCTGGGACGTCGTGGTCGCCGATCCGCCGAGCTTCGCGCCCAGCGAGGCCGCGCGTCCCCGCGCCCTCGCCGCCTACGAGCGCCTGGCGCGGCTGGCCCTGGGCGCGACCGCACGCGGCGGCGTCCTCGTGCTCGCGTCGTGCAGCTCCCACGTCACGGAGGCCGACCTCCGCGCCGTCCTCGCCGCGGCGTCCTCCGGCCGCGACGTACGGGTCATCGAGGCCCGCGGCGCGGCCGCCGACCACCCGACGATCCCCGGGTTTCCGGAGGGACGCTACCTGAAGTTGCTGGTCGCCGCGGCCTGACAGATCAGGGGGTTGCAGCGCAGCTCGCGATCTCGATTACGAGTATCGCACCATGTGGTCCCGAGGCGACACCGTGGTCAGTGAAAGCACGCTTGACCACATGAGGCTACCTCCGCTACCTAGGCCCTTCTTCGTTCGCCCCTTGGCATCTCCCTCGCCTCGCCTCGCTCGAAAGGAGCGCTGATGCTCTCCCCTCGTACCCTCCTCGCTTCGCTGGGCCTCGTCCTGTTCCTGTCTGCCTGCGCCGGCGGCGGCAGCGGCATCCCGCAGTGTGACGACGACATCGACAACGACGGCGACGGCCTCGTCGACGCCGCCGACCCCGCCTGCCAGAACGGCGGCACGCGCGAGAGCGACGACCCGCCGGCCCAGTGTGGCGACGGCGTCGACAACGACGCCGACGGGCTCGTCGACCTCGACGACCCGGGGTGCGAGGACGAGGACGACCGCGACGAGTACGACGGCAGCGGCGCCGCGTGCATGGACGGCGTCGACAACGACGGCGACGGCAAGACCGACTACCCGAACGACCCCGGCTGCCTCGCGCCCAACCAGGCGAGCGGCGAGGCCGACGACTGCCCGAGCGGCCCCAACTGCCCCCAGTGCGGCAACGGCATCGACGACGACTTCGACGGCAAGATCGACTTCGCCGGCGGCGACACCGGCTGCATGTCGGCGTCGGGCCGCGACGAGTTCACGCTCGACGGCAACGCGTGCGGCGACGGGACGACGGTGAGCCCGATGCCAGCCTCCGGCATCGTGTCGGGCACGATCACGAGCACGAGCAACGTCTCGACCACGTGCGGCGGCACGACCGTGGTCGGCAGCGGCGGCGAGGTCGCCTACGTCCTCCGCATCGACCGGCCGATGACGCTGGTCGCCTCGCTCGACTACTCGGGCACCAACTTCGACTCCGTCCTCTACCTCCGCCGCGCGTGCGCGGTCGCGACGACCGAGCTCGCCTGCTCCGACGACGTCGGCGCCGGCAACACGCGGAGCGCGCTCACCACGAACCTCGCGCCGGGCTCGTACTTCCTCATCGTCGACAGCAAGACGCCGACCGCCAACGCGGCGTTCACGCTCACCGCCAACCTGTACGCCGGCCTGGGCGAGACCTGCACCGGCCCGCAGGAGTGCGCGCCCGGGCACGTCTGCCGCGTCGCCGTCGGCGGCTCGGGGATGACCTGCGAGCGCCCGGTGTGCAACGACGGCCGCGACGACGACGGCGACGGCAAGACCGACTTCCCCCTCGATCCGGGCTGCACCACCCCGGACGACATGACCGAGGAGGACACGTGCCCGGGCGCCGGCTGCCCGGCGTGCGCCGACGGCGTCGACAACGACAACGACACCCGGACCGACTACCCGGCCGACACCAGCTGCACGTCGGCGTCGGGGACGTCCGAGGCCGACTGCCCGACCGAGACCGATCCGCTCGGCGTCATCACCGCGGGCCTGAGCACGGGCACGACCGCCGGCGCCGGCAACCAGTTCGCGCCCTCGTGCGTCTCCAACTCGAACGCGCCCGACCGCGTGCACATGCTCTACGTCCGCGCGCCGCTCGCCACGCTGACCATCAACACCAACGACTCGGCCTACAACACCGTCCTCATGTTCAAGGACGCGCTGTGCGGCACCACCGACCTCGCGTGCAACGACGACGGCGGCTCGCCTTCGAGCCGCTCGCGCCTCAACCTCACCGGCGTCGCGCCGGGCAGCTACGCCATCGTCGTCGACGGGTACGCCACCGGCAGCGGCGCGTACAACCTGAACGTCGCCGGCACCTACAGCAACGGCGCCGCCTGCGATCCGACGATGCCGATGTTCCGTTGCGGCACCGGCTACACGTGCACCGGCACCGCCGGCGCGGCGACCTGCCAGCCCACGGCGTGCAACGACAACATCGACGCCGACGGCGACGGCAAGAACGGCTTCCCCACCGACCCGGGCTGCACCAGCATCGACGACAACGACGAGAGCGACACCTGCTTCCCGACGCCGGGCCCCGGCTGCCCGCAGTGCGGCAACGGCATCGACGACGACAGCGACGGCCAGACCGACTACCCGGCCGACGGGAGCTGCGCGTCGGCCTCGGGCACGAGCGAGCTGTGCAACAGCACCGACCCCGTGCGCACGCTGACCACGGCGACCTTGACCAACCAGTCGACGGCGAACCTGGCCAACGACTTCGACCTGGTCTGTGGCCTCGACGGTCGCGACGAGGTCTTCCGCGTCCTCGTCGATCACCCCATCGACGAGATCCGGGTCGACACCATCGGCTCGCCGCTCGACACCGTCGTCGGCATCCGCCACCCGACCTGCACCGGCCTCGACCTGCAGTGCGACGACAACGCCGCGGGCAGCGGAGACTCGGAGCTGTTCCTCGTCACCCCGGCGCTCGGCGAGTACTTCATCATCGTCGACGACCGCAACGTCCCCAACCCGGGGACGTACAACCTGCGCGTGCGCGGCCGCTACGCCAACGGCGGCCGGTGCAACCCGAACAACGTCTTCACCTGCAACACGGGGTATGCGTGCACCGGCGCCGCCGGCGCCGAGACCTGCAGCCCGGCCGCCTGCAACGACACGATCGACCAGGACGGCGACGGCTTCCCCGGCTACCCGAGCGACCCGGGCTGCACCAGCCCGAGCGACGGCGACGAGAGCGACGACTGCCCCTCGGGCCCCGGCTGCCCCGCATGCGGCAACGGCCTCGACGACGACAGCGACGGCTTCACCGACTACCCGGCCGACCCGGCCTGCACTGCGGCCTCCGTCACCAGCGAGCTCGCGCCCTGCACGTCGCAGGATCCGGTGCTCGTGTTCTCGCAGAACGTCACCGGCCACACCACGATGGGCCGCCAGAACGACGTCGACCTCAGCTGCGGCGCCGACGGCCGCGACCAGATCTACCGCCTGTTCGTGACCCAGCCGCTCGTGTCGCTCACGGTCGACACCCTGGGCTCGGACGTCGATACCGCGCTCGCGCTCCGCGGCTCGACGTGCAACGGCACCACCGACCTGATCTGCGCCGTGAACAACTTCGGCAACCGGGACGCGCGCGTCACCCTCAACACCGTCGCCGTCGGCGAGTACTTCATCGTCGTCGACGACCAGGCGACGGCCACCCCGACCACGTACAACCTCAACGTCAGCGGCATCCTCGCGCCCGGCAACGCCTGCAACCCGTCGTCGACGTCGTTCGTCTGCACCGCGGGATACTTCTGCGGCAGCGGCGGCACGTGCGTCCCGACGGCGTGCAACGACATGACCGACGCCGATGGCGACGGGCACGTCGGGTACCCGAGCGACCCCGGCTGCGTCGACATCAGCGACAACGACGAGAGCGATAGCTGCCCGAGCGGCGCCGGCTGCCCGGTGTGCGCCAACGGCCTCGACGACGACGGCGACGGCCGCATCGACTACCCGATGGATCTCGGCTGCACCGCGGCGTCCAGCGCGAGCGAGCTCGAGTGCACGGGCGAGACCGACCCGATCGGCCAGATCTCGACGCCGGTCACGACGGGCACCACCGTCGGAGCCGCCAACAACTTCAACCCGAGCTGCCAGAGCAACGACGCCGGCGACCGCGCCTTCCTCCTCACGCTGCCGGTCCCCGTCGCGACCCTCACCATCGACACCGAGGGCTCGGCCCTGAGCGACACCGTCCTCATCTTCACCGACTCGACCTGCGGCAACCAGATCGAGTGCGACGACGACGACGGCACCGGCTTCCTGTCGCTCATCACGCGCAGCAACGTCGCCGCCGGGACGTACGGCATCATCGTCGACACCTACGGGTCCACGTCGCCGGGCGGCGCGTTCACGCTCAACGTCCGCGGCACGGTCGCGACCGGCACCGCCTGCACGAGCCCGCTCTTCGCGTCGGGCGTCCTCGCCTGCCCGACCGGCCAGAGCTGCACCGCCGGCACCTGCCAGTAGGCCGGCCGGCTCGTCCGCCTCAGGCCGCGCGCACCCGGCCCGTGCGGGCCGCCTCCGCGAGGAGGGCGGCCATGCGCGCGTTCATCTCCGCCTCCTCGGCGTCGTCGTTGTGGTCGTAGCCGAGGAGGTGGCAGAGCCCGTGCGACGCGAGGAAGCGCACCTCGACGAAGAGGCCGTGGGGACCCCGCTTCCGGGCCTGGCGCCGCGCGGTCTCGACCGAGATGACCACGTCGCCCAGGACGGTGGCGTCGGCCGCCCCGGGCGGCCCGTCGCGCTGGGCGAACGCCAGCACGTCGGTGGGCTTGTCCTTGCCACGGTAGCCCCGGTTGAGCTCGTGGATGACCGCGTCGGTGGTGAGGCGGAAGGCGGCGTCCAGCGCCCGGCCCTCGGTGAGGCTCGCGGCCTTGACCATGCGCGCGAGCTGGCGCCGGAGCTGGGCCAGGAGCGCGGGCGTGAGCGCCCTGGCCTCGGGGTCGACGTGGAGGCTCACTTGTGGACGAGCTCGAAGACCTTGGCGTCGATGAAGACGCGGAAGAGCTCGGCGTCCAGGAGGCCCTTCTTCACGTCGAACGCCAGGATGTCGAGCGCCTTCTCGGCCGGCATCGCCTTCTTGTATGGCCGATCCTTGGCCGTCAGCGCGTCGTAGATGTCGCTGATCGTCATCATGCGGGCCGGCACCGGGATCGCCTCGGCCTTGCGCTGGTTGGGATAGCCGGTGCCGTCGAGCTTCTCGTGGTGGGCGCCGGCGATCTCGGGGACGTCGCGGAACGTGCGTCCCCAGGGGATCTCCTTGAGGAAGTTGTACGTGTGCACGACGTGGCTCTCGATCTCGAAGCGCTCCTCCCTGGTCAGCGAGCCGCGCATGATCTGGAGCGCGGTCGCCTCCTCGGGCGTGATGTACGGCCGCTGGTTGCCGTCGGGATCGACGAACAGGCGGCCGGCGATGTCGGCGATGCGCTCGAACCCGCCCTGCTCGAGCACCGTCGGCTCGTTGGCCGACAGGATCCAGCGCATCATCTCCTCGAGCTCGGCCAGGCGCTGGACCGCGCGCTCGTCGATCGCGGCGAGCTCGTGGACGTGCCCGGCCTGCAGACACTCGATCTTGCGGGTCAGGTCCTCGACCTGGACGCCGCGGCGGATGAGCTGGAAGCGCTGCAGGATCTGGTCGCGCTGGTGCTCGTACAGCTTCTTGGCCTTGACCAGCACGTGCTCGCGCACGCCGACCTTGCCGAAGTCGTGGAGCAGGGCCGCGTACTCGAGCTGCTTGAGATCGTCGGCGTGGAACCGGAGGTCGGCGTACGGCCCGGTGTCGAGCCTGTCGATCGCCTGGGCCAGCCCGGTCGTGAGCTGCGCGACCCGCTCGGAGTGACCCGAGGTCGTCGGATCGCGCGACTCGATCGCGGTCACCGAGGCGCGCACGAAGCCGTCGAAGAGCGTGCGCACCTCGTCGTAGAGCTGCGCGTTCTCGAGCGCGATGCCGGCCTGGGACGCGAGCGACGCCGCGTACGCGACCGACGGCCCGTCGAACGGCACGACGCCGGTGGTGAAGTCCTCGGGCGTGTCCAGGTTGGCGACCCCGCGCGCGCGCTTGTTGATGAGCTGGATGACGCCGATCACGTGCTTGCGCGCCGAGATCATCGGCACGGTCAGCATCGAGCGCGTCTGGTAGCCGTACTTGTCGTCGAAGCTGCGATCGTGGACGAAGCCCCACGGGTTGTTGCCGAGCCCCGGCGCGTCGAGGCGGTAGAGGTCGGCGATGTTGATCACGTCCGACGTGATCACGCAGGTGCCGACGATCGAGCTCCCCGACACCGCCATGGTGAAGCCCTTCGAGTCGATCTGGCGCGAGTCGTTCTGGCTCACCATGAAGCGCAGCTGCATGGCGCTGTCGTCGCCCTGGACGATGTAGACCGAGCCGGCGTCGGCGCCGGTCACGTCGCGGGCCCGGCGCAGGATGATCTCGAGCAGCGAGTCGATGTCGCGCTGCTGCGAGAGGGCGCGGCCGGTGTCGATGAGCAGCTCGTTCTCGTAGTGCGCCTGGGCCAGCGCCATCTCGAGGTGGGCCGCGACCTGACGCAGGGCCGAGTGCTCGGCGCGCGCCCGGATCGCCAGGAGGAACCGCTCCGCCGACGCCGGGACGCCGAGCGCGGCGACGTCGCCCTCGTCGGCGAGGGCGTGGGCGGCGCCGGCGTGGAACTCCTCGTCGGAGCCGACGACGAGCATCGCGTAGTTGCCGCTGCGCGCGCGCGTCAGGTGCGGGGCCAGGCGCGCCGCGTCACGCCACAGGGACGGCCACGCCAGCACGAGGAGCACGGGCCCGCCGGCGCGTTCGAACGGGCCCGCGGTCTCGAGCTCGAGCCAGCCGTCCCCCTGACGCCGCACCGACCACGCCGCGAACCGCGGATCGCTCTCGATCACGCGCGCGACGTCGTCCTGCGACGACAACAGGGTCCGTCCTCCCACCTCGATATTGTAACAGCACTTCCCGGCTATTCCGGGCGGGCGTCCGGGCCCTCGGGCGGAACCGGCGGCTCGGCGCGCGCGGCGTCACGCGCGGCGTCGCGCGCCTCCGACCGGGCGCGATCGCGGGCGTCGTACGCGCGCACGATCTCCGCGACCAGCGGGTGCCGCACGACGTCGCCGTCGGTGAAGCGCGCCACCCCGATGCCGCGGATGCCCTCGAGCAGGTCGAGCGCGTCGCGCAGCCCCGAGCGCTGACCGCGCGGCAGGTCCGTCTGCGACGGGTCGCCGGTGATCACCGCCTTCGAGCCGAAGCCGAGCCGGGTGAGGAACATCTTCATCTGCTCGACGGTCGTGTTCTGCGCCTCGTCGAGGATGACGAACGCGTCGTTGAGCGTGCGGCCGCGCATGAACGCCAGCGGCGCGACCTCGATGATGTCGTCGGCCATGAGCCGCTGCACCTTCTCGGGGTCGAGCATGTCGTGGAGCGCGTCGTAGAGCGGGCGCAGGTACGGGTTGACCTTCTCCTCGAGCGTGCCGGGGAGGAAGCCGAGCCGCTCGCCGGCCTCGACCGCGGGACGGGTGAGCACGATGCGGCGGATGCCCTTGTCGAGCAGCGCGCGCACCGCGAGCGCCATCGCCAGGTAGGTCTTGCCCGTGCCGGCCGGCCCGACGCCGAAGCAGATGTCGTTGCCGCGCACGAGGTCGATGTACTGCTTCTGGGCGAGCCCCTTGGCCGCGATCGGTCGACCGCCGCGCGGCACCAGCACCGTGTCGCCGAAGATCGGCGCGAGCTCGGCGCTGGCGTCGGCGGACAGGACCTTCACCGCGCGCACGACGTCGTCGGAGCCGAGGTGCTTGCCCTTGCGCGCGAAGCCGTAGAGCTGCTCGAGCGCCGAGCGCACGACCGCCGTCGCCGCGTCGTCGGCGGCCTCGATCGTGATCTCGTTGCCGCGCAGGTGGAGCTGGGCTCCCGCGGTGCGCTCGATCAACTTGAGCCGGGTGTTGTTCGTGCCGCACAGGGCCTGGAGGGCCTCGGGGTCGTCGAACGCGAGCTTGTCCTTGCGGATCGTCTTGGTCACGAGCTTGTGCACGCCAGTGCTGGTTCCTGGCCCGCGCGAGCGAAGTGGACCGGCTCGCCGGGCTGAGCGTCTTAGCATAGCTTAGGGCCGATGCCTGCTTCCACGGCCGATCCTGCCGCCGTCCTCGGTTCCTCCTTCCCCCGCCTCGTCGAGGTGATGGCCCGGCTGCTCGCCCCCGACGGCTGCCCGTGGGATCGCGAGCAGACGCTCGACACCCTGCGGCCGTTCCTGGTCGAGGAGACCTACGAGGTGCTCGACGCGCTCGAGCGCGGCGACGTCGCCGGCCACAAGGAGGAGCTGGGTGACCTGCTCATGCAGGTCGTCTTCCACGCGGCGCTGCGCCAGGCGGAGCAGGCGTTCACCGTCGACGACGTGGTGACGTCGATCGTCGACAAGCTGGTGCGTCGCCACCCGCACGTGTTCGGCCCGCCGGGCGCGTCGGACGCGAAGACGTCGGGCGAGGTGCTGACCCAGTGGGAGCAGATCAAGGCGGCGGAGAAGGCCGCGGCCAAGGCGGCCGCCGCAGGTGAAGGCCCGGTGCGGACGCTCGCGGGCGTGCCGCGTGGGCTGCCGGCGCTCGCGCGCGCCCAGAAGCTCGGAAGCAAGGCGGGGCGCGTCGGCTTCGACTGGGGCGGCTGGCAGGGCTCGCTCGCCAAGGTGCGCGAGGAGGTGACCGAGGTGGAGGAGCTGGCACGGGCTGGCCAGGTTGCGACCCCGAGTACGCACCACGAGATCGGCGATCTGCTCTTCGCGGTCGTGAACCTCGCTCGCAAGCTCGAGGTCGACGCCGAGGCGGCGCTCACCGACGCCTCGACGCGCTTCGCACGCCGGTTCGAGTTCATCGAGGACCGCTTGCGGGAGCGTGGCCGCGCGCCGGCGGAGTCGAACCTCGACGAGATGGACGCCCTCTGGAACGACGCCAAGGCCGCAGGCGTCGGCGTCACAGAGCCGTGATTGCGGCGCAAGAAACCTGACGTTTTTTTGTGCACCCGCGGTCGAAGTCGCGTCATCACACGGGTTCTGGTCGGTCGATCACGTCGTAACGCGCAAGTTGTCCACAAGTGGGGACGGAAAGCCCGGCTGGACCGCCCCTGGGGGCAGCGTCGGGGTTGACACGCTCCCGTAGCCTCGATACATACCCTCCCCCCAAGCCAGGTTTCTGAGGAGACACGTCCGTGGCCAATAACCCTTCGGCCGAAAAGGCCAACCGCCAGTCGATCAAGCGCCGCGCGCGCAACAAGGCGGCGATGAGCGCGCTTCGCACCGCGGTGAAGAAGGCGCGCGTCGCCATCGACGGCAAGGCGGCGAACGCCGCTGACCTCCGCAAGGCCGCGATCTCGACGATCGACAAGGCGGTCAGCCGCGGCGTGCTCAAGAAGCAGACCGCGTCCCGCTACGTCTCGCGCCTCGCGACCCGCAGCGCGTCGTCGATCTGATTCGTTCGATCAGCGTGGCTCGGCCGCGGCGATGACGTTCGCGGCCAGCCGCTCCAGCACGATGCGCTCGCCGAGCTGACGGCCGAGCGTCTTCTGCGCCTGCCCGCTCGCGGCGACGTCGGTCGCGAGGCCGGTCGTCGCCGGCTCGGGGAAGCCCTTGAGCGCCCAGTCGGCCGTGGCGATGAGCTCGACCGCGCGCGCCAGCGCCGCCGGCGAGTACCGCCGCGCCTGGGGGAGCAGCTTGTCGATGACGAAGGGCGGCGCGCCGATGCGCGCCGGCAGCTCGCCCTTGCCCAGCCCCTCGGCCCGCGCGACGTGCACGAGCGCGAGCTGGCGCACGTGGCGCGCGAGCATGGCGAGCACGCCGATCGCGCTCTGGCGCTGGTCCGCGAGCGACGCGACCGCGGCCAGCGCGCGCGGCAGATCGGCGGCGCCGATCGCGTCGGTCAGCTCGAACACCGTGCGCTCGCGCGTGTCCGCGACGAGATCGTCGACGTCGTCGCCGGTGACCGCCTGGTCGCCGGCGTAGAGGGCGAGCTGGTCGATGCACAGGGCGAGGCGCGAAAGATCGGAGCCGACCGCCTCGGCGAGCCGCGACACCGCCGCCGGCGCCAGCTTCACGCCGCGGGCCTGCGCCTCGGACCGGATCCACGGCTCCGGGTTGCGCGGCGCGTCGAGGACATGGAGCCAGCCCTTCTTCGACGCGGCGGCGTAGATCTTCATCCGCTTGTCGAGCTTGGACGTGACGGCGAAGAGCACGGTCGACGGGGACGGCGCATCGAAGTACGCGGCCAGCGCGGTGAGCTCGTCGGTGGGCGTCGCCGCCAGATCGCGCACGAGCACCATGCGGCGCTCCCCCATCATCGGGAGCGTCTGGCACGTCGTGATGATGCGCGTCGCGGTGGTCTTGCCCTCGATCACGTCGTAGTTCCACGCGCGCATCGCGGCGGGCACGGCGGCGTCGCGCACGCTCGCCAGCATCCGGTCGACCAGCACCGGATGGTCCGACGACACGATGTAGACCGGATCGAGAGCGGTCACGGCCGCCGCAACCTAGCACCGTCAGGCCGTACAATGCTCGCGTCATGGGTACGCTCTTCGTCGCCGATCGCGCCCTGGTCGCGGGAGTCGCCCGCGGCGAGACCGCCGTGCTCGAAGCGGGCGGCGAGATCGTCGCCGTGGGCGATCCCCACGACGTCGCCGCGCTCCCGGCGGCTGCCGACGTGAGCGTGGTGCGCTGGCGGCGCAAGGCGATCGTCCCCGGCACCGTCAACGCGCACAACCACAGCTTCCAGTCGCTCCTGCGCGGGATCGGCGACGACCTGCCCTTTCTGGTCTGGCGCGATCAGGCGCTCTACCGCTACTCGCCGCGGCTCGACGCCGAGGGCATGGCCACCGCCGCCCTCTTCGCGTTCGGCGAGATGCTGCTCCACGGCGTCACCACCGTCTGCGACTTCTACTACATCAACGCCGGCGGCAACGACCATGCGTCGGCGACCATCGAGGCGGCGCGCCGGCTGGGGATGCGTGTCGTGCTCGCGCGCTGCTTCTACGACTGGGACGGCGCGCCGGCGTCGTACCGCGAGACCGTGCCCCAGGCGGTGGCGAACTTCCAGGCGCTCCACGCGCGCTACCACGACCGGGCGCGGTCGCTGGTCAGCGTGCAGCCGGCGCCGCACAGCCAGCACGGCGCGACGCCGGCGATGATCGAGGCCGGCGCCGGGTGCGCGAAGGACGCGGGCGTGCCCTGGCACATCCACCTCGCCGAGGAGCAGTACCAGGTCGAGCAGTCGCTCGAGCGGTTCCGCGCCCGCCCGCTCCACGCGATCGCAGGGCTCGACGTCGACCTCGCCACGATGAACGTCGTGCACGCGTGCTGGTTCGACGAGGGCGAGCGCAAGCTCCTCGCCGAGCGCGGCGGCCGCCTCGCGTACTGCCCGGGGTCCAACATGTTCCTCGGCGACGGCATCACCGACGTCGTCGATCTGGCGGCGCGCGGGGTGACGATCGGGCTCGGCACCGACGGCGGCTGCTCCAACAACCGGGTCAGCGTGCTCGACGAGATGCGCATGTGCGCGCTGCTGCAGAAGGTCGCGCGCACCGACGGCCAGGCGATCACCGCCGAGGCGACCTGGGCCATGGGCACGACCGGCGGCGCGCGGCTCCTCGACCTGCCGGTCGGCGACCTGGCGCCGGGGCTGCGCTGCGACCTCGTCGCCGTCGACCTCGACGACCCGTCCCTGTGGCCCGAGCAGGCGCTGGCCAAGAACCTGGTCTACGCGCTGTCGTCTCGCGCCGTCACCGATGTCGTGGTAGATGGAGAGGTGGTCGTCGCCGATCGGCGGTTGACGCGTGTACCCCAGGACGAGATCCAAGAACGTGTCCGCCTCCTCACGAGCGACTGGCGCCGCGACGAAGAGCCGGGGAGCCCGGGGAGCGGCCATGCGCGCTGATGCCGAGCGGGACGAGGGGCGGGACGACTCCGACGAGCCGTCGGCGGACGCGAGCGGTCGCGTGGCGGTCGAGCTCGCGCACACGCGCGGCGCCCACCTCCGCTGGACGCTCATCGGCGGCGGCCTCGGCCTCGCGTGTGTGCTCGTGCTCGGCACGCTCGGCAAGGGGCTCGGGGTCATCCTCCTCGTCCTGGCCGCGTGGGCGGCCTTCAAGCTCGTGCTGACCTACCGGCACCCGCCGGGCACCATCGTCATCGACGGCGACGACGTCGCCCTGCCCCGCGGGCTGTGCCAGGGCGAGCCGTCGCGCCACAAGCGCGGCGACGTGACGTCGGCGTACTTCCTGCGGCGCTCGGTGCCGTGGACCCGGGCGGCGCCGGTGCTGGTCGTCGAGGCCGCGGGCAAGGCGTACGCGTATCCGCGCGACTGGTTCGCCAGCGAGTCCGATCAGCGGCGCGTCCTCGACGCGCTGTCCAACGCGACGGCGGTCGGGTAGCGGTCGCGGTGGGCGCGCGACGGCTCGCGGCGGCGGCGGTCTCGATCGTGCTCGGCGCGACGGCCGCGGCCGCGGCGGAGTCGATCACGGTGACGCCGGCGCAGCTCGAGCTCGACGAGGCGTGGGCCGGCGCCCCCGTCGCGGCCGAGCCGGCGGCGGGCGCGGCCTGGGTCGTGCGCACGAACGGTGACGCGCTCCTGACGGTGACCAAGGCCATGGCGGGCAACACCGCGGCGTGGCGCACGAAGACGCGCGAGGCCTACCTCGACGCGGTCCTGGCCGGGCTCACGCGCGGTGCCGAGAAGGTGTCGGCCAGGCGCGGCAAGGTCGGACGCGACGGCGTCCCCGTCCTCGACGTCGTCCTCCGGCGCACCGCGCCCGGCGGGCGCGCGGAGCTCGTCGCCGTGCGCGTGCTCCTGTTCCGCACGGTGACCGTCGCGGCCGCGGCGGCGGCGCCCGACACACGGGCGGGCCGGAGGCTCGTCGAGGGCGCGGTGACCAGGCTCGTGCCGCTCAGAATGTGACGGGGATGTCGAGCGTGTTGTTCGAGTAGTCGGACTCCTCGAACGTCATCGTCGGGTTGACCCGCACGCGCAGCGTGTACATGCCCGGCGTCACGTCGGTGATGTCGATCCACTGGCACGGGAGGAAGCTGGCGTACGAGTCCGCCCAGCCGGCGCCGATGCCCTGGTTGGCGCACGTGTAGTACGGGCCGGGCGCGCCGGGCGTGACCTGGAGGGTGTCGAGGAGGCAGAACGCTTGCTTGTGGCCGCTGACGACGACGCCGGCGCCGTCGACGATCTCGTAGTCGGCGTAGCCGCTGAAGTGGTAGTGGCCGTGGCAGGCCGAGTACTCGAAGAGCGGGTTCTGCTCGGGCGGGCCGAAGTAGAGGTCGCCCGTGCCCAGGTTGGCCGTGACCGTCGTGAAGCGGAGGAGCCGGCGCGCGCCCGCGGCGCCGATGCAGCCCTCCATCAGCTCGCAGGCGTTGGCGTCGAAGTTGACCTCCTGCACCTGGATCGTGCCGGTCATGAGGTCCTCGACGAGCACCATGTCGGGGAGCGCGGGCCGGCCGTCGCTCGACGCGTCGGTGCGGGCATCGGTGGGCGCGTCGAGCGCGGGCGCGTCGGTGGGCGGCGCGTCGAAGACGACCGGCGGGATGACCTCGTCGGGACCGCCGCACGCCGCGAGCGCCGAGACGACGAGAAGGCACGCGCGGGACATCGCGGCGAGCTTACGTCCGCTCGAAGCGCGCGACCAGCTCGACGTGCGCGGTCTGCGGCATGAGGTCGAGGGCCTGCGCCCAGCACGCCCGGAAGCCGGAGGCCACGAGGTGCTCCGCGTCACGGGCGAACGTCGCCGGATCGCAGGAGACGTAGACGACGCGGGCCGGCGCGAACGCGGCGAGCGCGCCGACCACGTCGCGCGCGCCGGTGCGCGGCGGATCGAGGAGCACGCCGTCGAAGCGCTCGCCGCGGAGCGCGCGCGCCACCGCGTCGGCGGGGCCGACGAGGAAGCGCGCGGCGCTCGCGGCGAGCGCAGGCCTCGGGCTTCGGGCCTCGGGCCTCGGACGGAAGGCCTCGGGCGTCAGGTCCGCAGCCTCCGTAGGTCCTGAGCGAGCCGGCGCGTCAGCGACGGCGAGTCGAAGGGCGGGCGGCGGATGCGCGTCGGTGGCGGTGACGTGCGCGCCGGCGGCGAGGAGGTCACGGGTGAAGTTGCCGCTGCCGGCGTAGAGCTCGAGGAGGCGCTCGCCGGCCTCTGGCGCAACGGCCTCGCGCACGAGCGCGCGGAGGGCGTCGTTGCCCGCGCGCGAGGCCTGGGCGAAGTCGTCGCCGCGGGCGAGGAGGCCGGGCTCGAGCTCGACGCCGTTCGCGCCCGCGGCGCCGTCGCGCCAGGCGACGCCGGCGATGCCGGCCAGGCCGAGCAGCGCGGTGGCCGCCGCGGGATCGCACGGCACGTCGAGGACGACGTGGGCGCCGCCGTCGCCGACCACGGCGTGGACCTCGCCGTCGCCGCGGACCGCGTTCGCCGCGCGGAGCGCGACGAGGACCGCCTCGAGCGCGGGCTCGAGCTGCGGACACGCCGGCACGTCGCACACGTCGTGGCCGCGCGGGGCGTGGAAGCCGAGGGCGCCGTTCCGGGCGGTGAAGCGTGCGCGGCGGCGCCAGCCGTACGGCGCCACC
>ERZ761602.1018-NODE-1018-length-54700-cov-10.950883_pt1 | contig 54700 bp, 43 predicted proteins | sample MGYA00512165_ERZ761602 | MGnify/ENA primary metagenome ERZ761602 (study PRJEB28899, sample SAMN02445085) | bioreactor sludge metagenome | biome: EBPR sludge; isolation source: Thorneside wastewater treatment plant | place: Australia: Brisbane, Thorneside...
CTCGGGGGGGGAGGGGGCCGGCTAGGCCCCATGCCCCCCCCGGTGTTTCGGGACAGGGGAGGAGGGCCAGATCTCCAGCACCATGGCGTCGCGGGTCGAGTCGCCCAGCAGGATGGCGTGCAGCAGCCGGTCGGCGGGCAGGGGGTAGCGCCCGTTGCGCAGATCGCCGTGGTCGCCGCCGGCGGCGAAGGGCGCGGCGTCGCTGGGGTCGTTGACGTGGATGTGCAGCCCGGCGCCGGTGTAGCCGACCAGGGTGACGAAGTGGCCGACCTGCGCGCCGCCGATGTCGTCGGGCTGGTTGGTCCAGGGGTCCTCGCGCGACTCGCGGTACAGCCAGGTGGCGTTCAGGCCGCAGATCAAGGGTCGGTCCTTGCGGAGCACCCCGACCAGCATGGAGGCCGAGGGCTCGCCGAACCGGACCTGGCCCCCGCTCTCCAGGAAGCGCGTCCAGAAGCCCAGCAGCACCCGCTCGGTCGGATCCTCCTGCCGCTCCTGCCGGGCGACCAGCCGGGCCCGCAGGGCGGCGGGATCGAGCTCCCACCAGGTCGGATCGAAGACCCGCACGCCGAAGGGGTAGATGCGGGCCCGGTAGCCCAGCTCCAGCGCGAGCTGGCCGAGGTGGACGGCCATCGTGCCGCCGTCGGGGTTGCGCCGGAGCCGGGCGGTCAGCTCGCTGATGCTGCGCAGATCGCCGTACCAGGCCAGCACCTGGGCGAGGCAGGTCGGGCCGCAGCTGACGTCGTCGGGCTGCGCGAAGCGCGGCACGTTCAGGACATGGCGGGCGGGCGGGGTGTGTGGAATGCGCCGCCTTATCGCGCCCAGCGCCGCCCGTGGGCACGATCCCTCTTCGCCTCACTCCGCGAAGATCTCGTCCAGGGTCTTGGATCCGTCGGCGACGTTCATCATGCAGGAGCGGTCGCGGGTCGCCTGGTCGGGGCCCATGTTGGTGGCCCAGATGTCGGCCGTGAAGAAGATGGGCTGGTGGAGCTGGGTGTGGTGGTTGGTGGTGTAGGGGCCGTCGAGCGGGTCGAAGAGCACGGTCAGCTTCATGTGCTCCCGGCTGAAGGACTCCACGCAGACCGTGGACTTCGTCATGCCATCGGGCAGGCTGTAGACGTGGTGGTACTTCTCCCCGTCGTGCCAGCCCAGCATGAGCTGGTGGGCCGAGAAGCTCGGGTTCGCGGTGTGGCCGCCTCCGTCGGTGAACTCCCCGATGTAGTCGCTCAGCGAGGCGCCGGGGATGGTCAGGTTGAGCTTGAAGAGGTAGTCGCCGACCCGCTCGCCGTTCTTGATCGGGTCGGTCAGCAGCCAGACGGAGCCGTACTCCGTGCTGTCGAAATACTCGGTCAGGTTGATGCAGTGGTCCTCGGCGACGTAGCTGACGCCGGTCAGGATGAGGACCATGCCATCGGGCATGTCCCAACGTGGTGGGTCACCGTAGTAGTTCGGCTCGCTGATATCTCGCCCAAAGATACGGTCCGCATGCAGAGTGCCAGCCTCGAAGCGCAGGGCATCCGCCGGTGGCTCGGGACAGGTGAAGGCCTTCGGTTCCGTCGCGCCTCCATCGCCAGCCGGCAACGAGGGCACCGCACCGTGTTCAATCGGACCCGGCTCGGCGAGGCCAGCCAACCCCGATGCGCTCGTGGAGCCATCCTTACCAGGACTATCGGGAGTAGCTCGCCCCGTACAACCAGCAAGGCCGGAACACAGTATCGCTGGAAGCAGCCTCGACCACTGGGACATCACCCACCCCCTTCCCCGTCATCCTTCAGGTGAGGCCAGACATCGGCCAGTTGAAGATCGTAGTAGTACGCAAGGAGTTGATTTGGGCCCTTTCGATACCCAGACGTTTCGCTGGTGCTCGCGTAGTTGAACTCCACACCCGATGCCGATCCCACATAGGCCGACCCGGCGTTCCACACGACCCAGACCGGATTCGAGATGGTGTCTTCGTACTGGCCAGCCCGGGCGGGGTCCATCCAGAACCAACCGGCGAAGCGGCTGGGCCGTATATGGGAGACACAGTCCGCCACGGGGTAGAAGTACTTCTCCGGGTCCCAGGATGTGCTGTCCCATGAGTGTGGACCCAAGACCGTCTCGTTGTCATAACGATCCGCCGCGCCGGAGAGGGTGTGCTCGAGCCTGACGTTGGCGTATCCTGGGTCATCCGGCCACTCCAAGCCTTCGTCGTAGCGGCGCTCACCCTGAAACTGCGTCGCCGGATCCGTGTAGATGTCGCTGGAGTACCACAAGTTGAGAGCCACATCATAGGGAGAGCGCACCACACCGGAATAGACTTTGTACGCGAGGATCGTGGAACGGTAGTCGCCCCAGCTCACCACGACCGTCCGCCCTGAGGACTCGTCAATGGAGAATGAAAATCTGACGTCATGGTCCATCGCGCGAAACACCATCGCGTCATCCGGCGGACCGGGGCAGGAGTAGCTGGGCAGCCCGTCGAGGACGGGGAGCGTCTTGCGATAGTCTTCGACCGCCTCGCCTATCCAGGTCGAACGGGCCAAGGTGGGATCCGCGGCGCAGGACAGGTAAAGGGCGATCATGATGATCGCGCTCATGCCGTCACGACTTCGCTGGACGCGACGCTGAGCTGTCGGCTGGACAGCAGCAGCAGCGGGGACATCCCCAGGCCGAGGTGACCTGCTTCGAGACCGGGGTCAACGGGCTGAGCTCAAGCTGCACCTTGAAGTCGGAACCCATGGGGACCTCGGGGCTGGCGGTGGTCCCCGGGGGGGTGGTCCCCGGGGCTCCTCTACCTTTTATTCCATGAATTCGAATCACGCAAGCAAATTCCCACCTGGGCAGATACACGGTCCCCCTCGCCGCGAGGCGTCGCCCCGGAGCCCCCGGCGGCTATGCCCGCGGCGGCGAGGGGAAGGGCGCCCAGCCGCCCTCGGGTGAGGCCCGGACCAGGGAGTCGCAGAGCGCCAGCAGATCCAGCACACGCGCCTCCTCGACGTAGCCGGGCGCCTGGTCCAGGATCCGTGCGCTGGCGCAGAGCTGATCCTCCAGGAAGAGGCCCGGGTGGGCGGGCAGCTCGACCTGCACCCCGTCCTCGAAGAGCTGCCGGTCGCGCAGCTCCAGCACGGTCGGGCCGGGGCCCTTCAGCTCCAGGCGCAGGTGGAGCTGGCGAGGCAGGTCTTCGCCGTGCCTCAGATCCAGGTCCAGGGTGCCGCCGGCGAGTTGGAGCGCGGCGCGCAGGTGGCGCGGGCTGCGCTCGACCAGCCGCAGCGCGCTCGGCAGCCCCAGGGCGTGCACGACCCGGTGCAGGCGGGAGAGGTTGGCGTGGGCCACGCCGTAGGTGCCCTTGCGGCAGGGCCCGGTCCACCGCAGCGCGCCCAGCCGCAGGTCCCGACCCTGGCAGCGCTCGCGCAGCCGGGCCATCGCCGGGCCCAGGACCTCGATGTGCTCGACGTGCAGGCTCCGGTTCCAGCGGCGTGCGCAGTCGAAGAGGTCCCGCCCCACCTCGGCCGAGCCCGCCAGGGGGTACTCGACCAGCACGTGCAGGCCCGAGGAGAGGGCGGCCCGGACGAGGTCGGGGTGGCTGGTGTCCGGCGAGCAGATGGCCACCGCGTCGCAGGCCCCCAGCATGCTGCCCAGGTCGGGGGCTCGCGGCAGGCCGACCGCCTCGGGCTGCCCTCGGAAGCCCCAGACGGGCGTGGCGCGGGGGTCCTGCTGCAGGGCCCGGACCCGCGCCTTGCCGGCGATCCCCACTCCGATCACGCCCCATCGCAGCATCGCTCCCTCCGTGGGGGAGGGCTACCCTGCTGCACCCTCGGCGCACGGGCGAAGGCCTCTCCCCAGGCGAGAAGGGGCCACTTCTGCACGACTGCTGCCCGTTTTTGCCACGTGACCCGGGCTCCGGCGCGACTAGCTTGCCCGCTCCCCCTCCCCCGGAGCCTGCATGTCCTCGACCCTCTTCTCCTCCCTCCAGCTCGGCGCCCTGCACCTGCCCAACCGCGTCGTGATGGCCCCGATGACCCGCTGCCGGGCCACCCCGGACCACACTCCCACCCCGATCATGGCGCTGTACTACGCCGATCGGGCCGACGGCGGCCTGCTGATCAGCGAGGGCATCGCCCCCTCGCCCAACGGCTGCGGCTACGCCCGCATCCCCGGCTTGTGGAGCGAGGCGCAGGTGGAGGCCTGGCTCCCGGTGACCGCGGCGGTCCATGCGGCCGGCGGGCGCATCGCCGCCCAGCTGATGCACACCGGCCGGGTCGGCCACCCGCTGAACATGCCCGAGGGGGCCCTGCTGCTGGCCCCCAGCGACACCCAGCTCGAGGGCGAGATGTACACCGACGCCCAGGGCCCGCAGCCCTACCCGCCCGCCCGGGCGATGACCGGCGCCGAGGTCGAGGCCGCCCTGGAGGAGATCGTCCAGGCCGCGCGCAACGCCATCCGGGCCGGCTTCGACGCGGTCGAGCTGCACGGCGCCAACGGCTACCTGATCGACCAGTTCCTGACCCCCTCGGTCAACCAGCGCAGCGACGAGTGGGGGGGCCAGGGCCGCCTGCGCTTCGCCATCGAGGCCGCCCGCCGCACGGCCGCGGCCATCGGCGCCGACCGGGTCGGGATCCGCCTCTCGCCCTACGGCGTCTTCAGCGGCATCACGCCCTGGGAGGGCCTGGAGGCCGACTTCATCGAGCTAGCCGGCGAGCTGGGCCGGCTGGGGCTGGCCTGGGTCCACCTCGTCGACCACTCCGCGATGGGCTCGCCCCCGGTCAGCGACTCGGTCAAGGATGGCATCCGCGAGGCCTTCGGCGGGGTGGTGATCCTCAGCGGCGGCTACGACGCCGAGCGGGCCGAGGCCGATCTGCAGGCCGGCAAGGGCGCGCTGATCGCCTTCGGGCGGCCCTACCTGGCCAACCCCGACCTGGTCGAGCGCCTGCGCAGCGGCGCCGCCCAGAACCCGCCGGACTACGCCACGCTCTACACCCCGGGCGAGGTCGGCTACCTGGACTACCCGCGCCTCTGACCGCGGCGAGCACCCGGCCTGGGGGCCTCAGAGCCCCAGCAAGCTGGCAGCGCCCCTCAGGTTCGGCATCCGGGCGTTGTCCAACGCCGGGCCGGCCAGCGGTGGGGTCCCGGTCTGGTGGAGCACGTGCCGGAGCAGCAGGGGGGCGAGCGGGGCGCCGTACCGGGTCCGGCTCATGCCCTGCAGGACGGTGCAGCAGGCGCTGACGATGGCGGAGGCCGAGGAGGTGCCGCTGTACTGGGCGGTGTAGTCGCTCGGATCGACCGAGGGGCTGGCGGTGTACGCCGAGCGGGCGAGGGTGGCGACGTGCGCGCCCCAGGCGAAGAAGAGGACCGGCGAGCCGTAGCCGGTCGCGCCGACGTGGGACCCGTCCGCCGGCGAGCAGGCGCCGACGATCAAGGAGCCGATGTCCGCGTCGAAGGCCCCCGCGAAGGCGCCGTTCACCGGGGAGAGCTGGCCGAGTTCGCCGCAGTCGTTACCCGCGGCCTGCACGACGGTCACCCCGGCCAGGGTCCCCAGCAGGATCAACGAGCGGACCGCGGGGTCCACCTGGGGCGGGACGGCCCGGGTCGAGGTCGCGTCGCCGACCTGGACATCGACGTAGGGGGTCCAGGCGATGTGGACGACATCCCCGGGGCTGGCGATCTTCAGCGTCTTGGCCAGCGCCGTGTAGACGTCCACCGCGCTCTGGCCGGGCGGGACCAGGCCCATCGGCACGATCTTCGCCCGGTTGGCGATCCCTCGCATGCCCACGTCGTTGCGGGCGACCGCCGCGAAGATTCCCAGGTCCTTCAGCCCGTGGGCTCTGTACGCGGCCAGGTTCTCGCCCCAGGCCAGCTGCATGCCCGGCGGCAGATCGGTGTGCAGCCAGGCGCTGCTGCCGTCGGGGATGTCGAAGCCCGCCTCCAGGATGAAGGCCCTGGCGTTGCGGCCCTGTCCGCCGGGTCGGCGCATCACCGCCAGCGAGTCGACGCCCCAGGCGCTGGTCGACGGTGCCGCCGGGTCGAGCAGCCCGGCCGGCGGCTGGAGGTAGCCCTGCAGGACGACCTTGGGGTCGCGTGGGCTCAGCGAGGCGAGGCTGAGGGAGGGAGGGCCGACCCGGGGTCGCCGATAGACCCGGCGAACGGTCGCCCCGGCCGCGGCCTCGACCTGCTGGGGATGCAGATCGGTGAAGACCCGGACGAAGTGCTCCAGCCGCTGCGGCTCGGGCAGGCCGGAGACCGGGACGGCCCGGGCATGGAGGTCATCGACCAGGCCCGGCCCCAGCTCGATCAGCGGCCGCACCTTGGCCCTTGCCAGCTCGGGCGGCAGCTTGGGCCCCCCCAGCTCCGCGAAGACGGTCGGCCCGTCCAGGAACATCGCCGGCCGGGCCAGCTCCACGATCAGATCCGGCGGCTCGGGCCCCCGATCGAACGGTTCGGATTTCACTGGTACTCCTTCCAGTCCAGCTCGAGCAGCGCGTAGTCGCAGGTGGTCCCCGGACAGATGTTGCATCCGGTCTGGGCGCCGGTGCAGGCGGCCTTCAGCTCGTCCGCCGCCGTCTTCAGCGAGCGCGGCGTGGTGCGCGGGTTGCCCGAGCTGTCCAGGATCTCCGTCTTCTCGAACACGAGGTCGATCCTCGTCCCGCTCCCCGAGTCGCAGAGGGTGGGGAAGGCGTAGGCGGCCGCCGCGTTGGCGTTGTGCAAGAACCAGTGCTGGTTCCACTGCTCCTGGCCGCCGACCACCACCCGCTCCCGGTACATCCAGCCCCGCAGCACGCTGGTGGTGGACGGGGTCCCGTTGCAGCTGGTGACGATCCGGTTGTACACCTCGTACTCGTAGACCTGGGTCCCGCTGGGGATGCTGGTGGGCAGGTTGCTAGGCACCGCGCCGTAGCTGTAGGCGTCCATGGCGACACAGGCCGAGGTCGTCGGCGTACAGTTGCCGGCGCCCACATGGGGATCGTAGTCGGTGCTGTAGGTGGGCACGGTCGTGCTCGTCTGCATCACCGTCGAGCTGGCGGCCTCGCGGAACCCGGGGAAGTCCGAGACGATGAAGGCCTCGGTGGTCGACGCGCCCGCGTCCACCAGGATCGACCCGTCCGGGTTGCCGCCCGGGTCGGTGATGCTGACGGTGCCGTCGTCGATCTGGGGGGCCTCGCCCGGCAGGCTGTAGGGGGAGAGCGCCGCCTGGAGCAGGCCACGGTGGCTCGCCCACTCAGCGGGGTCGACCTCGCCCGGCGCGGGCGTTGGCTCGATGGGGGTCGGCTCGACGGGGGTCGGGACCTCGGGCACCTCGACCACCACGGTGGGGGCCGGCGTACAGCCGTTGCAGGCGGCGAGCAGCAGCAGGGACAGGAGAGGCGACACATCAGGCTCCAGCGTTTGGGGGGGAGGAGGTGAGGATCTCGTCGAGAGAGAGCAGCTCGAGGCGGACCGAGGGCCCGTAGTCGCTCTGGAGGGCCTGCTCGCGGGCCAGGTCCAGCAGGTCCGCCCGCCGCCCGGCGCGCCCCAGCAGAAAGAGGACCTGGGCCTGGATGGACGGGTCCTCCAGGACCGAGGCGGCCTGGGCGATGCTGTCGATGCCATCGAGGTCCACGCCCAGCTCGACGGAGAGGGCCCGGGCCAGCAGGGCGATCTCGGCGCTGCCGCTGCGCGCGGCGAGGCTCCCCGCCGCACGGCAAGCGACCCGGGCCGGGTCGAGCTGGCCCTGCCTCCAGGAGCTGGCGGCCTGGTGCAGGGCCAGCTGGGCGGCCTCGCGCTCCCGGACCCGCGCCGCCTGCGCGATCAGCTCGGCGTCGAAGGGACAGTCCAGGCCGATCCGGTACCGGGCCGAGTGCAGCTTGCAGACCAGGCTGAGCTCCAGTCGGGCGCAGCGCAGGGCCTGCGCTTCGGCGATCTGTGGCGGGAGGAGCTCTGCCGCGCGGGCCGGATCGACCTCCAGCAGCGCGGCGATCGCGTTGGCCCGCGAGCTGAGGCGGCCGACCCGGTCCCGCTTGCCCGCGGCCGCGCGCTCATGATGCTCGGCGGCCAGGGCGAACTCCCCGCGCCGGTAGCGGTGAAGGCCCCACCAGCCCTGCAGCCATGCCCCCCGCCCGGGAGCCCCCTGGGCCCAGGACTCCAGCTCACGCAGGACCCGCGCCTCCTCGGCGAGGCCCTCGCAGCGGGCCGCGCTGGCCAGGTAGGCGACCCGGTAGACCTCCAGGGCCTCCTGCGAGAAGGGAGGCAGCGGCGCGAGGAGCTCCCGGGCCAGGGGCAGCGAGCCGGTGACGGCGTGCAGGGCCCCGCGCAGCAGCGTCTCGACCCGATTCAGCGGCAGACCGGCGGCGATCCCGCGACCCAGCTCGTAGAGGGCGTGGCGCAGCGGGACCGCCGCCTCCATGCGCAGGCTGAGCGAGGCGCGCTCTCGCAGCAGCTCCTCCTCGACCTCCGGTGCGGCCTCCAGTCGAGCCACCTGCAAGGCCCTCTCCACGACGACGATGGCCTCCCCCGGGGGCAGATCGGGGTCGACGAGCACCGCCCGGCTCACCAGCAGGAGCTCGTGGGCGCTGGCGCCCGCCTCGGCGAGCAGCCGCACCCGGCCGGGGTGGCTGTGGGGCAGCGCGGCGGACAGCGTGCGGCGAAGGGCCCGGGTGGTGGCGTCCTGACCTCCTATCAGGGGCTGACAGCCGACTCGACCGTCGGAGAGGAGCCAGGCGTCGCCGGCCAGGACCTGGGCCTCGACCCGCGCGCGGACCTGGTCCTCCGGCAGGGCCAGGGCCCGGGCGACCCGGGAGACCGTCGCGTCGGGGAAGGCCAGCGCGAGGGCCAGCGGGACCGGATCCAAGGGGACCGTCGGCTCGCTGCCGACGCGAACGCCGCACAGCAGGCGCTCGACGTCGACCCGGTCCAGGCGCGCGGCGCCCTGGTCCCAGACCGCCAGGCCCGCCCGCAGCCAGTTGGAGAGCTCCTGGCGGACCCGCTCCGGCTGGCCTCCGGTGCGCTCCCACAGGGCCCGGGCCGCGTCCTCGCGCAGGTGGAGGAAGAGGTCGGGGCCGTGGAAGAGCTCCATCAGCTCCTCGGGCGAGCTGCTCCGCCCGCTGGGGAGACGGAGCTGCCCGCACAGGGGCGGCGGCAGGCGGCCCCCCAGGGCGGAGAGCACCTCCCAGGCGCTCTGCGGGCGCTCCTGGGGCTCGCGCAGCAGGAGCCGGTCGATCAGCGCGGCGATCTCGGGCGGCAGGTCGGGCACCTGGTCCGCCATGGGCGGCGCGGGCTCGCGCAGCCGACGCCCCAACAGGCGCAGCTGCCCGTCGCTCTGATCGTGGGGGACGCGGCCGGTGAGGGCCTCGAAGAGCATGACGCCCGCGGCGTAGAGGTCCGAGCGCCCGTCCAGCTCCCGGCCCAGGATCTGCTCGGGGGAGGCGTAGCGAGGCGTCCCGGCGAACTGTCCGGGGATCGGGCGGCGGTCCATGGGGCGCCCCACCGCCATGCCCAGGTCCACCAGGACCAGCCGATCGCTGCCCGGCTCGACCAGCACGTTGGCGGGCTTGAGGTCTCGATGGACGACCCCCGCCGCGTGCATGCCGGCCAGCACCTCCATCAGGCGGCGAGCCAGCGGAGCCAGGGTCGGCCAGGACAGGGGGCCGGGCCGACCGGGAAAGGCCAACCCGGGGACGAGGTCCATGACCAGGAACCACGCCTCGGGCAGGCTCCCGTCGTCTCTCAGCCCCACCACCCCTGGCAGGCGCGCCCAGCGCAAGGCCACCACCTCGCGCCGCGCCCGGTCCAGCTCGACGCCCCCGGCCGCCGCGACCAGCTTGACGGCCACGTCCTCGTCCAGCAGCGTGTCCCGCGCCCGCCACACCTGCCCGCTGCCGCCCTCGCCCAGCAGGTCCACCAGCCGGTACCGCCCGGCGATGCTGCGCGATGGCTCAGGGAACACGACATCTCCACGTCTGGCCACCCCGGTCCAGGACCAGGTGTCGGCGGTGGATTCGGAGGCGGGGGCCGCGGACACAGACTACTCCAGGACCCGTAGGGAACGTCCAGGCCCTTCCCCAGGGCACAAGGGATGCGCGAGAGGCTTCGCCGCTGGGACCGCCGCCGAAGCCGCCCCGCGCACAATGGCATGGGCGCACCCGATGGACTTGTGATGCCGCGGCTCAGTTTTTTTGCAGATCCGCCAGGACCTCGGCCAGCCGTCCGTACTCCTCCAGCCGGTTGTAGGTCGAGTATGCGGAGATCCGGAACCACAGGCGTCCGCCCCAGGGGATCACCGGGACCTCGACCCGGGCCTGGTGGATGGCGGCCTGCACCGGGACGAAGTCCGCCTCCGTCTTGCCCGGCAGGGGCAGCGTCAGCATCGCGGCCAGCATCGACTCCGGGGCTGGAGCCGCCAGCCCCAGCCGCTCGCAGAGCAGGGCCCCGGCCTCGCTGCGCAGCCGCTGGTGGGCCTCGCGCAGGGCGGTCCCGCCGGCCGCCCGGTGCAGGCGGATCGCCTCGGCCGAGCAGAGCCAGCCGGTAGGATCGTCGGTGCCGGTCCAGTCGAGCTCGGCGTGCAGGCCCAGCCCCAGGCCATGCGAGACGATCGGGTGGTGCAGGCTCCTTCGCCAGCGCGGCGCGCCCCAGAGCACGGCGGTGCCCTTGGGCGCGCAGAGCCACTTGTGCAGGTTTCCGGTGTAGAAGTCGGCCCCCAGCCCGGCCAGGTCCACCTCGACCTGCCCCGGCGTGTGGGCGCCGTCGACCAGCACCGGGACGCCCTGAGCCCGGCAGAGGGCCACCAGCTCGTGGACCGGGAAGACCAGGGCGGTGGGCGAGGTGATCCAGTCCAGGATGCACAGGCGCGTGCGGGGCGAGAGCCCTCGGGCGAGGGCCTCCTGCACCGCGTCGGGCCCCTCGATCGGGAAGGGCACAGGGGCCACGACGACGCGCGCCCCGCTGCGGCGGGCGAGGTGCTCCACCGCCCGGGCGACGGCCCCGTAGCCGTGGTCCGTCAGCAGGATCTCGTCGCCGGGCTGCAGCTCCAGGCTGCTCAGGACGACGGCGACCCCGGTGGTGGCGTTGCGCACGAAGGCCAGCCCCTCGGCGTCGGCGCCCAGGAAGGGGGCGACGACCGCGCGCTGCTCGTCCAGCAGCCCGGGCAGGCGGCGGTGCAGGAAGAGCACCGGCTGGGCCTCCATCTCCTCGCGCCAGCGGGACTGCAGCTCCAGCAGCGGGCGAGGCGTGGACCCGAAGGAGCCGTGGTTGAGGAAGGTCCAGCTCGGGTCGAGGAGGCGATCGCCGCTCATCGGGGGCGATTCACTGCGGGGAGAGGGCGAAGAGCGCGCTGGGCTGCGAGCCGGCGCAGCTGGAGCAGCTCAGGGCCAGCCACCACCGCCCCTCGCCATCGAAGCCGGAGAAGGCGGCGCCGGTCGGGTCGGTGAAGCCCTGAAGCTCCAGGCTCTGCCGGCCCGAGAGCGAGGCCGTCCAGACCTGCTCGCTCTGCGAGGCGAGGTCCAGCAGGACCTCGCTCATATCGGCGGACTCGCCGGTCCTCGCCAGCACCGCCTGGTCCAGGCGCAGGGGCGAGAGGGTCCCGCCCTGGCTGCTGCGGGTCAGCTGGCTCCACCCGATGAGGGCGTCGCCGTCCAGGGGCAGCACGACCGAGGCGCTCGGCTCGGTCCAGCCCACCACGCTCAGGCTGCTGTCGGTGTCCAACCAGCTCTGCTCGGCGGCCCCCTCGTCGCTCGGCTCGACCGCCAGCAGGGCTCGCGGCTCGCCGCCGTCCTCGTCCACCAGCCAGGCCAGCCAGGTGCCGCTGCCCTCCAGGAAGGTGGCGTTCAGGTCGATCGGGTGGCCGGCCTCGAAGCGGAACTCGGAGAGGGCGCAGCGGCCCTCCGTCGAGCTGCAGTCCACCTGCAAGGTCACCGCCTGCTGCGAGAGCGTGCCGCTGACCAGCATCGGCAGGACCTCTTCCAGGCTGAGGTCCTGGAATTGCACCAGCACGACCCGGTGCACATCCATGAGGGGATCGATGGCCACGCCGCGGGCGTCCTGGCTGAGCCCGGACCAGTCCAGCACGCCGCTGTCGCCGCTGAGCAGGGGCCGGCTCTGGACCGCCCAGGCGAAGTCCAGGGCGGCGAGCTGCGCGTCGAGGAGCTCGACCTCCAGCTCAGAGGGCTGCCCCGTGTCGGTGTCCACGCCCTTGCCGCCCGAGCAGGCCCCCAAGCCGAGGAGGATCAGCGTCGAGGTGCCCATTCAGTTCTCCGGGAGGCCCAGCGTGGGGCTGTGCTCGACGTAGAGGAATTCCTCGTTCGTGTTCAGACCCCAGCGCATCACCAGCTCGCCGCTGGCCAGGTCGACCTCGTCCATCACGCCGACCTTCCCGAAGGAGACCAGGGCGTGGTCGCCGGCCAGCGGCTGGGCGTTGCCCAGGTAGTCGGTCTGGTAGCAGGGGTCCGACTCGTACAGCCAGGAGGCCGTCGCCACCCAGTCCACCAGGTCCAGGCCGATCCGCGAGGCCGTCGAGCAGCCCCCCAGCTCGGGGATGCCCTGGTTGAAGACCAGGACGCCGCCCTCGACCGGCCAGACGCTATGGGGCCAGGACATCAGCTGCAGCGACCCCCCGTTGGTGAAGTCCCCCCGCGCGTCGTTGAGGAGCCAGTCGACGGAGCCGTCGCTGCGGTTGATGTTCCAGGCGAGGTTGAGCGCCCGCGAGGTGACCTGGATCCTGTCGTCCTCCGGCAGGTAGTGCAGGTAGTTGCTGTGCGACCAGTGGACCATGTCCGACCCGCCGCCCGTGATCGCGGCGGGGTCCTCGACCTGGAGGTGATCGTAGAGGGTCCAGACCGTCGAGACCTCGCCCTGGGTGGTCAGCTCGATGATCTTGTCGGCGCGGAACTCGATGTCCTCGCCACCCTCGTCCCAGACTCGATCGTCGTAGGCCAGGGCGATGAAGGTCTCGTCGTCGACCAGGTCGAAGTCACGGTGGCCTTCCGGGACATCCAGCCGCCAGCGCTCGGTCCCGTCCCAGTCCATCCGCACCAGCTCCATGTAGGTCTGGGTGATGTCCCGGTTCATGAAGACCAGGCCCGTGCCGTCCTTGGTGAACCGGGCGCGCTGGGTCTCGAGCTCGGAGCCCCCATACGCCCAGACCATCCGCCCCTGGGCGTCCGCGATCGAGACGTAGCGGGCGAAGACGGCCGCGGTGGGGATCAGGAAGAAGCCCCCGACGGACTGCTCGGGATCGCCGCCCAGCACGACCGGGCGCGGGATCTCGGCGCCGAGCAGCCCGACGCTGAAGCTGAGCGGGTCCGAGCTGGCCTCCTCCTGGTCGTTCCAGGCCTCGACCACCAGCGAGCCATCGGCGCCCTCGTACAGGCCGAGCAGCACCGCGCGGTGCTCGGTGGCCAGCGCCGGGCTGTCGGCGCTGACCAGGCTCAGCTCGCCGCCCGCCTCGCCGAACCGGACCCGACCCAGGGCGGGGTCCGAGGTGCTCCAGGTGACGGTCGTGACCGTCGGGATGAGCTCGCTGCGGGTGATCTCGATGTCCGCGATGCGCAACGACGTGGGGTCGGAGCTGTCCTCGCCCCCCTTGCCGCCCGCGCAGCCTGTCAGCACGCTCGCCGCGAGGCCCACCAGCGCGCTGGCTGCGAGGAGGAGGTGTGGGGAAGGTGCCTGCATGTTCAGCTCCGCTTGTCGTGAGGATGCCTGCGCAAGGGTCGACTGCCCACGGGGAAGGTGCGCCTTGACCATAGCCTTACAACCCGGAGCCTCACAACCCGGAGCCTCACAACCCGGAGCCTCACAACCCGGAGCCGGGGGAGACGCCGTGGCCGCCACGGCCCCGGAGGTACCAGACCTGCCGCACCAGCAGCGCGTACAGCTCCAGCAGCTCCTCGGCGGCGGCCTCGCTCTCCAGCAGGGCGACGGCCGCTGCCAGGGCCTCTAGCGTGGACATGCCCTCGGGGGTGGTCGGCCGGCGCAGGCGGCTGCGGGCGGGGGGCAGCTCGGGCAGGTGCAGGCGGGGCAGCTCCAGCAAGCCCGGCACCCGCCGGACCATGCGGCGGGACTGCGCCCAGGTCCCGTCGGGCACCACCAGGCGGCGCACCATGGCGGGATCGGCCACCAGCGCGCCCTCCTCTGGCGGGTACAGCAGAGCGGTCCCCTCCCCCAGCAGCGCCTGCGCGTCGAAGCGAGGGCCCTCGACCCCATAGCGATGCACCCGCAGGCCAGGCAGGGCCAGCGCCGCCACCCGCACGCTGTTGGAGAGCTTGTCCTCCTCCCGCACATGGCGGATCACGTCGATCTGCAGCCGCAGCGGGATGCGAGGGATGCGATCGCAGAGGCAGGAGCCCGGCGGCATCAGGCAGGCCGCGCAGCGCTTGCTCAACGGCCCCGCGATCGGCTCACCGGCCGTCATGTGACCGGCACGGCCTTCACCTTGGCCTTGCCGGCCTCGACCGCGATGCGGAACTTCACCGAGCGGCAGCCGGTCTTGGCCTTGATCGACTCCACCTGGCCCTTGAGCGCCTGCCGGACCGCGTCGAAGGAGAGGTCGGTGCCCTGCCCGCACTGCTTGCGGGCTTCGAGGTACTTGTCGAAGACCGCCTGGTAGGCGCGGTCCTCCTTGCGGGCCCGGTCCTGGGCATGCTGCTCGGCCTGCTGCTCGGCCTGGTTGCGGCGCGAGGCGGCTTCGAGGGCCTCGCGCTCCCGGTCCTTGACCGCGGCGCGGAACTTGAACTTCGGGTGGGTGCCCCGCTCGATCTGGACCAGGTTGCGCTGCCAGTACAGCTCGTAGCTGCTGTAGCGCGACTTGAGCGAGATCAGCTTGTGGCGCTGGGCGGTGTTGTTGGGGCAGTCCTGCTCCAGCTCCATCAGCTCGCGGCGGGCCCGGTCGCGCTCGGCCGAGGGCTCGATCTTCTCGAAGCCGTTGAAATACTTGTCGTAGTTGATCTTCAACAGGAAGATCGTCTGCTCGAACTCGTCGAGCCGCCCCTCGTAGCCTCGGTCGACACGAATCCGCTTGGCCATGCGCTCACTCTCGGGTCACTCGGCTTTGGCATCGCCGCTCCACTGCGCTAAGGCCGCGGGGCGGATGAGAGAGAACCTTACCAGAGCTGGCCCCTGGCCGGGAGTCTCGACGTGAGCATCCTGGTGGTCGACGACGAGGACGCCATCACCGAGGTCGTCTCGGAGTACCTCCGCACCCGCGGGTTGCAGGTCGACGTCGCCAGCGACGGTGAGCAGGCCCTGGCGCGCATCCAGCAGGGCGGCGTCCACGTCGTCCTCTCCGACCTGCGCATGCCGGTGCGCGGCGGCATGTCGCTGCTCGAGTCCATCGTCGAGCACCGCCTGCGGGTCGCCACCATCGTCATGACCGGCTTCGGCACGGTCGAGACCGCCACCCAGGCCCTCAAGCTCGGCGCCGTCGACTACCTCCTCAAGCCCGTGCGGCTGCGCGACCTCTACGACGCGGTGCTGGAGGCGCTCCAGCTCTACCAGGCCAGGCGCGAGTCCGATCGTGTCCGCCTCTCCGTCAAGGTCTACGAGCAGCTCCTGGAGCTCCACGGGCCGGTGGACCCCACCGCGGTGCTCCTGGACTTCGCCGAGCTGGCCTGCTTCCTCTCGCAAGGCAGCGCCTGCCGGCTGGAGCTGCGCGAGGGCGGTCAGTGGCGCGCCGTCAAGGCCGCCGGACACGAGGGGGAGCCCAGCATCGCCGTAGGCGCCGAGCAGGGCCTGGCCCTCTCCCTCTGGCTGGCCGAGGGCGCCGTCGACGACGAGCAGCTCGCCTTCCTGGAGCGCCTGCTGGCCGAGATCCAGCGGCGCCTCGTCGAGGCCGGCGCCGACGAGCTGCCCGAACCGGTCTGAGGTTCCCGAATCGTCCCCACCAGGGTAGGCGGGCGCCCATGAACCTCGCCCGCATCCTCGACGACCACCTCCTCCCCCGCGTGGAGAAGCCCAGCCGCTACCTCGGCACCGAGCACAACGCCGTGCACAAGCCGCTGGAAGGGGTGGAAGTACGCCTCGCCCTGGCCTTCCCGGACCTCTACGACCTGGGGCTCGGCAACCTCGGCCTGCACATCCTCTACGCCATCCTCAACGACCTGCCCTGGTGCCGGGCGGAGCGGGCCTACGCGCCCGGGCTGGACATGGAGGCGATGCTGCGCGAGGGCGGGCTGCCGCTGTTCGCGATCGAGAGCAAGGACTCGCTCGACCAGTTCGACGGCATCGGCATCACGCTGCAGAGCGAGCTGACCTTCACCAACATCCTCAACATCATCGACCTCGCCGGCCTGTCCCTGCGCACCGAGCACCGCCGCGAGAGCGACCCGCTGGTCTTCGCCGGCGGCCCGGCCGTCTTCAACCCCGAGCCCCTGGCCCCCTTCGTCGACTTCTTCGTCTTCGGCGACGGCGAGGACGTCATCGTCGAGATCGCCCAGGTGCTGCGCGAGCACAAGGGCCGCGCCGAGCGACTGGCCGCCATGGCCGCCCTGCCCGGGGTCTACGTTCCGGCGCTGTACCCGATGGAGACCCTGCCCGACGGGCGGATCCTGCCCCCGGTCGACGGCCCCAAGATCAGCCGCCGCATCGCCCGCGATCTGAACGGCGCCACCTTCCCCGTGCAGTACATCGTGCCCTTCACCCGGCAGGTGCACGACCGGATCAGCCTCGAGGTCCTGCGCGGCTGCACCCAGGGCTGCCGCTTCTGCCAGGCCGGCATGGTCACCCGCCCGGTGCGCGAGCGCAGCCTGGAGAAGGTCGACGAGCTGCTCCAGCGCACGCTCGACGCCACCGGCTACGAGGAGGTCAGCCTCGTCAGCCTCTCCACCTGCGACTACAGCAGCGTGCGGACCCTGGTCCAGCAGACCGTCGCCCGGGCCGCCCCGCAGAAGGTCAGCGTCAGCCTGCCCAGCCTGCGCCTGGACAGCTTCTCGGTCGAGCTGGCCGATATGGTCGCCGACGTGCGTCGCACCGGCCTGACCGTCGCGCCCGAGGCGGCCAGTCCGCGCCTGCGGGCCCTGATCAACAAGTGGATCCCCGACGAGGATCTGCTCCGCATGTGCACCGAGGCGTACGCGCGGGGCTGGGACCACGTCAAGATGTACTTCATGATCGGCCTGCCCACCGAGCGGGACGACGACATCCAGGCCATCGCCGACCTCGCCCTGCGCGCCGCCGACGCCGGCCGTGCGCACAACCCCAAGGCCAAGGTGCACACCGGCGTCAGCACCTTCGTGCCCAAGCCGTTCACGCCCTTCCAGTGGGCCGCCCAGATCGACGCCGAGGAGACCGAGCGCCGACAGGACATCCTCTTCCACGCCTTCCGCGGCAACAGCCGCATCAAGTTCGGCCGCCACAAGCCCCAGGAGACCTTCCTCGAAGGCCTCGTCAGCCGGGCCGACCGCCGCGGCGCGGACCTGCTCGAAGCCGCCTTCCGCCTGGGCTGCCGCTTCGACTCCTGGGACGAGCACCGCGACATGCGCCTGTGGAACGAGGCCATCGCCATCTCCGGCTGCGACCCGGCCTACGAGCTGCGCGAGCGAGAGCTCGACGAGCGCCTGCCCTGGGACCACATCGACATCCACATCCCCAAGGCCTGGTTCCAGGAGGACTACAAGCGCGCCCTGGAGCTGAAGCACGCCGAGGACTGCCGCCACAGCAAGTGCCACCGCTGCGGCGTCATCGACGTCGAGCGCCCGCTCTGCGCCTCGATGCTGCGCGACTCGATCGCCGGACGTAAGGCCGAGAAGGACTGGACCCCCGCCCCGCGTCCGCCCGAGCTCGGGCTGCTCAAGCCCGGCCAGCCCCCGGTGCGTCCGGCCGAGCCTCCTGTTGTCCAGCGGCTCGTGTTTCGGATCGGCGTCACCGGCGTCGCACGCTTCCTGACGCACCTCGAAGCCATGAACGCCTGGCTGCGGGCCCTGCGCCGAGCCCGCGCCTCGCTCGGCTACAGCGAGGGCTTCCATCCTCACCCGAAGATGGCCTTCTCGGGGGCGAGGCCCATGAACGAGGAGACGCTCGGCGACTACCTCGACGTGCTGCTCACCAAGCGAGAGGTGCCCGAGGAGATCCTGGCCCGCCTGCAGGCCGTGCTGCCCGAGGGGTTCTCCGCGCTCTCGGTGGAGGAGGTGTCGATCTCGGCGGCGTCGCTGATGAGCACGGTCGCCGGGGCCGACTACCGGGTGTTCGTGCCGGGTACCGTGGAGGAGGTCGAGGAGGCTGTCGCTGCGCTCAATGAGGCGGAGGTGATCGAGGTCCAGCGCAGACAGAAGCAGAAGCGGGATCACCGCGGGCGCAGCAAGCCCGTGAAACACCGGCCGCTGGACCTGAAGGAGAACCTGCGCGAGCTGCGGGTCGTCGGCGGCAGCGAGGGCCGCGTCGAGCTGGCGATGAGCCTGGACACCACCGCGGAGGGCCGCGGGGCCAAGCCGGCGGAGGTGCTGGGGTTGTTGGGGGTGGAGAGTGGCAGCGCGCGGGTGTTACGGACCGAGACGCGGTTTCGGGCGTGAGTGGTGGGGTCAGCGCTTGCCGTAGAGGAATCGCAGAGCCTCCTTGTCAGCAGAGCTGAGGTCGCTGTAGTCGACTGAGTAGTCTTTCGTCATGTAGCTTGTTATTTTTGGAAGCATGATCGTGTCAGTCTTTGACAAACTGCCTGTCGGATGGCCAAGACCCATCACATGACCCATCTCATGCGCGAATAGAAACCGCAGACTAACGAACAGCTGCCGATTGTACCTCCTTTCTTCCCTTACTCTTTCCCCTTCTTCACCACTACCCACTGTAGGAGTAGTCTTCTCTGTGGTGTAGTGAATCGACCAGAGCTCTGGATCACTTGAACCATCTGAAGCAGGCAAGTACGCAGTGGCGGAGACAATCATGTCGCACTCGTCGGCATCGCACTCCCCTGTTCTGGTAGGCAACCCAAAACACTCCACTCGTGCGATCGTGTCCCTGCCTTCTTCAATTTCATGGTCGGAGAACGTGATTGACTGACGCTCGTCTTGAACGAGATAGTCATCCGCTGTGCTGCCAGAAGCGTCTACACCGGTCGCTGATATCACAATAGAGAAATCAGCCTTGCTTGCAATGAGGTCGGACGCGGTGGCCTCCAAGGCTTTGTGTATGCTCGAAATTGTTAACCCCTGCGCGTTAGACCAGTTGCCGGTTCCGCCAACATCCTTCACGATATTGAAGTTTCTCTCTACGGGCGAGGTTTGGCAATTGAATGTCGACCCGAAGAAGCCATATCCGGGTTCGTAGCTTCCATAGTTGGACGAACAGCATTTGGGGAGATGGTCTACAGATTCGGGGTCTCCGTCTCCCTTCCCGCTGATACAGCCAGCCAGAAGCAATAGAGGAAACGTACGGCTTGGGTTCATTTCAGTAGTGCTCGCAGACCTGTTCGATGGCGCGAATCCAGAGATCAGGTAACAGGGGTAGAAGCCCCTGAGTTGGACGGTTTCCCAAGGAGGCACCGGGAACACAGTGCTCGACCCAGATGGCATTGAGAACTGAGTCGGGGGGGAGTTCCACGGGTTGCTCCAGCTTGATTTGCTCGATAATCATGACATCAGCGCCGAAGCTCGAGATCTGGCTTCGATGGGTCATGAAGAGGAGGTATTGCTCTCCCAACCTGAAGTTGGGCGAATCGGAGACCCAAGATCTACTTCCATCAGGAAAGACTCCCCCTGAGTACTTCACCTCGATCACCGACGGAGGCAGCCCCGTCGCTACCCCGTCCACTAGCACACTGGCCGTAGTCATGATGCTCGCGTTTCGAGCCTTGACCTCCGGTCTCCAGGTCGGAGGCCCGTACTCGAGGTCGACCACCGTGCCCACCACAATCAGGTTTGCCGTTCGGCAGATCCGAACCTCCCTCTTTGCATCCCACGGCGACTGCCAATCCGACTCGGCATCCCTCTTCGCCGCAGGTTGCTTGGGACCGTTGTTGGGCTGTGCCTGGCTGGCCGATGTCAAACACAGCAAGGCGAAGAGGCCCAGCGAACCCACCCGCCTTCCTCCTCGGCAATTGCTCCTCACTGCCCGACCCTCTCCATGGGCTCCACCCGCAACGTGATGTTGCAGAGCTGGATCGCCGATCCGCTATCCTTCTGCACTTGCACGCCGAACTGGACGAAGGCCATCGGCACGTTACCGCCGCCGAGAGTCAGCAGGTTGACATAGGTGGAGCCCCAGAATGGCCCCGCCGTGGTCTGCCAGGAACCGACCTCCTTGGAGGTGTCCCAGGCGATTCCGTCGTTGCTGTACCGGACCGCCACCCTCGCCTTGCAGCTCCCCGAGTTCTCCGTCATCTCCCAGGAGAAGCGGGCTTCGGTCAGCCCCCCGGCCGAAACCGGCTCGCTGAGCGGGTGGAAGACCCAGGTGCTCGTCGAACCGGTGGACCAGACCGCGTGCGGGCCATACAGCCAGGACCCGCGGGTGCGCGGGATGGTCGCCTCGGACGAGGCCGGGGCCAGGAAGAGCGCCAGGACCAGCGTCGCGGCGGCGAGAGCGAGTCGGCGGGAAAGGGGCATCGGGACCTCCTCGGGCCACCCTACACTGCTGCTGCTGCTGCTGCTGCTGCTGCAACTCCTGGGCCAGATCTCTTTACAAGTGCCCCGTCGACTCCTGGGACCAGCACCGCGACAAACGCCTGTGGAACGAGGCCATCGCGCGGTCGGGCTGCGATCCGGCCAGCCCCCGGTTCGCCGGGCCCAGGTCCAGCTCGGCACCAATGTAGAGGCCGTCGCCCCGCGGAACGAGTCCGAGATGAACGAGGTCCAGCGCCGCCAGAAGCAGAAGCGCGATCGGCGAGGCCGCGCCAAGCCCATCAAGCACCGCGCGCTCGGCCTGCGCGAGAACCTGCGGGAGCTGCGTGTCGTTGGGGCGAGCGAGGGCCGGGGCGAGCTGGTCATGAGTCCAACCACCACCGCCGAGGGGCGTGGGGCCAAGCCGGCCGAGTTGCTGGGGCTGCTGGAGGTGGAGAGCGGCAGCGCCGGGGTGGTGCGGACGGAGACGCGCTTTCGGGAGGTGGGGGTCGCCCGAGGGGAGGTGGACGAGAGCGTCGATGTCGGTGAGGCCGAGGCCAGTATTTGAGGCTCGTAGGATCACGCTCTGATCAGGAATGCCTCAGCGACGCCTCAAGGGGGTCCGCATCTGGTCGTTGACCAAGGGAATGAGGGCGTCGGGAGGGCGTGAGCCTAGAGAGCGACCGGACTTGCAGTGCTCGTCCCAGTTCGTGCGAAGCACGGAATCGGGCAGCAGGTCGATGTACGTTGGGAACCCATTGTAACTGATTACCTTGACGTTGGACCCAAGCTCGTAGGGCTTCTCGCGCTCCAACATGAAGAACAGGTACGTATTCCCCACCGTCAAGTCCGGGGACAAGGACCAGGTTTGTGTGTCGTCGCCCCGGTACCGCAGTTCGATTACATCTCTGGAGTCGCCTGCGATCGTTCCATCGACCAGGATGGTCGCGGTCGTCATGCGGTCCGGCGAACGAAAGGCGACGTCCGCTCTATAGGTCGCAGGTCCGTAGACTTTGCTCTGCACACGGCCGATAACGATGACCTTCGCGTCCTCGCACATCTGTATGTCCCATGGGCGAGTGTCGGCGGTCCAGTAGCGCACGCCGCTCGGGCTTACGTCAGGGGAGGGAGATGTGTCCGAAAATCCGGGCTCCTCAGCGAAGCTCGACAGGCTGAACCCCGCGAGTCCAAGCACGGAGAGCACGGCGGCCAGAGAGGGGCGGGTGGCGGGCATCGGTCCTCTGTGGGGTAGCATACACGGCTGCGGCAACGCGTGGGCAAGGACCTCTCTGAGGCAGGTGCCCATCAGCTCGACGAGGGCCGGACGTAGCGCGGCGTTCTGATTCACAACGGCCCGCTACGTCCGCCGCAGACCTCCCGACTCCGCCACGCCCACTGCCCCTCCACCGCCCGGCGCATGACCGCCGAGGACTGCCCCGTGCGGAGCCTGCGCACGGCACGGTCGGTCAGCCCCAGCGCCTCAGCCACCGCCACCGACTCGAAGCCCTCTCGTGCCAGGGCGACGCCGGCCATCCGCGCTTCGAAGAGCAGCGGGCTCCTCCCCAGCGCACAGGGCTGGCCCGCCGCCGCGGCGACGGCCTCGGCGAGCGCGGACAGCTCTCGGGTCGGGATGGACCAGGGGTCGACTCTCAAGCGGCCGAGCAGCTCCTCCCGCCCCACCCGAGGGAGGTGTCGCCGCACCTGGGTCGCCATCCAGGCCCCCAGGGGCCGCAGCCCCAGCAGATCGGGCAGCGCGGTGCCGTCCAGGTAGGGATCGATGCCGCGCAGGCCGTGGTGGTGGAGCTGACCCAGCACATAGGCGAAAGCATTGGCGAGGTGGGCCTGGTCGCACACCGGGCTGAGGCGGACGGGCTCCCGCTCGATCTCGGGCTGCAAACAGGCGTGCAGCGTGCGCCCCAGGCCGCGGGCGAGGCGTCCGGCATCCGACCGATCGCACACGACCAGCAGGTGGCCATGGGTGTCGGCGAGCCCGTGGGCGAGCAGCGGCTGGCCCACGGCGGCGAGGCCGAGGGTGCGCGACCAGGCGCGGCGCTGGGCGGAGTCGGGAGCGAGCACGCGGCTGTCGCGCGCGCGGAGGATGAGCTGCCAGGCGATTTCCATGCGGGCGAGCTCCCGCACGATGCGTGCCCCGCGTACCTGCCGGAAACCACGAGCCCCGGGTGCCGGAACTGCCGGACCTCCGTCGGCGTGGCGTCAGCGCGGCACGGCACGGCGTCAGGTATTCGCATTCGCCATTTCCGATCGAGAGCCTCCCCGGACCTTCCGCAGCACCCCAACTCGGCGGAGCCCCCGGCATGCGATCCGCAGCCACGCGGGGGCTCGCTGAGCTGGCGGGGTGTTGACGGGGCAAGACTCAAGTGACAACGCGCACGTCCTGACCCCTCAGACCCTCAGTCGCCAGCTTGACGAGACCCGGACGTAGCTCGCCGTAGTGAAGCACAACCAGTCGCTATGTCCGCAATCCGGGCCCCAGTCGGCCCCTCAGGCCGCAAAGAGCCTTCAGAAACCGGCGCTACGTCCGAAACCGACCAGTTCTGCGGACGTAGCGCGGCCTTCTGATTCACAACGACCCGCTACGTCCGCCGCAGACCTCCCGACTCCGCCACGCCCACTGCCCCTCCACCGCCCGGCGCATGGCCGCCGAGGGCTGCCCCGTGCTGAGCCTGCGCACGGCACGGTCGGTGAGCCCCAGCGCCTCGCCGACCGCTACCGCCTCGAAGCCCTCTCGTGCCAGGGCCACGCCGGCCATCCGCGCTTCGAAGAGCAACGGATTCCTCCCCAGCGCACAGGGCTGGCCAGCCGCTGCGGCGACGGCTTCGGCGAGCGCGGAGAGTTCTCGAGTCGGGATGGACCAGGGGTCGACTCCCAATCGGCCGAGCAGCCCCTCTCGCCCCACCCGAGGGAGGTGTCGGCGCACCTGGGCCGCCATCCAGGTCCCCAGGGGCCGCAGCCCCACGAGATCGGGCAGCGCGGTGCCGTCCAGGTAGGGATCGAGGGTCCGCAGGCCGTGGTGGTCGAGCTGACCCAGCACATAGGCGAAGGCATTGGCGAGGTGGGCCTGGTCGCGCACCGGGCTGAGGCGCACGGGCTCCCACTCGATCTCGGGCTGCAGGCAGGCGTGCAATGTGCGCCCCAGGCCGCGGGCGAGTCGGCCGGCTTGCTGCCGATCGCAGACGACGAGCAGGTGGCCGTGGGTGTCGGCGAGCCCGTGGGCGACCAGCGGCTGACCCATGGCGGCGAGGGCGAGGGTGCGCGACCATGCCCGGCGTTGGGCGAGGTCGGGGGCGAGCACGCGGCTGTCGCGCGCGCGGAGGATGAGCTGGAAGGCGAGGTCCATGGGCCGAGCGCAAGCACGAAACGTGCCTACGTATGTCATTGAATCTACGTTCCAAGGGTGCCGGAACTGCCGGACAGCCGGCAGCGGGCCGGACGTAGCTCGCCGTTGTGAATCACAGACGGTCGCTACGTCCGCAGTTTGGGCCGGAATCGGCCCTTCTGGCCAGGAATGGCCCTCAGAAACCGCCGCTACGTCCGAGATTGGCCGATTTCGCGGACGCAGCGCGGCTCTCTGATTCACAACGGCCCGCTACGTCCGCCGCTGCCCAGCCCGGGCGCGATGAATCGCGCCCCTACGATGCGGGGTGTAGGGGCGCGATTCATCGCGCCCGGCCGCAGGTGGCGAATCTGCTGTTAAGGCCTCCATCGGGAGGCAGTCCATGGCCGATGCCAAGAGCCTGAATATCGCTACCTTCGGCGTGATCGCGCTGGCACTGGGCTCCGGCTGCTCGTCCCGGGACTGCCACGAGTGGGAGGACATGAAGGTCGAGTTCGCGGCCTCCAGTCTGCCGATCGACTCCTTCGAGGCGGGTCTCGCAGACTTTCGGGAGTGGACGGGCCGCGAGCGGACCTGCGTGAAGCGGGTCGAGATCGTGCCCGAGCTGAAGGGAGATGTCGTGGGCAGATACCACTCCCACGGGCGATGGGTCGAGCTCCACGAGGACGCGTCCGCTTCCGCGACCGTCCACGAGTTCTGCCACGCGCTCGACCATGAGGAGGGAGAACCCAGCCAGGATGCCCAGGATGTCTTGGGCGCGCTTGCCGAGGAGATCGACCCGGAGAGGTACTCCTCCGAAGGGGCTCGTCTGGGCGAGGCTTTCGCTCGGATCTGCGAGGACGGCCCCGGAATGGTCCAGCTCCTCAACGAGCTCGCGGAGCTCTGCGGGTCCGAGGGCGCGTCCGAGGCCGCGACCTACGTGGCCTCGATCGCCTTTCCGGAGTCCAGCACGCTCGATGCCGTGGGGGCCCGGTTCAGCTACGATGTCGACCTCATCGAGGTCCAGGGCGCCGAGTGGACCGACTCTGGCCTGATGGCCGGCGGGGGCGTGGCGATTGGCTCGGACCTGCTCGCCCTGGTCACCGCCTGGGACGAGTCCGCCTCCGACGAGGCCATGCTGCTGCCCGAGCTCGTACGGATCAATGTGGACGATCGGCGCGTCGAAGAGCGGCTCTCGTTGCCGCCGCATGGGGGTCTGCACGACAGCAATGGCAACCCCTTGCTCTCGCCCTACGCCATCATCGGGTCGTCGGACCTCCCCATTCTCCAGCAGCTCGCAGGGTCGGGCGCAGGCAGAGCCTGGCGGATCAGCTCCTCGCCCCTCGGCCTGGAAGAGCTGTCGTGGCCGGCCCTGGGAGAGGACGCCTTCGCAGGCTTCGAGCACGAAGGTCTGGTGATGACAAGCTTTGGGTACGCAGATCCCCTGGTGATCGTGGACCTCGCCGACGGTTCGTGGCGGGCTGTCGGCGAAGGACAGAGCCCAGACTTCGACCCCTCGCGTACAGATGGGTTCTACGCCGACGAGCAAGGGGGGCTCGGCGTGTTTCCGTCGGAGTACGGCCTCACCCTGGCAGCCGTCGACTGGAATGGAGCCTGGACCTGGAGCCGGGCCATCCCCGTTCCAGGCAGCCGGGTGCGCTCCCTGTTCCGCGCTCCCGACGGGTCTATCGTGGTGTCGGTGGTGCTCGCTGTTGCTGGAGGGTCGGGCAGCGCGGTCGTCTCGCTGCGCTACGACCCGACCGACGACTCCTGGGCCCTCCCCAGCTACGGCTGCGACGGGCTCGCCGACGATCGCTGGGTCGCGCTGGATGGAGCTGCCTGGGTGGTCTCGTCCACCGGCACCGAGACCTTCAGCTTGCAGCTGGTGCGGGCGACGCTGTAGGTCGCGCTCAGAGGTGCTCGCCGTGTTCGGCCCCGGTGGCGTTGAGGACGGTGCCGGAGGGTAGGTCCACGCTCCTCTCGCCCCAAGTACCTGATCTCAGGAAATGGCAATTGATAATACCTGACGCCGGCCTCGCCGCCGGCCCCATCGGTGCGCATACTCTTCGTGCGGCGGCTCCCCCGCCGCTCACCCTGGAGCCCACCATGACCACCCCCTCTGACCGCCCCTTCCAGCAGTTCAAGGACGACCTCAAGCTTCAAGCCTGGCTGGCCCGCGCCGAGCTGCGCAACCCCTCGGTCCACAACGAGGTCAGCGCGCTGGCCCAGCTCCGCGACCAGATCGGCTTGCAGGTGCACCTGGGCAAGGTCGAGGCCCGCGAGGAGTGGGACAAGGCCGAGGCCCGCTGGCTGCGCTTGCGCGGCCGGCTGGAGGACCTGGCCGAGGACACCGGCGAGGAGGCCAAGGGCCTGCTGTCCGAGATCCGCGCCTCCTACGAGCGCTTGCGCGGCTGAAGCTGGCCGGATCGCCGGGCGCGCGTGAGAACATGCGCCCGGAGGTCCGATGCTCGGCACCCTGCTCCTCGCCCTGGTGGCGCTCCTGCCCTTCGCTCTCGCGCAGGAGGGCGACGCCACGCTCTCCCTGGACCGCTGGGAGCGCCTGCTGGCCGAGGCCGAGGCCGCCGCCGAGCGGCCTGGGGCGCCCGTCGCCGTGCTCCAGGTCGACCGCAGCCTGGAGGGCAGCTTCCAGCGCGGCGTCTTCACCGGCACGCTGCTGACCCGCTTCCGCATCCCGCCCCAGGCCGACGGCCAGCGCGACGAGCTGCGGGTGCCCGTCCTGGACAGCGACGCCTCCATCGCCAGCGTCCAGCTCAACGGGCGCACGACCTCGCTGCTGCCGGTCGGCGACCGCTACACCGTCGCGGTGGACGGGCCCGGCGATCACCTCGTCCGGGTCGAGTTCTTCATCGGCCGGGACGACGAGCGCTTCGCCCGCCGGCTGCAGATGGCCCTGCCGCCCTCGGGCCCGACCCGCCTCTCGATCCAGGTGCCCGAGGTCGGCATCAGCGCCGAGCTGGGCCAGGGCGCGGTCACCGCCCTGCGGGAGGAGGCCGACGGGACGAGGATCCTCGGACAGCTCGACGGCCGAGGCGCGCTGGACCTGAGCTGGAAGGGCCGGGTCCGGGGCGAGGCGCTTCCGGTCAAGGCCGAGGCGCGGGCCACCGCCCTCTTCACCCTGCACGAGGCCCTGGTGCGCGGGGTGGTTCAGATCGAGACGACCCTGCTGGAGGGCGAGACCGACCGCCTGGCGCTGCGCCTGCCCGAGGGCATCGAGATCGTGGACGTCGAGGGCGACGCGGTCCTCCAGTGGCGGACCGAGGGCGAGCGGCTGGTGGTGCTGCTGCGCTACCTCGTCGAGGACCAGGCCTCGATCAAGGTCTTCTTCCAGCTCCCCGTCGACCTGGACCAGCCGATCGCCCTGCGCCTGCCGCTGCCCGAGCCGGGGGTCCCGACCTCGGGCGCGCTGGGCGTGCAGGGGCCGGCCGGCTTGGAGGCGACGGTGCAGTCGGCGACGGGGACCACCGAGCTGCGGGATCTGCCGCCCGAGCTGGCGGCGCTGACCCCCAACCCGCTGCTGCTGGGCTTCAGCTTCGCCGCGGCCGAGGATCCCGCCGTGGTGCTCGGCGTGCAGCGGCAGGCCGAGGTCGAGCTGACGACGACCCAGGTCGACGTGCTGGAGGCCTCCACGGTGCTGTTGCAGGACGGCGCCCAGGTCAACCGACTGCAGCTGCGGATGCGCAACGAGACCCGCCAGTACCTGGCCGCGCGGCTGCCGGCCGGCGCCGTGCTGACCCACGCGCGGCTGGACGGTCGGCCGATCCGCCCGGCGACCTCACCCGACGGCAGCACGCTGCTGCTGCCGCTGATCCAGAGCGAGCGCCTCGCCGAGGGACAGACCCAGACCTGGCAGGTGCGCGAGGGGGACACGCTCAGCGGCATCGCCGACCGCTTCTACGGCGACCCGAGCCAGTGGGCGCCCATCCTCAACGCCAACCCGAGCCTGGGCTCCTGGGCCGATCTCGTGCCCGGTCAGACCTTGACGATCCCGCCGTCCAGCGCGGGCCTCGCCCCGGTGAGCCGCTTCAGCATCGAGCTGGCCTGGACCCTGCCCGGACCCACGCTGGGCCTGGTCGGCCAGCGCGGCCTGAGCCTGCCCGAGCTGGACGCCGACGTCGCCGAGGCGACCTGGTACGTCTACCTGCCCCACGCCGTCGTGGGCATGGGCTTCGGCGGGAACCTCAGCGCCTGGTCGCACCTGCGCTACGACCACTTCCGCCGGGTGCGGCAGTACCTGGACCTGGTCTTCCGGGAGCGCGACGCCTGGGCCAGCGCCGACTTCAGCTCGGACGGCTACGAGAACATCCTCACCCGCCGCAAGTCGATCTACGTCGCCGAGCAGGCCAAGGACGCCGGCGGTCAGGAGGTCAGCAGCAGCTTCCCCCTGGTGGGCGAGCGGCACCGCTTCCGGCGCTCGCTGATGGGCCGCGAGGTGCCCCAGCTCGATGTGCGCTACCTCTCCCGCAGCGCGGTCCCGCCGCTCCGACTGTTCGCGTTGCTCGCCGCCTTCGGCCTCTGCCTCGCCTGGCTGGGCCAGCCCGAGCGCGGGCGCCGGCTCGCCGTCGGGGCGGGCTTCCTGGGCCTGCTGGTCCTGGCATGGTACGTCGAGGGGGTCCACCGGCGCTTGCTCTGGGGGGTCGACCTCGCCCTGCTCTACGGCCTCGTACAGACCCTCTGGCCGGATCTGCGCCGACGCTGGGAGCGACCTCCATCGCTGGCCGAGCTGCTCGACGCCTGGACCTTTCGCCGGGTGGCGCTGGGCTTGGGCCTCTCCATCGCCTTGCTGTTCCTGCTGATGGTGCCCCTGCTTTGGTCCACCCTCGCCCTGATCGCCCTGAGCCTGCGCCTGCGGAGGTCGGCATGAGCGCCCTGCTCCTCACCCTGTTCGCCCTGCTCCTCCTCCACCCCGCCCGGGCCCAGGACGACGCCCGGCAGACCTTCGCCGACGACAACTTCAACTCGCTGATGCAGCAGAACGAGTTCGCCGCCAAGGGCAGCCAGGCGCCGGCCGCCGTTGCTGAACAGAGCGCGGCCCATGCCGACGACGGCCCCGCCCTCCTGCCGTCGGTCCAGGACGGCGAGGTCGAGGTGCCCCTGCGCCGCTACGAGGCCCTCCGCGCGCAGATCCGCGCTGGAGAGGAGGCCGCCCGGCGCTCCTACGCGACCCTGGTGGTGCTGGGCGAGTCGACCTACAGCGGCCGAGCCGTGGACGGAGGCCTGCAGCTCCGCCTGCAGCTGCGCGCCACCCTGCGAGGGCCGGGGCTGTGGAAGTCCGTGCCCCTGGTCGGCGAGGAGGTCGCCATCGTGGCCGCCCGCGTCGGCGGCCAGCCCATCGCGGTCACCAACCAGAACGGCTACCAGGTCTGGGTGACCGACCAGGTCGGCGAGGTCAGCCTGGAGCTGGACCTGCTGGTCCCCGCCCGCGGGCCCCGCGGCTCGCTGGAGTACGACTTCCTGGTCGCCCGCACCCCTGTCACCCGCTTCGACTGTTTCTTCCCGGAGACCGGCCTGGAGCCCCGCCTGCGCCGGGCCGTGCGGGCCACGGTCGCCTCCGAGGCGGGAGGCACCGCGCTCTCGGCCTGGCTGGAGCCGACCAGCCGCATCCACCTCGTCGGCTACAAGGACCTGGGGGCCGAGGAGGGCCGCGCGGCCAAGGTCTACGTCGAGACCCTCTCCCTGCTCTCGGTCGAGGAGAGCAGCGCCGATCTGTTCACAGTGCTGCGCTACGACATCCTGCAGGCGGGCACCAACCGCTTCGACATCTTCGTCCCCGCGGGGCTGAGCATCGTCTCGGCCGACGGGGCCGGCGGCTTCCGCTACACGACCGAGGCGAGCGCGGAGGGCACGATCATGCGGGGCGAGACGGCCTACCCGATCCGCGATCGGTACGAGGTCTCCTTGCGGCTCTCGCGCAGCCTGGACGGGGAGCCGGTCGAGGTGGTGCCGCCGCGGGCCATCGGCGCCGAGCGGGAGCACGGCTGGCTGGGGGTCGAGGTGCTGGGCACCATCCAGCTGGCCGAGCTGTCGCGGACCGAGGCGCTGGCCGTGGACGCCAACCAGCTCCCCGCCGAGCTGCTGGGCAACGCGGTCAGCCCGGTGCTGCTGGGCTGGCGATACCACTCCAGCGGCGCCGCCGTACGCCTCAGCGCCACCCGCCTGCCGGAGACCGAGCCGGTCGCCGGCTCGATCGACGAGGTCGTGGCCACCACCCGCATCACGGCCGAGGGCCTGGCGACGACCGAGCTCTCGATCACCCTGCGCAACCGCCTGCGCCACAGCCTGCGGCTGCGCCTGCCCGAGGGCGTGGTGGTGCGCACCAGCCAGCTCGACGGCGAGGCCGTCAAGCCCTCGCGCGACCGCGAGGGCAACCTGCTGCTGCCGCTGAAGCGCTCCTCGGGCACCGAGCGCCCCCGCCCCTTCACCTTGCGCCTCAGCCTGGAGAGCGACGTCGGACGGATGGGGGTGCTGGGCCTGCGCCGGCTCTCGCTGCCCTCCTTCGAGCTGCCCGTCTCGACCCTGCGCTGGGAGGTGGAGGCGCCGGCGGCCCATCGCTACTCCCGCCTCTTCGGCGACATCGCGCCGCAGGGCGAGGAAGAGAGCCAGACCTCGATCTTCGCCTCGGCCACCCCTCCCCTGCGGTACACGCGCTTCTGGCTGCAGGCCGATCAGCCGCTCAGCGTGCGCTTCGCCCACCTCCGCGGCTGGGTCAAGGCCCCGCTGGCCTTGGGGGCGGCCATCGCCCTGGCCATGACCGCCCTGGGCGCGCGCCGCCGCTGGCCGGCCTGGTCGCGGGCTGCGCGGAGCGTGGCGGGCCTCGCCCTGGTGTGCGCCGCGCTCGCGCTGGCCTGGGCCGCCGGAGACGGGATCCTGCTCTTCGCGATCTTCGTCGCGGCGGCGGCGGGGGGCCTCTTCGGCGAGGCCCGGGCGCTGCTGCGGCGCCTGTGGAGCGCCCTGCGACGCCCGGCCGAAGGAGAGCCGACCCCGGGCTCCTGGCGGGCGGCCAGCTTCGTCGGCCGCGCCGGCCTGCTGCTCTCCACCGGCTTCGTCGCCCTGCTGCTGCTGGTCGGTCTGCTGCGCCTGCTCGACGTGCTCGGCAGCCCCCTGGGCTGAACCTCAGCCCCAGCGCTCCAGGTACTCCCGCAATCGAAGCTTCCTGGCAGTGTTCTCCGAGCTCATGTAGCGGACGGTGCCGAAGATCGGCCGCCTGGGGCCCCAGGGGCGGTCGTAGCGGCCGAAGACCCAGCCGACGCCGGCGAGGGTGTTCGGGTCGCGGCCGTCGAGGGCGTAGCGGTCGTTGAGGTGGACCAGGATCTCGAAGGCGCGGCGCGGGTCCTCGCTCCACTCCAGCACCCGCTTGCCCCAGAGCATGCGCAGGTAGTTGTGCATCCGGCCGCTCTCGCGAAGCTCGGCCTGGGCGGCGTTCCAGAGGGGGTCGTGGGTGAGGCCCGCGTCGAGCTCTTCGAGGCTGTACAGGGCCGGGCGGGGGTCGGCCCGGTGCTCCTCCAGGCTCTGCTGCGCCCAGGCGGGGGTGGCCTCGTAGGACTCGTAGCCAGGCAGAAAGGCGGCGCCGTTCAGCGCCAGCTCCCGCCAGGTGATGAGCTCGTCGAGGAAGGACTCAGCGGCCTCCGGCAAGCCCCACCAGCCCTCGCGGCTGGCGTTCACCTTGCCGAAGGTGGGCGGGCCAACCCGGTCGAGCAGGGCGGCGTAGACCTCGCCGGCGCCGACCTGGCCGTAGTGCAGGTATGGCGAGAGGCCGCTGCCACCGCCGCCGTCGGGCTGATTGCGCTCCAGGTAGGAGGGCAGGCGGTCGAGGAAGCGGTCGAGGCGAACGCGACCGGCGACCGAGCCGCCGCGCTCGGCGACGGGCGAGACGCTGTGGTCGATCGGCAGGTCCTCGACCCGGCCGGCGAGGCGCTCGGCCGAGGCGGGGCGCAGCCAGGCGGGGACGGTGGCGGGCGGCAGGTCGACGCCGGCGAGGGGATCGGCCTGGGGCAGATGCGCGAGGTGGGTGGGCAGCGTCTTCTGCAGGAAGCGTCGGAAGTCGACGGCGCGGCCGTAGGCCTTGTCGGCAGCGCGGACGGGCAGCAGGCCGGCGCTGTCGACGGCCTCCATTCGGATCGGCAGGCGGGCGGCGGCGGCCAGCATCCGCGGGTGGAAGAAGCCCGGCCAGTCGTCGGTGACCAGCAGGGCCGCGTCCTGCGCGAGGCGGGCCAGCAGGCCCTTGCCCTCTCCCGGGCGGGACTCGACCCAGGGCAGGTAGGTGACCGCGCTGTCGGCGAAGGCCCGGGCGTTGTCGGCCATGCCGTCCAGCACGAAGCGGTGGTGGCGGTCGCTGGCGTGGGGGTACTGCAGCCGCAGGCCCTCCAGCACGAGCAGCGGCGCGCCGAGCTCCCGCGCCCGAGCGACGGCGTGCTGCAGGGCGTGGTTGTACCGGCGGCGGCGGTTGGCCGTCATCCAGTAGAGGACGTAGCGGCCCGGGCGAGGGGGCAGCGGGTTGAGGAGGCGCAAGCGGGCGGGGTCGAGGGCCATGGCCGCGGCTAACGGCGCCGGCGGGGCGGGCTACTCCTCGCCGGCCGAGGCGGGCTCGCGGGCCGGGCGGTGCCGCCGGTAGCGGCCCCCCTTGCGCAGGCGGCTGGCGACGATCTCGCGCTGGCGCTCCTTGTACAGCTCGTGGGCGGCGTCGCCCTGCTCGTTGGACTCGGCGGTGCGCACGTCGACCAGCTGGAACTCGACCAGCACGAAGACCACCCTGCCAAGCATCGCCCCGTGCCGGGCGTGGCCGAGGTGGTCGATGCGCACCGGGAAGTCGGCGATGAAGTTGACCACCCGGTAGCTCTTGCCCGAGAAGGGGTTCTCCTCGGACAAGAAGGGCGGATCGGCCTCGGCCGTGAAGGCCTGCAGCTGCGCGGCGATGTCCCGGTAGCCAGGCTTGGAGAGCTCCTGCTGCAGGTCGAGCAGGTTGTTGTGGCTCTCGCCGGGGATGACGTAGTTGAAGGCGAGCAGGTTGCGGGTCAGCCAGGCCAGGGCCGGCAGGATGTGGGCCCGCTCCTGGGTGACGATGCGAAAGCGCAGCTTGTCGAAGACCGTCGCCGCCGTGGCCTCCTTCTTGGCCAGCAGCTTGGTGATGATCGAGTTGCGGGGCTTGCGGTTGCCGTAGAAGCTGACGATCGGGAAGCCCTCGGCGCGCATGCGCTCGGCCGCGTCGTAGATGCGGCGCTCGGCCAGCTCCAGCAGGTCGGCCTCGGACAGCGCCGACTGGAAGCGCAGCTCGGCGGCTTCGAGGTGGGCGATCGTGTGCATCAGCTTGAGCACCACGCAGGCCAGGATCTGCCGCCGCCGGAAGCCGCCGGTCTGGCTGGCCATCAGGAAGATCTCCCGCACATCGGCGGGGTCCTTGATCTCGGCCGGGAAGCGCAGGTGCAGGTGCTCTTCCAGGTAGCCGATGGCCTGCCGGTGGACGTAGTCGATGCGTCGCCGGTCCTCGGGATCCGACCAGTCCAGCCGGTGAAGCCGCAGGTAGTGCTCGACCGCGGGCAGGTCGGCGAAGACCGCGCGGTTCCAGTCGATGACGCTGTTGCCGCGCAGGACCAGCCGGACCGCCTCGAGGTCGGCGAGGTCCAGCTTCATCCCCGCGGGGAGGCCCTGCACGCTGGCGTGGAGGTCCAGCTGGCCAGGCTCGTCATTGGCAGCGTCGCTGCTGGCATCGATCTTCTGCGCGGACGAGCGGCTCTCGGTCACTTCGACTCCCTCCCCTTCCCATAGCCCACCTCTCCCATAGCCCGGCGCCTCTCGCGCTGTACACGAGTTCGGTCGCTTGCCCCGAGCCGAGCGGATCGTTAGCGGCCAGCCCATGGCCAAGACCAGCACCATCGGCAATGTCGTCAGCGCGGTAGGCGGTGCCTTCGGGGCGGCCTTCTCAAGCATCACCGTGACCATCCCGGTGGTGCTGCTGATGGGCTTCGTGGCGGCCTCGGCCGACTATGCCCTCTTCCACTACCTGGGCGGCGGCGCCACCAACGACCAGGGCACCCTGATCAAGGTGATGCTGGCCTGGACCGGCGTGGCCCTGCTGCAGGAGATCTTCCTGGGCCCGCTGGTGGGCGCCATCGCCGTCTACCTGGGGCGCCTGCACAGCGCCGGGCAGTCCGCTGGGCTCTACGACGCCGTCAACTTCGGCATCGGCCGCTACGGCCGCCTCTTCGTGCCGCGGCTGATCGCCCAGCTCAGCATCCAGATCGGCCTCGTCCTGCTGCTCTTCCCGGGCATCATCTACATCAGCATGTACGCCTTCGTGGACTCGGTCGCCTGCCTCGAACAGAAGGTCTGGCCGCTGGATCGCAGCAAGGCCCTGACCCGCGGCCGCCGCGGCAGCATCGTGCTGATCTACCTGCCGGTGGCCATCGCCATGCAGGCGGTGGCCCTGCTCGAGCTGTGGGCGCTGGAGCACGGAGTGCTGGCGCTCGGCCTGGTCTTCTCCGGCGTCTACCTGGTCTTCTTCTTGATCAACATCAGCTTCTACAAGCTGTACGAGGGCCGCACGGTCGCCCTGGCCGCCTCGAAGGCCGAGCAGCCCGCCGCCGCGCCGCCCGCCGCGGCGCCCGCCACCGACACCTGAGGTAGCCGCAGCTGCGCGCTCCACCCGCTGCCTTCCTGCCCCAGCTCGCCTCGCTGCTGAGGCCGGGGCGCACCCTGGCCGGCCTGCCCGAAGGCGCCGCCGCCTACGGCCTCGCCCTGGCCGCCCGCCAGCACCGCCGCCTGCTGGTCGTCGTGCCCGGCCGCGACGACGTCGAGCGCCTTCGCCAGGACCTGGCCTTCTACCTGGACCAACCCGGCGATCCGCCCGTGCTGGACCTGCCCGCCGACGATGTGCGCACTTGGGACGGCGTCTCGCCTCACCCCGACATCCCGCGCCGCCGCCTCGCCCTGCTCGCCGCCCTCGACGCGGGCGCCCGGGCCCCCGAAGGGGCAGAGAGGGGAGCCGTCGTCGTCGCCTGCGCCCGCTCCTTGATGCACCGGGTCCTCCCCCCCTCGCTGCGGGCCTCGCTGCGGCTGGAGCTGCGCCCCGGCGCCCAGCTCGACCCGGTCGCCCTCTCCCGCACCCTGGCCGACTGGGGCTACCTCGCCGTCCACCAGGTCGAGGAGCCCGGCACCTTCGCCCGCCGCGGCGATGTGCTCGACGTCTGGGCCCCCGGTGGGGCCGAGACCGGCGGAGGCCCGCTGCGCCTGGACTTCTTCGACCAGGAGATCGAGGAGCTGCGCGAGCTGCTGCCCGCCTCTCAGCGCTCCGGCGCCCGCCGCGCCCGCGCCACCCTCATCCCCGCCCGCGAGGCGATCATCAGCCCCGAGGCCCTCGCCCGCGCCTCCGCCCACATGGCCGAGGCCGTCGACCGCCTGGGGGGCGGCCAGGCCACCCGCCGCCGGGTCCTGGCCGAGCTGAAGGAGGGCCTCTGGTTCCCCGGGGCCGAGGACTACCTCGGCGCCCTGCACCCGCTGGTCCCCTTCCTCAGCGGCTGGCCGGCGCAGGCCCCGATCGTCCTGCTCGACCCGGTCGGCGTGGACGGCGAGCTGGAGCGCTTCCAGGCCCTCTACGAGAGCCGCTTCGAGGCCATCCCGGTCGAGCAGCGCCCCCCCGTCCTGCCCGAGGCCCGCTTCGTCGCCGCCTCCCTGGTGCGGACCGACCTCTCCCGCGCCGTGCGCGTCGAGCCCCTGGCCATCGACGACGCCCCCGACCTGCAGTGCCAGGACAACGCCTCGCTGCGCGCCAGCCACGGCGAGCTCGCCCCGGTCGTCGCCCGCCTCTACGCCATGCTCGACGAGGGCTTCACGCTCGCCCTGGTCTGCGACGGCCGCTCCCGGGCCGAGCGCCTGCTGGCCCTCTTCGAGCCCCACGGCATCCGCCCGGCCGAGGCCCCCGTCGGACAGTTCGGCCCCCCCGGCACCGTCCGGCTCTGGCTGGGCGATCTGCGGACCGGCTTCCAGGCCCCCCGCGAGCGCCTCGCCGTCATCACCGCCGACGAGATCTTCACCGTCAAGGAGCGCAGCCGGGCCACCAAGGTGCCCGCCAACCTGCGCGAGGCCGTGCTCAGCAGCCACACGCAGCTCAAGCAGGGCGACCTGGTCGTCCACGTCCGGCACGGCATCGGACGTTTCTTACGTCTGCGGCGCCTGGACCAGGGAGAGGTCGCCCAGGACTACGCCGAGCTGGAGTACCGCGACGGGGCGCGGATGTACCTGCCGGTCACCCGGCTCGACCAGCTCTACCCCTACCGGGCCGCGGGCGACATCCAGCCCCGCCTGGACCTCCTCGGCGGCGAGAGCTGGGCCCGGCGTAAACAGAAGGTCCGCGACCAGGTCCTGGCCATGGCCCACGAGATCCTCGAGATCCACGCCATGCGCCAGGTCGCGCAGGGCCACGCCTACGAGGGCGAGCCCGAGAGCTACCGCCTGTTCGTCGAGGCCTTCCAGTGGGTCGAGACCCCCGGCCAGCAGCAGGCCATCGACGAGGTCATGGCCGATCTGGCCGCACCCCGCCCGATGGACCGCCTGCTGGTCGGCGACGTCGGCTTCGGCAAGACCGAGGTCGCCATGCGCGCCGCCATGCGGGTCCTGCTCGAAGGCCGCCAGGTCGCCGTCCTCTGCCCCACGACCGTCCTCGCCTTCCAGCACGCCCGCACCTTCCGCGCCCGCTTCGCCGACACCGGGGCCCGGGTCGAGCTGCTCTCCCGCTTCCAGTCCCCCGCCCAGGCCCGCGCCATCCGCGCCGAGGTCGCCCAGGGCACCGTCGACATCCTGATCGGCACCCACACCCTGCTGGGCCACGATCTGCGCTTCCGCGAGCTCGGCCTGGTCGTCGTCGACGAGGAGCACCGCTTCGGCGTGCGCCAGAAGGAGCGCATCAAGCGCCTGACCCAGGCGAAGGCCGGCGTGCCCGTCGACATGCTGGCGATGAGCGCCACCCCCATCCCGCGCACCCTGCACATGGCCATGGGAGGTCTGCGCACCGTCAGCCTGATCGCCACCCCGCCCCCGGGCCGGCGAGAGATCCGCACCCGCGTCGGCCGCTTCGACGAGGTCCGCATCGCCGAGGAGATCCGGCACGAGCTGCAGCGCGGCGGCCAGGTCTTCTTCGTCCACAACCGTGTACAGACCATCGATCGCCTCGCCACCCGCCTGCGCGAGCTGGTGCCCGAGGCCCGGTTCTGCGTCGCGCACGGACAGATGGCCGAGGAGGAGCTGGAGCGCGTCCTGGTCGGCTTCGTCAACCGGGACAGCCACGTCCTGGTCTGTACGACCATCATCGAGAGCGGCGTAGACATGCCCGACGTCAACACCATCATCATCGATCGGGCCGACACCATGGGCCTCGCCCAGCTCTACCAGCTCCGCGGCCGGGTCGGGCGAGGCAACCGCCGCGGCTACTGCACCCTGCTCGTCCCGCCCGAAGAGAGCCTCGCCGGCGACGCCGCCCGCCGCCTCCAGGTGCTCGCCGAGCACCACGAGCTCGGCGCCGGCCTGAAGATCGCCCAGGCCGACCTGGAGCTGCGCGGCAGCGGCGAGCTGCTCGGTGACCGCCAGCACGGCGCCCTGGCTGCCGTCGGCCTGGAGACCTACATCGAGCTGCTGGAGGAGGCCGTCGCCGAGGCCAAGGGTGAACAGACCCGCCGCCGCCTCGACCCCGACCTCGAGGTCCCGCTGCCCACCCTCATCCCCGAGAGCTACGTCACCGACCTCGACGACCGCCTCGCCGAGTACAGACGCATCGCCTCCTGCCGCAGCCCGCAGCAGGTGCGCGAGCTCGTCGCCGCCTGGGAGGACCGCTACGGCGCCCCCCCGCCCGAGGTGCTCAACCTGGGCTGGATGACCGAGATGAAGCTGCGCTGCCGCGAGCTCGGCATCGAGCGCCTGCGCTGGCTGTCGCTGCGGGTCGAGCTCGATCTGCACGAGACCAGCGGGATCAGCGCGGTGCAGCTCGGCAAGATCGTCTCCCAGCAGGGCGAGCGGGTCAGCCTGGTGCGCCGCCCGGGCGCCCCGGCGGAGGAGGCGCCGCGGAGGGTGAAGGTGCGCTTCACCCCGCAGGAGGGCGAGGCGCCGTTCCGGTTCCTGCACTGGGTGCTGCGGTTGTTCGAGGTGTGAGGGTGGGGGGCCATAGGGGCGCGATTCATCGCGCCCGTCGTGGACGGTCACATCGGTCGCGCGGGTCTGTCTGCGGCGGTCCCAGGGCCGCGGCCCAGGCGAAGCCGGCCTGCCAGACCTCCTCGTCGAAGGACCCGTGACCGGCGCCGTCAACCCGGTGGACCTCTACCGTCGCCCCGGCCTCCTGCGCACCCTGGCCGGTCCAGATTCTGCCAGCAGGTCTGGGCGTCGACGGGATACCCCGCTGACACCGGCCAGACCCCCGCGAAGACGCCGGGCCAGTGAATGGCGAGGTCCCAACAGGCGCTGCCTGAGGCGCTGATGCCGGTACAGACGACGTGGTTCGGGTCCAGGGGGTATTGCGTGAGCGCGTGGGCGAGCGCTGCAGCCTGGGCCTCACGGATCGCGGCGCGCAGGCCGGGTCGTCTCACAAGGCGAAGGTAGGCCCGCTCGGACCGCGATCGGTAGAAGACGTTGTAGCCGTCGAGCTGCAGGAATGCCCACGGTTGTTCCGTCCGGGGCAGCCGTCGGGATGAAAGGTCGCGGTGCGTCGGATGAGCGGGCATGAGGATGACAGGCAGCGGACCGTCGTGATCGGCGGGCAGCACCAGGTGGTAGCCGAGCGCCTGACCGCGGAGGGTCGTGACCGTCTCGGAGTGGCGCACGACCTCGGAGGGCCAGGCGAGGGCGGAGGCGAGCAAGGCGGTGAGCAGCAGGTGGTTCTCGCGGTCAGGGGGAGGTAGCGTAGCCGCGCGGGAGGTCTGGCGGACATTTTCCGGCTCTTCGATTTGAACCGGGCGAAAATGTCCGCCTTTCCGCTCGATCCGGGCCTTCTGGCAAGCGCGGTCTCTCGCACAACAACGTATTTTCAATCATTTAGCAGCAGAAACCTCAGATGGAACGCCACGTTCGCGGACATTTTCCGGCTCTTCGATTTGAATTCGCCGAAAATGTCCGCGACTCCGCCCGCGGCAGCCCCGCGGCTCCAGCACGGCTACTCCCCGGCCCCGGCCTCGCTGGCGATCAGCTGCGAGCGCAAGGCCGGCTGAGGCCAACGCCAGCACTTCAACGATCCGGTCGTGCTTCACGTCGAGGTACCTGGGAGAGAGGTGGACTACAGGTCGATATCAGCCGGCTTGCGGAAGTGTCTGCGCGCATGAAGAGCAGCAGCGCGTTGACCGGGGACCCCGGTCAGGTCGAGGGCAACCACTGCAGATTGAATGGGTAGTGAGCATGGATATCCTGGTAATCTCGATCCGTGGTGAGCAGGATCCCGTCGATCCTCAAGGTCATGGCGACGATGAGTGCGTCGACCGCGCCCACCTGCACTCCGCTGGACCTGCAGGCATTCGCCGCCTGGGCCGCACCCACATGGTCGTCCTCCGTCGCCAGCAGCGGAGGGAAGGGACCCAGCACGCGCATCAGCCTTTTGAACTGAGCTTCGTGACGGATTCCGGAGAGCAGCTCCTGCTTGACGATTCCAGGCAGTACGACGGGTTGCCCATCTTCCACGAGGCTTCGAAAAAGTCGAGCAGCATATGGGACCACTCCCGCTTGGGAAGGCCTCCGCAACGCGAGGGACCAGACCGAGGTGTCGACCACAATCACGAGGCCGACCGTGCCCGCTTGTAGTCGTAGTCCGGGTCGAAGTCGAAGCTGCCGAACTCGGCGAGGGCCTGGACTCGCTTGAGGTAGTCGACGTACTCCGCGAGCGCGGCGTTCACGGCCTCGCGCTTGGTGCGGTGCTTCCCGAGCTGGACCGCGAGATCGACCAGGTCGTCGTCGAGGTTGAGGTTGGTGGGCATGTCGGTCTCCCGTACTGGTTCACACAGCTACCCACACACGACCTCATTGGCAAGCGGTGGTGGCAATGGCCTGCCGAAGAGCCGCGAAGGTCAATCGGCTCCCAACCCCTGACGGTTTGTCAGCGACCGCTCTTCGAGGACCCCGTCCCCATCGCCCCAAGGCCGGCACGGTTGGTGCTTGAGAGGAGCACCAACCACAGGAGAGGCCATGGACGACCAAGCCCCCAGCCGACGGATGACCTGGATCAGCATCGCACTGGGCACTGGCGCCGTGCTCTTTCTGGTGTGCGGGGCTCTCCTCTCTCGAGTGAACTCCCTCTCCACTTCACACGCGTATGACACCCTGTTCGTCATGAAACAGATGGAGAGCAACCTCGCGATGTACGCCGCCAAACACAAGGGGCGCTTCCCAGAAACTGCCGAGGACCTGCAGAAGCTCCACAGGAGCTTCCCCAACAACACCTGGCCGACCGACGCCTGGGGCGGTCCGATCACCTATCGCCGCACCGCCGACGGCTACACCCTCACCTCGCTCGGCAAGGACGGCAAGCCCGGCGGCGACGGCGAGGACACCGACCTGATCGTCAGCAGTCCCACCCGGTCAGCATCGCCTCCCCCCCGCGGAGACAGCCGATACCCCGTCCCCAGACTCTCCGTCAGCCCCAGGTTCTTCAGCTTCCGGACATTGAGCTTGAAGGGCTCCTTCTCCTGCCCGACCATCACGCACAGATCTCCGGCCCGCACGCCGGGATGCGCGCGCACGACCTCCAGGGTCCGGCGGGTCCAGGCTCCCTCGCCAGCCCGCTCGTCCAGCCGCCGCAGCCGCTCGCGCAGGGCCCGACTCTCCTCCTCGGTGTCGGCCAGGCTCTGGCGCAGCTCGATGCGCGGGTCGGCCCGGAGGGGGCCGAGCTCGATGCGGTAGACCTGCCCCTCCGCCCGCCGGTTCAGCTCCTCCACCAGGGCCTCCCGCGAAGGGAAGCCCGCCCGCCTGGCGTCGGCCTCGGTGAGCTGGTCGAGCTCGACCGGGGCGACCGACGGGATGCTGAGCTCGCCGATGGCGGTGAGCAGGGTGCCGCCAGAGCGCACGGAGGGGCGGCGCCAGCGGCGGAAGGCCAGGGTGATGACGCCGCTGCGGATTCCGTCGAGTTGCTGCTGTCGAAAGAGCATGGCGGGGTCTCCAGGAACGTGCCTATCCCCCCTTGCCTTCCCCCGCGACCATGGTTAGTGCCCGCTCACTAACCTGGAGACCCCCATGGTCCGCCCCCGAAAGCACAGCGACGAGGAGCTCCTCGACGCCGCGCGTGCGGTCTTCCTGGAGCACGGGCCCGCCGCCTCGACCAGCCTGATCGCCGACGCGGTGGGCCTCTCCCAGCCCGCCCTGTTCAAGCGCTTCGGCACGAAGGAGCAGCTGCTGATCCGCGCCCTGATGCCCGGTCCGGACATCGCCTGGGCGCAGGCGCTCGAAGCCGGTCCCGACGACCGGCCGATCCGCGAGCAGCTGGAGGAGGTGCTGCTGCTGGCGATGGACTTCTTCGACGGGGCGATGCCCTGCCTGATGACGCTGAAGGCGGCGGGCATCGACTTCCCCGAGATGATGCGGGCGATGCCCGAGCCCCCTCCCCTGCGCGCCCGGCGCACGGCCCGCGACTGGTTCCAGCGGGCGATGGACCAGGGCCGGATCCGGCAGGCCGACGCGGACGCGGCGGCGCTGGCGATGATCGGCTCGATCCAGGCGCGGGCGGCGATGAGCCACATCTTCGGCGAGGCCCGCCCGACGGCGGACGAGCGCCACTCTCATGTGCGGGCAGTGGCCGAGCTGCTCTGGCGAGGACTCTGTCCATGATGCTCCTGCTGCTCCTCTTCGTCCAGCTCGCCCAGGCCCAGGAGCCCTGGTGGACCTCCTGGGACGAGCCCGAGCTGAGCGCGCTGATCGAGGAGGGCCTGCAGGCCAACCCCGACCTCGGCGCGCTGGACGCCCTGGCCCGCCAGCAGCAGGCCCTGGCGGCCCAGGGCATGGCGGACTTCCTGCCCTCGCTCTCCTTCGACGTGCAGGGGCAGCTCGCCCCCTACGACTCGCTGGGCTTCGGCTTCGGCCTGCCGGGAGGGACGACGGGTCCGGACACCTACGGCACGGGCAGCGCCAAGCTGAACGCGGGGCTGATGGTGGACCTCTGGGGGCGCAATGTGACGGGCTGGCAGGCGGGCCGGCTGGACGCGGCGGCGGCGGCGGGGGACCACGAGGCCCGCGCCGTGCTGATGGCCAGCAGCATCGCCGGGGCCTGGCTGGACACGGCGGCCGCGGCCCGGCAGGTGGCCCTGGTCGAGGAGCAGGAGCGGGTCGCCAGCGAGCTGCTGGAGATCGTCCAGCTCCGCTACGAGGGCGGCTCGGCCTCGGCCCTGGACCTGCTCCAGCAGCGCCAGCAGCAGGCCTCTGTCCGCGCCCAGCTCCCCCTCGCCCGCGCCTCGCTGCGCACGGCCCAGCTCCGCCTCGCGGTGCTGCTGGCCCGCGATCCGCAGGGCGAGCTGCCCTCCCCTCCCCCTGACCTGCCCACGCTGCCGGCGGCGCCCGACCTGGGCTCTCCCCTGGACCTGGCCGAGCAGCGCCCCGATCTGCGCGCCGCCCTGGACCGGGCCGAGGCCGCCGGCCTGCGCCGCTCGGCCGCCCTGCGGGCCCTGCTGCCGACGCTGGGGCTGTCCGCCTCGGCGGGCTGGCAGGCGACCTGGATCGAGGAGTGGAACGAGCAGGACACCTGGACGGTCGGCGGCAGCCTGAGCGTGCCGATCTTCAACGGCGGCTCGACGCACGCCGGCCGGCGGGCCAACCGCGCAGCGGAGGAGGTCCGGCGCCTGCAGCTGGAGAGCGCCCTGCGCAGCGCGGTCCAGGAGGTGGAGAGCGCCCGCTACGCCGAAGAGCAGCAGGCCCTGCGCCTGCAGGCCGCCACGACCCAGCGCGAGGCCGCCGAGGCCGCCTGGACCGTCGCCGGCCAGGCCTACGCCGCCGGCACCGCCGACTACCTCCAGGTCCAGAGCGCCCTGTCCACCCTCCTCGCGGCCCGCCTGGGCGAGCTGCAGGCCTCCCGCGACCGCCTCGGCGCGCTCATCCAGCTCCACCAGGCCATGGGCGGCGCCTGGACAGAAACCCTGAATGAGGACTCTCCATGACCTCGATGATCATCACGATCGCCCTGCCGATCCTCATCCTGGGCGCAGGCGTCGCCGGCACGGCCGCCCTGGTGCTCGCCCGCCAGGCGGCCCCCCAGGCCCCCGCCGAGGCGGTCGCCCTGCCCGTCGACGTCGCCGTCGTCAGCGAGCTGCAGGCCGCCATGCGGCAGAGCGCCACCGGCACCCTGACCGCCGATCAGCAGATCGTCCTGACCCCCCAGGTCGGCGGACGGATCCAGAGCGTCAGCGCCTCGCTGCGGCCCGGCGCCCGCGTGGCCAAGGGCGAGGTGCTGGCCCGGATCGACCCGCGGGACTTCGAGAACGCCCTGACCCAGGCCGAGAGCCAGGTGGCCCAGGCGCGCGTGACCCTGGAGCTGGAGCGCAGCCGCGGCGCGGTGGCCGAGCGCGAGTGGGACCTGGTCGGCGAGGGGCGCAGCAGCGAGCAGGCTCCCCTGGCCCTGCGTCGCCCCCAGCTCGCCAGCGCCGAGGCCGCCCTGGCCAGCGCCGAGGCCACCCTGGCCACCGCCCGGCTGAACCTGGAGCGGGCCACCCTGCGGGCCCCCTTCGACGCCCTGGTCCTGAGCGAGAGCGTCGACGTGGGCCAGGTGGTCGGCGCGGGCAGCAGCGTCGCCACCCTGGTCGGCGCCGAGCGGATGCGGGTCGAGCTGAAGATCCCGGTCGCCTGGCTGGCGGCCCTGGAGATCCCCGGCCTGGGCGCCGAACAGGGCTCGCCGGCGCGCATCACCCAGCTCCTGGGCGGCGAGGGCGGCCGGGTGCAGCGCGAGGGCCGGGTCAGCGGCCTGGGTGGACAGATCGATCCCGCCACCCGCACCGCCGCCCTGCACATCACGGTCGAGGACCCGCTGGGCGACGGCACGGGGCTGCCGATGCTGCCCGGCGCCTTCGTCCAGGTCGAGCTGGAGGGCCGCGGCACGCGGGCGCTGAGCCTGCCCGCCTCGGCCCTGCGGGAGGGTGAGACGGTCTGGGTGGTCGACGAGGCCTCCCGCCTCGCCCGCCGGCAGGTCAGCCTGGGCTGGCGCGAGGGCGACACCGTCTTCCTGCTCGACGGCATCGAGCCCGGCGAGCGCGCCGTCACCTCCCCCATCTCGCTGCCGCTCGAGGGCCTGGCCGTGCGCGTGGTCGAGGCGCAGCCATGAGCGAAACCAAGGGCCCAATTGCATGGATGGCGCACAACCCGGTCAGCGCCAACCTGTTGATGTTCGCCCTCTTCGTGGCGGGCTTCATCGGCCTGTCCACCTCCAAGCAGGAGATCTTCCCGGCCTTCACCCTGGACACGGTCGTCGTCAGCGTGCCCTACCCGGGCGCCAGCCCCGAGGAGGTCGAGCAGGGCATCGTCCTGGCGGTCGAGGAGGCGGTGCGCGGCGTGGACGGCGTCAAGCGGCTGCGCAGCAGCGCCGCCGAGGGGGCCGGGGTCGTACAGATCGAGCTGCAGCTCGGGGTGCAGCCCCAGGTGGTGCTCTCCGACGTCAAGAACGAGATCGACCGGATCCGCACCTTCCCCGAGGAGGCCCTGGAGCCCCAGGTCACCCTGGCCTCGATGAAGAGCCGGGTGATCGGCCTGGTCCTGCACGGCGACCTCGACCGCAGCGCCCTGCACGCCCTGGCCGAGGCCAGCCGGGCCAGCGTCCTGCAGAACCCCGATGTCACGCAGCTGGAGGTCGAGGGGCTACCCCCGCTGGAGCTGAGCGTGGAGGTCAGCAGCGAGGCCCAGGAGGCCCACGGCCTGACCCTGGACGAGATCTCGGCGCTGATCGCCAGCTCCTCGCTGGAGCTGCCGGCCGGCTCGGTCAAGACCGATGGCGGCGAGCTGCTGGTGCGCGTCTCCGAGCGTAAACGGACCGCCGAGGGGCTGGCGGGCATCCTGATCCGCAGCGAGCCCGACGGCGGGCGGGTCTACCTGGGCGACATCGCGCGCATCACCGACGGCTTCGCCGACGAAGACAAGCTCAGCATGTTCAACGGTCGCCCGGCCGTGCGCCTGACGGCCTACCGGGTGGGCGACGAGACCCCCGCCAAGGTCGCCGCGGCGGTCCGGGCCGAGGCCGAGCGCCTGCGCAGCACGCTGCCCGAGGGGGTCGGCGTCGACATCTGGGACGACGACAGCGTGCTGCTGAAGGGCCGCATCGACCTGCTGGTCAGCAACGCCCAGATGGGCCTGGTCCTGGTGCTGGTGATCCTGGCGATCTTCCTGGACCTGCGGCTGGCCTTCTGGGTGGCGTTGGGCATCCCGATCAGCTTCCTGGGCGCCTTCGCCCTGATGCCCGGGCTCGACGTCAGCATCAACATGATCAGCCTGTTCGGCTTCATCGTGACCCTGGGCCTGGTGGTCGACGACGCCATCGTGATCGGCGAGAACATCTTCGAGAAGACCCAGGCGGGCATGCCCCGCCTGCAAGCGGCGGTCGAGGCCACCCGCGAGATGGCGGTGCCGGTGACCTTCTCGGTCCTGACCACCGTCGCGGCCTTCGCCCCTCTGTTGATGGTGCCGGGCGCCATGGGCAAGATCTTCCGCATCCTGCCGATCGTCGTCATCGCGGTCCTGCTCTGGTCCCTGGTCGAGAGCTTCTTCATCCTGCCGGCGCACCTGGGCCACGGCAAGGCCAGCCCCCCCGGGCGCCTGGGCGCCGTCGTGGCCCGCCTCCAGGGGGGCTTCGCGCGCCTGTTCCAGGCCTTCACCGACCGGATGTACCGACCGCAGCTGCTGTGGGCGATCCGCAACCGCTACGTCGTGCTGGCGATCGGCGGGGCGGCGATGATGTTGACCATCGGCCTGCTGGCCGGCCGCATCGTGCCCTTCAGCTTCTTCCCGATGATCGAGGGCGACGTCATCACCGCCTCGGCCCGCCTGCCCTACGGCGTGCCGGTCGATCGCACCTTGCAGGTGCAGCAGACCCTGGAGGCCTCGGCCCGCCAGACGATCGAGCAGCTGCAGGCAGAGGAGGCGGTCACGGGGCGCCTGGCCCGCGTCGGCGAGGTCACCAGCGGAGGAGGCCCCGGCGGCACCACCACCACCGGCGGCCACCTGCTCTCCTACCAGATCGAGTTCGTCCCCAGCGCCGAGCGGGCCTTCACCGTCGCGGAGTTCCAGCAGCGCTGGCAGGAGAACACCCCTACCTTGGCTGGCCTGGAGGCGCTGAGCTTCAGCAGCGACATCGGCCCGGCCGGGGCCAGCTCGGCGGTCGCCGTCCAGCTCTCGCACAGCGACCGGGAGATCCTCGCCCGCGCCTCGGCCGACGTGGCCGACCGTCTGCGGGCCTTCCCCAGCCTGATCCAGGTCGAGAACGGCTACGCCTCGGGCAAGGAGCAGCTCGACCTGGAGCTGCTGCCCGAGGCCCGCGCGCTCGGTCTGAGCCCCCAGGGCCTCGCCCGCCAGCTCCGCAGCGCCTTCTACGGGGCCGAGGCCCGCCGCGAGCAGCGCGACCGCAACGAGCTGCTGGTGATGGTGCGCCTGCCCAAGGAGCAGCGGCTGGCCGAGCAGGACGTGGACAGCCTGCGGGTGCGCACCCCGGCGGGCGCCTGGGTGCCGCTGGACGCCGTCGCCCGGGTGGAGCGCAGCCGGGCTCCCACCTCGATCGAGCGCGAGGACGGTCGCCGGATCGTGGAGGTCTCGGCCGACCTGGCCCCCGGCGTGGCCAGCAGCCAGGCCGTGCTGGACAGCCTGCGCCAGGAGGTCTTCCCGGCGCTGCTGACGGCCTGGCCGGGCCTCTCCCTGGAGCTGGTCGGGCAGCAGCGCGAACAGAACGAGAGCCTCGCCACCCTGGGCCGGGGCTACCTCTTCGCCCTCTTCGCCATCTTCGCCCTGCTGGCCGTGCCCTTCAAGAGCTACATCCAGCCGCTGATCGTGATGAGCGCCATCCCCTTCGGCCTGGTCGGCGCCGTCTTCGGCCACCTCTTCATGGGCTTCGAGCTCTCCATCATCAGCATGTTCGGCATCGTGGCGCTCTCCGGCGTCGTGGTCAACGACTCGCTGGTGCTGCTGGACACGGCCAACCGGCGGCAGCGCGAGCTGGGCGAGAGCGTCCTGGAGGCCATGCTGGAGGCCGGACCGCGGCGCCTTCGGCCGATCCTCCTGACCTCGCTGACGACCTTCTTCGGCCTGGCGCCGATGATCCTGGAGACCGAGGTCCAGGCCCGCTTCCTGATCCCGATGGCGATCAGCCTGGGCTTCGGCGTGCTGTTCTCGACCCTGGTGATCCTGCTGCTGGTGCCGGCGATGACCCTGGCGGTCGAGGACGCGCGGGGGCTGTGGCGGCGGCTGGTGAGGATGACGGGATTCCGGCAGGAGGCGCCCGAGCTCCGGCAGCCGGCGGAGTCGACCTGAGTGAGAGTGGAGCGCGGCGGAGAGGCACCCAGTGAGAGTGGAGCGCGGTCGGCGGACCCGAAGACCGCGATCTGAGGGCCCGTGGGCCGCATTCCGTGGACCCAGAAGGGGCCCGACTCTCATTCGGTGCCTCTCCGCCGAGGCGCACTCTCATTTGACCCGGCTCCGTCCTGTAGACTGAGTCCGTGCGACCCGATCCCTCGATCCCGACGCTGAACGAACGCGGCCCCGCCAGCCTCGACCCGCGCCTTCACGGGCTGGTGCGGCGGATCTGGTCGGTGCGGGCCGACCGACAGCCCGGCAGCCGCGAGCGCATCCTCTACAACGGCGCGGTGGAGCTGATCTTCGACCTCTCGGCCAACGCGCAGCGGGCTCGGATCGGCGAGGGTCCCAGCCTGACCCTGCCTCGCTGCGTGTTCAACGGGTTGAAGCTGCAGCCGCTCGACCTCGACTTCAGCGGGGCCCAACACTTCGTGGGGGTCCAGCTCGAGGCCAGCGCCTGCCAGCGGCTCTTCGCGCTGCCCGCCTCGACCCTGGTCAACCGGGTGCTCGGCGGCGAGGAGCTCGGCTTCGGCCTGCACCGGCTCCACGAGCGGCTGGCCGAGGCTCCGGGCTTCGCGCACCAGGCCGCGCTCCTGGAGGGCTGGCTGCTGCGGAGGGTCACCAGGCCGCGCCACGAGCCCCGCGCAGCCCCGGCCTACCTGCTGGCCGCCCAGGCCCGACGCCCCGAGGCGCCGACCCGCGAGGCCGCCCGCCAGCTCGGCCTCTCCGAGCGCCACCTGCGCCGCCTCTGGCTGGACTGGCAGGGCCTGGGGCCGGAGGCCTGGCTGCGCACCCGGCGCGTCACCCTGGCGCTCCAGCTCATGGACGCCCAGGCCCCGAAGCTCGCCGACCTCGCCCAGCAGGCCGGCTACAGCGACCAGGCGCACTTCAACCGCGAGTTCCGCCGGCACGCCGGCCTGAGCCCCGGGGAGTACCTGCGCCGCCGCCAGGGTCCGGTCGGCCACCTTCGGCTCTGAGTCCTGTCCGTCCTGTTCAAGGCGGGCTCCCCCAGGGCCATAGAGCAGCGGCCGGAGGTCCCCCATGCTGCACCGCTTCTCCTTCCTGGAGCAGATGCTCCTTCGCTTCGACGTCCTGCCCCACCCCTTCGTCGACGCCGGCGCCAGCATGGGGCTCACCCACGCCCTGGCCGCCTCGGTCCGCCTGGGGCTGGTCGACCACCTCAGCTCCGAGCCCCAGCCTCTGGCCCGGCTCGCCCAGCGCGCGGGCCTCAGCGAGCAAGGCTCCGAGCTGGTCCTGGACTGCCTCGACGCCCTCGGCTACGTCCGGCAGGGCCCGCAGGGCTACGCCTTCACGACGCGCGGGACGAAGTTCCTGGCCCCCGACTCGCCCGAGGGCCTGCGCTACTTCATCCTCTTCAGCGACTGGATCCAGCGCGGCTACGTCGAGGACCTGGATCGGACGATCCGCGCCGGCCGCCGGACCCAGGGCACCATGCTCGACACCCTCGACGAGCGCGGCTGGGAGCTCTTCAGCCGGGCGATGATCGAGATCTCCCGCACCAACCGCGAGGAGGTGGTCGGCCTGCTCACGCTGCCCAAGGGCGCGAAGACGGTGCTCGACGTGGGCGGCTCGCATGGCCAGTACAGCATCTCCCTGTGCAAGAAGCACCCCGGCCTGAGCGCCCGGGTCCTCGACCTGCCACCGGTGCGCCGCTACATGGACGAGTGTGTACGACGCGAGGAGGCCGCAGCGATGGTGCAGTTCGTCGAAGGGGACTTCGACCGGGGCGAGCTGCCCGGCGGCAACGACGTGGTCCTGGCCTTCAACATCATCCACGGTCTGGACGTCGAAGGCAATCGTCGTCTGTTTCGCAAGGCCCACGGCGCGCTCAACCCCGGCGGCACCCTCTTCGTCCTCGACCAGATCAAGGGCACCGGCGGCAGCAGCCAGCTCTCCAAGGCGACGACCTCCTTCATGGCGCTGAACCTGCTGCACCAGGCCGGCGGACGGACCTACACCGCGGCCGAGGTCGACAGCTTCGCCCGGGAGGCCGGCTTCAAGGGCAGCTCGATGAAGAAGCTGCGCGGACCGGGCTTCGCGGTGATCGCCTGCCCTCGGGGCTGAGGCTCACTCCGGGCCTGGCGGGATGCAGCAGAGGACCGGGGTGCTCGTCGTACACGTCTTGCCCGCCTTCGGACGGACCTGGTACGGCACGACCGGCGAGCCATTTTCCGCCGGAAAGGGGACGGCCACCAGCTCGGCCGGGGAGCACCCGGCGGTCTGTCCATGGGTTCGAAAGGCGTAGGTGCCATCGTCCAGGCCCGGAAACCCCAGGATGAAGTAGTCCTCGGGGCTCGACAAGGTGCAGGCCGTCGCACCTTCGCGCCCGCCCTGCCTCGCGCAGCGATCGCGGTTCAGGACAGCCTGGGCTCCCCCCGGCCGCTGCGACCCGAGGCTGACCGAGCCCGCGGCGATCTCGCGCTTGCCCTTGCTCGCGGCGGCCACCCACTCCAGGGCCAGGGCCGCGGACAGCTCCCGCGCCTCGCGCAGCTCCTCGGGCAGGCCCACGTCGGCAGGGGCGATCTCCTCTGTCCCCGCGTTCGCCTGGGCGGGCGGGCAGCGCTCCTCCGTCACCACGCTCAGCTCCTCCGTCACCACGCTCACCTCGGCGGTCGGGCACTCCGGGACCACCACGGGCGCGGGGCGCGCTCCGCCCGGCAGGAGCCCCCCGACCAGGGCGAGGCTCCCCAGGCCCGCGCCGATCCCCAGGCCGGCGCCGATCCCCAGGCCCGCGCCGATTCCCAGGCCCGCGCCGGGCTGCACATCGGTCTTCTCGGCCAGCCAGCGAAGCGGAGAGGGCAGGAGGAGGACCGGGACGGTCGAGAGGACCAGCAGGGCCGCGGCGAGGGGCCTGCGCTCCTCCTCGCGCTCGATGCCCCGCTCGCGCAGGAAGGCGTCGATGCGCTCCTCCCGCGCCGCCCCCTTCAGCCCCGACTCCCGCAGCTCGCGCTGGAGCACCAGCAGCTCGTCGGCGAGGGGCACGGCGTCGATCGCCTGCCACTCGGCCAGGGTGCTGTCCAGCGGGGTCTCGTCCAGGAGGAAGGGCAGGAGCGGCTTGCCCTGCTCGACGGCCCAGGCGATCTCACGCCGGACCCAGTCCGAGCCGGCCGAGTGGCGCCCCCACATCACCAGGACCAGCTCGCACTCGCTCATCCCTCGGCGGAGCTCGTCCCGCCAGCGCTGGCCGGCGAGGATCGTGCGCGCCGCCAGGAAGACGGGCTCGGGCTGGAGAGCCGACAGCAGGCTGTGCAGGGCCTGCACGCGGGCCTCGTCCCGGTGGCTGTAGCTGATGAAGATGCCGGGCATGACCGAGGACCGGGCTGCGGGGGAGGGTTGCCTCTACGCTACACAGAACTCAGCCCCACAGCCGCAGCAGCTGCGCGAAGAAGCCGGTCAGCGTGATCATCGCGATGTGGACCAGCACCATCGGCCAGAAGCTGCCCGCGCGCAGACAGAACCAGCCGGCGATCATGCCGCCGAAGAGGCTGCTGATCAGCTCCAGCGTGGGCTTGCCGCCGTGCAGCAGGAAGAAGGGGATGGCCGAGAGCAGGATGGCGGCCACCGGGTCCCCGCGTCGCATCAGGGCGGCCAGCAGCAGGCCGCGGAAGAGGTACTCCCAGCCGATGAAGTCGAGCAGGATGGAGAGGTGCAGCTCGCCGAAGGCGAGCCAGGACTTCCGGGCCAGCTTGCCGGTCGGGTAGAAGGCCGCCAGGCCGGGCGAGAGCAGCACCGCCGCGGCGATGCCGGGCACGAGCAGGCCCGTCAGGGCCCCCACCCGGCGGCCCCACCAGCGCAGGTCTCCCAGGCCGAGCATCCAGTCGTCGGCGGGCACGCCGACCCGCTTCAGGAGGAGGAGGAGCAGGCCGTAGAGGGAGAGCGCGGGCGCCGCGCTGAGCCCGCCGTGCTGGAGGAGCAGCTCGGGAGCGAGGGCCCGGGGGGCGAGGGCCAGCGCACAGAGCAGGACGAAGCCCGCGCCGGCGAGGCGGGCGCGGCCGCGGGCGATCAGCTCCCAGGCGGCCACGGCGGCGAGGCAAGGCACGAGGTGGACCAGCAGCCGGTAGGAGCCGCGGGCCAGGGCGGTGCCCCCCTTGGGCAGCGGGAAGTGCTCGCCCAGCAGCATGCCGAGGCAGGCCAGCACGACCGCCATGACGACCAGCGGGGCGCTGCCGGCTTCGGGAGGGCGAGGCCGGGGCAGCTCGCCGAAGAGGGCGGTGATCAGCCGCACAGCTTCACCAGCGCGGCGCGGATCTCGGCGGGCCCGGCGGTGTCGGAGAGGTAGGCGACCGGCCCGTGCAGGCGGACGAGGTTCTGGAAGCGCCGCGGCTCGCCGTCGAAGTCGTAGCTCATCAGGGCCGGCAGGCGGCAGCCCTGGGAGCGCAGGGCGGCCAGGATGTAGGTGCCCTGGTTGTCCTCCAGGAAGCGGCGGGCGCGGACGGCGTCCCCGGCGAAGCGGCGCAGCAGCTCGGGGTCCTCGCCCAGCAGGCGCTCGGCGCGGTCGAAGCGCATGTCGAGGAAGAGCACGTCGAACCGCTCCCCCGCCAGGCGCTCCAGGGCCTCGGGGCCGTCGCCGGCCCGCACCAGCTCGAAGTCCTGGGAGAGGAAGCGCTCCAGGTTCGTGATGTACTCGTAGCCGTCCTCGACCACCAGCACCCGCGGAACGCTCTGTACGAGTACGTCGCTCACTCCTCCTCCTCCTCGGCCCGGCGAAGCGTGACCACCACGGCCTTGGTCCAGCGCAGGGCCTCGGCGCCGCGGGCCGGCTCGACGTGGATGCTGCCCTCGTGGCGGGCGACCAGGTCGGCCACCAGCCCCAGGCCCCGCCCGATCTCCCGACCGTGGATCATCGTATCCGTGAGCTGCCCGGGGGCGTTGTCGCGCACCAGGATGCGCACGGACTCGATGCCGGTGATCGGGTCGACCTCCTCCTCCAGGCGGATGCCCAGGCGGGCGCTGCCCGGCGCCTGCCCCTGGACCAGCGCGCCGAGGGCGTTGCGCAGCAGGTTGGCCAGCACATCTTCGAGATCGCCGCGGAAGCAGCGCACCGGGAGCGACTGTTCCGGCAGCTCCAGGTCCAGCGGGGGCAGGTCGGCGCCGTCCAGGGCGGGCTCGGCGCGCACCCGGGCGTCGACGGCGGTGAACAGAGCCCGGTCGAGGACCAGCGTGCCCATGCGGCCGACCATCCGGCCCAGGGCCCGGTAGGCCTCGACGTTGAGCAGGTGCGAGAGCTCCCGCAGCTCGGCGGGGACCTGGGCGCTGGCCCCGCGAGGGGCCCGCAAGCGGGGGGCGAGGCGGCGCAGACGTCGGATCGCGGCGGTCATCGGGGCGAGCACCGGGTCGCGGCGGCGCAGGTCCAGCCGCATCCCGTGCTGGCGGCCCAGGCGCTCGATCGCGGCGAGGTAGACCTCGAAGCGGGCCAGGACCCCCTCGCTGCCCCGACCGTCCCCGTACAGCCGCAGCGCCGCCCAGCGCACGGCGTGGTGGTCGCCGCGCTCCAGGGCCAGGGCGACCTCGTCGAGCAGGGTGGTGTTGTGCTTGAGGACCTCGTGGCGGATGGCGGCCAGCAGCCGGGCGAGGTCGGGCGTCGCCTCGGGGGCCTTCTCCAGCAGCTGATCGAGGCTGCGGCCGGAGCGGCGCCGGTAGAGCAGCCCGCCGCCGACCAGCACGAAGCCTCCCAGCGCCCCGGCGCCGGCGGCCTGGATGACCAGGATGCGGCGCTCGACCCGGCCCCGCAGGCCCGCGGCGGCCTCCTGGCTGATCCCCCCGGTCGCGCTGGCGAAGTACTGGTCCAGCAGATCGCGGGCCTGCCAGAGCTGCTGCTCCTCCCAGGCCATCAGGGCCAGCAGGTACCAGGCGTCCTCGGCCCCGCCCTCGGCGGCCTGCTGGAGGAGGGCGGCGGCCTGGGCGCGCTCGCCCCGGTGGCGGTGGCGCTGGCCCAGGTTGAGGCGGACCAGGGGCTGATCGGGCTCCAGGCTCAAGGAGCGGGTCCAGGCGGCGACGGCCTGCTCCTCCTCGCCGGCCTGCATCAACAGCGCGGCGTCGAGGTTGAGCGCGGCCGGCCAGGAGGGGGCCAGCTCCAGGGCGCGGCTGAGCTCCTCGCGGCTGCGCTCGGGCTGGCCCTGGTCGAGGTAGACGCGGGCGATGCGGTAGTGCTCGACGGCGGCGACGGGCAGGTCCGGGGGCGGCTCGGGCGGCGAAGGGAGGACGGCGGGGGCGGGCACGACCCGGCGCAGATCGGCGAGGGCCTGGCCGGCCTGGGGGGCGAAGCTGCCCTGCGGCTCGACGGCGAGGTACTCCTCGAAGGAGGCGACCGCGCCCTCCCAGTCGCCGCGATCCTGGCGGACCAGCCCCTGGCGGAAGCGCAGCTCGGCCCAGGTCGGGCGCAGGGCCAGGGCGCGGGCGAGCAGCTCGTCGGCCTCGCGGTTGCGGCGGCCGCCGTAGCGCTCGGCCAGCAGCAGGCCCAGGCGGGCGTGCCAGGTGGCCTCCTCGGGCGCCAGCGAGGCCGCCCAGGCGTAGGCGCGCTCGGCCTCGTCGACGCGGTCCAGGCGGACGTGGACGTCGCCCAGGGCCCCCCAGGCCTCGGCGGACTGGGGGGCCTCCTGCACGACCTGGCGCAGCTCGGCCAGGGCCACCTCCAACTGGCCGGCGGCGGCGCGGCGGCGGGCCCGCTCGACCCGGGCGCGGGCGGCGCTGGAGAGGGGGCGGCCGACGCCGACGGCGAGGTCGCGGGCGGCGCGCTCGACCGCGAGGCGATCCAGGCGGCCGCGGGCCTCGTCGGCGAGGGCGCCCTCCGGCCAGCCTTCGAGGTAGCGCTCCAGCACCTCCCGGGCCCCCTCCTCGTCCCCGCGCTCGCGCAGGGCCAACGAGAGCTCGGCGAAGAGCCTCCCCTCGGGCTCGCCCTCGTGCAGGGCCAGGTAGAGGTCCAGCTCCTGGCGCGCCCGCTGCGGATCGACCCGCACCAGGGCGAGCACGTAGAGGCGCTGGGCTTCGGGATCACCCAGCCGGAGCTGGGTCAGGCGCTGGTAGAGGCGGGCGGCCTCGGCCGGGTCCTCCTCCTGGACCAGCAGGGCCAGGGCCTCGACCGCTTCAGGCTCGGCGGGCAGGCGGGCGTAGCTGCGGCGGGCCCCCGCGACGTCCCCCTGGGCCTTCTGGCAGCGCGCCAGGCCCAGGATGGCCGGCACATTGCCCGGGTCGCGGCCCAGCACGAGCTTCCAGGCCTGGGCGGCCCGCTTCCAGTCCGCCCGCTGCTCGGCCAGCAGGGCCGTCAGCATCACCTGCCGGGTCGCGGAGTCGACCAGCCCTAATTCCTGGCCGGAGGTCGGCTGGGGCTCCTGGCCGGAGGTCGGCTGGGGCTCCTGGCCGGAGGTCGGCTGGGGCTCCTGGC
>ERZ761602.1020-NODE-1020-length-54617-cov-15.568967_pt1 | contig 54617 bp, 37 predicted proteins | sample MGYA00512165_ERZ761602 | MGnify/ENA primary metagenome ERZ761602 (study PRJEB28899, sample SAMN02445085) | bioreactor sludge metagenome | biome: EBPR sludge; isolation source: Thorneside wastewater treatment plant | place: Australia: Brisbane, Thorneside...
GGACCGCCTCGCTGCGGCCGGTCCGGAAATCCGCGGTTCCTCGAGGCCGCCAACAGTAGGTCGAGGAGCCGGATCTTGCGGGGCAAGCGCGGCAGCACGTCGCTGATACGCGAGTGGGTCGACGCCAGCGAGGCGACGCTCGGCGGGCAGCTGAAACGTCGCCTTGCCGGTCGACATGTACCGGTACGCGGCGATCACCTCGTCGGCGTTCGCGCCGACGCAACCCCAGAACGCGCCCATCGACTTGTTGCCCGGCGTGTTGCTGTCGAGCACCGTCAGGCCGGTACCGTCGAGACTGCATCACTCGGGCGGCGACGACCTCGGCGAGCATCGCGCGCCAGCCCGGCCGCAAGAGATCTGTGCTCCACTTGATCTGACTCGCGTTTCGCCGTTTAGGGAGCCACGCTAGCCAGTGCTTCGGCGCGTGACCGCGCCGAAGCTCGTCGGAGGCGGCCGCGTGCACCGGCAGCGCTGCTTGCCTGCTCCAAGTCCCTGAGACTGCGGACTGGATCCAAAACGTCGAGCGGCACCAAGGTACGCTGCGCGGCCCGCAGGACGTCGGCGAAGGTGAAGCCGCGCTTGCGCCTGTACCAGGGACGGATGGGTGGCGTGGCAACAGGGTCGGTGACGGCGCCGTCGGCGAACCACAGCACGAGCGTGGAGTAGACGTAGCCGGCGAACGGCGCGGTGCGTTCGACGGCCGCCTGCTTCCGCGCGGACGAGTCGGCGAAGCCCATCTGCTGCTTGAGATCGCGGAACAGGACCTCGGTAGCCCAGCGGCCAGCGTAGTTTTCGAGGATCGTCTGCACCGCCTGTGATGGATCGGTGCACAGGAACACGCGGAGATCGAGGCTGCCGCCGACGACCCGGACGACCGCGATGCGTACCAGCGCAGTGCCGGTGCCCCGGTACCACTGCGCATCGAGGGTCTTGTACTGGATCACGCGTCGGCGCCCGTAAAGTTGGGCCCGACTGGCTGGCGTCAACTACTTTTCCCCCTCGACGACAATTACATCTCCCCAGCCTCCATGGTTGAGGGTTGAGAGTCGGGGGTAGTTGTCGTCGAGGTAGTTGTCGTCGGGGTAGTTGTCGTCGGGGTTCTTGTCGTCGGGGTAGTTGTCGTCGGGGTAGTTGTCGTCGGGGTGGTGGCGATCTCCTTGCGAGCCTCCTCGGCGCGGATCGAGGGGCCGGCCATCTCGAGGATCGTGGCGTGGCGGACGAGGCGGTCGATCGCGGCGGCGGTGGTGATCGGGTCCTTGAAGATCCGGTTCCACTCGCTGAACACGAGGTCGCTGGTGATGAGCACGCTGCGGAGCTCGTAGCGGGCGGCGAGGAAGGTGAACAGCACCTCCATCTCGTCGCGGTTCTGCTGCACGTAGCCGATGTCGTCGAGGATCACGGCGTCGTAGCCGTCGAGGTTGTCGAGCTCCTTCTCCAGGCGGAGGTCGCGCTTCGCGGCGAGCAGTCGCTGCACGAGCGCGTAGGTCGGGGTGAACAGGACGCGGTGGCCGCGACGGATCAGCTCGTGACCGATCGCGCACACGACGTGGGTCTTGCCGCGGCCGGGCAGGCCGAACAGCAGCACGTTGTCGCCGCGGTCGAGAAACGCGCCCTCGCACAGCGTCGGCAAGAGCTTCGCCACGGCGGGCGGGAGCCGCTTGCGGTCGAGCGTGGCGAGGGTCTTCTCGCCCGGCAACTCGGAGTCGCGCTGGTTGCGCTCGATCCGGCGGCGCTTGCGCTCCTCGAGCTCGAGCACGATCAGGTGCCGGAGGTAGTGGCCGAAGGTCCAGCCGTCTCGCTCGGCGATCGCGGCGATCTCGTCGGCGTGACGCGCGATGGTCGGCAGCTTGAGGACGCGCAGCAGCATCGCCAGTGGGGCCTCGGCGGTGATCGTCGTCACGCCGCCACCTCCGTCAGGAGCTGGTCGTACGCGAGCAGATCGACGTCCGGCGCGACGAGGTCGGGGATCTCCGGCGTCGCGGCGTGCCCGACCAGCTCCTTGACCCGGTCGGCGGCGATCGGCTCGGCTTGGTCGAGCAGCCCCGCGAGCGCGGCCTCGACGTCGGTCTGCATCGTGCTCGCAGCGAGGTGGAGGATCCGCAGGTACTCGAGGTCGCCGGCGGTGCCGTGGTGCGGCGTCTGGATCGCGTCGTACGCCCGTCGGAACACGACCGACGGGAACATCTCCTCGCGGTAGACGTAGCGCGCGAAGCCGCCGGGCTTGCGGACGAGCGACCAGATCACGTGGCGGTAGTCGATGCGGTGCCCGTTGCGGCCGCGCAGGCGCTCGCACGCGAGCTCGAGCTTGTCGCCGAAGTACGCCTCGATGCGGTCCTCGTAGAGGTGGACGCGCAGTGGCTCGCCGATCAACCGCGACGGCACCGAGTACGCGTTGTGCTGGATCCGGATCGTGCTCCACTCGCTGACGACCGCGGTGTCCTAGACGAACTCGGGCAGCCGATTCACGTCGAGCGGCCGCATCGCGGCGAGATCCTCGCCGACGCGCGGCCCGCGCCGCTGGTTGGCTTTGCGGAGTTGCTCGTCGACTAACGCCTGCCACGCGTCGCGGTCGGCGAAGTCGCGGCTGCCTCGGATCAGCAGCGCCTGCTCGAGGCGCCGTGTGAGCGCGCGGTGGCCGGCCTCGACGTCGCCGTTCTGCTCCTTGGCCCCGACCTCGGTCGTCCGCGGCGTCATCCCGAAGTGCCGCATCATCGCGAGGTACCCGTCGTTGAACGGTCGCTTGCGACCGTCGATGAAGCCCTTCTCGCCGTCCGGGATCCGGTGCGTCGCCGCCGTCGAGTTGTCGGTTTGGTGGTGGTGCGGCACGCGGCCGAGCTGGAACAGCGCGCGCTGCACGCCCCGGCGCAGCGCCGCCAGCGACTCCGACAGGCACACCGTCGCCCACTGCCAGTTCGAGTACGGCAGGACGAGCACGCAGAGCAGGTGCACGAACGCCTGGCCGGCGATCGTGACGCCGAGCTCGGCCGTGGTCGTGAAGTCGGTCTGCGCGGCCTCGCCGGCGCGGTGCCGCTGGCCGAGTACGACCTCCTGATCCGGACCGTGCGCCGCGCGCCACGCCTTCACCCGGCGCTGTAGCGTGCGGAGCTGGCCGTCGGCGTAGCGGTCCGGATGCTCCTCCTGGAGCACCTCGAACAACGTCTTCGCCTCGAGCTCCGGCGTCTCCTCGAGCCGAGCCTGAACCTCCGGCCAGTGCTCGTCGAACGGATCAGGCCGCGTCCGCCAGTCGCGCGGCGCCTTCATCTCCGACGGCAGCTTGCCGGCCGCGACGTACTTGCGCGCCGTCTTGCGGTCCATGCCCGCCTTCATGGCGGCCTGGCCGAGCTTGCCGTGTTTAATCATCTCCTCCATCAGCTTCCTCACTTGCGCGTCGCTGACAGGCCGCATCCCCGGATCGTCGGGCGGACGATCCGCGTGGCCACGTTCTTGTCAGGACGCGCGGGCCGGATGGGGCGACGTAGTTGTCGTCGCTGGGGAGATGTAATTGTCGCTCAGCACCCGACACTTCTTCCAGGGAACGCTCTGGTCGCGCGCGAGCTGTTCGGGCTTGGGCAATTCCTTGCCGCATACACGTCGGCGACCGGTGGCGCGGCGTTCGGCGGCCGTCGGCTGTGCCGTCAACACGGCATCGGGGCGGATCGCGCCGAAGATGGTCACGGTCGGCGCTAGGCCTCGCGCCAAGGTGTGATTGCAGTAAGCACTGTCGACGGAGAGGCGCAGCCGACGTTCAACCGCCCAGCCGGCAACAATGTCGACGAGCTCGCGACCGAGCTCGGTCTTCTTGCGGTACGGAGCGCGCTTGCGGAGGCACTCCTTCTCGTTCCGATACAAGCGGAACAGCACCGGGATGGCCCAGGGGCGTCGCGCGAATGGGAAGCGGACCACGACCGACAGCACTACCCAGATGTGACCTGTGCAGCGCGCACGACGTCGAGCACGAACCCCGCAGCTCACGAGTCGGCGCTGCCGAGGAAGCATCTGGCGTCGAGGCCGCGTCCTAGTCCACGTCCCGCATCTCAACACGGTGCGGTCCACCGGACGCTCACGGTCCCGGCGCGCGCGTGACACCGTGTGCGCGACAACACGCTCACTCGCGACGAGTCCTTAGCATTCAATCCTCCCTACGCCGCCGTAACTATAGCTTGTTCCCCAACACCAATCAAGTCCACAACAGTGGACAACGAATCCGCCCTCGTGGTTTCTTCGAGCTCATGAAAAGCGTACAGCAAAAAGGGTTTCTGCTTCCGCTGACGATCATCTGCGCAGCCACCAGCTGTGCGGAATCACCCGATCTCGATTTCGAGGAACAGGAGGTCACTCAGTCGATCGCAGTGTTCTCGCCCGGAGATGAACACAGTCCGCGCGTGGTCGTAAGAGGTGGCTACGTATTCTGGTCTCGTGCAAACGGCACCATCGAGAGATCAACGGTTACGGGCGCTGGTCGGCAAGTCTACTGTAATGAATGCAATAGCGAAATCGATTCGACTCCAATCGCTGTTGACGCACAGCTAGTGCTATTCTTCGCTGCGAAGTCCGGCAATAAGTGGACTATCGCGTCGCAGCCGATAGGCGGATATCCCCTGTACGTAGGGGATGCGACACTGGAAAATGATGGAATGCGAGTTTCGCCAAACGTGCCAATCCTCGTTGATGACGCTGCCAATGGGTACGTCTACTACGTGGTTCAACCAGTTTCCGGGGGTGCTAAGCAGGTTTACAAGATCAAGAAGGACGGCACAGGATCGCGTGTTCCCCTCTATACGCAACCGCCGGTTTCTGAAACTCTCTGGAACGGCGGGTTTGCGCAGACTAGCGCGACGACCAACGGTGACCTGTTCTTCTCGCAAGGGCCGAACATCAAGCGGATACCGAAGACGCCGGGAACGGTTACAAATTTCGCTACAACCACGGAAGGATTTCATCTCCATACTGGAAGTCGAGGTGTATCGGAGTGTAAGTATCTATATTGGGTTCGCCAAAGTGGCGCTGTTCGAGCGAAGTACTACGGTCCAACCAGTCCCGTGCCGTCTGGTTGTATGACCGTCTACAATACTACTCTGTTTACGGATAACGACGGTTCGCTTCACAGATTTAATGGCTTGACAAAGAAGCAATTCGAAGAGACGTACTTCTACCCTTTTGTTGCGAACGCAGTTGGCCAAACGAATTTCATTAAGCGGTTCAAGGCTGTCGGCGGATTTCATACGCTCGAAGCACCCGGAAACGTAGTCGCGGTACCGCGTGACTTGACGTACGACGTCGGTTCCGACGCAATCTACTGGGGTGATGGTGATGGAATCTGGCGTTTCACCGCGCCTGGGCAGTGAAACGGGGCCTTCGCGTCCGCAGCGTTATCATGCCTGCAGCGACCCTTGAGCGCGCCGGCGCGGAGGTTAAAGGCCAGGAATCGGCAAGTCGATCGAGTCTCGCTCGAACGGATGATGTGGGTTTCGGAAACGCTGATCGCTCACCAGCTGGGTACGTGCCTCGGTATGTGCAGGAGCGTCAAAGCCGAGGTGCTTGGTGCGCATCGACGTGCCGTCGAGCAGCAGAAGGCGGCCACCTTCGAGGACGCCGTCGACGATCGCGACGGCAGGTCGTCGCGCAGAACGGGACCCATGCGTAGGATGCTTGCGCGACGTGAAGATCATCGAGCGCCGCGCTCGAGCTGCGGAGGCTCGGGCCTGCGAATCAGAGCTCACGGCGGTGAGCGTGTTGGAAGCGTTAGGAGCTGGTGCCGGATTCGCAGTGCCCCGCCCGGAATCGAGACGACGCCGTTCTGATTCCGAAACACCGTGCGACCGACCGATCCGCCACCACCCGCGCGAGCGCTGGACGATCCGGTTGCGTTGCCGGGTTGGGCAGACTCGGTACCACCGGCGCCGCTCGTTCCGCAGCTCGTACACGAGACAGACGCCGCGCCGGCGCCGGTCACAGGGTTGTACTCGGTGCCGTGCGCGACGTTGCCACCGAAGCTGGCCGCGCTACCGCTACCTCCGCGGCCCGAGAACACTCCACCGGGGTCGATCGTGACCGAGGGCGACTCGATCAGGATCCCACCGCCGGAGCCTCCTCCGCTGGCGCGTCCCTGGAACACCGAAGAATCGACGCCAGCGAACCCTCCACCACCGTTGACGTTCAACAAGCCCGTCGGCGAGATCGCCGTACGACGACGGGACACGAACTGAATCGCGCCGCCTGGGGACCCACCCACCCACGTATTGCCGGCCGATACGACGATCATGCCGCCGCGGCATCCACCCTGAAGTGGCACGACGAATCCGGCAGAAAGGATTGCGCCACCTGCGGCGCCACTTGTCGACGCGCCGCCAGGGTCCCAGTTGCCTCCTCCTCCCGACGCGGTTGCATTCTGCGTACCCGCGCATGTCGAAACGAGCGACGCACCCGCACCAGAGGTGTACTCGTTCGCTGATGCGTCGATCGTACCGCCGATGAAGATGTCGAAATTCGCGACGATCCCGAGGGCGCGGGTTCCTCGCACCTCCACGAACGTCGAGGGCCGCACCGTGAACGTCCTGGTCTTGAGGACGAGAATGTCCGGGCCCTGCGGCGTCATCATGGTCGCGGGCTGCTCGACGACGATCGCGGGTACGTCGAGCGACGACCCGTCGGCCAGGGTAATGCGTGTCGTGCCGGTGCCTGCGCTGAAGTTGTTGGTATCGATGATGATGTTGGCGCCCCCAGCAGGTGAGGAAGCATCCAGTGAGACATCCAAGCCTGTTGGGCTGACTTCGGGCGCGTCCAGAGCTGCGTTCAGGCCGTTCGATGCCGAGATGTCGATGCACCGCGGTTGGCTCGCGTGACACGCAAGCATCGGGCAGGCGTAGTTCTGCATCGGGATCGTCAGCTGTCCGCCGGTCGCACTCCCGTTCGGGATCGAGTGAGTGACCCAGTCACCGTTGGTGCCGCACTGAGAGAAGAGACCATTGGAGCAGCTCTGGGTGCTGCGGACGCAGTTGTCGAACGTGGCCGTCACCATGGTCGCGGCCGTGACCGTCGTGGTGCAGGAACCGGTGCCGCTGCAGCCACCGCCGGACCAGCCGAAGAAGATGTCGCCGGTTCCGGGGGTGGCGGTCAGCGTCACCATCGTGCCGTGCGTGACAGTCTCGCTGCAGTCGGCGCCGCAGTTGATCGCGCCGGCCGGCATCGTGGACGTCACGGTGCCAGCTGCGGCGACGACGCCCGCCTTGGCGACGGTGAGCGTCCAGTTCTTGAGCGTGAAGGTGGCGGTGACAGTCTGGGCCTGGTCCATGGTGACGCTGCACGTCGCCAGGCTGCCCGCGCACGCCCCGCCCCAGACGAAGTCGTGGCTGGTCGCGTTCCACGCGGCCATGAGCATGACCGTCGTGCCGTGCGCGTAGGTGTGGGTCGGATCCGATGGCGCGTTGATGCCACCGTCCATCGACGTCACGGTGCCGCTGCCCGTCACGTTGACGGTGAGCGTCTTGTCGGTCCGCTTGAAGTTGGCGGTGACGGTGCGGTCCTGCGTCATCGCGACGGTGCAGGTGGCGCCGCCGCAGGCGCCGCCCCAGGCCACGAACTCGGAGTCGGCGCCGGCCAGGTGGCTGAGGGTGACCGACTGGCCGTGGTTGTAGGTCGCGTTCTGCGTCGCGCACGCAGTGCCGCAGTTGATGCCGGCGGGGTTGGAGGACACGGTCCCGACGCCGGCGCCCGTCTTGTTCAGCGTGAGCGTGTACGTCTTCAGCGTGAACGTCGCCGTGACGCTGCGCGCCTGGTCCATCGTCACGGAGCAGGTCAGCATCGTGCCGGTGCAGCCTCCGCTCCAGCCCGCGAAGTTCGACGTGACGGTGTCGGGGTTGGCCGTCAGCGTCACCATCGTGCCGTGCAGGTAGGTCTCGGTGCCGTCGGTCGGCGCGTTGATGCCGGCCGGGTTGGAGGTCACGGTGCCGGCGCCGTTGCCGGCGACGCTCACCGTGAGGGTCTTGTCGGTCAACTTGAAGTTGGCGGTGACGGTGCGGTCCTGCGTCATCACGACGGTACACATCGCGCCGCCGCAGGCGCCGCCCCAGGCCACGAACTCCGAGCCGGTGCTGGCCAGCTGGCTCAGCGTGACCGACTGCCCGTGGTTGTAGGTCGCGTTCTGCGTCGAGCAGGTGGTGCCGCAGTTGATGCCCGCGGGGTTGGAGGTCACGGTACCGGCGCCCGCGCCGGACTTGTTCAGGGTCAGGGTATAGGTCTTGAGCGTGAACGTCGCCGTGACGCTGCGCGCCTGGTCCATCGTCACGGAGCAGGTGAGCATCGTGCCGGTGCAGGCGCCGCTCCAGCCGGCGAAGTTGGAGGTGACGGTGTCGGTGTTGGCCGTGAGCGTCACCATCGTGTCGTGCGCGTAGGTCTCGGTGCCGTCGGTCGGTGCGTCGATGCCGGCCGGGTTGGACGTGACCGTGCCCGACCCGTTGCCGGCGACGCTGACCGTGAGGGTCTTGTCGGTCCGCTTGAAGTTCGCGGTGACCGTCTGGTCGGCCACCATGCTCACTGAACAGTTCGCGCCCGTGCACGCGCCACCCCAGGCCACGAACTGGGAGTCCGCGCCCGCGACATGGCTGAGCACCACCGTCTGGCCGTGGTTGTAGGTCGCGTTCTGCGTCGGGCACGCCGTGCCGCAGTTGATGCCGGCCACGTCGGACGTGACGGTGCCGACGCCCGCGCCGGACTTGTTCAGGGTCAGCGTGTACGTCTTGAGCGTGAACGTGGCGGTCACGTCGCGGGCCTGGTCCATCGTGACCACGCACTGCGCGTTGGTGCCGGCGCTCGCGCACGAGCCGCTCCAGCCGGCGAAGTTGGACGTCGTCGTGTTGGCGGCGGCGGTCAACGTCACCGAGGTGCCGTGGGTGTACGCGGCCGACGTCATGGCCGGCGTCATGATGCCGGCGGGCGCCGAGATGACGGAGCCGCTGCCGTTGCCGTTGACCGTCACGCTCAGGACCTTGTCGCCCTCGAACGCCGCCGACACGTTGCGCGCCTGCGTCATCGTCACGCTGCACGTGCCGGTGCCGGTGCAGCCCTCGCCGCTCCAGCCCATGAAGCGCACGCCCGGCATGAACGAGACCGAGAGCTGGACGGGCGTGTTGTAGTTGAACATCGACGAGCACGTCGCGCCGCAGTTGATGCCGGCGGGCGTCGAGGTCACCGTGGCCAGCGCGGTCGAGGTGCCGGTCTTGCTCACGCTCAGCGCGAACTGCTGGAGCGTGAAGGTCGCGGTGACGGCCTTGGCGCCGTCGACGAGGACGTCGCAGGAGCCGGTGCCCGAGCAGCCGCTCACGCCCGACCAGCCGGTGAAGTTGGAGCCGGTCGACGGCGACGCCGCGAGCGTGACCGTCGTGCCGTAGTTGAAGGACGCCGACGGCGTCGTCGGCGCCATGATGCCCATCGGCGTCGACGCCACGGTGCCGGCGCCGTTGCCGCCGTTGGTCGCCACCGAGACCGTGTGCTGGCGGATGTTGAAGGTCGCGGTGACCATCTGGGCCATGTCCATGCGCACGGTGCACGTCGCCTGCGCGCCGCTACACCCGCCGCCCGACCAGCCGCTGAACGTGGCCGCCGCAGCCACCGGCACCGACGCCGTGAGCTGGACGAAGCTGTCGTGCGGGTACGGCTCGGTGCAGTCGTTGCCGCAGTTGATCCCCGTCGCCGTGACGAGGCCGTAGGTCGAGCCGGTGCCGGCGCGTGACACCGTCAGCGTCTTGTCGGCCTCGAAGTTGGCCGTGACCATCGTGTTCGCGGTGACCGTCACGACGCACATCCCGGTGCCGTTGCACCCGCCGCCCGACCAGCCGACGAAGGTGGCGCCGGCCGCGGCCGACGCGGTGAGCGTGAGCTGCGTGCCGTAGTTGACGGTCTCGTTGCAGTCGGCGCCGCAGTTGATCCCGGCCGGCATCGACGTCACGGTGCCGAGCGCCTGTCCGGTGCCCGCCTTGGTGACGGTGAGGGTGTGCGTCGTCAGCGTGAACGTCGCCTGCACGCTGCGCGCGGCGGTCATCGTCACCGTGCACGGCGCGGTCCCGGTACATCCGCCGCCCGACCACGATGCGAAGGTCGATCCCGTCGACGGTGTCGCGGTGAGCGTCACCATCTGGCCGTGCGTGAACGTCTCCATGCAGTCACCCGGGCAGCTGATGCCGCCCGGGACCGACGCGACCGAGCCGGCGCCGTTGCCGGCGGTGCTGACGGTGAGCACGCGGTCGGCCTGGAACGTCGCGGTGACCGTCGTCGCGGTGGTGACCGTCACCGAGCATGCGCCGGTGCCGGAGCAGCCGCCGCCCGACCAGCCGGTGAACGTCGCGCCCGCGTCGGGCGTCGCCGTCAGGACGACGGTGGTGCCGTAGCCGTACGGCTCGCTGCAGTCGGTGCCGCAGTTGATGCCCGCGACGTTCGACTCGATCGAGCCGCTGCCGTCGCCGGCGCGCGCCGCCGTCAGCACGTGGGGCACGAGATCGAACGTGGCGACCGCGTTGGTGGCGGCCGCGACCGTGACGACACACGACGCCTGCGTCCCCGCACACGCGCCGCTCCAGCCGGCGAACGTCGCCGCGCCGGCCTGCACGGTCGCGGTCAAGGTCACCATCGTGCCGACGCCGAAGTTCTCCGAGCAGTCGTTGCCGCAGTTGATGCCCGCCGGCGCCGAGGCCACCGTGCCGTACGGCGCGCCCGCGCCCGCCTTGGTCACGGTCAGCGCTTCGTCGAGCGTGAAGGTCGCGGTCACGATCTTCGCCGCGTCGACGGTGACCATGCAGGTCCCCGTGCCCGCGCAGCCGCCGCCGCTCCAGCCGGCGAACGTGCTGCCCGCGCCCGCCGTCGCCGTCAGCGTGACGGCGGTGCCGAACGTGTAGCCCTGATCGCAGTCGTTCGTCGCCGTGTTGCACGTGATGCCCGCCGGCGCCGACGTCACCGAGCCCGTGCTCGCCGCGTTGCCGGCGCGCACCACGGACAGCGTGTACGTGTCGAGCTCGAACGTGGCGGTCACGGCCGTGTCGCCGCCGATGGTCACGACGCAGTTGCCGACGCCGGAGCAGCCGCCGCCGCTCCAGCCCGTGAAGGTGGCGCCGCTCATCGCCGTCGGCGTGAGCGTGACCGACTGGCCGAACTGGTAGCCCGCGCTGCACGTGGCGCCGCAGCTGATCCCCGCCGGGCTCGAGGTCACCGTGCCGCGGCCGGCGCCGTTGCCGGCCTTGTTGACCGACAGCGTGAACTGGTTGAGCGCGAACATCGCGGTGACGTTCTGGGCGCCGGACATGGTGACCACGCAGTTGCCCGTCCCCGTGCACGCGCCCGACCAGCCCATGAACGACGCGCCGCTCATCGTCGACGCCGAGAGCGTGACCATCGTGTTCGCGTCGTAGAGCTCGTCGCAGTCGGCGCCGCAGTTGATGCCCACGGGGGTCGAGGTGACCGTGCCGAGCGATGCGCCGTTGCCGCTCTTGGCGACCGTGAGCTGGTAGCGGTTGAGCGTGAACGTGGCGCCGACGCTGCGAGCGCCGGTGAGGGTGACGACGCACGCGCCGGTGCCCGGGCAGCCGGCCTCCGACCAGGCGGTGAACGTCGACGAGACGTCGGCCATCGCCGTCAGCGTCACCTGCGTCCCGTGGTCGTAGAGCTCGTCGCAGTCGGTGCCGCAGTTGATGCCGGCGGGGTTGGAGGTGACCACGCCGGCGCCGGTGCCCGAGCGCGTCGAGGAGAGGGTGTAGCGCTTGAGCGCGAAGTTTGCGGTCACCGAGACGAGCGCGTTGACGGTGACCGTGCACGACCCGGTGCCGGTGCACGCGCCGCCCCAGCCGACGAAGTCCGAGTCGGCGGCGGCCGCGGCGGTGAGCGTCACCATCGTGCCGGCGCTGTAGACCTCGTTGCAGTCGCTGCCGCAGTTGATGCCGGCCGGCGCCGACGTGACCGTGCCGTTGCCGTTGCCGTTCTTGCTGACCGTGACCGTGTAGTTGAGCGCGAACGCGGCGTCGATCGTCTCGTCCTGGGTGACGGTGAAGGTGCAGGGCGTCGTGCCGGTGCAGCCGACGTCGTTCCAGCCGGCGAAGATCGACGGCGCGACCGGCGTGGCGGTGAGCATGAGCGGCGTGCCGTAGTCGACGGTCGCCTCGCACGTGCCGGGGCAGTTGATGCCGCCGACGTTCGACGTCACGCTGCCGGCGCCGTTGCCGCCCGGCGCGATCGTGATGGTGTGGCGCGAGATGTCGAAGGTCGCCTGGACGGTGGTGTCGCTGTCGAGCGTGAAGGAGCAGTTGGGCGACGTGTCGGTGCAGACGCCGCTCCAGCCGGCGAACGTGGCGCCGGTGCCGGGCGTCTCGGTCAGCGTGATGAGCGTGCCGGGCGGGAACTGCGCGGTGCACGTCGCGCCGCAGTCGATCATGGCGGCGCCGACGGCGTTGGACGTCACCGTGCCCGACGCGGTGCCGTTGCGGATGACCGTGAGCGTCGCCATCGGCATGCCGTCGGAGGGCGCGTCGGTCGGACCGTCCGTTCCGGCGTCCGGATCGGAGGCGTCCAGCCCGCTGTCGATGAACGGGTCGAGCGGGACGTCCCACTGGCAGCCTGCGCCGCTCACCACCAGCGCGACGAGGAGCACCACCCACGAACCACGAAGCCAGCACTTCATGGTCGGCCACCCTACAGCACCGTCAGGCGATTTCGGAAGACCCACGTTGCGTGAGCCTCGATCATTTCGGCAAAACGGTAGAAGGTAGGAGAGGGCGCACCCCGGCTTCTGCATGACCCCCCTTATCGAGCTCGTCGCGAGAAGTTGCGTGCGCTCGTGTGATTTCGCGAAAGTCCTGCGATGACGAAGGTTTCGATGTTGGTCAGCGCCGCGGTCGCGGCCGGGTGCCAGTTCCCCTACCCCGGGGACGTCCCGGTCGATGCGGCCGACGCGCCCGCGGTCGACGCTCCGGATGCGGCGATCGACGCGATGCCCGTCGACGCGCCGCCGACGACGCTCGGCGCCTTCTCCGCCGCCGGCACGCTCGTCGCGGGTCGCATGGACGCGGCGTCGCTCGTCGTGGGCGGGCGCCTCTACATCGTGGGTGGCACCGCGTGCAGCGCGTGCGCGGCCGTGACGCGCGACGGCGCCGGGATCACGACGAGCGTCGAGTCCGCGAGCGTGTCCGCCGCCGGTCCGGGCGCGTTCGCGCTCGCCGGCGATCTGGTGCGCGCGCGCGCCGGGGCCGTCGCGTTCCGCGTCACGCGCGGCAGCGCCGACTGGCTCTACGTCGTGGGCGGCTACGGCGGCACGACGCCGACGTTTCCGGTGGAGATCGAGCGCGCGGCGATCGCGACCGACGGCACCATCGGCGCGTTCGCCGACGTCGCCGGCGTGACCCTCGACCAGGGCCGCGCGCACGCGCTGGTCGTCGTCACCGGCGACAGCGTGCAGCTCGTCGGCGGCTGGCTCGGCGGGTCGACGTACACGACGTCGGTGACGCGCGCGTCGATCACGGCGACGGGGGACCTGAGCTCGTTCGCGCCGGTGAGCGGCGTCAACCTCTCGTCGGCGCGCGGGCGCATGACGCTCGTCAGCGACGGCGCCGTGACGCTGGTGGCCGGTGGGCACGGCAGCACGAACGCGCCGGTCACGACCGTCGAGCGCGCGACCGTCGCCAGCGGCGCCGTCTCCGGGTTCGCGACGGCGCCGGCGCTGGCCACGGCGCGCGCGGGCGCGACGTCGCTCGCGCTCGGCGGGCGCGCGTGGGTGCTCGGCGGCGGCAACGTCGCCACCGGCGCCGCGCTCGACACGATCGAGACGGCGCAGCTGTCACCCGCCGGTCCGTTCGTCCTCAACTCGCGCCGCCTCGATCAGCCGCGCATCCTCGCCGCCGGCGCGCTCCTGCCCGCGCACATCTGCGTCGTCGGCGGCAGCACGAACGCCGCGGTCGCCGGGATCCTCGACAGCGTCGCCTGCGCGCCGCTGCAGTAGGCTCAGGTGCGGAGGGCGTCGCGATAGGCGCGGATGGCCGCGCTCATCGGCGAGAGGTCGAGGAACGACGCGAGGAGCGCGAGATCGATGCCGGGCAGGACCTCGCTCGCGTCGACGTCGGCGTAGTCGTCGCCACGCAGCACGTGCGGCGTGATGACGCCCTTGCGCCAGAACCAGACCTCGCGCACGCCCAGGGCGCGGTAGATGTCGAGCTTGCTGAGGCCGCCCGCGGTCCAGACCACCTCGATCGCGAGGTCGGGGCGCTTCGGCGCGCGCTGCTTCGAGGTGATGGTCGCCGCCGGGCCGAACACGTAGCACTCGTCGGGCTCAAGGGCCTTTCGCTTCGGCTTCCGCTCGAGGGTCCAGGAGCCGAACTTGCTGAAGTCGATCCCGCGCTCGAGGCAGTAGACCTCGATCAGGCATCCGATGAGCGACTTGATCGCTTCGTGCTCGCGGGAGGGGCGCATGATCTGGAGGCATCCGTCGGCGTAGGCGATGCGGGGCGCCGAGTGATCGCCGCGCATCGCGAGCACGCGCTTGTAGTCCTCCCATGTGACGTCGCGCAGCTGGACGAAGTGGTCCTCGTGCTGCGCGTCGTCTCGGTCGTGGCGCAGGGCCGCGTCCATGGCGGCAGTATAGCGAGCGGGCTCGGTGAATCCGGCTTGACGGCCAAGGTATATAATGTGTATACCTTCTCGCGGGAGGGACGACCATGCAGCACACCGCGAGGAAAATGTGCGTGATCACGGTGGCTTCGGCCATCGGGTGGCTGACACCGGCGTGTCTGGACGAGCCGGAGGACGGCTCCACGACCCACGAGGTGGCGCTCGTGTCGAGCCACGGGATCGACGTCACCGGCAGCCGGTGGGTGAGCGGGCGGACGCTCGAGGCCGACGTCTCGAGCGCGTTCGTGAGCCCGGGCGCGGTCAACGGGCCGCATCGCATCCGCGTGACCTTGCCCGCCGGGTACGAGCAGAGCCCGGCCACGCGCTACCCCGTCATCTATCTCCTGCACGGCGGCGCCGGTGGCAACTCGGCGCAGTGGACGACCGGCGGCGGCGCGGTCGAGCCGATCACCGCAGGCAAGAACGTGATCGTGGTGATGCCGGACGGCGGCAAGGTCGGCTGGTTCACCAACTGGGTCAACCAGACGCGCGGCGCGCAGCGCTGGGCCGACTTCTACCTGCAGCAGGTCATCCCGTGGGTCGACGTCAACTTCCGCACGGTCGCCGCGCGCAGCGGGCGCGCGATCGCCGGGCTCTCGATGGGTGGCTACGGCGCGGTGCGGCTCGCGCAGGATCGTCCCGACCTGTTCGCGTCGGTCGCGAGCTTCTCCGGCGCCGTCGATCTCGGTGACCTCGGCACGCGCACGGTCATCACCGAGCAGGCGATCCAGCACCTCCTGCCGGCGTTCGGGCCGTTCGGCTCGCCGTTCTGGCCGGCCGACACGGTGTGGAAGGAGAAGGATCCGATGCGGCGCCCGACGGCGCTCGCCGGCATGCAGGTGCTCCTCTACGCCGGCGCCGGCATCCACGACGCCGACATCCTCGAGCGCACGATGGGAGCCTCGGCGGATCGCTTCGCGCGCCGGCTCGCCGCGAACGGCGTCCCGCACTTCTTCTGGATGTACGGCCGCCCGGGGCCGTCGGCGCCGTTCGGCTGCGACGGCGGCCACAACTTCGGCTGCTGGAACTTCGCCTTCAATGACGCGCTGCCGCGCATGATGAGCGTGCTCGCGGTGCCGTCGGTGCCGCCGCCGCCGCCCGGCGTCGACGTCGTCGTGAACGGAGGCTTCGAGGACCGGATGACGGGCTGGTCGTGCCTCGGGCAGTGCGGCGCCGATCTCGGGCTCGGGCTCGCGCGCAACGGTGCCGGCAACGGCTGGGCGCGCGGCACGAGCGGATGGAACGACCTGCATCAGACGGTGCCGGTCGCGCCCGGCCGCACGTACCGCGTGCGCGCGTCGATCCGCACGTCGGCGAACAACGTCGCCGGCTACGTCGGCCTGCGCACGGCGACGGGGCAGGTGCTCGGCGAGGCGCGCTTCACCAGCCTCGGCGCGTACACGCCGCTCGAGGTCACGGCGAACGCCGGCACCCACACCAGCCTCGTCGTGTTCGCCGGGCTCTGGGCCAGCGGCGATACCTGGCTCCAGCTCGACGACGTCTCGGTCGTCGGCCTCTGACCGCACGCACGGAGGGAACCATGCGACGCCATCTCACCACGCTCGCGCCCGTGCTCGCCGTCGCGCTCGCCGCCTGCGTCACCGAGCCACCGCCGGCGGAGCCGCTCGCCGCCGGCGTCCTGCTCACGTACCCGCTCGACGGCCAGCGCGACGTGCCCCTCGGCGCGCGCCTCTACGTCTCGTTCTCGGCGCCGCTCGCCGCCGAGGCCGCGGGCGGTGTCCGCGTCGTCGGGCCGCGCGGGAACGCCGCCGTCGACGTCACGGCCCAGGGCGGCGGCAAGACGCTCGCGATCACGCCGCACGCCCTCGAGCCGGGCACGACCTACGAGCTCTTCGCCGGCCCCGCCGGCGGCGGCGACACCGGGGCGCCGCTCGTGCGCTGGACGACGCGCAGCGATCGCCCCCGCGCCGGCGCGCCCGCGCTGGTCGCCGTCAACGGCTCGGCGCCCGAGACGCCGGGCACGCACCGCCCGATCTTCGAGACGTCGACGCTCGCGCTCGTCTTCTCCGAGCCGCTCGATCCGCGCGGCGTCGTGCTCGCGCCCGGCGCGCTCGAGCTCGTGGACGTGGCCGCGGCGACCGCCGTGCCGGCGACGATCCTGGCGAGCGGCATCCACGTCGCGATCGATCCCCACGCGCCGCTGGTCCCGGGCGCGGCCTACGAGCTGCGCGTCGGCGACCAGCTCGCCGACCTCTCCGGCGAGCGCGCCGCGCCCGCGGTCGTCGCGTTCGTCGCCGAGGGCAGCCTGGGCGCCGGCGGCACGCGTCAGCTCTTCCGCACCCGCCAGCCCGACGACGTCGCCGCGGCGGTGGCGCGCGTCGACGACGCCAACGTCATGGAGGTCGCGCACCCGCTCATCGGTGAGGCGATCGCGTCGGTCCTGCCCGGCGTCCTCGAGACCGAGCTCGGCGATCCGCTCGCGCAGGGCGGGCCGATCGCGTTCCGCATCCCCCGCGGTCAGCGCCTGGCGTCGTCGGGGCTCGAGGTCGCGCTCGCCGGCGCCATCCCGTCGGGGCTCGCCACCGGCGACATCTGGATCGAGATGCTCACCGACGGCGGCGGCCGCATCTACCGGAACCCGCACCGCCCGGCCGACACGCGCCCCGACAACGAGCACGCGCCGCTGCTCGTCGATCTGAGCTTCGACCTCGCCGTCTACGCGTCCGACGCCACCGGCAGCGCCGTGCTCGCGCAGAGCATCCTCGGCGTCCAGCTCGCCGGCCTGGCGATCGCCGACGACGGCGCGCTCGCGATCGAGACCCTCGGCGCGCTCGACATCGATCTGCTCGGCGTCGGCTCGGCCCCGACCAACATCGTGCTCGATCTGATCTCGGATCCGGCGTCGCTCCCCGCCGCCGATCGCCTGGCGCCGTCGCTGGTCGGCGCGTTGCCAGCCGCCGGCACGCGCGCGTGGGCCACCGGCGACGGGCTCGAGCTCCTCTTCGACGAGCCGATCGACGTCGAGCGCGCGCGCGCCGGCGGCGTCGTCGTGCGCGACGCGATCGGCGCGCTGGTGCCGGTACACGTCGAGAGCCACGGCGCGCTGGTCGTCGTGCGGCCGAAGGATCCGCTCGCCGCCGGCCACGACTACCACGTCGAGCTGGTCGACGTCGCCGACGCCGCCGGCAACGCCATGCCGGCGCGCGCGTTCGACGTCTCGACCGAGATGCTGGTCGCCACCGACGTGCCGCCGTCGGTCGTCGCCGTCTTCCCCGGCGCGCCATGCTCGCTCGTCGACGCCAGCGCCACCAGCTCCGGCCGCTGCGCCGGTGGCGCGCCCGGCGACGACGGCTACCGGCCGTTCGCGCTCGCCCCCGCCGAGCGCATCGCCGTCGTGTTCGACCAGCCGCTGCGCAGGGCGTCGCTCGCGCTCGGCACCACGTGTGACACCGGCAGCGTCCGCGTGGAGAAGGTCGACCTGAGCGGCGCGTGCACGGACGTCGTCCGCGGCAGCCTGCTCGTGCGCCAGCGCGAGCTGGCGTTCGTGCCCGACACGCCGTGGGTCGCCGGCGAGCACTACCGGCTCCGCCTGGTCTCGGGGCCCGACGCGACGTGCAGCGGCGGCGAGGTGTGCGGCGCCAACGGGCGCGCGGCGACGTTCGATCGCCTCGCCGGGACGACGGCGAGCGCGGGCGGCGGGCCGGATCTCGTCATCCGCTTCGCCGGCGCCGAGCCGACGGACGCGACGACCCTCCTCGTCAGCACCGGCCCGGTCGCCGATCGCAACGGCTCGGGGCACCTCGAGCCCGGCGAGCCGCGGCCCGACACCAACCGCGTCGCGCTGCGCGTGGCGGGGACGTCGGGGCTGCTCACCGGCGCGAGCTTTCCCGGCGGCGACTGCGTGCCGTCGACGCCCGAGGTCGAGGGCTGCATGTACATGCAGGGCGCCATCCCGGCGCAGCTCGGCGCGCGCCGCCTCGGCTGCGCGCTCCCCGACGGCACCACCGCCGCGACGTGCATCCCGGTGACGATGAGCGCGCAGGCGATGTACTCGACGTCGCTCACCATGCGCGCGGCCGCGCTCGGCATCGGCCTCAACACCGAGACCGGCATGAGCATCATGCGACTGCGCGAGCGTCCCGACGGACCGCTCGAGGGCTACATCGTCGACCGCGGCGGCGTGCCCACGATGGTGGTCGCGCTCGACCTCTACATGGACGCGCCCGACATGAGCCTGCCCATCGCGCAGCACGACCTGAAGTCGAAGCCGCTGTCGGTGTCGCTCGAGGGGCCGCTCACGTTCGGCGCCGACGGGCGCATCTCCATCGCTCTGGCCAACGTCGCCGAGGTCCCGATCACCGTCGGCATCGACGCGCCGTTCGGCCTGACCGGCACGGTGCGCCTGGTCGTGCCCGCGGGCGAGATGAAGCTCCAGCTCGTGTCGCCGCCGCGCCGCGGGAGGCTGCCGTGAAGCGCCGCGCGCTCGTCGTCGCGGCGCTGCTCGCCTCTTCGCCTGCCGCTGCGGAGCGACCGGAGCGGGCAGACCGGACCCGGCCGACGATCACGTGGGAGCGCATCTACGTGCGCGCCGGCGTCCTCCACATGACGCCGCTCTCGCAGTCCGACGAGATCGTGCTCTCCGGCGTCGACGGCCCGGCGAGCCTCGCGGTCACCGCGGGGCCGATCGCGGGCTCGGGCGTCGCGCTCGACCCGTTCACCAAGCCCGCCGTGATCGCCGGCTACGTCCTGCCGATCTGGAACGATCGGCTCTCCCTCGAGACCGTGCTCTCGACGCCCCTGCGGGTGAAGTTTCGCGCCACCGGCTCGCTCGCCGACATGTCGATCGCGCCCGACGCGCTCGGCATCCCCACCGGCGTGCCGCCGCTCGGCGCCGAGCTCGGCGAGGCCGACGCCGCGCCGCCGATGGTGACCGCCGTCTACCGTCTGGCCACACTCGGCCCGGTCCGGCCCTACGCCGGCGCGGGCGTGAACGTGCTCCTCACGTACAACCCGCGCGCCACCAACCCGGTGCTCACCGAGGTCGAGGAGCCGACGTTCCACGTCGACCCCGCGCTCGGGCTCGTCCTCCAGACCGGGTTCGATGTAGCCTTGTGGCGTCGCGTCCACCTGCGCGCGGACGTGAAGTACGTCGCGTTCATGAAGGCCCACGCCACCGTCTCCAACCTGCACGTCCGCACGCCGTCGATCCCGCTCTTCGAGAGCGCCGAGGTCGGCCAGGCGACGATGGACATGTGGGTGAACCCGCTCATCCTCCAGCTCGGAGTCGGTGTGGACCTGTGACGGGGAAGGGCGCCGCCGACCTGCTCACGCGCGAGGAGATCCGCGCGTTCACGCGGCGCTCGGACGCCGCCGGCGCGCTGGCGATCACCTGGACGTGGCTGGTCATCGTCGGGTGCTTCGTCGCGCTCGCGCTGGTGCCGCATCCGGCCGTCTTCGTCGCCGCCGTCGTCGTCCTCGGCGGGCGCCAGCTCGCGCTCGCGGTCGCGATGCACGAGGCCGCGCACGGCACGCTCTTCCGCTCGCGCTGGTGCAACGAGGTGCTCACCGACTGGCTGTGCGCGCGACCGGTGTGGTCGGACACGGCGCGCTACCGCGAGCACCACCTCGGGCATCACGCGCACACCGGCACCGAGCGCGATCCCGATCTCGGCCTCGCGCTCGCCGAGCCGATGTCGCGCGGCTCGCTCGCGCGCAAGCTCCTGCGCGACGTGACCGGCCTGTCGGGCCTGCGCCGCGTCGTCGGGCTCCTGGCCATCGACGCCGAGCTCCTCGTCTACGACGTCGGCGGCAGCCCGCGCCGCGCGCCGCGCCGCTCGGCCGGTCATCATCTGCGCGCGCTGGCGAGGAACGCGTGGCGACCGGTCGTCGCGAACCTCGTCATCGCCGGCGCGCTCGCCGCCGCCGGGCACGCGTGGGTGTACGCCGCGTGGGTCGTCGCGTACCTGACGATGTTCAGCCTCGTCATCCGCGTCCGCTCGCTCGCCGAGCACGCGTGCACCGAGCGGACGGCCGATCAGCTGCGCAACACGCGCACGACGGCGGCCGGTCTCCTCGCGCGCATGACGTTCGCGCCGCTCCACGTCAACTACCACCTCGAGCACCATCTCCTGCCGACGGTCCCGTGGTGGCGCTTGCCGTCGCTACATCGCACGCTCGTCGCGCGCGACGCGTTGCCGGCGACGTCGCTGGCCCGGGGCTACGTGGACGTGCTGCGGCTGGTCAGCCGGGGGCTGTGAGGCTCTTGCCTCACAGCGGCCTCGGGCCTCGGGCCTCGGGCCTCGGGAAGAGGGCCTCAGGCGTCGGCCGGAGCCGCCTCTTCTTCTTCTTCTTCTCTGGCTGAGGCCCGAAGCCCGAGGCCCGAGGCCGCCTGGGGCCGCCCTGGGCCCCAGGCCCGCGGCCGGATCCCGGACACTCCGGACACTCCGGACGCGGCGCGTCCGAGATCCGGACGGACGGGACGGGATTCCGGACGCTTGGGCGTGGCACGAGCCGTGCTGACGTGGTCGTCGACGACGCGAGCGATGTCCGTTCGCGATTTTTTCTCGAGCCCACGCAACCGCCGCCGGCCGCCGCCGACACGCGCGTTCGTGAAGAGGGAACGTATGTCTCGCTGGAAGGAAGGGCCGGAGACGATCGGCAAGGACGCGAGCCCGGTGCCGCCGGTGGTCGCGCTGCGCAATCGCGACACCGGCGAGGAGCTCGCCATCGGCGACGGCACGTACGCGATCGGCAAGGCCGTGACGTGCGACCTGGTGCTCGCCGATCCGTGCGTGTCGCGGATCCACTGCATCCTCGAGCGGCGCCGAGGCGCGCTCTTCGTGCGTGACCGCAACAGCCGCAACGGGACGTTCGTGAACGATCGCCGCGTCGAGTGCGGGGAGCTCGCGCCGGGCTCGGAGCTGACCGTCGGGGTCACGCGCTTCGTCGCGCTGGGGCGACGCGTGAACGGCGAGCGCACCGGCTTCGAGCGCATCATCGGGCGCGACCCGGCGCTCCAGGCGGCGCTCGCGCAGGCGCGGCGGGTGGCGGCCGTCGACGTGAGCGTGCTCGTCGTCGGCGAGACCGGCACCGGCAAGGAGCTGGTGGCGCAGGCGATCCACGAGACGTCGCGGCGCGTGGGGCAGCCGTTCGTCGCCGTCAACTGCGGCGCCTTCCCGCGCGAGCTGCTCGGCTCGGAGCTGTTCGGGCACGAGCGCGGCGCGTTCACCGGCGCGGTCGAGGCGCGCGACGGCGTGTTCGTGCAGGCCGATCGCGGGACCCTGTTCCTCGACGAGATCGGCGAGCTGCCGATCAACCAGCAGCCGCACCTCCTGCGCGCGCTCGAGACGCGGCGGGTCCGGCGCGTCGGTGGCTCGCACGAGCGTGCGTTCGACGTCCGGCTGGTCGCGGCGACCAACAACCTCGTCGGGCTCGGCACGGCGAGCGGCGCGTTGCGGCTCGATCTCTACCATCGGCTCGCGACCGTGCTCATCCAGCTGCCGCCGCTGCGTGGCCGCGCCGGTGACATCGATCTCCTGTGCGACGACTTCCTCGACGAGCTCGCGCCGCTGCACGGCCGTCGCACGCTGGCAGACGCCGCGCGGCGGATGCTGCGCGAGTACAGCTGGCCCGGCAACGTGCGCGAGCTCCGGCAGTCGCTCACGCGCGGCGTCGCGCTCTCGCACGACGTCATCGGACCGGAGCACCTGTTCCAGACGCCGCTGCGACGGCTGACCCCGGCAGCCGCGCACGGGACGCCGCCACCGCGCGAGCCCCAGGCACACCCGGTGCCGGTCGCGCCGCGGTTCGCCGCGGGCACCGAGCCGCCGCCGCTGCCGGTGCAGCAGTACGCGCGCGTCATGCGCGACGTCATCTCGGACGCGCTCGAGCGCCACGGGTCGGTGCGGGCGGCGGCCGAGGCGCTGGGGATGGCGAAGTCGACCCTGGCCGACAAGGTCCATCGCATGGGGATTCCCGTCCCCGCGCGGCGGCCGTCGCGCCGCTGACCCGTCGAGACGGTCGTGAACGTTGCCAGCGGGTTCGCTCGTGAGCTGGGGCACGGCACCGGCCGCGTGGACCGTGTTATAGACGCCAGGTATGCACACCCGGGGTCGTGCCGATGCGTTGCGTTCGTCCTTGGTCTTGTTCGCCGCCCTCGCCGCGGCCCTCGCCAGCGGTTGCGGCAAGGTCGAGGTGACGCCGGATGGCGGCGGCGACATCGACGGGCCGGCGGGTGACGACGCGAGCATCGACACGCCGGCCACGACGATGTTCACGCTGACCGTGACAGGCAACGGCAACGGCACGGGGACGGTGACCTCGACCCCGGCGGGCATCAACTGCGGCGTCGACTGCACCGAGGACTACGCGTCTGGCACGCAGGTCACGCTGACCGCGAGCCCGAACAGCGGCACCACGTTCCTGGGCTGGAGCGGCGGCGGCTGCACGGGCACGGGCACGTGCACGCTCACCCTCACCGACGACACCACGGTGACGGCGTCGTTCGCCCTCAACAACGCGCTCGTTGTGGCCCTGGCCGGCAACGGCCGCGGGACCGTCACGTCGAGCCCGGCGGGCATCGACTGCGGCGCGGACTGCAGCGAGACGTACGCACCGAACACCACGGTCATCCTGAGCGCGGCGCCCGACACCGGCTCCACCTTCGCCGGATGGTCGGGCGGGGGCTGCTCGGGCACCGGTGGCTGCTCGGTGACGATCACGCAGGCGACGATGGTGACGGCGACGTTCACGCTGAGCCGTCACACGCTGATGCTCCAGCGGGCGGGCAACGGCGCCGGCAGCGTCACCTCGAGCCCGGCCGGCATCTCCTGCCCGACCGACTGCACCGAGGATTACGACTACGGTCAGCAGGTCACGCTCACGGCGAGCCCGTCCGCCGGCTCGACGTTCACCGGCTGGTCGGGCGGCGGCTGCTCGGGTACGGGCGCGTGCACGACCACGATCACGACGGCGACCACGGTCGCCGCGACGTTCACGCTCAACCGGTACACCCTCACGGTCATGCCGGTCGGCACCGGCGCGGGCACCGTGACGTCGAACCCGGCCGGGATCAGCTGTGGCCTCGACTGCTCCGATCCCTACGATCACGGTACGGCGGTCACGTTGACGGCGTCGGCGTCCAGCGGCTCGATGTTCGCGGGCTGGAGCGGTGGTGGTTGCACCGGCACCGGCGTCTGCACCACGACGGTCACGGCGGCGGTGACGATCATGGCCCGCTTCGATCCGGTCGCCTTCCCGGACTCGATCACCCGCTACTGCACCGACGGCCAGAGCTCGGTGGCCTGTCCCGGCGGCCTCGCCGGTCAGGACGGCAACTACACGATCAACGTCCCGACGTACACCGTGGCCGCCAACACGGTCGTCGACTCGGTGTCCGGCCTCATGTGGGAGCGCAACCCGGGGTACACGTACGCCAGCTGGGCAGCGTCGAACACGCGGTGCGACAACCTCGTGCTCGACGGCTTCAGCGACTGGCGTCTGCCGACGATCGTCGAGCTGATGTCGCTCACCGACGCCGGCCGGGTCGGCCCGCCGTGGCCGACGGCCGCGTTCCCGGGCATCCCCGGCAACTCGTTCTTCCAGAGCTCCACGGCGTACGCGGGCGGTAGCGCGCAGCACTTCGGGATCAACACGAACTACCCGGTCGTGTACATCCGCGCGGACACGAGCACGAACGACTTCTCGCGCTGCGTCCGCGGCACCGCGTTCACCGGCACGCTCTCGGCGTCCGGAGCGTCGGTGATCGACAACCGCACCGGTCTCCGCTGGCAGAGCGGCATCGGCCCGGCGGGCACGTGGCAGAGCGCGCTCTCCTACTGCGAGGCCCTGGTGCTCGACGGCTTCACCGACTGGCGGCTCCCGAACACCAAGGAGCTGGTCAGCATCGTCGACCACACGCGGACGGCGCCCGCGATCTCGACCCTGTTCGCCTCGCGTCCCGCGACGGTGTTCTGGAGCTCGACGGCCTTGCCCAACTTCCCGACCTCGTCGTACGCCATCGACTTCAACAGCGGCGCGACGTCGGGGATCGACACGCCGCACGCCAACACGCGCGACGTGCGCTGCGTGCGCTGATCGGCTCCTGACCGGCCGCGAGGGGTCGACAGGCTCCACCGTGGCTCCTGGGCCTTCCGGTCCCCAGCATCGGCTGGGGACGGTCGACCCTGCCTCGATCCGCAACCCGCCGAAAGCACGATGTGCGCGGGCGTGGGACGGCATGGCATGGCGGCTGCTCATGGCTCGGGTCGGGAGGCCACGATGATCCGCTCAACCTTCACTGCTGCTCTCTTCCTCGCCCTTGCCGCCGGTCCCGCCCTGGCCGAGTCCAACCCGCCGGCGCCCTCCCCGGAGACACCCGTCGTCCCCGAGACACCCGTGATGACAGACGCCTTCGGTCTGCCCTGTGACGTGACCTTCGCGCCCAGGGCGGCCGCGCCCGCGAAGGGCGCGAAGGCGAAGAAGGCGAAGCCCGCGCCGACGACGCTCGCGACCTCGGGGATCGAGCGCGCGTACGAGTTCGAGCTCGGCCGGAGCGATCGCGGCCCGTCGTACAAGCCCGACGCCGAGTCGGAGCTGCGCATGAAGGCGGCGACGCTCACGCCCGCGATGGCCGGCCTCGTCGTCCGCGAGAACGCGACGGCGATCGAGCTGTGCATGACCAAGTTGCCGCGCGGCTCGCGCGCGCGCACGGTCGGCCTGGTCATGACGATCGAACCGACGGGCAGCGTCTCCGCCGCCAGGGTGATCGGCGCGCCCAGGGCGCCGGCCTTCGCGAGCTGCCTCGCCGGCGCCGCCCGCACGTGGCAGTTCCCGCACACCGACGCCGCCGCCGAGATCGAGTACCCCATCACCATCAACGGACGCTGATGCGGGCGGTCCTCTCCGCCGCCGTCGTCGTGCTCGTCGGCGTCGCCGCGCTCTCGCTGGCGCGCCCGGGCAAGGCCACGATCGTGGCGACGCGCTGATCAGGCGCCGCGGACCTGCGCCGCGCGGTTGCGCAGCACGTACTGCAGGATGCCGCCGTGGGCGAGGTACTCGACCTCCTGCGGCGTGTCGACGCGCGCGATGACCGTGAAGGTCTTGTCGTTGGCGCGCACGGTGAGCCGCTTCTTCGGCGAGAGGCCGCCGGCGATGCCCTCGATCGTGAAGATCTCGTCGCCGGTGAGCTCGAGCGTCGACGCGTCCTGGCCCTTCTCGAACTCGGCCGGCAAGACGCCCATGCCGATGAGGTTCGAGCGATGGATGCGCTCGAAGCTCTTGGCGATGACCGCCCGCACGCCGAGGAGCAACGTGCCCTTGGCCGCCCAGTCGCGCGAGCTGCCGGTGCCGTACTCCTCGCCGGCGAGGACGACCAGCGGCATGCCCTCCGTCTGGTAGCGCATCGCCGCGTCGTAGATCGACATCTGCTCGTTGGACGGCAGGTGGCGGGTCACGCCGCCCTCGACGCCGGGCACCATGAGGTTCTTGAGGCGGATGTTGGCGAACGTGCCGCGCACCATCACCTCGTGGTTGCCGCGCCGCGCGCCGTACTGGTTGTACTCGGCGGGCGGGACGCCGTGCTCGGCGAGGTACTTCGCCGCCGGGCTCCCCTTGGCGATGTTGCCGGCGGGTGAGATGTGGTCGGTGGTGACCGAGTCGCCGAGGATGGCGAGCGCGCGCGCCCCCTTGACGTCGACGAGCGGCGCCGGCGTCGGCTGGAGATCGTCGAAGAACGACGGCTTGCGGATGTAGGTCGACGACGCGTCCCACGCGAACGTGTTGCCGGTGGGGACGGGCAGCGCCTTCCAGTCGGGACCGCCGTCGGTGACGGCGGCGTACCGCTCGACGAACTGCTCGCGGGTGACGTGGCGCAGCGCGGCGGCGATCTCCTCCGGCGTGGGCCACACGTCGCGCAGGAAGACCGGCGCGCCGTCGGTGCCGATGCCGAGCGCCTCCTTCTCCATGTCGATGTTCATCGTGCCGGCCAGCGCGTACGCGACCACGAGCGGCGGCGACGCGAGGTAGTTCGCCTTCACCACCGGGTTCACGCGGCCCTCGAAGTTGCGGTTGCCCGAGAGCACCGACGCGACGACGAGATCGCCGTCCTTCACGGCGCGGGCGATGTCGTCGTGCACGGGGCCCGAGTTGCCGATGCACGTGGTGCAGCCGTAGCCCACCAGGTGGAAGCCGAGCGCCTCGAGGTCGTCCATCACGCTGGCCGCCTTGAAGTACTCGGTCACGACCTGCGAGCCGGGCGCGAGGCTGGTCTTCACCCAAGGCTTGGACTTGAGGCCGCGCGCGACGGCCTTCCTGGCGAGGAGCCCCGCGGCCAGCATCACCGCCGGGTTCGACGTGTTGGTGCAGCTGGTGATCGCCGCGATCACGACGTCGCCGTGGCGCAGCGTGAACGTGCCGCGATCGGTCGTCGCCTGCGCGCTCGCGCCGGCGGCGCCGGGGGTCAGCGCCGTGCCGCCGCCGTCGGTCGCCCACGCCTCCTGCGCCGCGGCGTCGCCCGCCTTCTCGCCGAGCATGCCGCACAGCGCGCGGCGCCACGCGCGACGCGAGGTGGAGAGCGGCACGCGATCCTGCGGCCGCTTGGGGCCGGCGATCGACGGCACGACGGTCGCGAGATCGAGGCCGAGCGTGTCGCTGAAGCGGAGCTTGGCGCTCGGGTCGCGCCAGAGGAGGTTCTCCTTGGCGTAGCGCTCGACGGAGCTGATCAGGTGCTCGTCGCGCCCGGTGTGGCGGAGGTAGGTGATGGTCTCGTCGTCGATCGGGAAGAAGCCCATGGTCGCGCCGTACTCGGGCGCCATGTTGGCGATCGTCGCGCGGTCGGGCAGCGAGAGCGCGCCGACGCCGTCGCCGTAGAACTCGACGAACTTGTTGACCACGCCCTTCTTGCGCAGCATCTCGGTGACCGTGAGCACGAGGTCGGTCGCGGTCGCGCCGGCGGGCAGGCGCCCGCGCAGCTCGAAGCCGACGACCTCCGGGATGAGCATCGCCATCGGCTGGCCGAGCATGACGGCCTCGGCCTCGATGCCGCCGACGCCCCAGCCCATCACGCCGAGGCCGTTCACCATCGTCGTGTGCGAGTCGGTCCCGACCAGCGAGTCGGGGAAGAGCGTGGTGGTCGCGCCGTCTTTCGTGGTCCACACGACGCCGGCGAGGTGCTCGATGTTGACCTGGTGCACGATGCCCGTGCCCGGCGGCACGACGCTCATGTCGGCGAAGGCCTGCTGGCCCCAGCGCAGGAAGAGGTAGCGCTCGCGGTTGCGGTCGTACTCGAGCGCGACGTTCTTGCCGAACGCGATCAGCGAGCCGTAGACGTCGACCTGCACCGAGTGATCGATCACGAGATCGACGGGCTTGAGCGGGTTGATGAGCGTCGGGTCGAGGCCGAGCGCCGCGAACGCGTCGCGCATCGCGGCGAGGTCACAGACGGCGGGCACGCCGGTGAAGTCCTGCATGAGCACGCGCGCGGGGCGGAGCTGGACCTCGTGCGCGACCCTGGCCGCTGGATCCCACGCGGCGACCGCGACGATGTCCTCGCGGGTGACGGTCTTGCCGTCCTCGTGGCGCAGCAGGTTCTCGAGCAGGATGCGCATCGAGTAGGGCAGGGTGCGGACGTCGCCGACGCCCGCCTTTGCCAGCGCGTCGAGGCGGTAGATCCGGTACGTCTGCGAGTCGACCTGCAGGTCGGCGGCGGCGCTGAAGCTGTCGAGCGGTGCCATGGCGAGATGCTCCTTTGAGACGCGCGCAAGATATCAGATCGGTTCGATTGTGGCGGCGAGAGAGGTCATCCGGGTGATGGATAGTTTGGATGACAGCCATAGGAAACCTGGAAGGAAGGCGTCGGGCATCAGGCGTCAGGAAGAAGGCGTCGGGCATCAGGTAGATCCGCGCGAGGTTTCGCGCGTCTGTGTCGTCATGGCGCGTCCATGGGTCGTTTCGTGTTTGCTGGTTGCGTGTGCGACTCCCGGTGGGAATGACTCGACGTCGAGGGGGGCGACGACGGTGACGTCATTCGCGCAGGCGGGCGCGCCCAGCGCGCTCGTGGCGGCGACGAGCGGGGCCGCCTTGCTCGCCGACGACGGGCCGCCGATCTCGTTGACGGCGTCGGACGGGACCGGGCTGGTGCTGACCCGGCTGGAGGCGAAGGCCGTGGTCGAAGGGCCGCTGGCGTTGACCGAGCTCCACCTGCGGTTCCAGAACCCGCTCGACCGGGTGCTCGAGGGCCGGTTCGCGATCACGCTGCCGGACGGCGCGGCCTTGTCGCGCTTCGCGATGTTGCAGGAGAAGGGGTGGATGGAGGCCGAGGTCGTCGAGCGCATGGCGGCGCGCCGCGCGTACGAGGACTTCCTGCACCGGCGCCAGGATCCGGCGCTGCTCGAGAACGAGGCCGGCAACGAGTTCTCGGCGCGCGTGTTCCCGATCCCGGCGCGCGGGACGAAGGACCTCATCGTCACCTTCTCCCACGAGGTGATGGGCGCGTACACGCTGCCGCTGCGCGGGTTGCCACAGATCGGCGAGGTGAGCGCGTCGGTGAAGGTGGCGCGCCCCGATCGCGCGGCGCCGAGGTACGACGAGACCACGCTGGCGCAGACCGCGTGGCAGCCGGATCGCGACTTCACCGTGAGCCTCGACGCGTCGCCGCGCGCGATCCGCGCGGCGGAGCTGGTCGCGATGGTCGTCGATCCGCTGGCCGACGCGGCGCCGGCCGCGATGCCGGGGGTGACGATCCTGTTCGACACGAGCGCGTCGCGTGCGCCAGGCTTCGCCGGTCAGGTCGAGAACCTGGTCGCGATGGTCGGCGAGCTCGGGCGTGTGCACGGCGCCGCGTTGCCGGTGACGATCGCGGCGTACGACCAGAGCGTCGAGGAGATCTACCGCGGCCCCGCGAGCGGCGTGGGCGCCGCCCGGGACGCGCTCTTCGCGCGACGCGCGCTCGGCGCGTCGGACACGGCGATGGCGCTGCGCTGGGCCGCCGCGCACGCGCCGGCGAAGCGGCTGGTCGTGGTCGGCGACGGCGTCGCCACGGTCGGCGACGACGCCGCGATCGGCGAGGCGCTCGCGGGGTTGAAGCGGTCGATCGATCGGCTCGACGTCGTGCTCGTCGGCGGCATCCGCGACCGAGAGGCCGCGGCGCGGCTGGCGCGCGGCACGTTCGCGCAGGACGGCGCCGTGCTCGACGGCGCGCGCGGTCCGGCCGAGGTCGCGCGGCGGCTCGGGCTGGCGACGCGTTCGGGCCTGAAGGTGCAGGTCGACGGCGCGCGCTGGGTGTGGCCCGAGTCGCTCGACGGCGTGCAGCCGGGGGACGCGCACGTCGTCCTCGCCGCGCTCGCGCCGGCGGCGGTGGCGCGCGGCGCGGCGCGCGTGCAGGTGAAGGCCGGCGACGCGACGACGACGTTCGCGCCGGCGACGGTGCCGGCGCCGCTGCTCGCGCGCGCCGCGGCCGGCGCCGAGATCGCGCGGCTCGAGCGCGCGCGCACGGCCGCGACCGACGCGAAGCAGCGCGAGGCGCTGGCCAAACAGATCATCGGGATCTCGACGCGCCACCGCGTGCTGTCGGATCTGACCGCGCTGCTCGTGCTCGAGACCGAGGAGGATTACCGGCGCTTCGATATCCCGCGCACGGCGCTCGTCGACATCATGGTCGTGGGCCCGGGCGGCATCGAGCTCCAGCACCGCGGCGACGCCGTGATGCTGGCCCAGCCGGAGCTGGTGAAGGTGGACAAGCCTGCGAAGGTGACGGACAAGGACGAGGAGAAGGGCAAGGGGCGCGCCGACGACGTCACCCTCGACGTGGTCGACGGCGAGCTCGACCGGACCGGGGCCGGCGATCTGGCTGCCCGCGGCTACCTCGCCACCGAAGGGACGGCGACGACCGTCGCCACCGTCGCGCCCGGCGGACACGCGGTGGAGCGCCAGCAGGAGCAGCGCCCCGCGCCCGAGCCGGATGCCGCGCCGCGCGCGATGAGGCCCTCGTCGGCGCCGCCGCCTCCACCGCCAGCACCGGCGAGGCGCCGTCGCCCGGCGGCGGGCGACGAGCTCGATGGCCGCGCGGCCGGCGTCGCCGGCAACGTCGCGACCGGTTCCGTGGCCTCGGGCCTGGCGATCGAGGAGGAGCCCGAGGCACCCAAGCGGCAGGCGACGCCGGCGCTCGAGGGCGAGCTGGCGATGGTGATGGCGCTCATCCATGCGGGCAAGGCCGACGACGCGCTCGCGCGTGCGCTGGCGTGGCGTGACAAGGACGCCGCCGACGTGCTGGCGCTGGTCGCCCTGGGCGAGGCGCTCGAGGCCAAGCAGCTGCCGGCGCTCGCCGCGCGCGCCTACGGCTCGATCATCGACCTCTACCCGTCGCGCGCCGACCTGCGCCGCTTCGCCGGCGAGCGCCTGGAGCGCATCGGCGAGCCCGCGCGCGCGCTGGCGATCGACACGTACCGCCAGGCGGTCGAGAGCCGCCCCGATCACCTGACCGGGCATCGCCTGCTCGCGCTGGCGCTGGTGCGCGCCGGCGACTTCCCGGGCGCGTTCGCCGCGCTCGAGCGCGGGCTCACGCAGCCGTACCCCGACAACCGCTTCCGCGGCGGCACGCGCATCCTCGCCGAGGATCTCGGCATGGTGGCGGCGGCGTGGATCGCGAAGGCGCCGGGCGAGCAGCGCGCGATCGAGGCGCGGCTGGCGAAGCACGGTGCCAAGGTGGCGCGCGCGCCGTCCTTGCGCTTCGTCCTCTACTGGGAGACCGACGCCAACGACGTGGACTTCCACATCCGCGACGCGAAGGGCGGCCACGCGTACTACCAGGCCAAGTCGCTGCGCTCGGGCGGCGAGCTCTACGAGGACGTGACCACCGGCTACGGCCCGGAGAACTTCACGATCCCGGGCGGCGGCGCCGCGGGGCCGTACGATCTGGAGATCCACTACTACTCGCGCGGCCCGATGGGCTACGGCATGGGCATGCTCGAGATCCTCCGCCACGACGGCAAGGGCGGCCTCGCGTTCGAGCACCGTCCGTACATCGTGATGGTCGACGGCGCCTACGTCGCGCTCGGCAAGGTGGACGGCCGGGTCGCCGCGATCGCGAAGTGAGACGCGCCGGTCAGGACCAGCCCGACCAGTAGAAGATGATCGCGTTGTACTTGAAGTCGCGGTGCGCCGACTCGAGCACCGGCGGGATCGCCGCGCGGTCGCGGGCGCCGTTCGACGTGCCCGGCCACGGATCGATCATGATCAGCTCCTCGTCGCGCCTGGGATCGAGCCGGTCGACGGTGATCCCGACCGCGTGGGAGACCTCGTCCTTCTCCGCGGGGTGGAGCTTCTTGAAGGTCGTGGGCAGGAGCGCGCCGCGATAGCCGACGCCGCCCTTCACCCAGTCGAGCACGGTGGCCGTGGGCTCGGCGACCCGGCGCGCGTTGAGCCGGTAGCCCAGCTCCTGCAGATCGCTGACGCGCCCGCTGAACCAGCGCTGTACGGCGTCGATCGTCCCGCCCATGATCGAGTGGTTCGACAGGTCGAAGAACACGTACTCCTGGATGCCGGGCGCGTAGGCCCCGGCCCGGTACGCGATGCGGCGCAGGAGAAACGCCGCGGCCGCGCCCGCACACGCGGTCTGCGTGTGGAACACGGGGATCGTGACGCGCGCGTCCTCGGGTCGAAGGACCACGTCGTCGTCGGCGTGCCGAGGTTCTCCCATCTCGCGATTGCGAGGTTACACGAACGATCGCGAGAAGATTCGCGACGGGGCGTGGAAACCGCGCACACCAAGATACGGGAGTAGCTCCGACATTCTTCCCGCATCGCTGCGATGCCGCGCCCTGCCGCATCTGACCGCCTGAAACGTTGACAGAGTGTCAGGGAATGATAACCTGACAACCTGTCAGCATGGCTCGCACCGTCGACAAGGAACGCCGCGCCGAGCTCGCCCGCCGGGCGCTCGAGGTGCTCCGCGCGCGTGGCATCGGCCGCACGACGATGAGCGAGCTCGCCGAGGCGCTCGGCGTGAAGCGGCCGACGCTCTACTTCTACTTCCGCGACCTCACCGGGCTCCTGCACGCGGCGATCGAGGACGTCTACCGCGGGTGGTTCGCGCACGTGACGGCGCGGGTGAGCGGCATCAGCCACCCGGTCGAGGCGCTGGGCGAGCTCGCGCGCGCGACGGTCGAGTACAACCGGGGCCGCCGCGATCTGGTGATCCTGCTCTTCCAGCTGTGGGCGGCGGGCAACTCCGATCCAGAGGAGCTGTTCACGCGCAGCCGCGCCGTGGCCGATCCGCTGCGCGCCGAGCTGGTCGCGCGGCTCCGGGCCGGCATCGAGAAGAAGCTGGTCGCGAAGTGCGACCCCGAGCGGATCGTCGAGCTCACGCTGGTCGTGCTCGACGGCGCGCTCGTCCACGAGGTCACGCGCGGGACGCCCGGCGCGCCCGTGATCGACGAGCTGTGGGAGCGCGTGCTCGCGCCGCTCGTCCTCGACAAGCCCGCGACGAAACCCTCACGACGAAAGACCGCATCATGACCCCCAGGCCTCTTTGGATCGCGCGCGTCACCGGGACGCAGGAAGAGATGGGCCGCCAGCACGGCGAGCTGCTCGCCGCGGCCGGCGGCGCCGACGCCGTCCTCGCGCACTACCGCGACATGCCCGTCCGCCTCGCGGTGGGCGACGCCGCGCCGGCTGCGAGGGCGGTGGCGACGGTGGCGGTGCGCGGCGTGACGGAGGCGCTGCTGGTCCGGCTCGACGCCGACCGGCCGGCGGAGCTGCGCGCGCGCAGCCGCGCGTTCATGCGCGCGATCGGCCGGCCCGCGGGCTGGGCGCGCTACCTGGGCGTGATGGATCTGTTCCAGAACCTCGTCGGCACCGCCGCGCGCTGGGGCATCGGTCCGTTCGCGAAGCCGACGCAGGCGGTGATGAACGCGCCCCGGTTTCGCTGCGGCGGCCTCCTCCGTCGCATGACGGATGAGGCCGCGCACCCCGCATGCTCGACGGTGATGGCGTGGGGCGCGACCACGGCCGACGGGGCGCTCCTGCATGCGCGCAACTTCGACTTCCCCGGTGTCGGCGTCTGGGACGCCTCGCCGGCGCTGCTCCTCTGCGTGCCCGATCGCGGCATGCGCTACGGCTTCGTCACGACGCGCGGCGCCGACACGCCGGTCGTCACGGTGTGGAACGAGGCCGGCCTCGTCGTCACGTCGCACACGCGCTTTCACCGCGAGGTCGCGTTCAAGGGCGCGAGCATCGTCGACCTCGTGCACGAGATCGCGCGCCGCGCCGAGTCGCTGGCCGACGCCGAGCGCATCGCGCGCGAGCGCCCGGTGGCGTCGTCGTGGGGGCTCGCGGTGTCGTCGGCGCGCGAGCGGCGCGCCATCGTGCTCGAGATCCACGCCGGCCGCGTCGCGGTCGTCGCGCCGGCGGGCGCGAACGAGCACCTCGTCTGCTGCAACCGCTACCGCAACCCCTACATGCAGGACGGCGAGGTGGCGGCGACGCCGGCGTGGCCGCTGCACACGGATCGCCGCGAGCGCCGCCTGACCCAGCTGGTCGCAGAGGTACGTGCGAGCGGGGGCGCGCGCTGGCGCGAGCTGGCGGCGATGCTCACCGATCGCGAGGACGCCGACGCGCCGGGCGTGACGCGGCAGCTCGGCGGCATCGTGGCGCAGCCGTGCCAGGTGCAGAGCATCGTGGTCGCGCCCGACGCGCGCACGCTGTGGCTCGGCACCGGCGCCGCGCCGGTCGGCGAGGGTCGCTGGATGAAGGTCGTCTGGCGCTGGGACGGCGTCGCCGGTGCATGGGAGCTCGGCCAGCCGGTGCCCGCTGGCATCGGCATCACCGTCGACGACGCCGGTGAGATCGCCCGCTCGCCGGCGAGCGATCACGTGGCGCGTGCGGTCGCCGTCGAGCAGCTCCACCACGACACCGAGCAGACCGCCGCGGCGCTCGAGCAGGCGATCGCGCACGCGCCCGACGATCCGTCGCTGCGCCTGGCGCAGCTCTGGCTCGAGCTGCGCCGCGATCGCTACGGCCGCGCCGTCGAGCACGCGGTCGCGGGGCTGGCGCGCGAGTCGATCCCGTACCGACGGGCACAGCTGCTGCTCTGGGGCGCGCGCGCGGCGATGGCCGCGGGCGATCCCGAACGCGCCGCCGGGTGGCGCACGGAGCTCGCCGCGCTGCCGGCGGGCGCGCACGGCGTGGCGTACCTGCAGACGCACGGGAGGCGCGACGAGGCCAGGCCGGCGAGCGCGTTCCGTCGTCGCCCGACGGCCAACCTCACGCTGCTCGAGGCCGGCTACGGCTGAGGCGCGTCCGCGCCCCGCACGAAGGGCTCGAGGCCGGCGGCGAGCGCCGCGATCTCCGCCGACGCATCCTCGGCGTTGTACCAGCGGAACGGCTCGATCCACGTCGAGGGCTTGCGCCACGACAGGCCGCCGCGCCCGCACTCGACGAGCATCGTCCGCGCCCCGCGCGCGGTGAGCCAGTCGACCTCGAGGCCGCCGGGGCGAAAGAGCGGCCAGCGCCCGGTGTGCAGCACGCGATAGCGTCCGGGGAGGCCCGCGGCGAGGGCGCGCGCGTGGGCGACGAGCTCGCGATGGTGCGGCGACGTCGCGCCGCGATGGGCCCACGGCAGGAGGATCATGCGGCCGAACGCGTGCAGCGAGACCGCGCGATCGACGGTGACTCCGGCGACGAGCGCCGCGATCGCGGCGGTCTCCGGCTCGCTGAACGGCGCGACGCCCGCGCGGCGGTACGGCCAGCGCTCCGGCGGCGAGGGCCGCTGCGCGGTGACGTGGCCGAGCGGGAAGTTGCGGTTGAGGTCGACGCCGCGGCGGTTGGTGCGGTGGTAGCGGCGCAGGCCGCCCGCGACGTCGGCGCCGACCTGCGCGTGGCCGTCGACGTTGATGACGGGCACGACGATCACGCGGCGGTCGACGGGCGGCGCCGCGGCGATGCGCTCGGCCAGCGCGAGCGCGACCTCGACGCCGATCCACTCGATGGGGTGGATGCCGGCGAGCACGAGGGAGACGCGGTCGCCGGCGCCGAGCTCGATCGCCACGATCGGGCGGCCCTCGACCGATATGCCGATCGCGCGCGCGCCGAGCGCATGCGCGCGCGACGCCACGCGGTCGGGATCGCTGTAGCCGCGCGCGACGGTCACGGCCCGCGCCCTACCGGCTGCCGTAGTTGTTGGCGCTCTTCTCTTCGTTGCGATCGGTCGCCGGCGGCGGCTCCGGCGTGAGCGCGCCGATCCGGGCCCGCAGCTCGGGCGTCATCGCGATCGTGTCGGCGCCGAGCACCTCGCGGAGCTGGCCCACGTCGCGCGCGCCGAGCAGCACCGACGTCACGCCGGGATGAGCCGCGGCCCAGGCCGTCGCCAGCGCCGCCGGGTGCACGCCCAGCTCGGCGGCGATCGCGCACAGCCCGTCGGCGGCGACCAGGTGCGCGGGGTCGGCGTAGCGGGTCTGGTACATCGCGTTCGACGTCATGCGTCCGGAATCCGGCCGCCTCGACGTCCCCCACTTGCCGGTGAGCAGGCCTCCGGCCGTCGGGCTGTAGGTCACGGCCGCGACGCCGAGCGCCTGCGCCATGGGCAGGAGCTCGACCTCGGCCTGCCGCTTGAGCAGGTTGTACATCGGCTGCACCGCGACCAGGGGCGCCCAGCCCTCGCGCGCCGCGACGCCCAGCGCGTGCGCCACCTGCCACGCCGCGTAGTTCGAGCATGCGGGGTAGAGGATCTTGCCGCTCCGCACCAGGTCCTCGACGGCCCGCAAGGTCTCGTCGAGCGCGGTCACGTCGTCGAAGCGGTGCAGGTAGAACAGGTCGACGCGCTCGCGGCCGAGCCGTCGCAGGCTCGCCTCGCACGCCCGCACCAGGTGGTAGCGCGAGGCGCCGCGCGCGTTGGCGTCCTTGCCGGTCGGGAAGTACGCCTTGGTCGCGACCACGAGCTCGTCGGCGTGGCCCGCCGAGAGCCGCCCGAGGATCTCCTCGGCGCGGCCCTCGTTGTAGACGTCGGCGGTGTCGAAGCAGTTGATGCCGGCGTCGCGCGCCGCGCCGTAGAGCGCCGCCGCCGCGGCCTCGTCGGCGTCGCCGCCGAACGACATGCAGCCCATCGCGAGCCGCGACACCTTCACCCCGGTCTTGCCGAGGAAGCGGAGCTCCATCGGCGGCTACCGCTTGAACGCGGCTTCGATCCGGGCGAGCACCTTCTCCTCGCTGCCCGAGACCTTGCCGATGCCGAGGAAGCCACCGGCGGAGCCGGCGATGAGGCTCGAGAAGTTGAGGATCTGCTTCTGCAGGAGGCGGGTCTGCTCGTCGTTGAGCTGCGACGTGAGCGACTTGATGTAGAGCTCCCACGCCATGAACAGACCGTCGTCGGGCTTCTTGGCCAGCCAGTTCTCGAGCAGCGTGAAGCCGGGCGAGCCCTGCTCGAGACCCTTGCCGGCGGCACCGTGCAGGATCGCGTCGCGCTCGTTGTCCTGGATCGATCCGTCGGCCCACGCCACGGCGATGAGCGGCACCAGCGACAGCGCCGCGACCGTCTTGGCGGTCAGCCCGAGCGACACCAGCTTGTCGAGCACGGCGTCGTCGGTCATGCCCGAGACCTTGCGCAGCTCCTCCTTGGTCGCCTGTGCCTCGAGCTTGCCCCGCATCGCCTCGAGCTTGGCCTGGTCCTGCTTGTGGAAGAACTCGTCCTCGAGCGCGCTGCGGCGCTCTTCCATCGCGTCTTTCGTCACGGTCGACTCCGGGTTGGAACGCGACGTGTATACCACCAGGTCACGCATTCGGGATTGATCCCCGGGGCGCGACTTGGTAAGCGGCGCCGATGAAGTCGACACGCCCCCTCCTGGCCCTCCCCGCGATGCTCGTCGCGTGCGCCTCGGGCCGCTTCCAGGCCTCCGGCGACGACATCGACGATCTCGTGGACGCCGCGCCTGCGGTCGACGCAGGGGCCACCGACGCCGCTTCGGCGCCCACCGACGGCGCCTCGCCCGACGCGCCGCCGGCCGCGGTCGCGGCGCTCGTCCTCACGGAGATCGCCCTGGCGCCCAACTCGAGCGAGCTGATCGAACTCTACAACCCGACCGCCGCGCCGGTCGCGCTGCGCAACTACTACCTGACCGACGTGCCGACCTACTTCCGGCTGCCCGCCGCCGGGCAGACCGTCGAGGCCAGCGACTTCATCGCGCGGTTTCCCGCCGCCGCCACGATCCCCGCGGGCGGCGTGGTCACCGTCGCGCTCGACACCGCCGCCAACTTCACCGCGGCGACCGGCACGGCGCCCACGTACTCGGTGGCCAGCGGGACGATGGAGCTCGTCGCCGGCAGCGCACCGACGCTCACCAACGCCGGCGAGCCCGTCGTGCTGTTCTACTGGGACGGCACGAGCGATCGTGTCACCGACGTCGACATCATGCTCGCGGGCGCGCCCACCGCGGCGAACCTGCTCGTCAACAAGAGCGGGCTCGCCGTCGACGGTCCCGACCTCGACACGGTCGCGGTCGCGTACGCCAACGACGCCCACACGATGCCGGCGCAGAGCGCCGCGCCCGGGTCGGGCCTCTCGACCAAGCGCGTCGCGCGCGAGAGCGCGGCCACGGAGACCCAGCTCGGCGGCAACGGCGTGCTCGGTCAGGACGAGACCAGCGAGCAGACGCAGACGACGTGGGACACGGGCGCGTTCAGCGCGCTGACGCCCGGATCGGTCCCGGCGTCGCTGTCGAACTGATACTGTCGGACGAGGTGAACAGCACCACCCGACGTCTCTGGATCGCGCCGGTCGCCGTTCTGTTCGGGCTCTCGCTCGCGATCTTCCTCGGCTTCTACTTCCTCGACGACGCGCGCGGCAGCGGCGGCGGCGACTACCTCCAGTTCGAAGGCGACATGATCACCGACGCGCTGCCGGCCCTCGCGGGGCTGACGGCGGCGGTGCTCGGCATCGTCATCACGGTCGTCAGCATCATCGTGCAGCTCTCGAGCGAGCGGTACACGGGCGTGGCCGCGATGTTCCTCCGCGACCGGGTGAACGTGGCCGTGATGGCCTACTTCGTCGTCGCCTGCGTGACCGGCGTGTGGCTGTCGATGGCCGTGCAGAGCGACTTCGTGCCGCGCTCCGGCATCCTCGCGATGCTCGTGTTCACGACCTTCGGCCTGGTCGTGATGCTGCCGTACTTCGTCTACGTCTTCCGCTTCCTCGAGCCGCAGAGCATCGTCGCGCGCATCCGCACGCAGGCGCTCGACACCGTCGTCCACGCCGTCTCGAGCGACCCCGCGACCGCGGTCGCGGCCCAGCCCGGGGTGCTCGCCGCGATGGAGGAGCTCACCGACATCACGTCGAACTCGATCTCGGGCAAGGACAAGATCATCGCCAGCCGCGCGGTCGACGCGATCAAGGACTTCGTCGTCGGCTACCTCGCGGTCAAGCCGCGCGCCCCCCAGGCCTGGTTCCAGATCGGCCAGGGCATCCGCGACAACCCGGACTTCGTCGCCATGGACCCCGAGTCGCTGCGCGACCTCGAGTCGCGCAAGCACTGGGTCGAGTGGAAGGCGCTGCGCCAGTACCTCGGCATCTACAACGAGGCCCAGGCCCAGGGCCTCATGCCCGACATCAACTACCTGGTGGCGATCGACACGCGCTACGTCGGCGAGGCCGCGCTCGCGCGCAAGGACGAGGAGGTGGTGAACCTCGTCTTCCGCTTCATGAACTCGTACCTGCGGGCCACGCTCAACGCCAAGGCCGTCCGCACCGCGTACAACGTCCTCAACCAGTACCGGCTCCTGGTGGAGGCCATGGTGAAGGGCGGCCGCGACGACATCGCGTCGGCCGCGGTGGGGCACATGATCTACTACGGGCGCACAAGCTACGACATGCAGCTGGGCTTCGTGACCGAGACCGTCGCGTACGACGTGGGCGCGCTCTGCGAGCTCGCCCATCACCACGGCGAGCGCGACGAGGCGCTGCTCACCCAGTTCCTCGAGCTCGACCAGCCGCTGCGGGCGAAGAAGCAGGAGCACGGGCTCATCGGCATCCGCAAGGCCCAGGTCAAGCTTGCCTGCTATTACCTCTTCGCCGGCGCCGAGGATCGCGCGCGCCGCATCGCGGAGGACATGAAGGACGAGCCGGTGGAGCGCCGCAGGGCCATCCGCGAGCAGCTCGAGCGGGTCGAGTCGAAGGACTTCTGGGAGATCATCGACCGGGGGCGGAACTTCGAGTACATGCCCCCACCACAGCGGTCGCAGATGGCAACCTTCTTCGCTCTCTTCGGAGAAGAGTAGGCGGCGACATACGTCCGGGGTAAGCTGATCAGGTGAAGACCCGCGTCATCCACCTCCAGGAGGGACAGGATCGCGCGGTCGCCAGGAACCTGCGCACCGCCGTCATGGTCGGCAAGCCGCAGGTGGTGCCGGGGAAGCGAAGCGCGCTCGAGGTCCTCGCGCACGTGTGGCGCGACGTGCGCGCCGTGATCACGAGTCTGGGAGCGCCCGGCGTCGCCGTCGTCGCCGTCGATACGCAGCGCGTTCGCGTCGCCGGCTCGATGTGCATCGCGGCCAAGCCCGGCATGGTGAACGCCGGCATCGTCGGACGGCACGGGCAATGCGATCTGTTCCTCGAGGGTGACGGCGCCCTGTCGTTGCGCCACCTCGTCGTGGTCGTCGATCCGATGACCGCGTGGGATGGACCGGCGGCGGGGCCGGGCTGGGACGTCCGCTACCGGCTGATCGATCTGCGCACGTCCGGCGGGTTCCGCGACGAGGCCGGGCGCCAGCTCGAGGCCGCCACCGTCGAGGGACCGGCGTTCGTCTTCATCGGGCGCTACGCGCTCTTCTGTTTTCCGACGGGCGCGGCCGACGCGTGGCCCGACGACGCCAAGGCCGCGATCGCGGCCTTGCCCGAGCGCAGCTACAGCGACGAGCGTGACGCCGAGCCGGATCGCTGGCGCCGCGGCCGGCACGCGCAGACGTCGAGTCGCGATCAGTGGGCGGAAGGGAGCAAAGTCGAAGACCCGGAGCCGTCGGCGGATTCCTTCAGCAGCCGGCGGGCGTCGGTGATCACGCGCGTCACCAGCGTGAACGGTCCGGCGCGCGCGCGCATCGACGCGCTCGGCGAGGGCGACGAGCTGCTCGGCACCCTCGAGCTGCAGTCGCGGCTCGGCAACGACTCGGTGCGCGTCGGCGCGGCCGGCGCCGAGCGCGGGCTCCTGCTCGGCCGCTACAGCAGGTGCGACACGGCGGGCGCGACGTCGCTGTCGCTCGAGAAGATCTCCCGCGTGCACCTGCTCGTGGTGCGCATCGGTGACGATATCTGGGCGATCGATACCGCCTCGACGAACGGCGTGGCCTCCGGTGGAACCGGGGTTCGCGTCCACCGCCTGCAGCCCGGCGACGAGCTCTCGCTCGCCGACGGCGTGGGCGCCGTGCGCTGGCGTCCTGTCCACTGACCGCCGCCGCGACCGTCGTCGGTTAGCGGTGGGGTGCTTGGCCTGACCGCCTGAAGGCGCGGTGGGCGCGGTCACACGACGATTGTGTGTCGAACGCCGACCGGGTGCAGCACGGTGGAACTATTCCAGCGCGTGGCTGAATTCGGATGAGACCCAATTGATGGCCGCGCTGGCCCATGTTTGAAGAGAGATGACGGTCTGCAGTGGGCCGTGAGGACTTGGAGGAGTAACGATGGCGCTAGGTACTGTGAAATGGTTCAACGACGCGAAAGGCTATGGCTTCATCTCCCGGGCCGAGGACGGTAAGGACGTGTTCGTCCACTACTCGTCCATCCAGGGGGAGGGGTTCCGCACCCTGACGCAGGGGCAGGAGGTCGAGTACACCGAGAACGCTGGGCCCAAGGGCCTGTTCGCGTCTGGGGTGCAGAAGCCGGTCAGCTAGCTGCGATTTCGAAGCGCGCCGCCGGCGGTGCCGGGGGGGACCGCCAGGCGGTGCGCGCTACATCCAGGGAAGGTGGGGAAGGGGTCGGAGGGCCATCACGATCCGGGGGGAGCGTGCTGGCCCTTCGCTGTTTAACCCGTGCCCGTGCCCGTGCCCGTGTCCGCGCTGGCTATCTCAAGATCTCCGTGGCCCGGTACTCGCCGGCGCGCGTGGGCGTGAGGACGACGCCGAAGGGATCCTTGCCGGTGACGAGCAGGAGCACCATCGCGCCCTCCTCGACCTGCGCCGGGATGCCGGTCCTCGCCGTGAACTCGCCGGGCGAGAGGAGCTTCCACTCCTTCATCGGGCCGCTCTCGACCAGGAGCCCCTCGTACACGCCCTCGAGGTCCTTCTGCGTCGCCGCCGCGACCCGGCCGCCCGCCTTCAGCGGCAGCGCCGAGACGCGCATCATGCGAGCGGTGGAGCCCGAGGTGAACCCGGCCACCCACATGTTGGCGGCGTAGCTCGCCTGGCGATTGGTGGAGACCGGCGGCGGCCTGGGGTTCGCGTTGTCGCCGTTCGCCGGCGGCGGCGTCACGGGCGTCTTCCCCCGCTGCGGCTTGATCGCGCCCGCGAGGGCGGCGCCGTCGTCGAGCGGCTCGGCGCCGCCGGGGATCTCGGTGAGGATGTACGGCTCGACGTTGAACGTGCCGCACTGGCGCCAGTTGCGATAGAAGCCCCAGCGCAGGTAGACGCGACCGTCGACGGAGCGGATCGCCTCGGGCGGCTCCTCGTAGGGCGCCGCGGAGAGGACGGTGTCGATCGCGGCGACGTCGAACGTCAGCTTGCCCGACGTCTTCGCGATCGTCGTCTTGTGGACCGTGCCGTCGGGGTTCACCGACAGCTCGATCACGGTGACGAGATCGAAGTCGTTCAGCTCGTGGCTCGAGGACTTGCCGTCGAGGTCGGCGAGGAAGCCGAAGCCCCAGAGCTCGTGGATGCGCCGGTGCATGCGCGCGACGTAGACGGCGAAGGGGTGCGCGCGCGTCTTGAGCGCGGTCTGGTTGCCGGGGCGAACGTCGGGTGTGAAGTTCTCGAGGGAGCTCTTGATCGCCTCCATCTTGCGCTCCCACCGCCCCTTCTTCGCGGTCATCTTGGCGCGCGCGACGACGCGCTCCTTCTCGGCCACGTCCTTGCCGACGATGCGCTCGTAGTCGTCGAGGTCGAGCTTCTTGTGGAGGCCGGCGGCGCCCTTGCGTCCGGTCTTCTTGCCGTCGCCCTTCTTCTCGTCGAGCAGCCGGCCGCGTCCGTCGATGCCGCGCATCGCCATGAGGCCCAGCTCCTTGGCGCCGCCGGTGCCCTCCTCGCCGGCGTCGCCGGTCTCGCCCTGGATCTGGCCCTTGGCGTCGTCGGAGTCGCCGCTGTGATCGCTCGTGCGATCGACCTCGTTCCACGGCGACGTGTTCTCCTCGAGCTGCGCGATGCGCTCGTCGGGGCCGCCGATCTCGGGGCTGGTCGTGTCGTCGGACTCGACCGACGGCGGCGCCTGGCCCTTCATCTCCTTCTCGAGGTTGGTCTCGGTCGCCGCCGTCTCCTCGGCGACGTCGCGGTTCTTGTCGGAGAGGTGGGTCGCGTCCTCGGGCGCGTCCTTCACCTCGTTCTCGTCGGGGACCTCCACCATCCGCAGGTTGGGCGGCGGCGGCGGCGGCGGCGGGGCCGGCGGTTGCGCGGCGCTCTGCTGCTCGGGCGGCGGCGGCGGCGGCTGGATCTGCATCTCCGGCGGCGGCGGCGGGACCTTCACCATCGCCAGCTCGATGGGCGGCTCCTCGAGCTTCTCGGCCTCGAACGGATCTTCCGGCCGCGGCGGCTGCGGGATCTTGACCTTGCCCTCGGGCCCGGTCTCGAGCGCCACCTCGATCTCGTCCTTGAGCTTGCCGAAGCGCACGACGACGGCGCGATCGCGGAACATCATCAGCTCGCCCGAGAGCACGTCCTCGACGTACGGCTCGAGGCCGCCCCAGCCTTCGAACGTGGCCTTCTCGCCGCGGATGACGGTGAGACCGGTCCAGCGGCCGACGGGGATCTCGAGGTCGCAGGTGACCTCGCCCTCGCCGGGCTTGGCGCATCGACCGTGGATGTTCGCGTCGCCGATCAGGCTGACGTTGACGGATCCGGTGCCTTCACCGGCGAGCGCCAGCGTGAGCGTCCAGGGCTCGGGCGGAGGCACGGGGCGCAGCGCGTAGTACGCGAGCGCGGCTCCGCCCTCCAGGATCGCCGCAGCGGCGAGCGCAGGCATGAAGAGCCAGCGCTGTCGATAGCGACGGGGACGCACCACGGCTCAGTCTGACATGGCGCGGCGCCGTGGGGTGCTGCCTTCGGTCGCAGCCGCTGGCAGGCCTGCCGGAGGTGCGTCTCGCCGCGAGACACCCTGACGGCGCGGGCGCTTACGGATCGTACAGCGGGCGCGCATCGACCCAGGTTGGACACCGGTCAGGCGCAAACAGATGCCTCGGCAGGAGCATCGGAAGACGACCCGAAACCGAGGCCGGCGACGATCACATCTTGCGGTAGACGCCGACCACGATCCCGATGATGTCGACGGACCGGAACTCGGCCTTGCGCACGTAGATCGGCGACATGTTCGAGTTCGCCGGCTGGAACCGGATCCGGTCCCCCTCGGGGAAGTACCGCTTCACCGTGGCCTCGCCCTCGATCATCGCGACGACGATGTCGCCGGGGCGCGCGGTGGCGGTCTTCTTCACGAAGACGTAGTCGCCGTCGAGGATGCCGTCCTCGATCATCGATTCTCCGACGATGCGGAGCCCGAACACCTCCCGGTGACCGCCCACGAGCACGCGGTCGATCCGGACGGTGTCCTCGACGTTCTCGACGGCGAGGATCGGCTGGCCGGCGGCGACGCGGCCGATGATGTCGATCTCGATGAGATCCTCGTCGCTCACCGGGGCGGGGAGCGCGACGGCGTTGCCCAGCTCGCCCACCGGGCCCTGACCGGACCGGTGGCGGCGCTCCGCCAAGGAGACCACGTTGTCGAGCGCGACGGGACGCATCGCGCGTGACTTGAGGTCCTCGCGGCGGAGGTGGCCCTTCTTCTCCAGCGCCTTCAGGTGGTCGTTGACCCCGTTGGTCGACTTGATGCCGAAGTGCTCCCCGATCTCGCGCAACGTGGGCGGAAAGCCGCGCTCGTTGATCGAACCGGTAATGAAGTCGAGGATTTGCTGCTGGCGCTCGGTGAGCATGTCGGGCACGATGGGACCCCCGCGGTTACCTGAACGGATAGACCGTACTGAACGTCCACGCACCCTGTCAAATTTTCCGGCCGGAAACTCGGACGAATACGTGCAGCCGATCCCGCGCTGGAAGTAGAGAACGCGAGTGAGAGTCCCCGTGGCCGTTCTCCTGGTGCTCGTCAGCGCGGTGGCCCGCGCCGACCTGGGCGCGGCGTACCAGGCCGGCGACATCGCCGGCCTGCGGCGCGCGGGCGCCGGCGGCGAGGATGTGGCGCGCGGCCTGCGGTCGGGCGACCGTGCGACGGTGATGGGCGCGATCGTGGCCGCCGAGGCGGTGCCCGACCCGTGGGTGCTGCTCGAGCCGCTCGCCGCCCAGGCCGGCGGCTGGGACCGCGCCGTGGCTGGACCCGCGGCCCGGGCGGCGGCGCGCATCGCCCGCGGGCTCGACGGCGACACCGCGATCTACGCCGACGTCCCCGACGAGCGGCTGGCGGCGATCGTCGCCGCGTGGCAGCCGCTGGCCGAGCGCGCGGATCGCTGGAGCGACGTGCGCGTGCATGCGCTCGAGGTGTCCATCCGCGTGAGCCGCGCGCGCGACGCGACGGCCGAGGACATGGTCGACGACCTGCCGCTGCTCGAGGCGGCCGCGTCGGATCCCGATCCGCAGCTGCGGCGGGCGGCCCTCGAGCTGGTGCCGGTGCCGGCGCCCGCGGCGCTGCGACCGTGGCTCGTGACGCGCATCGCGACCGACGCCGAGCCGCGCGTCAAGCTTGCGGCGGCGCAGGCGCTGTGCGCGGCGGTGCCCGAGGACGCCCTCGACGTGCTCGCGGCGCTCGGCGAGCCCGGGCTCGAGGCGCTGCGTGCGGCGGTCGCGGCGATCGCGGCGCCGGGGGCGGCGGCGGAGGTCGGCGATCTCGGCGGCGCGCTGGTCGACGTCGCCCGCTGCCTCGCCGCCGATCGCGATCCGCGGTCGGTGCGCGCGCTGGTCGCGCTGCGCCAGGCCGCGCCGCGGCCGCTGCGCGCGGTCGTCGCGCGTGTGGCCGCCGACGTGCGCGCGCGCCTGGCGGAGGACGCGCCGTGAGCCGAACCCATGGCGGCTAAGGGCCTCGGCCGGACCGCCGGGCTCATCTCGCTCGCGACGATGCTCTCGCGCGTGCTCGGGCTGGTGCGCGAGCAGCTGTTCGCGGCGCTCCTGGGCGCGACCGCGATGGCCGACGCGTTCATCGCCGCGTTCCGCATCCCCAACCTGCTCCGCGATCTGTTCGCCGAGGGCGCGCTGTCGCAGGCGTTCGTGCCGGCGTTCAAGAAGGAGCTGCGCACGCACGGCCAGGAGGGCGCCTACCGGCTCGGCAACACGGTCGCCGGCAACCTGTTCGTGCTGGTCAGCCTGCTGGTGGGGCTCGGCGTGTTCTTCGCGCCCGAGATCCTGCTGCTGATGGCGGGCGCCTTCGACGAGGTGCCGGGGAAGTTCTCGCTCGCCGTCGAGCTCACGCGCATCATGATGCCGTTCCTCCTGCTCGTGACGCTGGCGGCGGTCGCGATGGGGATGCTGAACTCGCAGGAGCGCTACGGCCCGCCCGCGCTCGCGCCGGCGATGTTCAACGTCGTGTCGATCGTGATCGCGATCGGGCTCGCGATCGCCGGGCTCGAGCCGTACCACGTCGCGATCGGCTGGTCGGTCGGCACCTTGCTGGCGGGCCTCGCGCAGCTCGGGATCCAGCTGCCGTCCCTGTGGCGCGCGGGGTGGCGGCCGGCCTTGCGCGTGGATCTCGCGCTGCGCGATCCGTCGGTGCGTCAGGTCGCGGTGGTGATGGCGCCGGCGATCGTGAGCGTCGCGGCGGTGCAGGTGAACGTCTTCATCAACACGTCGTTCGCGTCCGACGAGCAGGGCGCGGTCTCGTGGCTCAACTACGCCTTTCGCTTCCTGCAGCTGCCGATCGGCGTGTTCGGCGTGGCGATCGCGACGGTGTCGACCACGCGCTTCGCCGACGCCGCGGCGGTCGAGGATCGGCCGGCGCTCGGGCGCCACCTGGTCGAGGGGCTGCGCCTGGTCGCGTTCCTGTGCGTGCCGGCGACCGTCGGGCTGGTCGTGCTCGGCGAGCCGATCATCCGCCTCATCTACGAGCGCGGGAAGTTCGGGTGGTGGGACACCGATGCCACCACCGCCGCGCTCGATCTGTACGCGGTCGGGCTGGTCGCGTACGCCGCGGTGAAGGTGCTGGCGCCGGCGTTCTACGCGGTGCGGCTGACCCGGATCGCGGTCTACGCGTCGGTCTCCGCGGTCGCCGCCAACGTCGGGCTCAACGTGTGGCTGCACCCGATCTACGGGTACGAGGTGCTGGCGCTGGGCACGGCGCTGTCGGCGCTGGTCAACTGCGCGATCCTCTACGTCGCGTTCCACCGCCGCATCGCGCCGATCCCGCACGCCGCGCTGCTCGTCTACCTCCTGCGCGTGGGGCTCGCCGCGGCGGTGATGGGCGCGGCGACCTGGGGCGCCCACGAGCTGCTCGACGGGCAGCTCGGGCATCGCTCGTTCGTCGCCCGCTGCTTCGACGCGCTGGTGCCGGTCGCGGTCGGCGCCGGCGTATACGTGCTGGCGTGCGCCGTGCTGAAGATCGAGGAGCTCGAGCAGTTCGCCGGCAAGCTACGGCGGCGGCTCGCGCGCTGACGGAGAGCGGCGAGGCGGCGCTACGGCGCCAGGATCATCGCGCTGCGCGCGGCGAGGTCGAGCGAGACGCGGCCGTTCTGCACGGTGACGGTGCGGCCGCCGGCGTCGAGGCGGTCCGTGAGCGACGCGCCGAAGGTGACGCCGGTGACCTGGGCGAGGTCGACCTCGACGGTGCGCGCGGCGCCGGCCTTGTTGATCGCGACGATCGCCGCCTGGTTGCCGTGCACGCGCGCGAAGGTGAGGACGTCCTCGGTGACGGTGAGCGGCACGTAGCGGCCGCGGCGCAGCGGCGCGAGCTCCTTGCGGACGGTGCCGACGCGGGCGAGCTTCGCCGCCATCGCGGCCTGGCGCGCGCTGCGCTGCGCCGGCGCGCGCCACATGTGGCGGTTGTCGGGGTCGGCGGCGCCGTGCTCGCCGTACTCGTCGCCGTAGTAGAGGAGCGGCGCCCCGGGCACGGTGAGCATCCACGTGAGCGCGATCGTCGCGCGCTGGTACGGCTCGTCGGTGGTGGGCTCCGCCGGCAGGCCCTGGCTCGGCCACTTGTGGTGGACGATCGCCGAGCCCGAGCCGAGGTGGGCGAGCGAGACGATGCGCTCGCTGTCGTGGCTGCCGACGAACGGCGTCATCACGGCGTCGACCGGGTAGTGGGCGAGGCTCTGCCGCGTCCAGTAGTCGAGGTGCAGCATGCCGCGCGCGTCGTCGGCCCACACGCGGTACGCGGTCGCGTGATAGAGGACGAAGTCGAACTGGCCGGAGAGCGCGTTGGGGCCGACGTAGCGCGAGATCGTCTCGTACTCGGGGAGGTTGGCGGCGACGTCGTCGCCGGCCCAGCCCATCGCGGTCTCGCCGAGGAGGAAGTACTCGGTGCCGCCGCGCTCGAAGGTCTCGTTGATGCGGGTCGCGAGGTTGATGACGGCGAGATCCTCGACGTGCTTGACGGCGTCGACGCGCAGGCCGTCGAGGTCGAAGCGCTCGAGCCACCAGAGCGCGTCGGCGACCATCTGCTCGCCGGCCTCCCGGTTGGTCCAGTCGACGTCGGGCATGTACGGCTTGAACGAGCAGTCGAGGCGGTGCTCGGTCCAGCCGCAGCCGGCCTCGCCGCAGGTGCAGCCGACGCGGAACCACGACGGGTTGGTGGTGAGGTACTCGTGATCGGCGTGGACGTGGTTGACGACGTAGTCCATGAGCACGCGGATGCCGCGGCGGTGGGCGGCGGTGACGAGGGCGTCGAGGTCGGCGGCGGTGCCGAGGCGCGGGTCGACGGCGCGGGCGCGCGTCGGCCAGTAGCCGTGGTACGCGGTGACGCCGCGGCCGTGATCCTGCTCGACGTCGGTGGTGTTCTCGACGAAGGGCGAGAGCCAGAGCGCGCGCACGCCGAGCGCGTCGAAGGTGCCGTCCTCGATCGCCTGGGTGACGCCGCGCAGGTCGCCGCCGTGGAAGTCGGCGGTCGGCTCGGCGGTCGGCGACGGCGCCGGGTTGTTGGACGGATCGCCGTCGCGGAAGCGGTCGGTCATCACCATGTAGATGACGGCGTCGCGCCAGTCGAAGGGCTCGGCCTCGATCCAGAAGGGCACGCGCACGGGGAGGGACGTCTTGCCGGCGGTATCGGTGGCCTCGACGACGAGCGTGTACTTGCCGGCGGCGAGGCCGGCGAGCGCGACGGTGATGTCGGTGCCGGCGACGGTGGGCGCCGGCACGGAGGGCAGGTCGGCGCCCTCGAAGACGACGCGGGCGGTGGCGCCGGCGACGTCGGCGCCGCCGGCCGCGCGCGTGACGCGGAAGCGGGTCTCGGCGCCCGAGGTGGAGGTCGTGTGGGCCGCGACCTCGACGAGCGGGATGGTGCAGTCGCCGACGCGGGCGCCCGAGTTCTCGACGCCGCCGTCGTACGCGCGATACGGGTTCTCCGGGTCGAGCAGCCAGTCGGTGGCGCCGCCGGGGCGAGTGACGACGAGCTTGTACGGCCAAACGCCGGGCGCGAGCTCGACGTCGGCGGTGAAGACGCCATCGCCGTCGGCGTCGGTGAGCGGCGTCGGCGTCGCCCATCCCCAGGCGCCGGCGACCGCGACCGACTCGAACGAGCCGGTCGGCCGGAAGGCGAAGCGCGCGCCGCAGAAGCGCTCGCCGTTGACCTCGCCGCCGCCGTCGACACCGCCGCCACCGTCGGGGTCGCCGCCGCTGCCATCGGGCGACGTATCGTCGGGCTGGGGCGGCTTGCAGCCCGCCCCGAAACCGAGCCCGAGCACGATGGTGGCGACCGAAACAATGACACGACGCATGGCTTGCTCCACTCGAGCAACCTCGATGCCGCTCACGCCACTGAATCGTTCTCGGCGGTTGGCGCGAGCCGGGCTCGCTCCGCGTTGCGAAAGACAACGGAGGGGGGACAGGCTCCCCCATCGGAACCCCTCTACATCAAACCGCTTTTCGGGCGAGGCGCGACTCGCGTGGACGGTGGAACGCCAGTCGCGGTTCGCTCGAATTCGTGAGAGTTGTCGGGCGCTTAGAGGGGGGGATCCTGTCCCCCGATCGGGAAGAGCTGCGTGTACGCGACGTACGCGTTGGCCTCCGCGCGCGCGAGGGCGGTCTCGAACATGGCGCGGATCTCCGGATCCAGCCTCGCCTGGAGGCGGGTCTTGTAGAGGCCCTCGTAGTAGTCGTCGGGGCGGACGCGGACGACGACGCGGAGGTGGGTGGCGGACGCGATGCGGCCGGCGCGCCACGCGCGGTGGAGATCGATGTGGCCACCCGGCGGGATGCGCGTGTCCTCGAGCTCCTCGAAGACCTTGCGGAAGCGCAGGTGGCGGCCGATGCGCTGCTCGACGAACGTGCCGGGGACCGGCTTGCCCTTCGCGTCGAGGAGCTCGATCGACAGCCACGCGGCCGGCGTCGGCGTCGTCGGCAGGTAGTGGCCCGCGCCCACGTTGCCCATGCGCGCGTGCACGCTGACGATGCCGTCGGCGCGACGCGTCGCCGTCGCCGCGATCGCGAAGCCCTGCCGGAACGTCTCCGGATCGTGCACGCCCTTCCACGTGTGCTCGCGGTTCGGCATGTGGCAGTGCTGGCACTGGATCCCGCGCTTCATGTACGGCCCCAGCAGCCACTCGCGGTACGTGTCGAGCAGCGGTCGCCCCGCGACCGCCAGCCGCCCCGGGAGCTGGTGACAGCCGATGCAGAAGTCGGCGCGCTCGTACACCGCCAGCTCCTGCAGGGGATACCCCGGCAGCGGCAGCAGCGACGGCGCGCGGTTCGGCGGCCCGTGGCGCACGCCGCCGCGCACGTGGCACGCCGCGCACGTCAGGCCCTCGGCCTGCAGCGCCTCGTCGAGCACCGCGCTCTTCGGCAGCTGCTCGGCGAGCGGCGCGTGACAGCGCATGCACGACTTCACCTCCGCCGGCTTCTCGAGCCGCAGCACCTGGCCCATCAGCCCCGGCGACGCCGCGCCCGCGTGCAGCGTGCCCTGCCACTCGCGCAGCTGCTTCGCGTGACAGCGCCCGCACTGCTGCGATGACAGGGACGCCTGCACCGGCCCGAGCGCCGCCGGCGGCTCGCCCTGCGCGTGGATCTCGCCGCCGAACAGCGCGCCCTCGACGTCGTCCGCCGCGCCCCAGCGGTAGCCCGCGCGCGTCTTCATCACCGTCCTGTCGCGCTGGATCGCCTCCGGCGTCAGGTCTCCGATCGCTCCCACGCGCGCCGGGTCCACCTCGCGCGGCCCGATCGCCACGACGTACGCCGCCAGCGCCATCAGGTCCGGCAGCGGCGCCGCGCCGTCGAAGCTCGCCATCGCCGTCCCGCCCACGCCCCACACGATGCTCGCCAGCGCCGCCGCCTCCGCCGTCGTGTCCGCCGCGCGCGGCCGGCGCACCGGAAACGCCGTCAGATCGTACGGCGCGCGCACCACGCCCGACGCGTCCTTCAGCGTCGCGCTCGAGGGACCGTCGCCCTTGCCGGCGTCGCCGTGACACGCGACGCACCCGAGCCTCGCGAACAGCTCGCGTCCGCGCGCCACCTGCGCGCGCTTGCCCGCCGCGTCGAGCGTGTGCACCGCGTACGGCACGCGCGCCATCGGCGCCACGCCACCGCCGCGCTTCCCGGAGAACGCGAGCACCACGTCGACCAGCCGATCGACGTCGGCGTCGGCGAGCGTCGCGTCGAACCCGTGCATCGCCGTCCCCGGCGCGCCCCATCGGATCGCTTGGGCGATCGCGCTCGGCGCCGGCGCCGTCGGGTCCGCCGTGCCGCCCCACTTGAACCAGCCCGCCGTGAAGTCGCGCGGCAGCGGATCGAGCCACGGCGCCGCCGGCCCCTTGCCGTCGCCCTTCACGCCATGACACGCGAGGCAGAAGCGATCGTAGAGCGGCCACCCCGGCAGGCTCGCCGGCTCCGCCGCCGCCACCCGCGGCACGGCGACGGCGATCAGACAGGCGATGATGGCGACGGTCCTCTCGCGCACGCCGGGAACGTGCCGCATCCCGGCCCGCCGCGCCAGCCCGGCGCGCGGCCACCGGCCACCCCCGAACCTGCTTGTCAGCGCTCGAGCGCCGCGATACATCGCCGGGATGCTCCGCACCCAGATCCTCGGCATCGGTTCGTTCGTCCCCGAGCGCGTCGTCAAGAACGACGAGATCCGCTTCCTGAACGATCGCCACGTCGCGCAGGACGCCGCCGTCACCGAGACCGACGACGCCTGGATCCAGCAGCGCACCGGCATCAAGGAGCGCCGCTACGTCGCCGAGGGCACGTACACGAGCGACCTCGGCCTCGAGGCGTCGAAGCGCGCGCTGGCCGACGCCGGCGTCGCCGCCACCGACATCGACTGCATCATCTTCGCCACGCTCTCGCCCGACATCCACTTCCCGGGCGCGGGCGTCTACCTCCAGCGCAAGCTCGGCGTCGCCGACAAGACGATGTGCCCGTGCTTCGACATCCGCCAGCAGTGCTCGGGCTTCGTCTACGGCCTGCAGATGGCCGACGCGTTCATCCGCACCGGCACGTACAAGCGCATCCTCCTCGTCGGCGCCGAGGTCCACAGCCACTCGCTCGACTACTCGACGCGCGGCCGCGACGTGATGGTGCTCTTCGGCGACGGCGCGGGCGCGGTCGTGCTCGGCCCGCAGGAGACGGACAACGAGCGCGACGGCGTCATCTACACGCGCGCCGCCGCCGACGGCACCGGCGCCGAGTACCTCTACCTCAAGGTCTTCGACATCTCGAAGGCGCCGTACCTCCAGTACGACCCCAAGGACCGCGAGGTCAACCAGATCATGTATCCGCACATGGACGGCAAGCGCGTCTACGTGCGCGCGGTGCGCGAGATGAACCTCGCCACCCAGAAGGCGCTCGCCGACACCGGCCTCACCTGGAACGACATCGACTGGTTCGTCCCCCACCAGGCCAACCTGCGCATCAACGAGCAGGTCGCGCAGCTCGCCCAGATCCCGCCCGAGAAGTGCCTCAACACGATCCAGTTCTACGGCAACACCACGGCCGCGACGGTGCCGCTCACGATCGACTACTGGCGCCAGCAGGGCAAGGTGAAGAAGGGCGACCTGATCCTCTCGACGGTGTTCGGCTCCGGGTTCACCTGGGGGGCTGCGATCTTTCGCGTCTGAGCCGCCGCGCGTGATGCGCGACCGCGGCCCCGGCGAGCGCCAGGACCGTGATGACTCCCGCGCCGCGCGCGGCCGCCGCCCGGCTCACCTCGCCCGGCTCCGCCACGAGCGAGATCCAGGTGACGCCGGCCATCGCGATGACGAACGCCGCGAACCACGCGGTGTCGTCGTCGCGCGGCCCAGGCGTGCGATGGAACGCACGCTTGCTGGCGACGAGAAGCGCCACCATCGCGAGCGATAGCGCCAGCGCCGTCGTGTCGGCCCCACCGGCGAGGGCGACGAGCGCGCGCGCGACGAACAGGCTCACCGCCAGCCACCACGAGCGCCGGCGCCCGAGATGGAGCCCGCGCGCGACGACGAGGGTCGCGAAGCCGATGGTGAACACGATCGCGTGCGCCGTGTGCCCGAGCGCGGCGAGCGGACCGTGCACGCGCAGGCTGGCGGCGACCATGAGCACGACACCGGCGGCAAACGTGGTCACCGCCATCGCCGTCGCCGCGAGCTCGCGCGGCCACGACTCCTCGGGCACCGGGCCGCGCCGCACCACCTCGTAGCCGACGAGCGTGACCGTGCCGACCGCGACGGGCACCAGCGACACGATCACGCGGCGGATGAGGAGCGCCGCCAGCACCTCGGCGTGCGCCGCCGGCGGCACGAACTGCAAGACGACCGCCTCGAACACGCCGAGCCCGCCGGGCACCTGGGACAGCGAGCCGAGGACGCCGCCGAGGAAGCACGCCGCCGCTGTCTCGCCGAAGCCGAGCCCCGCCGAGGCCGGCAGGAGCATCCACACGAGCGCCGCGCTCACCACGAGATCGACGAGCGGCAGCGCGACCTGCGCCGCCAGCTGGCCGGCCCGCATCACCGGCAAGACGAACGAGCGGATCTTCAGCGCGTGATCGCGGCGCAGGCTCAGGAGCAGGTACACGACGACCAGCGCCGCCGCCGCGGCGCCGATCGCGCGCGGCGCCGGGATGTCGACGCCGAGCGCGACGAGCGGCGGGATGTCGACGAGCAGGAACACGGCGGCGCACGACGCGGCGAGCCCGATGTAGAACATCGACTCGTTGTAGAGCGAGAGCCGGGCGACGTCGTCGCGCGTGAGCCCCCACGACGTGTAGAGACGCAGGCGCAGCGCGAAGCCGGTGATCGTCGCCAGCCCGAGCGTCGACAGCGACCGGCTCACCAGCGACGCGAGCGCCACGCGCCCGCGCGCCAGCTCGCGGCGGCCGGCGAACTGGACCGCGATCAGCTCGCGGACGACGTAGAAGCCGTGCTGCGCGACGAGCAGGCCACACGCGGCGAGCATCGCCGACCACGGCGTGCGCTCGTACGCGGCGACGATCGCGTCGAGCTCGAACGTGCCGACGAGCCGCCGCAGCCCAGCGATCACCACCGCGAACATCACGATCGTGAGGATCGGCCGCACCAGTCGCCAGAGACCCTGCGGCGGAGTGGGCTCGTTCACGTCGCGTGAACGGTAGCGCCGCGGCTGCCGTGTGCCGACGCGGCCGGTGCGAAAAGGCGAGTGATCGCCGGCGGATGTGCTGGAGGAGCGTGTCCCCCGTTTGCGCGACGCAAGTGGTCTGAAAAGAGGAGCGATGTCGAGGGGATGGGAGGGGGGAGCGTGTCCCCTCACAGGGAGGGGGCGGT
>ERZ761602.1021-NODE-1021-length-54600-cov-7.636575_pt1 | contig 54600 bp, 53 predicted proteins | sample MGYA00512165_ERZ761602 | MGnify/ENA primary metagenome ERZ761602 (study PRJEB28899, sample SAMN02445085) | bioreactor sludge metagenome | biome: EBPR sludge; isolation source: Thorneside wastewater treatment plant | place: Australia: Brisbane, Thorneside...
GCTCCGGGCCGGGCGGTCGCCCAACAAGCGCCTACCGAACTCACCAACCAACCCCCCTCGTCCCCATCCTCCATCAACAGCGCATCGACCGGATGGCCCTCGGCTTCGATCGCTTCAACAAGAGAGGGGAGCGCCCGAGCCGCTTCGCGACTCACGAAGAAGTGGTACTGGTACCCCGTCTTCCTCGCTCGCTCCAGCCAAACCAGCACCGAAGCCACCGACGCGTGACCCCAATCGGCCGCGAGATCTTCATCCCACGGCCGGTAGCAGAGGTCGAGTCGCAGGACGAAGTTCAAGCGTCCTGCAGCGCCGCAATTCCCGGCAGAACTTTGCCTTCCAGGAACTCCAGCGAGGCCCCTCCGCCGGTGCTGACGTGAGTCATCTCATCACTCAGCCCGAACTGGTCCACCGCCGCCGCGCTATCCCCGCCGCCCACGATGGTGATCGCCTCACTGTCCGCCATGGCCTGGGCAACCCCGCGGGTTCCGGCCTCAAACGGTGTCATCTCAAAGACGCCCATCGGGCCGTTCCACAGGACCGTCTTCGCGGCCAGAATGACTTCGCGGAACCGGGCCAGCGTGGCGGGACCGATATCCGCCCCCATGTGATCGGCTGGAATCGCATCCGAGGCGACGACCTGGGTGGTGGCGGTGTCGGTCAGTTCGGTGGTGATCACGGTATCCGTCGGGAGCAGGATCTTGTCTCCCGATTCGGCCAGGACCTTGGCCGCGTATTCGATGTTGGATTCATCGAGGAGCGACTTGCCGATCTCGTAACCCTTGGCCTTGAGGAAGGTAAAGGCCATCCCTCCGCCGATGATGAGGTGATCGACCTTTGGCAACAGCTCGTCGATGACGGTGATCTTGTCCTTGACCTTGGCTCCGCCCAAGATTCCCACGAAAGGTCGGCCTGGGTTGCCGAGTGCCTCGCCGAGATACTTCAATTCCTTTTCGATGAGAAATCCGCTGACTCCGGGCAGGATGTGGGCGACGCCCTCGGTGCTGGCGTGGGCCCGGTGAGCGGTTCCAAAGGCGTCGTTGACATAGAGCTCGGCCAGGGCTGCGAGCTCCGCCGCAAAGACCGGGTCGTTCTTCTCCTCTTCGGGGTGGAACCGGACGTTTTCAAGCAAGAGAACCTCGCCGTCGCCGAGTGCTTCCACCGCAGCCTTTGCGGTGGGGCCGACACAATCTGGAGCCAGGTTCACGGGCTTGCCGAGAAGTTCGCCGAGCCGAGCCGCAACCGGGGCCAGAGAGAATTCGGGCGTCACGCCCTTTGGCCGGCCGAGGTGAGAACAGAGGATCACTCGGGCCCCTGCCTCGGCCAGATGGCGGATCGTCGGCAGAGCCTCCCGGATCCGGCGGTCGTCGGTGATCGTGCTCCCCTCCAGCGGGACGTTGAAATCGCAACGAACAAGGACTCGCTTGCCGCGAGCTTGGAGGTCTCTCACGGTCTTTTTAGGGGTAGCCATCGCGTCGTTCAGTTTACCGAAGCCCAAACTCGCGCTGAACTCGGCAAAAAAGATAAACACAATTCGAAAATTTCGAGTTAGAATGAAAAGGGAACTCGTACCTGGGTTCCGTATGCCCTCATCTCAAGGAATCTCTCAACCCATGAAACTTACGCAACGACGCGCGTTTACACTCATCGAACTCTTGGTGGTGATCGCGATCATCGCGATTCTCGCCGCGATCCTCTTCCCAGTCTTCGCCCAGGCAAAGCTTGCCGCACGGGTGACGCAAACAGTCTCCAACCTGAAGCAAATCGGCACGGGCTTCCAAATGTATCTGAACGACAATGACGACGTTTGGCCCCTGTGGAGCAAGGGGATGGGATGTACGAATGCGACGGAGTGTCCGGGAGGTCCGGACGTTTTCTCGCTCAGCAACATGTACCCGTCCCTCGTCAACCCTTACATCAAGAACGGGGTCAAGATCACCGACACCTCGGGTGGCGGAAACCTCACGGATCTCTGGGCCAGCCCCAACAGCAAGCCTCTCCTGAGTGCCGTGAGTAACACCTTCGCCTATAACCACTGGACCCTTGGCGGATTCTCCTCATGCGCCCGCCGCATCAACGTGGCCGGCGCGCCAGCGAGCTGCAACAACCGAACGGTTGCAGACTATGCTGAGTTCGCAGACTTGGCCTATAACACTCCGGCGCCGAACTCCTCGCTTCAAGAGCCCTCCGCAACAGTGGTTCTGAGCGATGGCGCCCAGTTGAGCCGTCCACCTCAGTACGCGATCGCCTTCCCGACCGGTGACCCCTGGTTTATCGGAGTCTGGGGCCCGCACGCGATGGAAGGATCGGGGACGATCTGTGTGAACACCACTCCCTCGACCCAAACTGCGGTCCGCATTCGCCTGATGCGTGGCAGCAAATCGGTTGTGGTCCGCGGCGACACCAGCGTCAAGAACGTCGCGACGAGTTCGCTCTACCATCGCAACTACTACACGACCACGACGGGAACGACCTGCAACAACCAAAACGTCGGTTGGCGCGGAGCCCTCACCACGAACCGAGGTTGGGCCCGAACCTGGCCTGACTAAGCCTTTTGATCCCACCGTTGGAGGACCGCGGGGCTCGCAGGATTATCCTGTGGGCCCCGTCTTTCTGGTATCCTTCTAGTTCCTGCCCGGACGTAGCTCAATGGATAGAGCATCAGTCTTCGGAACTGAGGGTTGGGGGTTCGAATCCCTTCGTCCGGGCCAATTACCCTTCGGCCGTTGGCGTAGCTTGCCGCTGAATTTCTTCGCTCAGTCGAGATGCACGCCGAGGTTCCATCGCTGCCAATAGAGCCGCCGTCTTTTCTGCCTCCATCAGCCGCAAAACACGGGCGAGGTCTTCATCTTTCCACGAGGCTGCAACGGCCAACACTCGGTCATTCGGCATCGCGTTCCAGATTTCCGCGACCGCTTCGGCGCCTTTGATCCGTTGTTCTTCGGTGATCACGGGCTCGGGCGGCTTGGGTGGAGCCGCGGGCTTGGGTTTCGGCTTCGGCTTTGGCTTCGGTTCTTCCTTTTTGACCAGCTCTTCTTTCTTGTCACCATAGAGCGCGCTGGCCTTGCTCATCAGCTTTTTGGGGGTCAGCCCGGGGATCTTGACGATCCCTTTGGTGGCCAAGAACGCCGTCACACCCCCGCCGATCAAGATCAGAACAACCGGCAAGAGGATGAGGAGCTTCTTCTTTCCGCCCTTCTTCTTCGCCTTCTTGGGTTTCGGTGAATCTTCCAGTTCTTCGGCCATCGCGTTATCCTGTCCTCATTGCGTCATAGCGGCTCAGCACCTTTTCGACGTAGTTTTGGGTCTCGCGGAAGGGTGGAATCCCGCCGTGGCGCTGCACTGCGCCCGGTCCCGCGTTATAGGCGGCCAGGGCCAGCCGACGGTCGCCGTCAAACTGCCGCAGCATCTGGGCCAGATATTTGGCCCCACCGTTGAGGTTCTGGGCCGGGTCCATGGGATCGGTGACGCCCAGCATCCTGGCAGTTCCGGGCATCAGCTGGGCCAGACCCATCGCTCCCGCAGAACTCACCAGATTGGGACGAAAATCGCTCTCGGCGCTGACAAGAGCTTCCAGAAGAATCGGATCTACTTGGGCGGATTGAGCAGCCTGCTCAATCAGAGCTCGGTACTGGGCCGGCGCGCGCCCAACCGGGGTGCTTGTTTCCAGTCCGGGACCAAAGGGGTTCAGCGGAGCCACGCTCGCCACCGCTCCCATCCCGATATCGCCAGTCAGTCCGCTCGGCGGTGAAGGAGCCGCATCCGTCGAGGCCGGGGCCCCCATCATGTCCGCGAACTTGGGCCCAAACATCCGGTCGAGCTTGCCCTGCAAGGCCGCCATCCGCATCCGGACTCCATCCGATCCCTGGAGTTCGACCCTCATGCCGCCCTCCGTCGGAGCGCATACTCGTCCATCTCGGCCTGCTCTTCTCGCGCGGCTTCCACTTGCCAGGCTTCATAGGCTTGGTCGCGCAGTTTCTGCATCGCCTCGGCTTCTTGTCGAGCCTCCAGCCAATGGGTGCGTGTGCTCTCGACCTCTTGCCCAAGGATGCTGAGACCCGCGTGAAAGGCGCGCTCTTCGTCATCGAGTCGGGTCAAAAAGCTCTCCAAAGCGATCATCTGGTCCACCCTGTCGGGGCGACTCTCGAGGGTGACTCGCCGGCGGTCTCGGATGCCCTCCAGCTCGGCTTGTCCGCTCAAGAGTCTTGCTTGGGCTTGCACGTATTCTTGCTTGGCCCACTCCTCGCACATTCGTCGGTATTCCAGGATGTTCTGCAATCGGAACTCGAATTTACGCATCGATCAGCTCCTTTAGTTGGTTCAGGGTTTCAGGGTATTCGGTGGCTTGCGCCTTGTCTTGCCGCAAAAAAGTCTCGATCTTGCTCCACTTGGCCAGGGCTTCGTCGGCGTCGGGCTTGGTGCCCTGCTTATAGGCCCCGATGCTCACGAGGTCCTCCACATCGCGGTACGCGGACATCAACTCTCGCAATCGGTTGGCTTTCTGAATGTGGTCGGCCGGGGTGACGAAGGGCATCACCCGGCTCAGGCTCTGGCTCGTATCAATCGGGGGATAGTGGCCTTTGCTGGTGAGCTTTCGGCTCAGCACGATGTGGCCATCGAGGATCGATCGGGCCGCATCGGCGATCGGTTCGTTGTTGTCGTCGCCATCGACCAGGACGGTGTAGATCGCTGTGATGGCGCCCCGGGGTCCGCACCCGGCCCGTTCCATCAGCCGGGGAAGCATGGCAAAGACGCTCGGAGTGTAGCCGCGGGTGCTGGGTGGCTCGCCGACGGCCAGGCCAACTTCACGTTGAGCCATCGCAAATCGGGTTACCGAGTCCATCATCAACATCACGTTAAGCCCTTGGTCGCGGAAGTATTCACACACGCTCGTCGCCGCCAAAGCCGCTTTGATCCGAACGAGGGCAGGCTCGTCGCTGGTCGCACAGATCAGGACGCTGCGCTTCATGCCTTCCTCACCGAGGTCGTTTTCGATGAACTCGCGGACTTCTCGTCCTCGTTCTCCGATCAGCGCGATGACGTTCACATCTGCCTGTCCATTGCGTGCGATCATGCCCAGCAGGGTCGATTTACCGACTCCCGATCCGGCAAAAATACCGATCCGCTGCCCGATCCCCATCGTCAGAAGTCCATCGATCGCCCGGACACCGGTGCCATAGGGAAATTGGATCATCTGGCGATCCAATGCATTTGGTGGGGTAGCCAAAACCGGGTAGCGGTCGGCCCCCGAGATCGGACCCAGTCCGTCCATCGGGCGACCTAGTCCGTCTAGGGCCCGCCCCAAAAGCATCGGCCCGACCGGGACCTCAAGGCATCGACCGTTGGTGTGAACCAGATCGCCAGCGCGGACGCCGTGCATCTCGCCGAGAGGCATCAAAAGCACCCGGTCGCCTCGGAATCCGACCACCTCGGCATCAATCGACTCCCCGCCCGCGCTCTCGATCCAACAGACGTCGCCAACGCGGGCATTGGGCCCGTTGGCCTCGACCACTAAACCGACCACTTGGGTCACCCGTCCTAAGACGCGGAAGCTTCGTGCGCCCCGAACCCGGTCCTTTTGAGATTGGTACTGAAACGGCTGGGGACAGAAGTCAATCATGGTGCATCGCCTCCCAAATAGCCCGGATCTGAGTCGACACGCGCCCATCGATCCGGCCACCATCGGTGTCGATCACGACCCCCTGGCCGATGCTCGGATCGGCCACAAGCTCCAGCGAGCGCAGGGAAGGGGAGACTGCGAGCAGGTCGTCATACGCCTTCTTGAGCGCCGGGAGAGCCGTCGCATCGACCATTACCCGAGCCGTGTGGGCATGGGTCACCTCGGCTAGGCATTCCATGGTCATCTTCACGATCTTGCCCGGGTCCGTCGCCAAGGTATCGCTCAAAACCTTCTCGGCAATCACGACTGATAGATCGGCCACCGCCTCGGCGGTGGCTTGATACCAGGCCTCCAGGCCGGCGGCGATTCGCTCGTTCAGCTCTTTTAGCTCTTGCTGAGTCTCGGCCGTGAGCGCTGCGTGAGCCTCTTCCATCTCGGTGCGAATTCGTTTCAATCCGTCCTCGCGGCCGGTCTCGACACCCAAGACGTACCCCTGACCAAAACCCGTCAGGCGCCCGATCTCTTCCGCTTGGGCTTTGAGCGTCTCCAGCTCCTCGAAGTGACGACTGAAGTTTCGTCGTCCCCCCGTCCTCTGGGTGGGGAACCCCTCGGGAAGCACCTCGATCGCTTCCTCAAATGCACCGGTGGCGGCCTTGCGCAAGATTGGATTAGACAAGGACGTCGTCCTCCCCGCGGCCGATCGTGATCTCGCCGTTTTCTTCCAGTCGGCGGATGACCGCGACGACCTTGCCTTGGGCCTCTTCCACGACCTTCATCTTCACCGGTCCCATGAACTCCATGTCTTCCTTGAGCATGCCGACCGCACGCTCGGACATGTTTCCGAAGATCTTGTTCATGACGTTCGGACCGACACCCTTCAGGGCCGTCGCCAGGTCCTTGACATCGACTTCTTTGAGGATCTGCTGGATCGCCCGGTCGTCGAGCGTGATAATGTCCTCGAAGACGAACATCATGTTCTTGACTTGCTCGGCGAGCTCGGCATTGGTTTCGCTCAGCGAATCCATGATGAGGCGTTCGGTAGATCGGTCGACCCGGTTCAAGAGATCGACCAAAGCCTTGGGCCCCCCAGCCTTTTGCATATCCGTGCTGAGCAGGGAGCTGACCTTGCGTTCCAGAACCTGTTCCACTCGGCGGAGAACTTCAGGCGGGGTCTGTTCCATGCTGGCAACCCGACCCGCCACTTCGGCCCGTAGTTCGGGCGGAAGCTTGGTCAAAACCGTCGCCGCTTGGTGTACCGGCATGTAGGCCAGAATCAGGGCGATCGTCTGAGGGTGCTCGTCCTGAATGTAGCTGAGGAGCTGGGCCGGGTCGGCCTTCTTCAAGAATTCGAATGGCAAGACCTGCATCGCGGCCACGATCCGCTTGATCATGGCGTCGGCTTTTTCGTCGCCAAAGGCGGCGGCCAGCATCTTCTTGGCTTGACCGATACCGCCCTCGGCGATATAGTCCTGCGCCATCGCCATCTCGTGGAATTCAAGGATCACCTGCTCCCGCTGTTCAGAAGTGACCTTTTCTAGTCGGGCCAGCTCGACCGAAAGCATCTCGATCTGGTCGTCATCGAAGTGTCGCACCACCTCGGGGGCACAGTCACCCAGCAAAGTCAGCATCACGGCTGCCTTGCGCTTGGTATTGAGAGCTTCGCCTTGTTTTCTCATTTGCCTTCATTCAGCAGCCAAGTCTTGAGCAGCATCGCTACGACCTCTGGCTTGTCGGTGGCCATCCGCTTGATCTGTTCAAGCGGAACGTTGACCTGGTCGGGGATCTTTGCAATCCGCACGGCCTGGTCATTGCCCACAAATTCCACAACTTCTTGGTGCTTGTCGCTCAGGACCTTGCCTTCGGCGTCTCCGACGAGTTCGCCATGGCGAACGACCGGTGCCTGGACGGTTCCGAGGACTTTGCCCTCTTTCTCCGCTGCGAGGGCTTGTTGGCTTCCCACCGCAACGGCGACCTGTTGGCCGTTATCCTCGATCAGGACTTTGGTCTCCACCGACGGCAGCTGGCCGACGGGGATCATGCCTCCACCCGGAAGAGCCGCCACCATCGTCGTGCCGCCCTTGCTCGCCTTCCCGATCGCCTTCACGACCATGAATCCGACGATCACCAAGGCCACGATGGGGAGCAGGGAGAATATCTGTTGAGTTCGGGCCGTACTCGCCGCTGCGGCCTCAGACTTCTTGCTCTCTTCGGCCGCCTTGGTGTCAAATGCGATTGGAGTGACCGTGAATCCGAAGTTGGTGGTGTCACTCGCGAGCGGGCCGAGTTCACCCCGGATGATCTGTTCCACTGCCGCTGGATCTTCGATTGCCGTCGAATTCACCAGAACGTTGATCGCCATCTTTTTGAGCGTCCCGGGTGCATAGGTCGTGTTGGTCCGGGTCTCGGTAGTGGCAAAGGTCTTCGATTCGGTTTGGCCACTGTAGTTGCGCCCCTCGTTTTCGCCGTTGGCCGGTGCGGCCCCTGGGGTGTTGGCGGCAGCTCCGGCGACTCCTCCTACCGAGGAGTCGCTATCCGACATCGTCTCGGTGACCTTATCGATGGTGAGGGGCTTGGTTGGAGATTGTTCGTCCTTGGTCTCGGCTTTTTGATCAAAGCTCATCTCTAGGATCGGAATGCTCACGACGGTGGCTCCCTTACCAAAGGCGGTGTCGAGTCGGCTCTGCAGAAGAGTCTCTCGGCGTCGAGCCTCGGCGATTTCGGCCTGCAGGCGCTCGGCTACCAGTCCACTGCCGCCGATCGCCTCGTTGCCATCGATCAGGGTGCGTCCGGAGTTGCTGATGACGCTGATATTTTTGGGCTGGAGCCCGCTGACACTGTACTGAACGAGTCGCTGAATGGCTCTTGCCCCTTCGCCATCGAGGGCGCCTTCGCTTGACTCGGTCACGATGACGCTGGCGCTGGCGGCGCTACCCGAGCGGGCGAATGGGGAAGTGTCTTGCAAAGTGAGGTGAACCCGGGCCGACTTCACTCCGGCCAAAGTTTCGATCGACCGCGCCAATTCGCCTTCGGTCATCGACTTCAGCCGCTCGCGCTCGACCGACGGCGTATTCATGACCCCCATCTCCTTCAGATCGCTATAGCCCGGATGACCCGAACTCGGCATCTTTTGCGCGACGGCCAGCTTGCCCTGAACTTCGGCGACCCGATCCTGGGGAACCATCACGTTCCCAGCTCGGTCTTGCTCATAGGGCACGCCGAGCTTGGTCAGCTCGTTGACCACCATCCCCTGATCTTGGGGAGAGAGGCCGCGGAAGAGCACTTCCATCTTGGGCCGACTCGAAAAATAGAGCGTGCCGGCAAGTAGCAAAACAAGAAACAGCGATCCAAAGATCGTCACGCTCTTCTGCGTGCGATCCGCTGTTTCCCACCAAGCTCTTAAACGAAGGAGCAACGATTGCATGGTCGAACCGATCCAGTGGCCGACCGAAAGTTAAGCGAACTAGATCTGCATTCGACTTATCTCTTGATAAGCTTCGAGCGCTTTGTTGCGCACCTGGAGCGTAAGCTGCATCGCCACGCTGGCGCGTTCCATCGCGATCATCAGATCGTGGACCTCGACTCCCGGTTGACCCGCCATGAAGGCGTTCTGCGCTTCTCGGCTCTGCGATTGCGCGTTTTGAACTTCCTTCAGGGCGTCCATCAACATTTCTCCAAAGTCGCCACCATCGGCGTTCTTCGGCTTCGGGGCAGCCTGTTCGAGGCTGCGGACGAGGGCGTTGTCGATTCTCATGGGGCTTACATTTTGCCGATGTTCATCGCCGCGCGGATCATCCCGCGGGCTGAGTTAAAGGCGGCGATATTGGCCTCATAAGAGCGGCTGGCGCTGATCATATCGACCATCTCTTGCACCGGCTGCACATTGCTGTAGTAAACAAATCCGTCGGGGTCGGCATTGGGGTGGCCGGGTTCATAGACCGGTCGAAGGGGTCCCATGTCTTTTCGAGTGCCGACGATCTTGACCCCACCGTTCTCAACCGTCAGGATTACGTCTTGGCGACGATAGGCGTCCTGACCGGGAGTACGGACCGTGTTGGCGCCCGCGATATTCGTCGAGATGATGTCCATCCGGAATCGCTCGGCCGCCATTCCCGAACTACTGACCCGCATGGCTTGGCTCAGGCTCATGGATTAGCGTCCCTCCCGGATCACGTTCTTGAGTCCGCTGAAGTAACGTGCCGCCATATCGGTCAGCAGGTTGTAGCGGAGCTCGGTTTCCGCGATGGCATAGACTTCCTTTTCGAGGTCCACGGAGTTTCCGTCGGTGCGAATGCTGGCCTGGCTCTGCCGCAATCCGCCGGGGCCGCGCAGAGCTGTCCTGTTTCGCAAAATCTCTTGGGCGTCGTCAATCGCGACGGTGAAATCCACGTCTCGGCGCTTGTAGCCGGGCGTGTTGATGTTGGCCATGTTCTCGGTCAGAACCCTTTGCCGTGTGGTGGCAAGGTTCAGCGATTGGCCGATCCGGTCGATATGACCGCCTAAAAAGTTGTCCAACATGGGCACGGGTTTCCTTCTGATCCGTGCGCTCCTTCGCTCTGGGTCCGCCGGGCCATCCTAGCCCGACCGCGGCGTACAAGACGCCACATCAGTCATGTCGGACGTTTGCCGGGATTTTTGCAGGGTGAGAAGTTTTGTTGGAAGAGAGATGTTATGGGTCCTATTGGAACTATGGCACCCTGACAAAAACCAAAAACCCGCGTGATGGATGGATATCCACCACGCGGGTTCGAACAGAGAAAAGGTTGCGTCCTTAGCGCTTGACGAACTGGAAGCCGCGGCGGGCCTTCTTGCGTCCGTACTTCTTACGTTCCTTCACGCGGCTGTCGCGGGTGAGGAATTGTCCACCGCGCAGGGGCTTGCGAAGGTTTTCGTCCATCTCGACGAGGGCGCGAGCGATGCCTAGCTTGATTGCCCCGGCTTGGCCGCTGATCCCGCCGCCTCGGACCTTGGCCACCACGTCATATTGACTTTCGGCCTCGAGGTGGGTGAGGGGGGACTTGACGAGGATCTCGAGGACCGGTCGTCCGAGGTACTCGTCGAATTCTCGACCGTTGATCTGGATATTGCCCGAACCAGGCTTGACCCAAACGCGGGCGATGGCGCACTTGCGTCGGCCCGTTCCGTAATTTGAATTCTTCATAGTGTGTTCTTCAGAACCTCTTAGTCCTTGGTCACCTTGATCAGCTCGGGCTGTTGGGCGGTGTGCGGGTGCTCGCTACCGGCGTAGACCTTGAGCTTGGTCACGATCTGGTGGCCGAGCTTCGTCTTGGGCAGCATGCCCCAGATCACCTTTTCGACCAGCTTTTCCGGAGTTTCGGCCAGCATCTTTTCTCGGCTGACGTTGCGCAGTCCGCCGGGCCACATGGTGTGCCAGTAGATCAGCTCTTTGCCCTTGTTGCCCGTCATCACGACCTTATCGGCGTTGATGACGACGACGAAGTCGCCACAATCTTGGTTATAGGTAAAGGTCGGCTTGTGCTTCCCTCGCAGGAGCTGAGCGACCTGCGCGGCCAAGCGGCCGACGGGGATCCCGGTCGCATCGACCAGGTACCACCGGCGCTCAATCGTGCTCGGTTTGGCTGTATAGGTTCTGTTCATTTTCTTCTCTGTTCGTTGGTTCTTGTGAGTCCGGTTCACCGTCCTCAAAGTCGTCTTGTTGTCCGGATTCATCGATCCGGCGGTTGCCGTGTCGCACCCTCATGAGGTGCAGCCCCTTGGCGGGCAGGACCACCGGCGGCTTCAGCGCATCGCGGTGTTCAGGGTCGAGGAGCAGGGGAATCTCGCTCACTTCCCGGAAGCCGCGCCCGATTTCGAGCAGGGCCCCACTGATCCGGCGCATCATGCCTCGGGCAAAGGCCGTGGCCGTGATATCGATCCAAATCTCTCCCGGAGCAGGCTGGACGACGAGTTGGTAGATCTCGCGGCGAGCATTCTGATGGGGGGGCAGATCCTGGCTAAAGGCTAGGAAGTCGTGCTTGCCGATCAGGATTTCGGCGGCCTGCTCCATCTTGCCGAGATCGATCTCGCGTCCATAGTCGTGAACATAGCGAGTCGTCAGCGGGTTTCGCGGCTCGACGGCAATCCGGTAGCGGTACCACCGATCCAACGCACTAAAGCGAGCGTGGAAGCGGTCTTCGACTTGCGAAACCTCTCGAATTCCCACATCGGCAGGCAAGACATCGTTCAGGGCTCGCTTCCAAGACGCGGGTTCGATGGGCACTGGGCTATCGAAGTGGGCCACTGCTCCAAGAGCGTGGGCGCCACTATCGGTCCGGCTCCCTCCGGTGATCTCGCAATCTTCGCCCGAGACCTGGCGCACGGCATCTCTCAATGTGCGTTGGACAGTTCTCTGTCCGGGTTGTGCGGCCCAGCCGCAAAAGTCGGTGCCGTCATAAGCGACGACGATTTTGAATCTCTTAGTCGACAAACTCCAGAACGGCGGTCACGGCCGCGTCCCCGCGTCGCTGTCCGGTCTTGGTGACGCGCGTGTAGCCGCCCTGTCGATCCTTGAATCGGGGAGCCACGTGGTCAAAGAGGTGCTTGACTAGGTCTTCGCCATTGATCAGGCTTCGTTGGCGCAGGATCTCCAGCTTTTCCAGGTCTCCTTTGCCGGCCAAGAGCTTGACGGGCTTTTCCGAGCTCTTGCTGTGTCCGACGAGCACCTTTCGGGCTTCGCGGCGAGCGGCGAGCGTGTCGGCCTTGCCCAGGGTGACGAGCTTCTCGACCATGCGCTGGGTTTCTTTGGCCCGGCCGAGGGTCGTGTGCACATAGCCATGCCGAACCATCTGGCGGCAGAGGTTGTGCAACAGGTGCCGACGCTGGTCGCTTGGCAGCCCAAGTTTGCGGTGGTCGTTCTTATGTCTCATCTCGGGTTCCTAAGAATCAATCGAAGTCTTCGTCTTCGTCGTCATCGAGCAGGTCGATGGCGCGGTAGCCACCCTTCGGCGGCCGGAGAGCAAGGCCGTTTTCGGCCAATTTGTCGCGAACCTCGGTGAGCGATTTCTTCCCGAATCCGCGGATCCCGGTGAGGTCCGATTCGGTCACTCCGGCGAGGTGACGGAGGGTCAAGAGGCCAGCCCGTCGGAGACAGTTGAAGGTTCGTTGGCTGAACTCCAGCTCTTCGATCTTCGTCTCGGGGACATTGGCCAGATCCGCATCTTCCATCTCGTCGGCATCCTCGCCCGCTTCGAGCGTGGCGCGTCCGAGTTCGAAGAACATCCGGAAATATTTATCAAGGATTTGGGCCGCTTGGGTCACCGCATCGTTGGGCGGGAGGGCTCCATTGGTCTCGACATCGAGGACCATGCGCTCGTAGTCGGTTCGCATGCCGACGCGGGTTGCTTCCACAGTTGCGTTGACCTTTCGGACGGGAGTGTATTGCGAACCGGTCGGGATGATTCCGATGATTCCGCGATACTTCTCTTGCTTTTCGGGCAAAACGTAGCCCGTCCCCCATCCCACAAAGAGCTCCATATTGAGAGTCGCTCCGTCTTCGCTGATGTGGCAAATATATGCCTCGGGGTTGACGATGCTGACGCCTTCGGGGCAGCGGATGTCGGCGCCCGTCACTCGTCCCGGACCCTTCACGGTGAGTTGGAGCGTGATCTCTTCGGGCGGAACGCCGTCGAAATCCACTCGGATCGCGAGGTCCTTGAGGTTGAGCAGGAGCTCGGTGGTGTCTTCCTTCACTCCCGGGATGGGGGCGAACTCGTGAAACACCTTGTCGATCTTGACGGCCGTGATCGCCGCGCCTTGGATGGAACTCATCAAGACGCGCCGGAGGGCGTTACCGATCGTTTGTCCGTACCCCTTTTCGAGGGGTTCAAGGACAAACTTGCCGCTTTCATTATTCAGTTCGAGCGTTTGGATATAGGGCATGCTACTGGTCGAATCGTTCTCTGTGGTGAGCGCTCACTGGTTTGGGACCGAACCCGATTCGGAGTTCGATCCCAAACGGAGTAGGGGTTAGACCCGGCGCTTCTTGGGGGGGCGGCAACCGTTGTGGGGCAGGGGAGTGATGTCCCGAATGGAGATCACGTTCAGTCCTGCGGCCTGAAGGGCGCGGATCGCCGTCTCGCGTCCGCCACCAGGGCCTTGGACGTAGACTTCAACCCGCTCCATCCCGTGGGCTTGCGCCTTACGGGCAGCGCTTTCGCTGGCCAACTGGGCCGCAAATGGCGTGCCCTTTCGGCTTCCCTTAAAGTTAACGTTGCCAGCACTGCTCCAGCACAGAACCGCCCCTTGGGGATCGGTGATGCTGACGATAGTGTTGTTGAAGGTCGACTGGATGTAGGCTCGACCTTCGGCCACCTGGCGCTTTTCCTTCTGCTTTCCTCGCGTCGTTTGCTTTCTTGCCATTCGGGTCTATTCCTTACTTCCTCGCCTTCTTCTTGCCGGCCACGGTCTTTGCCTTACCCTTGCGAGTTCGAGCATTGCTTCGGGTGCGTTGACCCTTGGTCGGGAGGCCACGTCGATGGCGAAGACCGCGATAACATCCAATCTCCATCAGGCGGCGGATGTTTCCATAAACTTCGCGGCGGAGGTCCCCCTCGATGACGTACTCCTCACAGAGTTCGCGCAACTTGGCAACTTCCGTCTCGCTCAGTTCTTTCGTCTTCTTGCGCGGGTCAATCCCGGCCTTCTCGATGATCTCAGCGGCGTTCTTACGACCAATCCCGTACAGCACCGGAAGGGCGTACAGAATGGCTTTTTCTCTTGGCAAATCGATACCGGCAATACGTGCCACGTGGGTTCTTTTTCCTCCTTAGGTCAACCTTGGCGCTGCTTGTGCTTCGGGTTGATGCAGATCACTCGCACGACTCCTTCGCGCTTGATGATCTTGCATTTGTCGCAAATCTTTTTAACACTGGCCCTGACTTTCATGGGTCTGTCAACGTCTATCCCACCAAGTAAAGTCTTTTCGACACGGATCAGGCGGGCAATCCGTCACGAGCCACCTCGAAGGCAAGACCTTCCGCAGGGGCGATTTCGAATTATACCAACCAGTTTGCCGATCCCGCTACGCTTGGCGGGGCTGAATCCACAAACGGCCCTCAATTTCTCGCCGCTCGAACCCAGTCTGGTAGGCCGATTCCAGCGCATCGCTCCTAAGAATGTCCCGAATCCAACCTTGGGCGAGGACTTTTCCCTCACCAATCAGCCAAGCCCGGCACTGCCAATTGGCGACGACCGGAATTTCGTGGACCGCCGCGATCACTGTTCGTCCTCCCGCGGCCATGCCATGAACCATGCTCGCAAAGAGCCCGATCTGCTTGGGGTCCTGGAACGCGGTCGGTTCATCAAAGAGCACGAGTTCGGTGTCTTGAGCCATGGCTTGGGCCCAGAGGACCCTCCGGCGTTCGCCTCCGCTGAGATGGCCGATCGGCTTATCTGCTAAATGGGCCACATCGCAGCACGTCATGGCCTCCTCGATGGCGGCGGCATTGTTCGGGTCCGATCCATGGGCCAATCGGCCCATGCCGACGACCTCGCGGGCCGTGTACTCAAACTCGATCGGGACCTCTTGGAACGAAAGCGCGGCCAATCGGGCCCGGTCCCGGGCGGGCAGCAGGTGAGGGTCGTGACCATCGAGGCGAACCACTCCCGCGATCGGGGGAAGCAATCCTGCGAGCGTGTTCAGTAGGGTCGTCTTCCCCGACCCGTTGGGACCTAGGAGAACGATGAGCTGCCCGGATTCGACCTCCGCCGTCACGGGACCAACGATGGGCTTTCCACCTCGCCCGGCCACCAGCCCGGCGCAGGTCAGCACGCTCATTGGAGGACCTCGGGCACCAGACCCGCCCGGTAGGCATCATAGAGTTGGCTGAAAGCGCCTCCGTTGGCCGTGAGCTCGGCAAACGTTCCTTGCTCCAGAATCTCGCCGCCGCGCAGCATCAAAATCTTGTCCGCCCGCGCCGCGGTGCTCAGCCGGTGGGCGATGAGCAGGGTCGAGCACTGGCCCATGATCCCGACTAAAGCCTCAGAGACCGCTTTCTCGCTCTCGGCATCTAGGTTGCTGGTGGCTTCGTCGAGGACGAGAACCTTCGGCTTTCTCAGGATCGCTCGGGCAATCGCGAGCCGCTGGGCCTCGCCACCACTGACCCCGACCCCGCGCTCGCCGAGGGCGGTGAGAGGACCTTGGGGAAGGTTCTGAACGAACCCGGCGTGAGCGGCATCGAGGGCGGTGAGGAGCTCGGCGTCGCTCGCTTCAGGCGCCGACATTCGCAAATTCTCGGCGATCGATCCGCTGAAGAGAAAGGTCTGCTGAGGCACCACGCTGATTTGACTTCGCAGCCAGTCGAGCTTGAGCTCCCGGACGTCCACCCCATCGAAGAGAATTTGACCCTCAGTGGGGTCATAGTATCGCAACAGAAGATCCGCAAGGGTCGATTTTCCGGCTCCGCTCGGACCGACCAAAGCAAGGGACTGGCCGGGTTCGATGACAAACGACACCCCCCGGACGGCCGTGGTTCCGTCGGGATACTGAAAGCCTACATTGCGAAACTCGACCCGACCGGCAAAAGTGGCGAGCGATCGCGCGTCGGCGAGATCCGCCAAGGGCTCGGGCGCGTCCAAAATCTCCGAATAGATCCGTTTGCTCGCGGCTTCGACTTGGCCCATCGTCTGCTTGAGGGAGCCCAGATTCCGGAATCCCTGGTTGATTCCGTCGAGAGCAAACAGGAACGCCCCGAGATCACCCACCGTGAGCGCGCGCCGCTGGACGAGCCAAGCGCACATCAAGACGACCATCGCGATTCCAAAGGCGCCCACCAGTTCGACCAGTGGCTTGAGGCGTCCGACCCGCCTCGTCACCTTCATTTGGCTCCCGAAGCTGCGTTCGACGCTGGCTTCAAACCGGTGCGAGGTGGCCTGTTCGGCGCCAAAGGCTTGGATGATTTTGGCCCCTTGCACCGACTCCTGCATCATGGCCGTCATCTCGGCCAGATCCACTTGGGCTTCTTCTTGGGTGTCCCGCATCTTCTGCCCGTTCCGCCGGATCAGGTGGGCGATCAGCGGCAAAACCAAGATGGAGACCAGGGCCAGCTGCCACTGAAGAACAAAAATCGTGATGAGTCCGATGGTCACTTTGATCGGACCATCGATCGAATCGCGGACAGCGGTCAATGCGCTCTGAAAGATGGTGACGTCGTTGGTCAGGATGCTCTGAAGCGCCCCAGCTCGTTGTCGATGGTAATAGCTTACGGGGAGCCGCATCAGCTTTTCGAAGAGCCGTTTCCGCAAGCTGGCGGTCAGCCGGTTTGCCGCCTCTCCGATCTTTAGGACTTGCCCTTGGACAAAGAAGTACTTGAGCACATAGAGACCCAAGATCAAGAAGCTGAGCCAGATCAGTTTTTGAGGATCCTGCGAACCCACGGCATCGACGACGAACTTGATGCTCACCGTCACCGCCCCGGCTACCAGTGCGGCCAGAGCGGAAAAGATCAGCCCGGCATAGATCAGCTTGCGTTGACGATGCAGCTCTTCCGCGATCCGCGGGTCGGTATTGCGAAAGAGGAAGTGGATCAAGTCGGGTCCTTTACAATTGAATCCAAGGTATAGCCCGCCGCCAGGGCCCTCATCTGCTCAACGCAACCAGCCACGGCCGCGTCATAGAGGATCTTGCCTTTCTCGGCTGTTGCGAGCGTGGCAAATCCATAGGATCCTTGTTCGGTGATCTCGTCGAAGAGATGGACCATCCCGCGTAGATCACCCGATGGTCGCAGGCCATCGTCGCGCAACTTCTCCTGTCGAACGAGTTCGGGGAAGAGGTGGAGCATAAGGCTGGCCTCGGCCTCGCAGGCGTGGCGGATCTCTTTCAGCGGGCCGGTGAGGGTCTTCCCAACCAGTTCTCCAATGAAGGCAAAGTATCCGCTGTGTCCCAGGGTCAAGCTCGGGTCGGCTTCTTTGAGCTTGCGGAGGGCGATCCCGTTGAGCTCGGTGTTGCCTCCGTGGCCGTTCAAGACGAAGAAGCGGTGAAAGCCGTGGCGCTTCAGGCTCAAGATGACCTGGGTCAGAGCCTCCTCATATCCCGAAAAGCTGGCGCTGAGGGTTCCCGGAAAGGCTAGGTGGTGTCCGCTTGCACCGAGCCACAGGGTCGGGGTCAAAAGCACCTCATCCGAGCATCGTGCTTCGACCTCTTCGGCCACTCGAGTCACCAGGAGCGAGTCGGTGAAGAGCGGAAGGTGGGGGCCGTGTTGCTCCAGGGATCCGGTCGGGACCAGAACGACCGTCTCGCGGGAGATCGCCGCGACCTCGGGCCATGAGAGATGGGCCAACTTCATCGAGATTCTAGTTTAGCCTTTCCCCCCGACCCCGGGGACCGAATACAGGTCCAGCCGCCAGTCGGCACCTCGCCCGAAGTACACTCCAAAACCAGATCGGCAACCTCGCGACCCCGCAAAAAATGCCGATGCTACGGAAGGGAAGCGCTATGACATCGACTCCGCAAAATGAGCCAGGGAACGGCGAGTTTCGCACCGGAAACGTCCTCGGTGTGAAGGTCGCGGCCGTTCAGCGAGAGTTTGCGACAAACGCCATCTGCGATCGAGCCTCTGAGCGAGCGGGCGGCTACGTCTGCGCGGCCCCGGTCCATAGCATCATGGAGGGCTTTGACGGCCCCGACTTCCGAACAATTTTGAACCGGGCCTGGATGGTCGTCCCAGATGGTCTCCCGGTCGCCGTCGCGCTCCGGTTGCAGGGGTTCAAAGGGCAACCTCGCGTTCCCGGCCCTGATCTGATGCTGTTGGTCTGCGAAGAGGCCGCCCGTCGAGGGTTACAGGTTGGATTCTATGGCAGTAGCGACGAGTGCCTCGGCCTCCTGCGCGAGAAGCTGCCCCAGCGCGCTCCGGGGCTCAAGATTGCCTACACCTATTCGCCGCCGCACCGGCCGCTTTCAGCCGAAGAAGACGCCGCCGTCGTTCGAGAAATCACCGAATCAGGCGTTGATCTCCTCTTTATCGGGCTGGGCTGCCCCAAGCAAGAACGGTGGATGCACGAGCATCTCGATCGCATTTCGGCCGTCCAACTCGGGGTCGGGGCTGCCTTCGACTTTCATGCGGGGTTGCTCAAGCGGGCGCCCGAGTGGATGCAGAAGTCGGGCCTCGAGTGGTTCTACCGACTGGTGATGGAGCCCAAGCGCCTGTGGTGGCGCTATTTGAAGCACAACCCACGGTTTGTGATTAACGTGCTCCTCCAGCGATTCGGTCTCAAAAAATTCAACACCGACCCGGTAGGTGCGCCATCACACTAAGAGCGCCGAAGCATCTTGGGCAAACCGACGGTCCAGCGCAAGCCAAAGCTCAAGAGAAAGCTGAGAAGGGCCAATCCCAAGGGCTGATGCATCAGTCGCAGGGCGGCCATGGTGCGCCAACTGTCCCCGGATTGCACGTCGTTCCAACGCCACCAGAGGGCCCGCAGGCGCGAGCCGCGTTTCTGTTCGTTGAACTGCCGACGGTTGACGATCCCTGCCTTGGGATGGATCCGAATTCGCCATCCATGGGCGCGCATCTGCAGCCACAGGTCGTGATCGCCTGCGTATTGGGGAAAGATCTCCCATCGGAACTCGGCGTGGTCAAAGGCGGCAAGCGGGACCAAAACACCTTGACCGCCCATGAGATCACTGTCGAGCGGCGCCTCAGGGGCCTCATCCACCAGGTTCCAGTCCCGAATCAGGCGTCCATAGAGCAGAAATCCGAGATCCATCTGTCGGGAGTAGCGGAGTCGGTAGGCGTCTCCTCCCATCTCGTACCCCGGACTGGCGGCGATCACTCGGGAATCGACGTCGGCCAGTTCCAGCAGGTGGGCCAAAGTCCCCGGCAAGAAGTAGGTGTCGGCATTGCTGAGCAAGATGTAGTCGGGAGCGATGTCCCGCGCCGCCTCCAAGCCTCGCTGCATGCACTCCGTCCAAAAGGCCTCTTTGCGGACGGGAAGCACCGTGACCGCGGGGTCCAGGCCAGGAATCGGGTCACCGGCGTTGATCACCAAGACTTCCGGAACCGGATCCTGAACCAGCAGCGACGCGACGCAAGCCCTCACCAATTCGGGTTCGTTATAGGTTGGGATCAGTGCTACGATTCGCGGGCGGGCCATCGAGAATTCTATTCTGACCAACGGGGGGCGCTCTGAACCCGCCGACTTGCACCGTCTGTGGATTCCCCCTCGTGGCTCTCAGCTATCGGGAGTGCGTCGACTTTTTGCTGAAGAGGCTCCAGAGCCGTCAGGGCGGATGGGTCGTAACCCTCAACCTCGAGATCCTGAGTACGGCTCTGATCGACGAAGAGTACGCCAGTTGGGTCCGCAGTGCGGATATTGTTCTGGCCGACGGGATGCCCCTGGTCTGGGCGAGCAAGCTGAAGCGGGGCGTCGTCCGCATTGACGGACGCACCACCGGGAGCGATATCTCGGCGGATCTGATTCAGGCGGTGGCCGAGAAGGAGATCGCCATTATCGGTGGCGTAAACCCGCCAAGGGCCCTCGAAGCTCTCAAGGTCGAGAAGCACGAAGAAGTTTTCGTCTTCGATGGAATCGTCAAGCTTGATGACACTTCCGTCAACTACTTGATCGAGAAAGTGAAGGCCCACGGAGCCAAGCTCATTTTTGTGGCGCTGGGGGTCCCCAAGCAGGACTACCTCGCCGTCGCGCTGCGCAAAGCCATCCCCGACGCCCTTATCCTAGGGGTAGGTGGCACTTTCGAGCTTATTGCTGGACTCAAGCCGCGAGCTCCGCGCTGGATGCAGCGCTATGGGCTTGAATGGCTCTGGCGACTTTTTCTGGAACCCCGCCGACTCTGGCGACGCTATCTGGTCCTCTATTGGGTCGGGGCGATCAACCTGATCGGCGATATCTTGTTTTCCCGTTCCCCGCGGGATCGGAATCGGGCGGGAGAATGTTAGGATCGTTATGGCGGGTTGGTCCGTCTGAACGTTACGGTTCCGTGCGCAAAACCACCGATAGGCTAACATAGGTACGTTTCATGCTGAAGGCCCACATTAAGAGGACTATCATCTTCGCCATCCTTGGCGCGGTCATCGCGTTCGTGGTGACGCAGATCTCGCCCAAAATTTATGAGGGCCGCTTGGAGATGCTCCTAAGCGATGAGACCCGCAACCAGAATCTGGGCGGGGCCAACATCTTTACCCCCGACGTCTTGGACATCTTGCAGCGCAACCGTCCTCAGGGAGCCGCCACCGAGCGCCAGCTCCTGAGTAGCCAGAGCGTCTTCTTCCAAGCCCTCGTCGCGGTTGCGACGGCTCAGGGCAATAACAGCTTGGTCGAGAAGTTCTCCAGCCTGTATCCGATGTACGACATCGAGACGGCCCGGACTACCAACCAACAAGTCGATGCTGGCGTCGCCCTTCTCCGGGTTCGCGCCGAGGACCCTCAGCTTGCCGCCGACTTGGCCAACCAAATTGCCGTTACCTACAACGAAGTTCGCCTCCGCAACTCGCGCGAATCCACTCAAGAAGCCCTGAACTACCTTCAGGCCAAGATGAAGACCGCCGAGCAGGACCTGCGCAACGCCGAATCGAAGTTCAAGGATTTCAAGGTCAAGGAAAACATCGCCGACATGGTCAAGGCCATGACCGACGAGACGTCCCTCCTCACCTCGCTCCAGCAGCGCAAGACCCAGATCGAAGCTGAACTGAGTGGTGCCCGATCGGCGCTCGCCTCGGCTCGGGCTCAGCTGAACAGTACTCCTACCACGGAAATCGCTTCCACAACCGACGGTCGCGGACAGCAAGTGAGCGAGTACGAAGCTCAGCTTGTCCGGGCTCGAACCGATCTTGATCGACTTCTGGCTGTCTATCTTCCCGACGCACCGCAGGTGGTCCAAGCCCAAGAGCTCGTGACTGCCCTTGAGAAGAAGCTGGAACAAGCCAAGAAGGAAACCCCTCAATCGTTCGCTTCGAAGACCACCACGATCAAGGCCCTTCGACAGGACCTTGAGCGCCAAGTCGCGACCCAAACGTTGCGGGTGCAGGAGCTGGAGAGCCAGCAGACCGAAGTGAACCGGCAGATTGGTGAGCAACAGACTAAGGTCAACAGCCTTCCTGGAAAGCAGGTCGAACTCCAGCAACTTGAGAGAGAACTCCGGATCTTTGAAGAAGGCTATCAACAGTTGCGCCGGATGACGGAAGACCTCCGAACCCGGTCCGAAACCGCCGTCCGCGCTGCGCTGGTTCTCAACACCGCCGTGAAAGACGACGTTCCGGTCGCCCCCGACATGAAGAAGAACTTGGTCATCGGGGCCACCGCCGGAATCTGTATCGGTCTCCTCTTCAGCTACGTTCTCGAATCCTTGCGGCTTCGAATCCAGTCTTCCACTCAGTTGACGGCGCTCACCGGCCTCCCGGTCGTTGCCGCCATCCCGGCTGGGGCCAAGACTGGGGCCAAAGCGCTTCGCCTGATCGGTCGACCCGAGGTGAACCCGCCCGAGGCCTTCCGCTACATGGCGTTCTCGCTCGTCACGAACTCCAACAAGACCATGAGAACCTTCATGTTCACGGGGATCAAGACCGCGATGACGACCTACAGCTCGGCCACGCAGTTTGCTCTCGCCGTGGCACGGGGCGGAGCCAGAGTTCTGTTGGTCGATGCCGACATGCTCAAGTCCCCGATCAGCAAGGCCCTTGATGCGGGCGGACGAACCGGGATGAGCAACCTGCTCGCCAGCGAGACCTCGATGGAAGTCAAGGATCTCATTGTCGAGACGGTGCACCCGAACTTGCTCTTGCTGCCGGGCGGAAATGATCCGTCGATGCGGTTCCTGACCAACGCCCCGCGTCCCAAGCTCGAAGCCGTGTTCCAGTCGGTTCGGCTGGCCTGTGATGTCGTGGTCTTCGCCGTCCCGCCGTGCGATGTGCTCGCCGATGCGAGTTGCTTGGCTGGTCTGGTGGACGACACCTGCTTGGTCGTGAGCGCCGCTCAAACCAACTACCGAGCCGTGCCGCTGGCCCAGGATCTTCTGACCAAGGCCGGAGCCAAGAACATCAGCATCGTCATGGCCGACGCCAGCGCGGACGAAGAACCGTTCGCCAAGCGCAGCGCGTACCTGACCCGCGCTAACTGATGACCCCGAGGGTATCGGTGATCGTGCCCGCATACAATGCGGAAGCCACCATCGCCGATACCCTTTCTTCTGCCTGGAACCAGAGCATTCGGCCCGCCGAAATCGTCGTTGCCGATGACGCAAGTACCGATCGAACTGCGAGTCTCGCCGAAGATTCGGGGGCTCGAGTCTTGAGGCTGGAGAAGGGAAACGGTGCCATCGCTCGCAACCGCGCGGCCGGAGCCGCGAGCGGGGAAGTCCTTTTCTTTCTTGATGCCGATGACCTCTGGGAACCGAACAAGATCGAACGGCACCTGGAGGTTCGAACCCAGACGCCCCGGCCCCTGATTCTTGACCGGAGTCAGGCGTTTGCTTCGGAGCGGGCCTGGCAGGCCGGCCTCTCAACCCCGGGAGTCCATCCCTGGCAAGATCTCATCAACCATCGAGCGTGGCCGAGCGGGAGTGGATTCAGCGTGAGCCGCGAGGCATATTGGTCCGTCGGCGGATTCCACGAGAGCCTAACCAAGTTTCAAGATGTCGACTTCTGGATTCGTTGCGCGGCCAAAAATCAGGGATTCTTTTGCTTGGCCGAAGTGTTGACCCTGTATCGGCTGACGGAGTCTGGCGTGAGCAAAGGCACCGCCCGGCATGACGAAAACCTCGAAACCATGCTGGCCGGCTGGGACTTTGCCGCCGAAAATGAGAAAGAGAAGATGCGGAGGCTGGCGAATTTGATGCTCGTCGAGCGTCTTCCTATTGGGCAAGCCCTCCGGATCTTGCCAAAGACGGGTTTCCCGGTGGGGAATCGGTTCTTCTGGAAGTGTCTTCTGGCCTCCCTACGGCGTACAATCAACCAGCAACCATAACACGGGCATGCAGAATCTCCTTACGGAAAGAAACTTTCGCACCAGGGTCGAGGCCCTTGGGCGAGACCGTGTTTCCCCGGCTCACCGGGCGATGTACCTTTGGGGGATCCTGAACTGCACGCTCGTTTGGATCCAGCAGATCTTCAACTGGGCACTGAACCCGATCGGGGCACAAAAGTACATCTATGCCAGCATGGTGGCTTGGCTCTTGGTTGCTCTGTGGACGAGCCGAATCGTGGTGCGGATTCCGCTCGCGATCGGCGTGATTTTGGTGATGCAGGTCTGGTTCACGGTCTGCTCAATGCACGCCGCCAGCACCATCGCCCGGACGTCGGTTCTCAACGGGATGGATATTCTCCTCCCGGTTTATGTCCTCTGTTTTCTTCAGGCGCAGGCCCTTGTGTGGATGGCGCCCGAAAGTCGCAGGTTCATCGGTCGGCTGGTGATTCCGGTTTGTGTGATCAGCGGGATCGTGGCTTTGGCTCAGTTCAAAGGCGTCGGGCCAGCGATCCAGTATTCGAACCTCGTCCGCCAAGCGGAGATCGTCTTTGACTTCTCCGGGACGGGTGAAATCGTCCGCGCCCCAGGTCTCCACGCTAATATCGGTACCGCCATCAGCTTCGGGACGATGTGCATGCTGATGATGTCGGTCGTGCTCTTCTTCCGCCCGTTCAAGTGGTGGGAGATGGGTTCGATCGGGATCCTGTTGCTCTCCACGCTTCTGGTTCAGGTTCGCAACCAGCTCCTCGTGATCGGTCTCACCGTTCTTTGGGTGGGTTACCTCATCACCAAGAAGTACAAGTTTGGTGGGATCACATTTAGTACGGCGACGCTCGGGCTCCTCGGGGTCTACCTTGTGCAGAACCGAGATGCGTTTGGCTACCTCTTCCAAGGTGGGACCGGGACGCTCGATTACCGCCGGTTGGCGCTCTGGCCCCAGGCCTACAACATCCTCGACCAGAGGCCGATCTTTGGGATCGGGATTGAACCGGGCTTTGCCGGATGGACGACCCAGCTTTTGCCGAACAAATGGGTCACCGAGCGACTCATGGATAACGGCTGGTTGCTCGCCGCTGCCTTCGGTGGCTATCCGGGTCTCGGCCTGATGGTGCTCACCGTGCTCACCGCCTTCATCGCGGCCACGATCCACGCCCTCAAGCCGTCCGAGGACGTCTGGCACTTAGCGTTCAAGTTCGCCGTCCTCTCGTCGGTCATCTTCTTTGCCACCGGGATGTTCTGGGGGACCCTCTGGGCCAACCCGATCAACACGTCGTTCTACTTCATCATAGCGGGGCTCGCGATGCCGTCGGATTCCCGGTTGTTCCCGGCCAAGTTTGTGCCGCACTTCCGGCGCCACGACGAAGACTAGTCGGGGCTGGTCCATTCGACCTCGGAGACCGATATGAACAGTGCAACGCCCGTCATGGAGTCTCCCGCCTCACCCGCCCCAAAGCCGACAGATCACGCCGTTCGCAAGCTCGATTGGATTGATGGCATGCGCGGACTAGCCGTGCTCATGGTGATCGCCGTGCACTGCATCATCAGCACCAGCCCCGGCGGCCCTCAGAACAAGCCCGAGTGGATGGCCGACTGGGTTTACACCTTCTTCCATTCGGGCAAGTATGGGGTCCAGCTCTTCTTCGTCGTGTCGGCTTACACCATGCTCCACTCGTTCTATGGACGAAAAGGGGAGAAGAACGCGGCCACGAAGTTTTTCATCCGGCGCTACTTCCGGATCGCTCCGATGTTCTACTTCGGAATCATCCTCTACTACGGGTTCTATTGGTTTAGCCGCCGAGAGTTCATGCCCCTAGAGGCCGTCGGCTTGACCGCCCTCTTTTTGCACGGCTTCAGCCCGCCCTATATCAACACCGCCGTCGCGGGCGGTTGGAGTATCGGGGTGGAATTCATGTTCTACGCGCTGGTCCCGGTGCTGGCCTTGGTGATTCGCAACCTCCGCGAGGCGCTCATCTTTTTGGCTGCGACCTTGGCTCTGGCCGGGGGACTCTTCGTGGCCGTGGTTCTCAATCGCGAGAGCCCCGGATGGCTCGGAGAGTTCATCCGCACTTATAACAACCAGGACGGCTTCCTCTATTTCTGGCTTCCCAACCAGCTTTTCGTCTTTGCGGTCGGGTTTGTCCTGTTCTTTTTGGTCAAGGATCGTCTTGGTGAAGATCCGCCGCGATGGGTCCGGCCGCTTTATTGGGCTTCTTTGGCGGGGCTGCTGGCGGCCTGTGCCTTCAATCCCGAGCACATCCTCGCGCATGCCTTTTTGGCCGCTGCTTTCTTGCCGTTCTGCGCTTCAATCGCCTTACTCCGGCCGAAGTGGGCGACCAGTGCCCTCATCCGTCGGATCGGGGTCGATAGCTTCGGGATCTATATCTGGCACTACGCGATCAAGATCTTGTTCGACCGGTTCTTGCCCAAGTTCGGGTTGCCCAACGATAGCGTTTGGTTTTTTCCCGTCATCTTCCTCTGCGTGACCGGGATGTCAGTTCTCCTCGCCGACCTCACCCGCCGATGGGTGGAAGATCCGGGCCAGGCCCTCGGTCGCAAGTTGATCAAAAGACTCCCGTCATGAAGCGGATCGTTCTCAGCTTCGCCACCGGGGCGAGCCAATACCGGACGATGGCCAAAGCTTTGGGACTCTCTCTTCGGCTCCATGGATCCCAGGCCACGCGCGTACTGATGACCGACCAACCGGGTGACCCCGAACTCCAGGCGACCTGGGACCAGCTTATTCCCCCGACGCCGGGCTACAGCCACTGGTTTCTCAAGCTCAGCGCCCTCGAAGCCACCGACGCTGATCAGATTCTTTTCGTCGATGGAGATTCTCTTGCCGTGGGCAACATCGATCCAATCTTCGACCATCTCGCCGGCTCGGACTTCGCGGTCCAGGGCCGATGGGAGCGGGATCCCGGCGACTGGTACGGAGACTTCCGGGCCGCGATGGACCGGACCGGGGTCGATCAGGCGCCCAAGTTCAGCGGCGGTTTCCTCTATTACGAAAACACCGACCGGGCCCGAGTCCTGCTCCGCGAGATCAACCAACTGAAGGAGGGCTACGACGATCTCGGGTTGCGGCGCAATGGCGGACACGTCGTCGACGAAGTTTGCATCAGCCTCGCGATGGCCAAAACCCAAATCGGTCGAGTCGTCCCCGATTCGGCCAACTATAGCCTGACCCCGTGGCGACGCAATGGGCGCCTGAATCTCGACGTCCTGCGGGGAGAGTGTTCGTTCTATCGGTCGATGCCCGAGCCCGAGATCGCTCGTCCGCTGCTCTACCATTCGGCGCGGGCCAAATGGGACCTGGACTATTGGCGACAGGTCCGCGTGCTCATCCGACTTCTTCGCCACGCTAGGACTCCGTTTATGGAGCAAACGCCCTCGGCTCGAATCCGGCAAAAGCTGGCCCGAGTCGCGGTGGAGGTTTATCGCAAGCTATGCCTGCCGGACGACCGCTGAAGCGCATCAAGCGTCAGGCAAAGTTTCTTCTCGGACGGCTTCCGGTCGCGGGGGCTCGCCTTCGGTTGCCAACCGCACACTACGGCAGCGAGTACGGAGGATGGGAAGTCCTTCCCGGGCTACTCGGTTCACACAGTGAGGTCTGGAGCTATGGGATCGGCCACGACCCCAGTTTCGATCTGGAGGTGATCCGCCATCATGGGTGCCGTGTCCGGGCCTTCGACCCGACTCCGGGATTGGGCGATTGGATCACGGCCCAGGGGTTTGACGCTCGATTCGAATTTGAACCGATCGGCCTCGCCGCCTTCGATGGGGAAGTCGAGATGCGACCCCAGTCGGTCGATGGTGACTCGAGCAGTACGATCTTGTCTCAGTCCGAAATTCCGGTCGATACCCATGGAGTTCCCGTGCGGGTCGAGCGTCTGGCCACCACCGCCGCCCGGCTCGGGGTGACCCGCATCGACCTCCTCAAGATGGACATCGAGGGGGCCGAGTTCGAGGCGATCCCCGATTTGCTCGCTAGCGGCGTCGAGATCGGCCAGCTCCTGGTCGAATTCCACCCGTATGTGTCCAACGGCTACCCCCGCCAAAGGGAGGCCTATCGCCAAATCGTAGCCGCCGGCTTTGTTCTTTTCGACCTCTCTCTCCGCGATATGGAGTTCGGATTCGTGCACCGGTCTCAGATCCCCGGCGAATAACCGGGATTCGTGCTCGAACAGTAATTTTTACAGGCTCGGGATTGAACATAGCGGTTGGTATACTCCGGGCATCACTCTGAGGTGAACTCTGCCCCAACGTGGGGGCTGATCTTTCGAAAGGATGGAGCCAGATTCGCAAAAATCCCTGTCTCCAATCCCGATTCCGGAACCGATAATAGACAGAGACCCAAAGATGATCGCCGTAGCGAGTGCAGACCAATTGGAATGTTGCCGGGAGATGCGACCGCACCCGGTGTCGTACGCTATCGCTAAGCGAGTGCTGGACATCATCGGTTCGTTGATTCTTCTTTTGCTCCTCGCTCCCATCTTTCTGGTGATCGCCCTCGCGGTCAAGATCACCAGCCCCGGCCCGGTCTTCTACAAGTCGACCCGCGTCGGGCTCTGCGGCAAAAAGTTTCAGTTCATCAAGTTCCGATCCATGCGGGTTGGGGCCGATAAGCAGCTCCAGCAACTTCTTCAGAACAACGAGAAGGATGGTCCTATCTTCAAGATGAAGGAAGACCCCAGGATCACTCCCGTTGGAAGATTCATCCGGAAGTACAGCCTCGACGAGCTGCCGCAGCTCTATAGCGTCTTCACCGGCGAGATGTCGCTCGTGGGTCCGCGCCCGCCGATCCCGCACGAGGTCGAGCAATACGACGACCTCACGATGACGCGTCTGAGCGTCAAGCCTGGAATCAGCTGCTACTGGCAAATCATGGGTCGCAGCAACCTCAGCTTTGAGGAATGGATGGAATTGGATCGCAAGTACATCCGCGAGATGTCTTTCTGGACCGACCTGAAGATTCTCCTGAAGACGCCCTACAGCGTCATCAAAGGCGACGGCGCCTACTAAACTCCGCACCGGGGGCCATTCTGCTTCCGTCCTTAGCCTTGTATGTTGGAACCCGAAGCCGAATCTGCCGCGCCAGGGCCCGACCAGGGACCGCGCCAGACCGGCAAGACCAAAGGGGCCATCCTCCTTAGTGGGGTCCGATTTCTTTCCCTCGCGGTCAACTTCCTTTCCGTTCCGTTCCTGCTCGCGATCTTGGGCGAAGGGCTTTATGGCGGGTGTCTTTTCGCCGTCATGCTTTCCCGCTACTTCTGGCTCATGGATCCCGGATTCAGCGATGGTGCCCAGCTGCGGATGTACCAAAGCCACCACGAGGAGGACCGGGCCGAGACTGCCCGGGTCTGGTCCAACCACATCAGCCTCGCGTTTGCCTATTCCTTTCTGGGCGCACTTCTCTTGTTCGCGGTCGGTGTCGCAATTCCGCTCAAGGATTTCGATTCGAGCCGAGTCGCGCTCTTTGGGGCAGCAGCGGTTCAGTTTTTCTTCATCACCCTCTTCAACGCCAACCAGCTGTTGCACTCGACCCGGCGCCAGTTTCAGGTTGTCAGCACGCTGAATGCGCTCAATGGAGTTGGGGGGATGGTCTCGGCCGTGGTCTTGACTGCCATTTTCCGCACTCCGGAGGCCTACGTACTGGGGCTTGCGGTGGGCTCGTGCGCCGCGGTGACGTACGGCATGGTTCACTCCGTTCGATCGCTCCCCCGTGAGCACATCAAGTTTGGAATCCAGACGGGCTTAGCCCGCGAATTCCTCAAAGTCGGGTGGCGAAACTTCCCGAACCGAGTCGGCTCGGTGCTCAGCGGGACGGCGGACCGCTTTTTGGTCACCGGCACCTTGGGAACGGTTCAAAATACCCACCTGAACAACTCGGCCAAGCTGAGCGACGCCACCAACGACCTTCTCGGCTCGCTCACCCAAACAAGTCAGCCCGAACTGGCCAGCGCCGCCATTCAAGGGGACGAGGCTTTCGGTCGGGCACTGGAGAGGAACGGGCGGATTGTTCTCGCCGTCGCTAGTTCCTTCGTGCTGGTTCCGGCCGGGTTTGCGGCCGTGATTCTTACCGTTTGGCTTGGCCAACGACAGCCACCCGATGGCGAAATCCTCATGTTGGGAGCCGGGGTCTACGGCGCTTTTCAGGCCCTGTTCAGCCTGATTGGGGCTGCCTTCTTTGTGCGGGGACAAGCCCACCGGATCCTCCCGTTCGTCCTTTGGAATGGTGTTACCACCCTCCTCGCAACGATCCCGCTTACTCACTGGTTCGGACTCGCCGGGGTTGCGTATCTGAAGATCGGGATCCAGACGCTCCAGTGGTACCCGCTGCTGATCTATACCCAGCGCCATATCGCCCCAACCCTCTCCGCCGGGAAGTTCTTCGGGGTAACGGCCAGCATCTTCATGATCGCGGGAGCATTCTGCGGAGCCGGCTTCCTGGTCTCCCAGGCGCTCGCAGAGCGCGGCCTCCATTGGGTGGGTGTATTGCTGATGCCGATCTTTGTGGTGCTCAGCTTGGGCACGATCTTTGCTGTACGATTGGCGGATCTCCCGGCCCCGATCAAGAAGCTAGTTAGGAAATTCCGGCCATCTTGAGCGCCTGAAGAACCTTCGCCGGATCAATCCAGAGATGGGCATTGACGCCCTTGCCGACCTCGCGACCCATCACCACACCATATTGAGAGCCGACGATCTTACCGGCCAAAGACCAAGAACCTTCGATGTGGTTTGCCGCAAACATCTCGATGACGACCGTTCCCGGCGCGCTGTAGATCGAATTCGCCATATTGGTTCCATGGGGACCGACCACGACCTCCGATTCGGCAAAGATCCGCGCTTGGTCTTCCCAACCGTGCTGGGTGTTCACCAGCTTCTCGAACCCCAGCGGCTGAAGCTGGGCAAAGATATCGGCCTCGTTCACCACTCGCCGGAACGGAACGTCCTCCCGCGAAATGTAGATCCGGCGCTTGCGCTCGCCCACCTCAACCCGAGGCAAGACCTCAGATCGAAGCCACCGGATACACCGAGGATGAATGTTGCTGTATTCGCAGCCCCGGGTAGGGAGCCACAGCTTTTCCACTCGGTAGCGGGCATTGGGCTTGAAGACGCAATCCTCTTCGCGAACTCCGGCTGCCTTGAGCATGGCCCGGTTGAATCCCCGCAGGCCCTCGGGCATCAGGAGCTTCACTCCGGCCGGCATCGGCGAAGCCCTGAGGGCCTCCAGCCTTGGAAGCACGTCGGTCGTCCAGTGCCCATAGGCCGTCCAATACTGAATGGGTAGCATCCCGTATTCCCCGGGCAGATCGACCACCGGCCCGGAGAACACCTCCTGGTAGATGCTGGGAATCAAGAAACTCCCGATCGCGATCGTCGCTTCATCCACGATCCGGCCATTGAGCAATACGGCTCCGCGGGGAAAGCTGACTTCGGCCCCTTCCAAAACGACGACATCCATCCGGCGTGATGTGAACCGCGCTCCGTGGTGATATTTGGTGACCCTGCCGAAGACGTACTCCCGGTCTTCGTCGCTTCCGAATACGGGCGCAATCCGTTCGAATTCTTCTCGGTCAAAGATCGGGTGGTAGGCGGCTGGCTCGACGAATGGGCACTCATAGCTGGGGATCCGTGAATCGACCGCCGCACTCGTGACCCGCACGCCCATCTCCTCCTTGGTCTTTTGGCCGACAAGGAGGCGCCCCAGGGGTGTCTTGTCGAGCAAAGCCCGCCGAATTCTTGCTGGGGTGATTTGGATGCCGCCGAACATGTGCTGAAAAGTTTACCGGTGCAGGGCCTCGCCCTCTTGGAGCGAGACCCTGCCACCGTGAAGGGGGACTGATCGGATTTAGAAAGTTACGGCTCGATTGGTTCCGGCCAGGGCGGGGACGCTCGGGCGACTCGGAGTCACCTGGAGTCCAATCTCCCTGATATTGATCGGCTGGAATCCGAGATTCTGCAGCGGCGATCCCGAGCTGAGGCGATAGTCATCGCCGTCCATGTTCACGAATCCGGGCGAGTTTCCGGCGTAGTTTCCGGTCACTCCGAGCAGAACGTTCGGGTTGTTGAAGCTCGAGTTCGGCGAGATCGAATCGATCAGGTGGAACTCTTGCCCCCGCACGGTGACGTTTCGCAGGAAGAGGTTGCGCTTCGGTTCTCGAGGATCGTCGTTCATCAGTCGGGCCAGGTTCGGATACGCGGTGCTGTACGGCGGTTGCGTATAGTTCACGGCTTGCAGGCGCTGCTGGATCGTGTTCCAGAAGGCATCGCTGACTCGGCGAGCTCGGGCGTCGACGTGGATGGAGTACTCCGTATCGATGAAGACGTTGTTCTCCACTCGGTTGTCCCGGCCACCACCGATGTGCACGCCTTGGTCCACGCGCTTCACGACGTTGCCATAGACGGTCGTTCCGCTGGTCAGGTCGTCCAGATAGAAGGCGACGCACTCATTGAAGAGTCCCTTTGACCCGATCTGGCTGGCGCGGACATCTTGCACGTAGTTGAAGCGGATGATGTTGCCCTGTTGGGACATATCCTGACCGAGGCCGATGGCGGCCGCGTCGCCCGTTTCCAAGCAGACTCGGCTGACCTCGTTCTTCTCGATTAGATGATTGTTGCCATTCACCAGGATCGCGATGTGGGGCATCTCTTCCAGTCGGTTGTTGGCGATCACGTTGCCGCATCCGTTGAGCAGAATCCCCGGGCGGTAGGTGTGCACGACTTGGCCGACTTCCTTGATGTGGTTGTTGATGACGCGGTTGTTGGCATTCACCAGGTTGATGCGGTCGCCGCCATTCAGACGGACGCCGACCTCGCCGGTGCCAAAGATGTTGCTGTTGCTGAGCGTGTTGTTGCGACCCTCGCGGAAGAGGACGCCGTCGGTGCCCATGTTTCGGATCGTCAGACCATCGACGGTGATCTCAGTCCCTCGGTTGATCTCCAGACCATTCCGGCGACCGTTTTGCAGCGTAAACCCTTCGAACCGGATATGGCTGGCATCGTTGAACCGGACGAGGGCTTCGTTGAGGTAGGTCACGGCCACGTTTCTTCGGTCGTTATCGGGCGGATAGAAGTAAATCAGCTTGCGGCGGACGTCAACCGCGTACTCGCCTGGGCTATCGACCTCTTCGACCACGTTGACAAAACTAAAGCGTTGACCTTCGCGGACTCCATAGGTCGGCATATTGTCGAGCTTGACGCGGCGCTGACCCCTGGTGTAATTGGCCTTGACCAAGAAGTCGCTCCAGTTGTTGCCAAAGAATCCGTGGGACCAGATGTCGTTTTCTGCCGCCCACCCCTCGGGGGTAGTCGAAGTCGAAAGAAAGGCCTGAGGATCCGAGACGTCGAGCTTTCCGACTTGCAGCCATCCCGTGTTGGGATATCGCGAGAGGTTCATTCGCTGATCCTTAAAGATCAGCTCGTTCCAGACCTCGGTCGTCGGAACCGAGTGCCCCCGCTGCGAAAGGCCGCGGAGGGTGCGGTAAGAAATGACGCGAATGTTGTTCACCACTTCGGGCTTGAATCGGGCTCGCATGGTTGCCGAGAGTGCCCGCCACGTGGTGATGCGCCGACCGCCCTCGATAATGGTCCCGTCCGGGTTTTGGGCACGGTAGATGATCGGTGCGCCAGGGGCTCCCGAATCCTCGGGAGTGAGTTCGAACCCGCGGTTGAGCAGGTAAGTGCCGGCTCCGACGAGGACGATGGCGCCCTTGGGATCGAGCGTGCCGTTCCGCTTCATCAATCGGATCTGGTTGCGTGCGCCTTCCAGCGTCCGCTTCGGTCCGGTCTTTTGGGCTCGATTAACGCGCTCGGTCGACCCGTCGTTTCGGTCGTTGCCAAAACGATTGACGTAGATCGTGGTCTGCGCCTGACTCAAGCTGGCCATAGCCGTGAACGAGGCGACCCAAAGCGCCGGAAGCAACCTCTTCGTAAAAATTTGAGACTTCAACATGAACTCCACCTTCGGAAAGGCAGATTCCGCAAGCCTCGTGAATGTTAAGACCGTATCCGTGCCAGACCAAGCCCAGCCCTTTACCGGTTCTCAGGCTTTTCCTGTCAGGACTCGGAGGGTGACCACCGCACCGGTACGGGTGAAAAGATTCAGGGGGTCAGCCTTGATCGCCCGTGCCCAGGCCTCTTTCGCCTTGGCCCGACCCTCGGTTCGAAGCACGTTGACGACCTCGAAGAGTTGCTGATCGCGGTCCCGTTTCTTCCTCGCCCGCCAAAAGCGCCACTGGTCAAAGCGGCTCAGCATCGGGACGTACTTGTCGTAGAGCTTCTTTTCTTCTTGTCGAAAGCGCTCTTGAAGGGCGACCGTCTTGCTGTCGTCGTGGTAGCGGTATCCGCTGAGGGGGCGCTCCAAAAAGTGAACCCAGTATCCGCCGACAAAGATAAAGCGGAGCCAATACTCATAGTCCAGGGCAAAGTGGAACTTGGGGTCCAAGATGCCCATCTTGTCCATCACCGACTTGCGCCAAAAGGTGCTGGGCTGGGCCAGGTGGCAGGCCAGTAGCCAATGAACCTTGTCCTCCTTGATCTTGTGGCGACCCTCGGGGATGACCCGGTCGGCGGCAAAGCGTAGGGAAGGGGCCGAGATCCAGTAGACGTCGGGCCTGTTCCTGAAAGTCTCGACGATCTTGATCAGGGTCCCGGGCAGATAGACGTCGTCGCTATTGAGAAAGGCGACGATGTCGCCAGTGGCGCGGCTGAGCCCCTTGTTGATCGCATCGACCTGGCCGCTGTCCTTCTCGCTGACCCAATAGCTCAGGTGGGCCTCGTACTTCTTGATGATCTCGACCGATCCGTCGTTGCTGCCGCCGTCGATCACCATGTATTCCAGGTTCGGATAGCGCTGATTCAGCACCGAGAGGATGGTCTCTTCCAGATACTCGGCCTGGTTATAGCTGGGCGTGACGATCGTGATCTTGGGCCAGTCGGGATTGCTCATGCGGGGGCGGCTCAACCGTATTTTCGGATTGGCCACTGCATAAGTTTACTTGGCCCGAGGTGGGAGGGCTTGGTGGACCGGTTGGGGAGCGATTGTCGGGCAATTGTAGAGCCGCGGAGCGATGGCGAAGTCGGGGCGCTAGGAAAGCAATTGGGAAGCAGTGGCGGAAGGCTCTTGCACAGAATCCCTCCCATTGCTCCCCTAGACTCTCAATCCCACACCATTCCCCACCATTCCGCGCTATCCCTTTCGCCGCCGGCGGAGCATCGCCGCTACCCCCAGCCCCAGCGCGGCTATCGTCCCCGGCTCGGGGACGGGTTCGAGGAGGAAGGTGCCGTTGTAGGTCTGCCCGTCATATCCCGTATTGGAGTAGCCTGCGAAGTTGATGTCCCCAGATGCAAGGATGGAGCCGTCATCGTAGACCCGACTGATACCCCCACTCACGTCGTCAATTTGACCATTGACGAGCCAGTCGTTCATTGGACGAACCTGTCCTTCCGACCAAAAATGCATCTTCTTGGGAGTCCCCGAGGTGTCACTGGTCGAGTGGCCGACGATGAGTTCGCTTGAGTTGAACTTGGCGTTTGCCAGTGTTCTGCCCGTGTTCCCGAGCTCGACGATGCTCCAAGTTCGATTGCCATTTTGCAGGGTGGCCCGCAATATCCCTCCGGAATAGAGGATAGACCCGCGCTCGTTGATATCCTTCGGCAGAAAGCCGATCCCGGTCTGGCCAGGTATGAATTGGTGACCCTCCAAATAACTGCCGTTTTCGTAGAGAAAGGCATCGACAGCCGCAAAGCCTGTGCTTGCCCAGCCGCCGAGGACCTGTCCCCGATCATTTGCTGTCACAACAATTGAGTCTTGATAGCCAGGAAACCCTGTTTGCCCCCGTATGACGGTTACCTGGCCGTTCTTTGCGACAAATCCACTCGACATCGGAGAGGCCCCATCGACCGTATAGTCAAGCGTTCCTGCAAGTAACCCCCCGGCCTTGAGGCCCGTTACGCTCCAAAACGGTCGCTGGGAGCCCTGATCTACTGATCGATACGTTTTGATTCCGGCAGGACCGAGTGTGCCAATGGTGCGGCTGTCATTGCTCCGAAAAGCTATGTGGCCGTCTTCATGCAACGAGAATGGCCGCGTCTGGGCCGGGGCTCCGAAAGACTCCCATTTCCGGAAGGCCCCCTCCTTCCCAATGATATGGTACGTGCCGGTAGGGGTTACATTGCTGTAAATCATCGTGCCGTCAGAAAGCCGAGATCCGAGATTCGGCTGGTACTTGACACCCTGATATTCGACCTCAGAGAAAATGCGCACTCGATACGGCGTTGGCCCAGCCGTAGCTCCTGCCGCCAAGCCGATCATCCCCAATCCCACAGCAAAAGAAAGCAACTTGCGTTCCATGTCCTTCATGATACATGCATTGCTGAGGGATGGCAGTTGAAGATAGAACGCTCTCGCAAACCCCAGTATCTTCAACAGGACTGCCTCGAAACGGAGCGGGGAGCTCCCCCCCCCCCCCCGGGGCAGTCCGGAGGCCTTGACTCGCTCTCTGCTCTGCCCTAAGCAAAGATCCTCTCCCTCAGGGAGAGGTCCGCGAGCGAAGGGAACGGAGTGAGGATGCCCCAATCCTAACCCCTAATCCCTAATCCCTAACCTTTACTCCACCGTGACGCTTTTGGCCAAGTTGCGGGGTTGGTCGATTTCCAGGCCCTTGAGCCGGGCGAGGTGATAGGCCAAAAGCTGCAAAGGAATGATGCTCAGCAGGGCGCTCAGGTAGTTCTGACCCGCCTTGGGGATGCGGATCACGCAGTCGGCCGCCTTGTCGGTGTGGGAATCTTCTTCAGTCGTGATCGAGACCACGTACCCATTTCGGGCCTGGATCTCTTTCATGTTGCTGACCAGCTTATCCCGCAAGACCGCGTCGGTCGCGCCAAAGACGGCGAAGACGCCTTTCTCGACCAAGGCCAGCGGGCCGTGCTTCATTTCGCCCGCCGGGGATTCTTGGGTTGCCACATAAGCGATTTCCTTCAGCTTGAGTGCCGCCTCTAGCGAGACATAAGCGTCGATCCCGCGGCCAAGGAAGAAGAAGAGGTTCGACTCCGCCGCGCGCTCGGCCAGTTTGATCACTTCGGGCTCGCAATCCAGCGCTCGAGTCGCCAGTTCGGGCAGTTCGCGCAGATCGTTGACGACCTGCTCGACCCGGATCCCAGGAACCTCGTTCACTTGGGCCACGTGGAGGCTCAGCAAGATGAGGCTGACGACCTGGGCGGTATAGGCCTTGGTGCTGGCGACGCTGATCTCGGGCCCGGCCTGGGTGATGATGGCGCGGTCGCATTCGCGGGCGATGCTGCTGCCGATCACGTTGACGATGCCCAGCGTGCGGATCCGTCGCTGCTTGCAGACCCGAAGAGCGGCCAGCGAATCGGCCGTCTCGCCGCTCTGGCTGATAAAGATCGCCAGCGACTTGGGCGAAAGCACCGGGTCGCCATAGCGGAATTCGCTGCTGTAATAAACGTCAGCCGGAATCCGGAGGAGATTCTCGAACAGATATTTGCCGATCAGGCATGCGTGGTAGCTGGTTCCGCAAGCGATCAGGTTGACGCGGTCGATTTCGCCCCAGACGTGCTCGCTAAAGACGTTCTCCAGTCGAACCCGGTTCTTTTCGTCGATCCGCCCGGCGATGCATTGGCGGATGACTTCGGGCTGCTCGTGGATCTCCTTCAGCATGAAGTGCTCATAGCCGCCTTTTTCGGCCGCGGCGATGTCCCACTCGATGTGCATCGGCACGTAGGGCTGCTCGATCCCGTCGAGGTCGGTCACCACCACCTCGTCGGGGGTCAGCACAGCCACCCGGTCATCTTCCAAGATCAGCACCTGGCGCGTATAGGGCAAGACGGCTGGGATATCACTGGCGAGTAGGTTTTCGTTTTCACCCAGGCCGATGACCAATGGGCTAGCGTTGCGAGCACAGACGATTTTATCGGGTTCGTCCTTGGTCACCACCACCAGGGCATAGGCCCCCCGCAGGCGCTTGGCCGCGCGGCGAACAGCGTCTTCCAGAGTGCCTCCGCTCGCGTATTCTTCGCCGATCACGTGGGCGGCGACTTCGGTATCGGTTTCGCTGCGGAAGATGTGGCCGCGCTTGGCGAGGGTCTCTTTCAGTTCCAGGTAATTCTCGATGATCCCGTTGTGGATGATCGCGACTTTTTCGAACTGGTCGAAGTGGGGGTGGGCGTTGTCATCGGTCGGGGGTCCGTGGGTCGCCCAGCGGCTGTGGGCGATGGCCAAGCGGGTGTCGTTCGGAAACTCGCCCATGAGCTTGCCCAGTTCGCCGAGCTTGCCCGCGCGCTTATAAACCTTGATTGCTCCACTTTCCAGGAAGGCGATTCCGGCGCTGTCATAGCCCCGATATTCCAGCCGCTTCAGCTGGTCATAGACGACCTCAACCGCACTCCGCGGTCCCACATACCCGGCGATGCCGCACATACCCTGGATTATGGCTGGTTCTGGGTCCTTCGGGATTCTCGGAATCTCACTTAACATATGCTTAACCTATTTGACGCCGCATGTTGCTGTATTGATCGCAATTTCTTCGATGCTGAGAACAGTCGCGAAGACACGTCGTAGAGAAGGATTAATCATGTTTTTCAGCAAAATTGACAGCGTTTCTGCCCGATGCCTCGCGCTAACTCTTCTCTTAGCGATCCTTACTTCCGTTACAAGTCCAGCGGTTGCTGCCTATCACGATTCTTCTGATGAAAATGGCGAGAATGAACGCCCCTACATCTTGAAGCCATCTCGAAACCCTGGACCGCGTATGCCTCCTCGATTCAAGCGGGAGAGAGTGAAGCCACCGACCGTCAGAGATGGGTCTCGTGGGAACATATATGAGTCGAGACTCGAACGTGAGCTGTACCGTGAAGGCAAGTTCAAGCAGGACAACATGCTCGGGTGGCTGGCTTGGATTGGCGTTGCCCAGACACCCATTCCGCCATTAGGGTACGAGGACGGGGGTAGTCAAAGCTGGGAAGGTTCTTCGAGTGGGACTCCTGGGGCCACAACCAACACATACTCTGGCAATCGGCTGACGGAAGTCCCCCTGGTGGGCTGGAGTTCCTCCGGCGAGAGCTTTGTTGATCTGCGACTCTATCACAACTCAGCTGATGCGTTCCACGGTGGCTTGCTCCAGAATCTTCACGGACTCGGTGCAGGTTGGAAATTCAGCTACGATGTTATCCTTAGAAATGGCGACGGAGGCACACCTTCTCCGAACTCAATGGTCCGCATCGAGTTCGAAGATGGCTCGGTCAATCGATTTGACCATAACGGGACTGCATATGTCGCTGGTCCGGGGCTATTCGATTCGCTGACCGTGGATACGATTCCAAACCCGAATCCCCCAGGCCCACCTATCGTCACAGCTTGGAAACTTGACCGGGTGGATGGAAGCTTTTATACGTTTAATCCGGCTGGATACCTCGTGTCAGTAGCAGATCGGTTCGGTAATCAAATCGACATTACTCGCAACTCGAGCAACCGAATTACGCAAATTTCGGACGATGGAACCGGGACTTCGACCCCTCGTGTGATTAGCATCAATTATGGGACTAATCAGGTTGATGTTACCGATCCACTAGGGCGAGTCTGGTCGCTGAAGCAATCAGGAAACCTCCTTGAGAAAATAGAGCATCCGATTTTGGCCGGCCAATCCGTCCCCGCGGCTAGAACCTTCAACTACGGTACGCGTGGAGAAATCGTAGCGCAGATAGACGAAGAGAATAATACTTGGACGACTGAATACGACGGAAGCGGTCGAGTACTTCGAGAAATTTCTCCTGACCAACGTGTGGTGGAGTACGGTTACGGAGCGCCAACTGCAACGGCCACGACAATCTATCAGCGCAAACGGTTAAACCCTGGCGTCTTTGGTCCCGTTTTGGCCACATCAATCCACCTGTACGATACCCAGGGACGGATTGTCGAAGAAGTCGATGAAGAGGGTTATGTCACAACCTTCGGTAGTTATAATTCCGAGAACCAGCCTGAAGAAGTTATCAGTGCCGGGGGCTATCCGACATACTTGACGTACAATGCCTCTAATGGTTTTGTAGCAACGGAGTCAAATTACCTGGCTCAAACTTCGACCTACACGTACACTTCCAATCATCAGTTGCAGACCTATCAAGACCCTAACGCTAAAGTCTGGGAGTTCATCTATGGTGGCTCTGGGCAACCGGCTGAGGCACTGACTAAGGTGAAGGATCCTCTCTTCTCCGCTGCAGGTTCCCACCGGAACAACAAGTATGTTGTCCAGAGCACTTACGACTCGTTCGGAAATCTCTTAACGACAACCGATGCAGGGACGGGATCCGCCGGTCATACCACAACGATTAGCTATGGTGGTGCAAACCCCAATGCCTTTGGCGATCCTACTTCGGTTACCAAGCCCGATGGTAGCGGAGTGAGGTTTGACTATGGCACGGCCAGCCATAGGAACTTAGGGAAGCCGGTGTCAGTGGTCCAAACCGGTAGTGGGCAGCCTGACCTCGAGCCGATCCAGATCGGATATGATAGCTGGCTTCGAGCTACATCCATTACCCAAGGCACGGCAGTGTCAACGGTGACTTTTGATGAACTCAACCGAGTCATCGAAGAACGAAATCCTCTCCAAGTTGCCAACGCTCTGCTAGGCTTTACTGGATATGAGTATTTCCCTGATGGCTTCCTCAAGAAAGTTACTAACGCGGATTCAACGACAGAGCGCTATGAATACAACGATCTCGGCTTTATTCAGAAGGTAACAAATGCGCGCGGCAAGATTCGAACCTATTTGACGGACCTCCGCGGTAGCATCACGCGACTCAACAAGCCAGCTGGCACGTACGAAAAGTGGAGTTATACGGGCGATGGTGACGTCTGGGCTTTCACTTATGGACAAGGGACGACCGAATTTACTACTCAATATGAGTATGAAGTCCCGGGACGTCTCTGGTATGTAGACTACGAGCCGGGTATTCCTGGGTCGACTTATCCCGACACCTCGTTCACTTATGACGCAACCGGTCGAATGCTCAGCATGACCGACGGCACCGGGACGACTTCGTATCTCTACAACGCGGCCGGTGAACCTACTCGACTGACTACTCCTCAAGGAGTGATGGAATATACGTACCGGCCGAACGGTGCTCGCGAGAAGCTGAGAGAAATCATCAGCGGAACAACTGCCAACGAGACGGTGTCAACCTATGACGCATCCGGTCGACTCGCCACCCTCCTAAAGTACGGAGAAACGACGACGTTTGACTATGATGACTACGGTCGAGTTGAGTGGACCAAGCACCACGCTGGTCACTACGATATCAACGGTTACGATAATCGTTCACGACTCACCAGCACTCGGGTTCGACAAACGCTTAACGGACCTGACCTTGCTTCCCAGGTGATGACCTATGACGATGCCAACAACCTCAAGGTCAAGGTGCAGGACGGAGTCTCGACGGTCTATGACTACGATAACCTGAACCAGCTGAAGGAAGAGGTCCGAGGAACTTTTGGCAATTCGAACTACTTCAAGGGTGAATATTCGTACGACGCCAATGGAAACCGTACCGAAAAGAAAACCCGTGTCGGAACAGCCCCGCAGGTCATCGCCACTTACGGTTACGACGACAACGATCGCCTGACGAACCTTAACGGGGTTACTATCAACTACGATCAGGCCGACCGACCGACCAATTGGGTCTTGAATGGGCAGAACGTCCAGACAACCTGGACTTACGATAGTCGGTTGTCCATGATCAGTCAAGGGCTTTCGATCTGGAGTCGATATTGGTACAACGGCCTTGGGACGCGAGTGCAAGAGCGATTCCCAGGCCCTCTTACCAATATCCGTCGGGATGGAATCGGGGTGACTGCTCCGGTGGTTCGGACCTACGCGGGCGCCTCGGAAGTTGCCATCAAGCCTGGCATTAGCCAGAAAGTCGGTACCACGACCACCTATAGCCACCCGGGGCTGAAGAACAACGAGCACCAGTCGCAGTCGGCGTCGGCGATCTCGGCTTCGCGAGTGTATGACGCCTGGGGTGCGGTGGTCTCTTCGACGGGGGCGTTCCAGGGCCGGTTCGGGCACGGCGGGGCGTTTGGCTACCAGTCGGATTCGACCGGCCTTCAGCTGCTCGGGCACCGGTACTACGACCCCGCCGTCGGCCGCTTCCTCACCCCCGACCCGATCAAAGACGGACGGAATTGGTTCGCCTATTGCGAAAACAACCCGCTGACGGCGGCTGATGAGCAAGGACTCATAAGGCGGTGGATTCAGGGGATTGGGAATGCCGTTAGATTAGCCGTAGTTTTCTTGGATTTTGTAGGGCTTGACGGCAAGCCCTTTGAAGTCAAGGGTCTGGAGAAACGCCCGCGCGTCGAGCGGAGGCAGCACTACGAAGATCGTGCCGGAGGATCTGGCGACGGAGCAGGGGATGGAGACGGGGCTGCTCCGCCCAAGGGGTCGGGTTCGTCAGACAAGCGACCACCCTACAAGGGCGGGGGGCCGAGAATTCGCCCTGGTCGAGGCTCCGGATCTGGGGGTGCGATCGGGGGGATCGGAGCGGTCGCGGCAGGGGCAGGCGTCGCAGCGGAAGGACTTGGACAAATCATACGGATCCGAGATCGTTATGACAGGCATCTCGCCGGAGACGATTCGGTTTACGTAGATCATGAGGGAGTGATCGTTGAACCATGAAGGCTTCTGAGACTAGCTGGAATACGACAGATTCAGACGAGGCGTGGGTCCTTTCTCTTGCAGGATATCAAGTGGATCTCGGCGATCAGATTGAAGCTAACCTAAGAAAGGTGATTGAGTATCCCTTTTGGGAAGCTGTTGCCGAACTCGAGAAACTGTCTCTGACCACCGATCCGCACTATGCGGAAAGACTCGCCGCAGCCTACTGCTGGCTTTGCTTGAGAGCTGGCAGGGCCAAAGCAATGGTTGGTTGTGTAAAGGTCAACAAGAACCGCTGGCCACCTGGCTCGGAGTTGCCAGTCTTTTGGCTATGTTTGAGAAGTCCCACACCTTACGAGATTGAGGATGCCCTAACTGTTCTTTTGGAATCATCGGAGGTGACAGCAGAAAAACAAGAGTTGTACACGGCAATTCTCGCTTCGCGTCTGAAGTTACTCTATAGTTATGATCCGAGTCTAAACTCTGAGTTCTCCCCGATTGTAAATGAATCCCTACAATTCGCTACGCTCATTCCGGAGAGAAAATCCGAGAGACCTGCCTTTAACTTTCGAATGGGACTTGATGCCGTCAGGTTTCTTCTGGAGCATGATTTGAGTGGTGGCGAACTTGAAAGGATGCCAGAGTATGATCGAGAGATCCTCGGTCAGTGGAGACTCGGTGCATCTTTTCCCAAAAGGCTTCTCTTGGCTCTTAATGATCCATTCTATCGGGCTTCTATCCGGATTAATGCAAATATCATGGCGCTCAGGGAGTCGTCCACCCGGGGCTGAAGAACAACGAGCACCAGTCGCAATCGGCGTCGGCGATCTCGGCTTCGCGGGTGTATGACGCCTGGGGTGCGGTGGTCTCTTCGACGGGGACGTTCCAGGGTCGGTTCGGCCACGGCGGGGCGTTTGGGTATCAGAGCGACTCGACCGGGCTCCAGTTGCTCGGGCACCGGTACTACGACCCCGCCGTAGGCCGCTTCCTCACCCCCGACCCGATCAAAGACGGACGGAATTGGTTCGCCTATTGCGAAAACAACCCGCTAACTGCGGGAGATCCAGAGGGACTTAGCAAGTTAAGTTCGCTTTCAGCGCCACAGAACGTATTGCTGGCCATCGAGTCATTTAGGACTGCCTCTGGAGGAGCGAGCTTTGTGTCCGGCGTTTATCTTCTGAAGAGGTCCCAAGTTCATTTTCATCACCTTTTTCCTACAGCTGGTGGTAAGCTCAACCGATTCTGGGAAATGTTGTTCGGAAAAGACTGGAAATCGTTCATCGACAGTTTCAAGATGAGAATGCCGATTCACATTCATAGAATGATTCATGGCTACAGGGGGGGCTGGTGGAATGATCAGTGGGATGAGTTTTTTAAGGCCAACCCGAAAGCGTCCCTTGCCCAGGCTTTGGATCATCTTCGTAAAATGCTGAAAGCAATGGGTCTCAACAAGGACGAAATCGCCGAAGTTTTAAGTAGGGCAGCACGAGGAGACTTTTGAACCAAACGCTCTATCAACTCGTGCCGATTTACGAGGAAGCATTCGCTAGTCCAGAACTGCCAGACCGCGATGCGTTGGTTTGGTTCCCGAGTGTGTTCTGCGGCCTTTGCAACTACGTCTTCTCAACCCCAAGGCGCTACGATACTTCGGGAGAAATGTTGTTGAGTTTGGCCAAGAGACTCAGAAAGAAGTTTGGTTTAGGAAAAATGTCGCCTCAGGAATTGATACTAGAGATGTTGGAAGTCAAAGATGATGAAGCTTTAGAGGCGCTCTCTAGGACTTTTCAGGAGAGTCTAAGGATTGAGATAGCTCATGGGAAAATCCTACTCGATGAAATCCCGAACTATCAACAGCACGGCGCGCGCTACTGGTTTGGGGGACCGATTGTCATGTCAGAATTGACCTTGATACCGATGTCATCGAAGCCGATGCCCACGTTTATGACGATTATCGACACATCCACTCTAGTGATCAAGGAAGAGCTGCTTCAATTGCTCGCGCCGTTGATTGAAGGAACAGTAGACGTTCAAGAAGCTAGCGTACTCGATTCCAAAGAGGTCTACATAGAGATTTCTAGCACAACATTTGCCGCGCTACATCATGAAGAAATGAGACGATGCCCTCGATGCGGTTCCTTCAAGTACGTGAGTGACCCGAGGAAAGCTCGGTGTTTATGGCTTGAAGGTAGGCATTTGATGTTTGATGTCACAACCCGTACCTGGTTATGTGATGTAGTAATCAAGGAAGTGATTGACGAGTGCTGCCAGGGTCAATATGAGCTGATTCCCATATGCCACACCAAACAGATTTGCGGTCAAGATGAGTTGCTTGAGGCTACTTGTATTCCCGTGAGTTCATAGTTTTGGTCTGCTCCCCGGGGTCAAAGACGCTTTTAGATGAGTCTCCGCTGTCCATTGCGAAAACAACCCGCTTACAGCGGCAGATCCCACTGGATTACTAAGTCTACACTCGCCCGCAGGTCTAGCTGCTAAGCTCTTTTTCTACAAGACCCACTATGGTTCCGTCGCGGCAGGGATTGCGTCCTCAGCTGCTGCGGGTAAGTCACACCTTCACCATCTTCTTCCAAAGATGTTTAAGGAAAAGTGGATCGAAATATTTGGTAGTGCAGACCTCATGAATAGGTTGCTGCTTAGAGTTCCAGTAGATCTACATAAAGTCCTCCATGCGAAGGGGTATAAAATACGTGGTGGATTTTGGAATCGGCTCTGGAAAGACTTCTTCGACAAAAACTCCAATGCGACTCCAAGACAGGTATTGGAATATCTGAGGAAAATCTTGGTCGAGGTACTAGAAATGACAGATGAAGAAGCCCGAGAGCTCATCAGTCGTTTAGGAAGACTATAGTGCAAATATCTTGGCAAATACGCTGCGTGCACGGAGCGGATTCTCCGATCGACCACGCTCTGACTTTCAATCGTCGTAGTCCCGTGGTGTTCTGTTCAGCGTGTAGAGCAGTCATGAATACGGCTTCCATACTAAAGTATAACAAGACCTCGTTGGTAAGACGGTTTGAGGCGACTAGATCGAAGCTCAATATCAAGCCACAGCCGGATGACCAAGACATCAAAGACCTGATGGAGACAGTGCTTTCCCCCACTAATATGAGACAAGATGAATGCGAGTACTGGCGGATCTTTCGCATTGATCTTTTGCAACACCCCAAGGCGGTTAAAGAGTTGCTTGATGTTCCGGGACCCGAGCCAGGTTACTGGCTTGGAGGTGCTTTCGCGGGTCTGTACGATGAACTTAAGGAAAGATCAGCGCGGAAGCGAGTAGGTGGACTCTTTCAGGATGGGCTTTACCTTCGGAAGGATCTTTGGGAATCCTCGGAATTGTCGGAGTTGACGCCCACCGATCATATTCTGGAACTTGACCACTACGTCTACCTGCGCCCGGCCACTGTACGGATTATCAAGGAAGACCAACCCTGCGATAGATGCGGAATGTACGGTGGCTCGGCACATGGAGACTTTTCCATATTGGAAGTTGCTGCGGAATCTCACTTCGTTCATCCCTTCGGTTCCTCCGAATTCTTTTGCAGTAATGATTTTCGAAAGCGAGTCATCGCGGTGGCCAACAGGTCTTTTTGGTGGCAGCGATTCTCTGGCCTGACTCGTGAAGCCTCCGCGCTGCAGATCTGTGAGAAAATTCAATCAACGATTATCGACTGCATCGCCAGCACCATCTGAGTTCGAAGTATAGTTCGGATAGATTGGGGTTTCAGCCACCTTTGCGTCTCGGGTCTATTGCGTGTGGGGGCGGGTGCGTTCCTGGGTCGCTTTGGCCACGGCGGGGCGTTTGGGTATCAGAGCGACTCGACCGGGCTCCAGTTGCTCGGGCACCGGTACTACGACCCCGCCGTAGGCCGCTTCCTCACCCCCGACCCGATCAAAGACGGCCGGAATTGGTTCGCCTATTGTGAAAACAACCCGCTGAGCAGGGTAGATCCGAACGGTCTTGACTGGCATGATGCAATGCATGTTAATGTTGACCCTGGGTTCAAAGGTAAGGTCTGGGTAGTTGGCGAGCCTTCGAGAGGAAAAGGACAAGTAGTTGTAGAGCTTAAACCTGGGCAGGGTTCTCCCCCGGGTATGGACGTTGATTACGTGATTATCGTACATCCAGGCGGCACCATAGAGCGCCTTTTTCTACAAGGGCTTGGTTACTTATCCCCTGGTGACCAATATGAGACTTCAACGATCGATGACGATGGCCGAGTTAGCGGACCAGGACTTGTCCTTCCAATCAGCTTTGTGCCTGGCTGGCGTGGTCGGATAGAAGCTGCTAAGAGAAGACCTGCGCCGTCTGCGGGTGGTTGGAATCCAGTCTATGACCCGGTATATTATTCAGAACTGCCCGAACACTGGTTTGGTGGCTTGTTACCATTTCCCTCGATCGAGGAATGGCGTGGCGGACTGAAGAGGTAGTTTTATGATCTTTGATCTGTTGATTTGGGCCATCGTCGATGCTCAGGAATACCCACAGAATAGATCTCTTACAAAAACGGAGTTTCTTTGGATACTTTGCTTATGCGGACCGTTTATAGCATCGGCTCAAAGGTTTTTCCTCCTACTGAGGGGCAGAACAAAGTTTCGGAGGGGCTCCGATCCGCTCTTGGTCGCTCTATGCCTCTGGCTGATGCTCCCAACGTCTGTTTTCTCTAGTGAGGAGAACTTATGGCTTGCCTACCCTGGAACGCTTTTTTGGGTTGTTGGGATCGGTGCCTCGCTACTTTTTGAGCTGTCGAAGTCAAGCGAAAAGCCTCGCAAAGGTAAGATCAATGGAAGTAGGTGAAACAAGCACTAGTCGGAATCGGCGTCGGCGATCTCGGCTTTGCGGGTGTATGACGCGTGGGGTGCGGTGGTCTCTTCGACGGGGACGTTCCAGGGTCGGTTCGGCCACGGCGGGGCGTTTGGCTACCAGTCGGATTCGACCGGCCTCCAGCTTCTGGGGCACCGGTACTACGACCCGGCCGTCGGCCGCTTCCTCACCCCCGACCCAATCAAAGACGGGCGTAACTGGTTCGCCTATTGTGAAAACAACCCGCTAAATGCTACGGATCCAACCGGTCTCACTGATTTTGGAGACATATGGCCAACCAGGCTGGTTAATGATTCAGGCATTCCTGTCACGGTGCTTTGGGATGAGAATATTGACGGAAAGCGCAGGCAATACGTTGGTACAATCCCTTCGGGACGTCAGTCGAATCAACAGGATCTCGACTATGTCCTGCTATATCGCGACACTGACGGAAACGAATACTGGTATGCGTTGGTACAGGGTGTGACCTACAGAGTCATTGGGACGATAATGGGGATTCCGATCATCGTTCCGGCTAATGAAGCTGAAGAGCGAAGGGAGCGTCGTAATGGATTTTTGGAGAGCATCTTCCATCCTGGCAAACTGCGCTATCCTCCCAAGGGGCCCGCTCCCGGTTTTCCGGAGCCCCAACCATATCTGGGGGGTGATCTGATAAAGCCTAGACCATGGCAGCCGAACCCAGATGTTTTCGGACCAGTCAGATAACATTATGAAGGTTGTTGTTCCATCGATTTGTGTAGTATTAGCGACCTTGCTAGCGGTTGTTACGTTCTTGCTAGTGATGTCGTGGGCTGTTTCTGGGACGACCGCCTAGCCTATGGCAACAGTATCATTTCAAGTTGCGGTAATTGTTCGCCATGTCCTTGGGCTCTCATCAGTTGCCATAGTCTTTCAAAGTGTCCAGCTGTCCTTTTGGCCAGCAGGGCTGGCGGCACTATGTGTGATCTGGATTGCTGGAACGATAGTTTTTGAGCAAAGGCACGAGTTCTCTCCTGCAGAACCCCAGCCCCTTCACAGAGTCTGTCTATATGCATACGTGGGCGTATTTTCAACTCTCTGTTTACCCCTGCTTTATATCTCCATGAACTATCGCACAAGTGGTGATCCTGTTAAGGCGCTTGTTCTCGCTATTTTAATATGCGTCCCCTATCTCATATCGGCTGCGTTGGAATCGCTATTCTTCAGGTCGTCCCGAACTCCAGACCTTGATTGAAGTTGAAACGGTATTGCCAAGTTTTTTCTTACTGGACAGTTACTCTGGAGTTTGACCGAAATATGGCGTGCTATTCGATCGTTCAAGAGGCGGCGTTTGGGTATCAGAGCGACTCGACCGGGCTTCAGCTTCTGGGGCACCGGTACTACGACCCGGCCGTCGGCCGCTTCCTCACCCCCGACCCGATCAAAGACGGGCGCAACTGGTTCGCTTATTGCGAAAACAACCCGCTTACAGCGGCAGATCCAGAGGGACTAGCGCCGAAGAGAGGCATCAAGGCTGGTAAGCTAAAGAACGAAGGAAGTCGATCCCGTGATGTCTTGGCGGACATCGGTAAAGATGAGAAAAATCGAAAGCCAGTCATTTTCGAGGTTCCTCCTGGATATGAGACGAATCCCAGTGTCATTGATATCGATTGGTACGAAGATCCAGATCGTCCAGGTGAGTTCATCAAAATTAGCGCAGGTACAACGGTAACAAGGGATGAAAAGTTACGGGGTGGCGGTGTGCGCTCAAATGATGCAACAAGTTTCGTAGAGGATGCCGGTCGGTTAGGAGGTCGAGTGAGAGGCGGAGTCAAGTCACCGAACAAGAATCCTCCTGGGTTCGAAAAGAAGACCAAAAATGAGCCCGTGAGGATCTCGGTCGATGAGGCAAAGCGTCGAAAATACATAGTCAAGTCTAGATAGGGAATTGCAGGTGCCAAAAAGATTATGGGCAAATTCAAGTCTTATCTGGTAGCTTTCTTGGGAGCTGCGTTGATCATCTTCGTCGTTTTTGTAATCTGGTTCGCGTGGTTTCTTTCAGGTGTTGATTAGCACTATGGTTAGGCCTTGGGTCGAGGAGCATTTGACGCTGGTGTGGAGGGCCACTTTTTGCTTAGGACAGATGTGCCTCATCTGGATCGAAGCTATTCCAGGTTACGCACTCATTGCGTGCTTTTGGATTCTCTTCGCCTTTTCTTTGGCTTCAGAGCTGAACGTGGATTCAGGGCACAAGAGATCCTCTGGTGAGTTTTTCGTTCTTGGAGTTAAGCATGGAGCCTCCATTTCCATTCCCGTTGCCATAGGGGTTGGAGTATGGATGATGCATGTGGAGTGGGTGGCTACGGTGGTCGTATTGCTCATGTACTTACTGCAAGCCACCTACAGTACGATGCTAAAAGGGAAGCTTGGAGCGGGCAGGTCCTAAAGAAACAGACGTGCAGTGGTGAGCGAGAGTCGTCGTCTTATGTCCGTTAGGCTTCAATGGGGGCGTTCCAGGGCCGGTTTGGCCACCGCGGGGCGTTTGGCTACCAGTCGGATTCGACCGGGCTTCAGCTTCTGGGGCACCGGTACTACGACCCCGCCGTCGGCCGCTTCCTTTCCCCCGACCCGATCAAAGACGGCCGTAACTGGTACGCCTATTGTGAAAACAACCCGCTGACGGCGGCGGATCCGTCTGGGCTGGTAGCACCGATCATTGTCGGCGGCGTCCTTATTGCTGGAGCCATCCTTTGCTCGGGTTGCACCGGTAATGATGCGGTGGATACCGCGGCAAGTGCCGTGGTTCCTTCTTCCGCTGGGGAAGTCGGCGGAGCGCTGGAGGGCGGCCCAACTGGAGCGGCTGCGGCAATCAGACTTAGGGAAAGGCACCGAGCACAAGAGGAACTTGCCAATGATCCCCACGGCGAGAAAGAGAATCCAGGGGATAACTTTGACGTAGAAGGCAATCCGCATCAAAATGAAACGATTCGCAAAAATCTGGAGCGTGAGGCATACTGGCCTCAGAAGATTAAGGACATGAGACTCTTCAAGAGGGACTAGGAAATGGATAAGCAGGCTAGAATGATCTCGTACACAGCCTTAGCCGTCGCAGTCGCAACGGCCTCCTACCTTATCGTCTCCGATTTCCGCAACAACACACAACCGATCCGGTTCAAAAGTTCGTTGGTTTGGGGAGGAGTTCAAGTCCCCTTGATCAATGACTGGCAAGTTTTGGAGAAAACAGATAAGAAACTGGTCATTGCATCCGATAACGGACGAATCGAGTTCACGGATTCGACTCGTATTGATGCAACTCGCGAGAATCTAACCAATGAGATTGCGGATCTTAAGCGTGCGGCTCCCACATACCAGTTCTATACGGTTCGCGGGAGCAAGTTAGTGTATGCGCACGAGACGACCTTGACAAGTTCTTATGTCCTTGGAGTACTTGCAACAGAGTCGGTTTTCCTGCGTGTGAAGCTGATCATGGAAGTTTCGAATGCTTCACAACGGGCAAGTGTGGAAGGGTTTATGACACTGGACGGCATTCAGGATTACTCGCTTCAAGATAACCGAGCCCTGATGGAGAGCATGCTGAATGCGAGGCTCTACAGCCAATTTCAGGGCTTTGTGCCGAAAAGCGCTCCATAGGTGATGAAGCAAAGGTGATCCAAGGATTAAATCGGAGATGGATAAGCAGGCCCAAGATCCGGATCTGACAATCCTCGATGAGGTGGAGCGAAGTCTAGTCTTTCTCACTACGGTTCAGGCAGTGGTGGCTTTGCGGTTGGCGCTGGCCAGCGGCAGAAAGATTCTCGGAATCGAAGTCATCGGCAGCCCCAGAGAGGGGGTTTGGAGCTATTCGTTTGAAGGGTCCTACCCCGGGGATCCTTACAACGTTTTGCAGGCCATCCACGCTTTGAACGATGCCCTCCCCGGGCCCTTGATCTGCGATCCAAACGTTCGAGTGGAGATTGTGATTTGAGCACGGATCGTGAGCGATCCGCAAAGTGTTGAGGATTCTCTAGCCGACGCTTTGCCTTAGGGGAGGAGTCCTAAAACATGCCTCGGTCGATGGAGACTTGCAGAGAGCGCGACGGCGGGCGGAGGCGGCGCGTACAATGAGGGGTAGCGAAGCGTGATGCCAGGTCGCCTGGGTGGACGCCGAGCAGGAAAACCCAATGTCCGAAAACCAAACCGCGACGCTCGAAGAAAAGAGCGAGCACGATCTTTTGCTGGAAAGCTGGGCCGACCGCGAGTACAAAGAGGGCTTTGTCACCGAGATCGAGTCCGACAGCTTTGAACCCGGTCTCAGCGAAGACATCATCCGCCGACTCAGCGATAAGAAGGGCGAGCCGCAATGGATGCTCGACTTTCGACTGAAGGCCTACCGCCGCCTGCAGGAAATGACCCCGCCCAAGTGGGTGAATGCGGATTACACCGCCCCAAACCTGCAAGAGATCATCTACTACTCGGCGCCGAAGAACCTTCCCAAGCTCAATAGCCTCGACGAGGCGGACCCCGAGCTGATCCGGACCTTCGAAAAGCTGGGGATCCCCCTGCACGAGCAAAAAATCCTGGCCGGAGTCGCAGTCGATGCCGTCTTTGATAGCGTCAGCGTCGCCACCACGTTCAAGGACAAGCTGCGCGAGGCGGGCGTCATCTTCTGCAGCATCACCGAAGCGATCCAGGAGCATCCCGATCTGGTGCAGAAGTATCTGGGGAGCGTCGTCCCCTACAGCGACAACTACTTCGCGACGCTGAATACGGCAGTCTTCACCGACGGAAGCTTTGTCTATATTCCCAAAGGCACTCGTTGCCCGATGGAACTCAGCACTTACTTCCGCATCAATGCGGCCAAGACCGGGCAGTTCGAGCGGACGCTCATTATCGCCGACGAGGATGCCTATGTCAGCTACCTCGAAGGCTGCACGGCCCCGATGCGCGACGAAAACCAGCTTCACGCGGCCGTCGTCGAACTCGTCGCCGAACGCGGCGCAACGATTAAGTACAGCACGGTGCAAAACTGGTACCCCGGAGATCCCAAGACCGGAAAGGGCGGAATCTATAACTTCGTCACCAAGCGGGGGATCGCGCACGAAAACGCGAAGATCACCTGGACCCAGGTCGAAACGGGAAGCGCCATCACCTGGAAGTACCCGAGCGTCATCCTGAAGGGTGATAACTCCATCGGCGAGTTCTACAGCGTGGCTCTCACGGCTGGAAAGCAGCAGGCCGACACCGGGACCAAGATGATCCACATCGGCAAGAACACGCGCTCGACCATCGTGAGCAAGGGGATCAGCGCCGGAAATGGCCAAAACACCTATCGAGGATTGGTGAAGATCAATGCCGGGGCCGACAACGCACGGAACTATAGCCAGTGCGATTCGATGCTGATGGGCGACCGGTGCGGTGCCCACACCTTCCCCTATATCGAGGTGAAGAACCCGACCGCGACCATGGAGCACGAAGCCAGCACCAGCAAGGTCGGCGAAGATCAGATCTTCTATATGAACCAGCGCGGAGTCCCGACCGAAGAGGCCGTCAACATGATCGTCAGCGGCTTCTGCAAGGACGTCTTCCGCGAGCTCCCGATGGAGTTCGCCGTCGAAGCGCAAAAGCTCCTCGGCGTCTCACTCGAAGGCTCGGTCGGCTGACCAATCGCCTCGCGAAGGGCGGGCCCGGGACCACTCCCGACCCCTGGGCCCCGGCGCTCCGCGAGGCGTCCATGCGAGCGGGCGAGATGAAAGCTAACCGCGCCCTCGCCCCGACCCATTCGCCGGATCCTAGTATCCTGCGAAGTCCCCGTCCCGCCGCTTCCCCCGCCGCTCGTGGGGAAACGAAACCCGGTTCAGCAATTCTGCGATATTCACCGGGTCGTTCATTCCAGTAATGTTCGTCTCGATCGCCTTCCTCTCTTCCCAGTTGCACAGATCTTCGTAGTAGGCTCCCGCATCCGGACGGCTTCCGTCGGCCACCACGAATTCCCGAACGTTGAGGTTCACATATTCCGCGTTCACCCCGCGAACTAGGTCGCGCACCTTGCCCAAGGCGTGGACGATCGCGAGCTCATCGTCCCCTTTGGCCAGCAGCTCCAGCCACTCCGTGCCCCCGGGTTGTCGCAAGCGGACCTTGGCCTTTTCGAATGAAAAGTCGGCCCCAGTCTGCCAGTAGCTCGGTCCATCCAGGTGTTCATAGCCCCGGACAATGACTCGGTGCAAGATCCCTGGGCGAAGGGCCTTGTAGTGAAAGACGAGCCTCGTCAGGCCCTTCCAATCGGACCGGTTCGGCTCCTTGGCCGTGGCCAGGCTCGGCACAAAGAGGTGCTTCGGGTTCCGCTGGGGCAGCTTGTGGCACAGGTCGAACTTGTCCATCATATCGATGATGAAGTCGTGTTTCTGCTTTGGGTAGCGCTTGCCGTCGCCCAAAATTTCGGCGAGGTTTGCCACCGGAACCTTGGCATCCTCGTGCTGGTCGGCCCGCGCACAGATGATCTTGTAGATCGCGGTAGTGATCCATTCGGGTTTGAGCACAAAGGTCCCGTTGTTGTCGTAGCGTAGGGCCACCCCCAGGCGGTCCAAAATGTCCAGCAGACCCTCCTCGGTCTCGGGGTTCACCCCTTTTTCGTTGCAGACCTTCACGTAATCGTCGTAAGAAATCGTATCGCGCTGGTCACCCGAAATGGCATCCCGCACGGCGATCCAAGAGACCGGTAACTCTTGGGTCACCATCTCCATCCCCGCGACCAGGGAGGTCACTTGCTCGCGCAGTTCCGCGAAGCCGGTCCCATCCTGAGCTGATGTGTGAATAAAAAAGACGCTGGGGCCGTATTGCTCCAAGATCTCGTCTTCGTTCAAGGCCGCTTGGTGTTGGTCGGTGTGGTTGCAGACGATGATGATCGGGGCGGTGGGGGCCACGGTCCGGATCGTCTCCATCCAATAGTGCAATCGGTTGCTTGCCACGTCGTCGCGGCTATGGAAGACGTAGAGAAAGAGCGATCGATCCCGCAGAAAGACCTGGTGGGTTGCGTGCATCATCTCCTGCCCGCCAAAGTCCCAGACCAGGGCATCGACAGATCTCTCCGGGCACTCCAACTTCCAGGTGTCGATCTGGATCCCCACCGTCTTCTGGGCGTCCGGGTGGGGGACGTCCTTTCGCAGATAGTGGGAGACCGAGGTCTTGCCCGCGTTGGCTTGGCCGACCAGCGTGATCTTGACCGAGTTCAGCGGCACTCGCCGCGAGAAGAGGGCCTCCAAGATCACCTTGGGATTAAAAGACGTGAGTGCTTCTTCGGCGATGCCGAGCGGATTTTGCAATGCAAACAGACGCTTGAGGAAAGGGAGATCTGCCAGTTTCGGCGGCAAAGTCGTGAGGTTGTTGCCGCCCACATTCAACGAGGTGAGGTTGGTGAAGTTGGCCATCCAATCGGGGAGGGACCCGAGGTTGTTGTAGCTCACGTCCAGCGAGGTGAGGTTGGTGAAGTTGGCCATCCAATCGGGGAGGGATCCGAGGTTGTTGCCGCCCACATTCAACGAGGTGAGGTTGGTGAAGTTGGCCATCCAATCGGGGAGGGACCC
>ERZ761602.1022-NODE-1022-length-54585-cov-9.743334_pt1 | contig 54585 bp, 40 predicted proteins | sample MGYA00512165_ERZ761602 | MGnify/ENA primary metagenome ERZ761602 (study PRJEB28899, sample SAMN02445085) | bioreactor sludge metagenome | biome: EBPR sludge; isolation source: Thorneside wastewater treatment plant | place: Australia: Brisbane, Thorneside...
AGGTCCAGCAGCCCCCCCCTCCGGCCCTTCGGGCCACCTCCCCTCGCGAGCGGGGGGAGGGAAGGGTCGCGCCGGCCCGCTCACAGGTCCAGCGGCCCTCGGAAGGGTCGCGCCGTCCGCCTCACAAGTCCAAGCACTCCGCCACCGCCCTGGCGTGCTCGGGCTCGAACCTGACCCCGCCCGCCTCGGGCTGACCGCAGCGCGCCTGGCCGTTGATCTGCACGCAGGGGTCGACGACCCGACCGTCGGCGGGGGCGTCGCCCGTGACCCCGAAGATGCAGCTTGTGCTGCCGCGGAAGCTCTCGATGCCGACGGAGAAGCTGGCGATGCGGACGTCGAAGCGCTGGGCGATGTCGGTGCGGTAGCTGGCCAGGGCCTGCAGGATGGGGCTGAGGTCTTGGAGGGCGACGAGGTCCCCCTCGCGCCGCACGGGAAGGGCCAGGGTCTGGGGCAGCAAGCGCAGCCGGACGCTGCCGATGAACTTCTCGTTGTCGTGCCGAACGTAGATGTTGGCCGGGGGCTTGAGCGTGCCCCCCAGCCCGACGGAGAGCGCCGTCCGGGCGGTCCCGTCGCTGAAGAAGCCCTTGTGGAGGGCGCCGATGCCCTCCCAGATCAGGATCACGGGCAGGGGTTCGCCGCCCTCGACCCGGAGCTCGCCGCCCTGCACCTGGCCGGCCAGCGCCTGGGCCTGCTCCCGGGCCTGGCTGGCGTCGACGGAGGGCGCTTCAGGTTTGGGCTGGGGAGCCAGCGGCCCCGGATCGGAGCCGCAGGCCCAGGCCAGGAGCAGCAGCAGGCTCAGCGGATGAGCCCGTGGCGCTTCTTGACGTCGCGCATGGCCTCCGACAGGGCCAGCTCGAACTCGACGGTGCCCTCGGTGAGGTTCTTGACCCGCTCGCGGGCCTCGTCCCGCAGCACGCGCTCGTCGACGTTGTTGGCGTTGAGGACGTCGATCACGGCGCGGTGGATCTCCTTGTCGTCGGCGAAGACCTCTTCGATCCAGCGCGAGATCATGAAGTTCTCGATGAACTGGCGGGTCAGGTAGCGCTCGACGTCGTTGCCGACGGGGTGGCCCCAATCGGTGGCGAACTGGCCCCGCACCTTGCCGTACTGGTCGTAGGGCATGTTCAGCGAGGACATATGCTCGCGGACGGCCTCGCGCAGGTCGTGGTCGCGGCGGAGGTACTCCTCCATGATGGCGACGAGGTCGAGCTCGGCTTCGGCCCGGCCTTCGGGCGAGACGTCGATCATCTCGGCGTTGACCAGCTTCTCGATCACCTGGTGGGCGATCTCGGGGACCTTCATTCGGTAGAGCTTCATGGCGACACGTCCGGAACTCAGAGGGGGAAGGCCGCCGCCAGTCCGATCCGCATCGCATCGAGGCCATGCGCTACCCGCGTGGCGTCGAGCTCGGGGCGGGCCTTCTTCAGCGCGGCCTCGGCGAGGAACGAGACCGTGTAGCCCGCCTCGACCTCAATGGCGAACGCTCCCGACGTCGGGATCCGCACGCCCGCCAGCAGCTCTGCCAGCGGGGCCACCTGCCGGGTGTAGGGGTCGATGTGGGTGCCCCGGCTGAGGTCGCCCTGCTCGGGATCGAGCAGCACGGCAGCGTCGCCCGAGAAGCTGTGATGATGGGTCACCAGGGCGGCGCCCACGCCCGCGCCGACGTAGGGCTTGGGCCCCTCCCAGCGCCCGATGTCGACGGTCGGGCCCACGGTCAGGGAGGTGTTGTTGACCAGGGTCCAGTGGTCGTCGCTGTAGAAGGTCACGGCGCCCTCGTACTGCTGCCACTCGACCCGGTCGTGGCCCCGGCTGAGGCTGCTGGCCAAGGCCACTCGCAGGGCCGCCCCCTGCCCCAGCTCGATGCGAAGAGGCGCGCGCAGGGCCCCGCCGAAGCCGGCGCGGCTGTCGCTGAGCGGCTCGACCTGGCCGGCCGGATCGACGACGAGGTCGGCCCCCAGCCCCAGGCTGAGCTCCGCCGCCTGGACGGTCGCGGCGAGGCCAGCGAGCAGCAGCAGCATCTCAGGCCCCTACCAGCTCGACGGCCTGGACCGGGCCGGTGATGGTGCAGTTGTTGGTGTCGAACTCGTCGTCGTCGACCTCGACCTCGAACATGCCCTCCAGCAGCCAGCGCTCACCGTCGTAGTCGGGATCCAGCGCGATGCTGCCCTCGTTGACGACGTCGAGCACGGCGGCGTTGAAGATGACCTCGCCCTCGAAGCGGTACCGACCCAAGGTGTCGATCGAGCCGGAGAAGATCATCTCCTCGCCGAAGTCGAACTCCAGGGCGTCGGCGGTGCCGGTGATGCGCAGGGGCCCGGTGGCCCAGTCGTTGATCCAGCTCGGGTCGTTCTCGCAGCCGGTCGTGCCGCCGATGGTGGCCTGGTAGGTGCCGGTGACGTCGGGCGGATCGGCCTGGGGGAGGTCGCCGCCGTCGTCCTTGTCGCCGCAGGCGAGGGCCAGGGGCAGGCAGAGCAGCAGGCCGGAGGCCAGGGAGCGGAGGGTGCGGTTCATGGGTTCACCATCGCCAGGTAGGCGCGTTGGAGCAGGGCAGGATCAAGGGGTTCCAGGCGGGCGCCGGTGGGGAGCGGGCTCCAGAGGTCCAGCCTGGGGACCAGGCCTTCGGCGACCTTCGCTTGCAAGAATGCCCGATAAGCGGCCTCGGTGTCACCCAGCGTCTCGTAGCAGTGCGCGTCGCGGACCCGGTTGCCGTCCCGCAGGCCGAAGGTGTAGCCGCCGGAGCCGTCGCTGAAGACGACATAACCAAGGAAGAGGTTGGCCAGGTCGCGGACGGGGATGGTGGTCGAGGCCCGGCGAGGCGGCGGGCTGCCCTGGACGGCGCTCTGGGGTGAGTCCGCGGCAGGCTCGGCGCCGTTGGAGCCCGGGTCGGCCGCCTCCACCTGGAAGATGTCCTCGCTGCCCGAGCGGGGCTCGGCCTCCAGCCGGGGGATGGGGCGGGTGCGCGGGCCGGCGGCGCCGTCCATGCCCGGGAAGGCGAAGACGTCGAGATCCTCGGGCAGGATGCTGCGCATCTGCATCGGGCGGCCAGGGGGCGCCTCTGCCAGGACGGCCCCGGATGCCCCGCGACCGGTTCGGGCGGGCTCCTCGTCCTCGAAGCCGTAGTCGTCATCGACCTCCAGGGAGTAGGAGATCGGGTCCTCATGGGCGTCGAGCTGGGCGATCAGGTCCTCGGCGTTGATGTCCTGGGAGTACTCGGGCAAGGAGAAGCCGGTGGCGTCCCAGGCGGGGACCTCGTGCTCGTCATCGGCGTTGGCCGCCCCGATCCAGGGGCCCCCGGAGTCGCGGGCAGGGTCCGCGGGGCCCGCCACCCGCTCGCCGAGCAGGCTGTCGGTGGCCAGCAGATCGACCGAGGGCCAGCGCGCCCGGGCGGCCCGACCCGCCTCGTCTGAGCTCGGGGCGACCAGGGCGATGGGCTCGCTCTCGTCTTCGGTCCCGGGCAGGCCTCGACCGGGCCCGAAGGTGCCCTCGTCCACCGAGACCAGCAGCGCGGTCGCCTCTCCAACCAGGACGAGCTGGCGGCCCAGCGACTCCCAGACTCCCTGGCAGGCGAAGGGGGTCCCATCGGGGCTGACGACCGGGCCGACCGCGGCGATGCACCGGCCCTGCGCCGCGGCCTCGACCATCACCTGGGCCGAGGCCTCGGCGTCGATGTGGACGCCTCCACCCGACTCTCGTCCCAGGTGTCGCACGGCGGCGCCGATCGCTGGCCGGGTGGCCGCAAGCGCCAGCGCCCGGCCGACGACCCGGCCGTCCAGGGCGACGCTGCGGCCGTCGGTCCCGCCCTGGATGCGCCCCCAGGCGATGCCGGCGCTGACCCGCACATCGGGGCCGACCTCGAAGGCCGGGGCGGCCTCGCCCGCGTCCAGGAAACGCGGGCCGGAGAGGGTCCGGGTGGAGCGCTCGGCGAAGGCGACGGCGTCGAGCCCGCTGGTGAAGGTGGAGAGGCCCAGGCAGCCCACCCGCTGGTGCAGCGCATCGGGGGCGTCGGCGACGAGCTGGTGCCAGGCGGCGCCGATCAGGGCCTGGGCGCGGCCGGCGACCGGGCTGGACTCCAGCCGTCCGGCGAGGGCGTCCAGCCGCAGGGCGACGACGAAGGCCTGCACGGCGCGCTCGCCGCGCGGGACCAGCAGCAGGTCGCAGGCGGCGTCGCGCAGCGGTCCGCGGGGACCGAGCAGGCGACCGTCCGAGCCGACCCCCAGCAGGATCAGGCGGTCGAGCAGGACCATCCCGACCTCCAGGCGGCGGGCGTCGGCGGCGAGCCCGAGGGCGCTCAGGTCCTGTCGGCTGCGCTCGGGCACCAACAGCAGCCCCTGGGCCAGCAGCTCGTCGGCCAGGGCGAGGCCGTCGGCCCGCGCGCCCATCGCCTGGACCTCGGAGCGGGCCTCGTCCAGCGTCCGGCTGAGGCCCGCGCCGACCGTCCGGATCAGCACGCCGAGCTCGGCCGGAGGCATCGCCGCGACCTTGCGGGCGAGGCCCCGCAGCGCCGACTGGTGGTCTTCGCCCAGGGTGGCGAGCAGGCCGGAGCCGCCGCAGATGGCCGCGCGGGCGAGGTACACCAGGGTCAGGGCGATGCTGCTGCTGCCGTCCAGCGACTCGTAGCCCCCCTCGAGGGCCAGCCCGACCACCCGCTGGCGGAGGGCGGCGCTGCGGGCGTCCGATCCGGGGAGCGGGCGCCCCGCCAGCCGGAGGACCCGCTCCACCACCGGCCCGACGAGCTCCTCCCCGCAGGCGGAGAGGAGGCTCCACTGCCCGTCCTCGGACTGCCGCAGCGGTGGGAGCGGGGCGGCCAGGGAGGGGAGGACTCCCAGGACCTCGGCGGGGCTGGACGCCTGCGTGAGGGCGTCGGCGACCAGGCTCAGGACGCTGTGGGAGGGCGATCGGCGCATCGGCTGTCCACTCTACCACCCTTGAGGGGGGTCCACGGGCGGTACCAACCCGAGCGCGACCAGCCGCCGCTGGGTGGCGGCGGCGTCCTCCCACCAGGGGAGGAGCAGCAGCCCGAGCTCCGCGCGGCGCGGCAGGAGCTGCACGCCGGGGACGGCCTCGGCGCGACCCTGGCGCAGCAGCACCGTGCCACGCAGCTCGACCTGCTCGTCCTCGGTCGGCGGCAGCCGCAGGCCCTGGCGCGCCTGCTCCAGGCAGCGCTCGACCTCGGGGGGGGCTCCCTGGGCCTCCAGCCTCAGCCCCTGTCCCGATCCGGCGATCCAGAGGGTCAGCGGCCAGGCCCCATCCGGCAGGCCCGTCAGGCAGGGGGACATCGCCTGGGCCAGCGCGTCCATGGCCGCCGCGGCGCGCGGGGCGTCCACATACCGGTCCAGCGGGGACCGATCGGCGACCAGGGGATCCGCGCTCTGCGGCGCCCGGATCCCACCCAGGGGATCGTCCGCCGGGGGCCCGCCTCGCTCCAGCACCCGGCTGTGGGCTTTCAGGGCCTGGTCCTGGACCAGCTCGACGGGGCCGCCCACCGCCTGCGGGAAGGTCGTGCGCAGGCTCCGGCTCAGGCGCAGCTCGTGCTCGACGAGGCGCAGCGGCACGGGCAGGCGCGGGATGTCCAGCAGCACGGCCTCGCCGCTGGCCTCGCCCTTCAGCTCGGTGGCGCGCACCGCTTCGGGGGCCAGCGCCTGGGACTCGCGCCCGCGGCCGTCGATCGGCCCGCTCCAGCCAAGGCGCCAGGTGCCGGCCTTCTTGTCGCGGGCGAGGGCGGTCCACTCGGCGTTGAGGCGCACCCGGAGGCCGTCGCCGAGGCCCCAGAGCACCGCCCAGCGGGTGGTGCGTCGCTGAGACTGATCGACCCGGAGGGCGGGGGCGTGGGGCGAGAGCAGCGGGCCCAGCAGGTCGGCGAGGCCCCCCAGGCGGTCGGCGCCGACCAGCTCGCGGCCCGGCTCGACCGAGAGCACCTCGCCGTCATCGAAGGTGCGCAGCTCGATGCTGCGCCCTCGCAGGCCCCAGGCGCTCGTGGGGGAGAGGCCGAGCTCCGGATCGGCCTCCCGACGGGCCTCCAGCACCCGCACCAGCCAGCCCAGGGAGCCATCGCGGAAGCGGCGGGCCAGCCGCAGCTCCAGCTCCAGCTCGCCGGTCCAGGAGAGCTCGCCGAGCGAGGCCAGGGCGGCATCGTCGACGGGAGCGCCGCCGGCCCCACGGCTGAGGCGGGTGGTGCCGGAGACCTCCAGCTCGACGCCGATGCGCACCGGCGCTTGCAGGAGCTCGGGGCTGACCCGCCGTCCGGCCTGGGCGGGCGTGGCCAGCAGGGCTCCCAGGCTGAACAGCACGAGGCTCACGGGTGCTCCAAGAGGGGCCTGCGCGATAACCACGGCGGACCCGCGGCGCCCCCGGTCGGCAACGGCTACCTTGGGCCTGGAGCGAACCGACCGACCTGTGACCCCTCGCCTCGCCGCCCTCTGCCTCCTCCTCGCCCCATCTGCGGCGCTGGTGCTGGAGCGATCGGCGCTGGCCCAGGAGCGCTCGGCGGACATCGAGTTGCTGCGCCCGACCTCCTCGCCCGCCTCGGCCCTGGGGGTCGACACCCCCTGGATGGAGGGCGGCGGCGTCCTGCGGGTCGGCCTCTCCTCGGCCTGGTCCCTGGCTCCCCTCGTCTTGGACTCCAGCGGGATGGACTCCAGCGAGTCCGGCTCCGCGGCCAGCGATGTCGTGGCCAACCGCCTGGGCCTGCACCTGGGCCTGTCGGCCGACCTGGGCGAGGTGGTCTCGGCCCGGGTGGTGATGCCCGCCGCCTTCCAGTGGGGCAGCGACCTCCCCGAGCTGTCGGGCGACGGCCTCTCGCAGGGAGATCTGCGCGCCGGGATGCGGGTGATCCCGCTGCGCGGCTCGAAGCTGCGCTCGGGGCTGCGGGCCGACCTCTTCCTGCCGACCGGGGCCGCCTCGGCCTGGATGGGCGAGGGCCAGCCGCGCATCTCGGCCGGCCTGCTCAACGGGCTGCGCCTGGGGCGCTGGCAGGCCGCCCTGGACCTGGGCATCGACGCGCGGACGACCCAGGACTCGGGCCTGGACCTGGTGCTCTCCGACGAGCTCGTCGCCGGGCTGAGCGTCGGCTGGCAGCTCCGGCCCGATCGCACCCTGCTCCACGCGGCCCTGCTGTCGCGGACCGGCTTGCGCGCGCAGGCCCAGGGCCCCGGGGAGCGCCCGGTCGAGGCCCTGGTCGGCATGCAGACCGCCCTGGGCGAGGCCCTCGGCCTGGACCTGGGCCTCGGGCGAGGCCTGAGCAGCGGCTACGGCACGCCCGAGCTGCGGGTGCTGATGGCCGCGACCTGGACCCGGCGCCCGCCCCCGCAGGCTCCCCCTCCCCTGGTGCGGGTCCGCGAGCTGCCGGGCCGGCCGGCGCTGGCGGACGAGCCCGACCCCGAGCCCGAAGAGCCGGTGGTGCAGATCGACGAGCGACCGCTGGCCCAGGTGGAGCAGGATCGGGTCACCGTGCGCGACCCGATCCAGTTCGCCCGGGCCAGCAACCGGATCCTGCTGGAGTCGCAGCCGACCCTGGACGCCCTGGCCGCGCTGCTGGCTCGCGAGACGGGCATCGTGCACCTGCTGATCGAGGGGCACGCCAGCGAGGAGGGCAGCCACTCCTACAACTACGAGCTGTCGCTCTCGCGCGCCCGGGCGGTCTGGGAGTCGCTGGTCGGCCGGGGCATCGCCCCCGAGCGCCTGAGCTTCCGGGCGATGGGCGAGATCCGCCCCTTGCAGGGACCGGCCGCCGAGGGAGCCGAGAACCGCCGCGTCGAGCTGAAGATCCTCATCCAGCAGCCCGCCGGGACCGCCTCGGCCGAGCAGCCGCCCCTGCTCATCCCCTGGACCGGCGAGGCGCCCCCTCTGCCCGAACCCCTCCCGGGAGGTCAGCCATGAGCCCGCTCCTCCTCCTCCTGCTGCTGGCGGGAGCTCCCGGGGCCCGGGCCGAGGCCTGCTGGGGCGACGGGCAGGCCGATCTGAACTGCAACGGGATCCCGGCCGACGAGGAGCGGGCGGTCAACCTGGCAGACCCGGACTGCCTCGCCAGCACCGACGCCGACGGCCTGCCGCTGCAGAGCGCGGACTACTACTACGACTACGGCAGCTACGGCTGCGACATCCCCCTGCTCGACCTGGACCCGGACCAGGACGGGCTGGCGGCGGGCGAGCTGTCCTGGCCCGAGGGGGACAGCCCGACGGTCCGGGTCAGCCTGGTCTGTGACAACTGCCCCCTGGACTACAACCCCGACCAGCTCGACCAGGACTGCGACGAGGTGGGGGATCCCTGCGACAACTGCCTGGTCGTCAGCAACCCCGACCAGGCCGACCGCGACGGGGACGGGGTCGGCGACGCCTGCGACACCTGCCCGGACGAGGCGGAGCCCGACCAGAGCGACCAGGACGGGGACGGGGTCGGGGACCTCTGCGACGCCTGCCCGACCGAGCCGGACCCGCTGCAGCAGGACAGCGACGGGGACGGGGTCGGCGACGCCTGCGACAGCTGCCCGCTGACGCCGGACACGGACCAGGCCGACAGCGACGGGGACGGCCTGGGCGACGCCTGCGACGTCTGCCCGGAGATCGTCGACCTGGAGCAGGCCGACCGCGACGGGGACGGCGTGGGCGACCTCTGCGACGCCTGCCCCGACCAGTGGGATCCCGACCAGGCCGACGCCGACCTGGACGGGCTGGGGGACGCCTGCGACTCCTGCCCGGACATCAACGACCCCGGCAACCTGGACAGCGACGCCGACGGGACGGGCGACCTCTGCGACAACTGCCCGGCGGATTCCAACCCGACCCAGTCCGACATCGACGGGGACGGCTCGGGCGACCTCTGCGACCTCTGTCCCGGGGTCGGCGGCGGCTGGGATCGGATCGACCACGACGGCGACGGGGTCGGCGACGCCTGCGATGTCTGCCCCGAGGTCGCCGACCCCGACCAGGCCGACAGCGACGGCGACGGCATCGGGGACGCCTGCTCGGATCGGATGGAGCTGCGCGGCTCGGGGGGCTGCGCGGCCAGTCCCCTGCTGCCCTGGACGCTGCTCCCCGGGCTGCTGCCGCTCGCCCTTCGCCGCCGCCGGCGCTGACCCCCTCTCCACCCGGAGCGACCATGCTCACCCTCCTCCTCCTCCCGCTGCCCGCCCTGGCCGACTTCGCGGCCCCCCTGGAAGAGACGGCCGTGCTGAGGGGCGAGTGGCCCGGGGCCGAGCTCGGCTTCGCCCTGGTCGGGGCCGGGGACGTCGACGACAACCTGAAGAGCGACCTGCTGGTCGGGGCGCCGGCCGACTCGACCGGGGGGCCCTCGCGCGGGCGGGCGGCCCTGTTCCTGGCCGACGACGACAACAAGGGCATCGCGCAGCTCTCCTGGACGGTCGAGGGGCTGGAGGACGGCGGCCTCTACGGCGGCTCGCTGGCCGGCGGCCACGACCTGGACGGGGACGGCTTCGACGACATCGCCGTGGGCTGCGCCGGCAGCTCCTGGATGGTCGACGTCTACGGCGGCGGGCACGACGGCCCGAGCCTGGATCCCGACTGGAGCATGGACGGCGGCGGCGGCGGCTACGGGCACTCGATGGCGATGATCGGGGACGCTGACGGCGACGGCTACGCCGAGCTGGCGATCGGGGCCCCGGGCTGGTCGGAGGCGGGCGAGGTCCACCTGCACCCCGGCGGCGCGACCGGCCTGGGAGAGGCCTGGATCCTGGCGGGCGAGCCGGGTCAGGCCGTGGGAGAGGTCGTCAGCGCGGCCGGAGACCTCGACGGGGACGGCCTCGCCGACCTGATCAGCGGGCCGGGCTCGGACGGCGATGGCAGCAGCTCGATCTCCCTCTTCCTAGGCGGCAGCGCCGGGCCCTCCCTGGTTGCCAGCGGGCAGCTCGCCTCGGCGGGTGGAGTGGCGGGCTTCGGCGTGTCCCTGGCGGGCGGCATGGACCTCAACGGGGACGCGCTGGCCGACATCTTCGTCGGCGCCGACGGCATCGGCGCGTTCACCGGAGTGGGCCAGCTCCTGGGCTGGGCCGGAGGGGTCGGCGGCCCCAGCGGCACCCCCAGCTGGACCGTCACCGACGGGGTCGACGGCAGCTACCTGGGGCGCTCGCTGGCGCTGGTCGAGGACGTCAACGGCGACGGCCACGCCGATCTGCTGGCCGGGCGACCCGGCTGGACAGGCGGCGAGGGCTCCAGCGGCGGCGCCGTGCTCTTCCTGGGGGGCCCCGACGGTCCCCTCCCCTCGCCCGACTGGACCGGCCAGGGCGAGGCCCCCAGCAGCGGGAGCTGGAGCGGCTACGGGCTGGCGGTGACCGGCATCGGCGACATGGACGGCGACGGCCACGGGGACGTGGCCATCGGGGTGCCCTACAGCGAGGACGGCGAGGTGATCGTCCTGCGCGGTCGGCCCTACACGCCCTCGGACGACCCGGACACCGGCGACACGGGCGAGGACACCGGCGACAGCCCCGAGCCCCTGCCCGAAGAGAGCTGCGGCTGCGGCGCCCCGGCCCCGGTCGCGCTGCTGCTGGCTCTGCCGGCCTTCGCCGGCCTGCTTCGCCGTCGCCGCCACCTGCCGGACCGCCGCCTCCGGCGTCCCAACCCAACGTGAGCGCGCTGCTGCTCGGCCTGCTGCTGGCCGGTCCGGCCGCGGCCCAGACCTATGTGCTGCCGCGGCGGCCCGGCCAGACCAATGTGCGCTGGACGGCCCACGACTGGCAGCAGATCGACCTGCTCGCCGGTCAGGAGATCGACGGCCAGACCGCCGGCGGCATCCGCCTGCTCTTCTACGAGTCCGAGCGCGCCTCGGCCGAGATCGCCGCCGCCCGCATCGAGCTGGCCTACCGCGAGCTCTGCGAGGCCTTCGAGCTCGTCCCGCCCCGGCGCTTCCCCTACATCCTCTACGGCTCCTACCAGGAGTTCCTGCGCACCAACCTCTTCCCCCTGCAAGAGGGCGTGCTGGGCGTGACCAGCCCGTCGGGGCTGGAGGTCACCCTCCCCTACTTCGGCGACCACGCCCGCTTCGAGGAGGTGAGCCGCCACGAGCTGGCCCACCAGTTCACCATCCAGAAGGTCCGCGAGGCCACCAAGGACGCCCCCAGCATGGGCGATCCGATCGGCGCCTACCCGCTCTGGTTCATCGAGGGGCTGGCCGAGTTCCACGCCCACGGCCGCCTGCTTGACGAGGAGACCCGCGCCGCCCTGACGGATCTGATCGCCAACCCGGACCCCTCCACCGGCCACGCCCTGCCCTCGTTCTTCGACGACGGGCGCGCCAGCGTGCTGCTGACCTACGAGCTGGGCCACGCCCGGGTGGCGTTCCTGGAGGAGCAGTACGGCGAGGGCTTCACCCTGCGCCTGCTGGAGGAGAGCCCCTCGCTGAGCTCGGGCGCGGGCGGCAAGGCCCTCTCCTTCCCCGGGCTGCTGAAGAAGCTCTCCGGCGAGGAGCCCGTGGTCATCGCCGCCCGCTTCGACACCTGGATCAAGCGGCGGCTGATGCCGGCCTGGCTGCGCGGCGAGCTGGATCCGGGCTCGACCCTGCCCTTCGTGCGCTTCGAGGGGCTGATCGACAGCATGGACAGCAGCCCCGACGGCCAGGTCCTGCTGCTGCGCACCGCCGAGCGCTCCACGGGGCGCTACCGCCTGCAGCTGGTCGACCCGCGCTCGCCGGGGACGCGACGGACGGTGGTCCGGGACGGCCGACCGGGCAGCGAGTCCCTGCACCCGGTCGACCCGCGCAGCTACGACCTGGGCCCCAGCACGCTGGTCTACGTGGCCGAGCGGCGGGGGCGCGATGTGCTGCAGCTGCGGAGCTGGTCCGCGGAAGAGAAGAAGGTCCGCAAGATCGACCGGCAGGAGGCCGAGCACACCGGCGTCCCGGCCTCGCCGCGGGTGAGGCTGCGCCTGGGTCGCCGCCAGCAGCTCAGCCTGGACGGGGCGGGGCTCGGCGCCGTCTGGTCCCCCTCCCTCTCGCCGGACGAGGGCTCGGTCGCCTTCATCGCCATGGGCGCCGACGGTCGCCGGGACCTGTGGTCGCTGCGGATCGCGGACGGCCAGCTGCGGCGGCTGACCGAGGACATCGCCGCCGAGCGCGAGCTGGCCTGGGGCCCCGGGCAGGACGGCGGCAGCGTGATCGTCTACAGCTCGGACGCGAGCCCGGACGGCAGCTACGATCTCTTCGCCCTGGATCCCGAGCAGCCGGGGGTCCAGGCCCGCCTCGATCCCGGCCCGCTGGACGTCGAGGACCCCACGGTCCTGCCCGACGGCACCGTGCTCTTCACGATGGTCGACGACGAGCGCCGCGACCTCTGGGCCTGGACCGAGGCCGGGGCCGCCCGCCAGACCCGGGTGACGACCTCGCTCTCGGACCCCTCGCCCGGCGCCGAGGGAGAGTGGTGGGCCTTGTTGAAGGACACCGGGCGCTACTGGCCGGTGCGCCTCCCTCCAGACGAGCGGCTGCCCGAGCCCGAGCCGGTGCAGCTCGCGGCGCCCTCGCCCGAGATCGCCGCCTGGGAGATCCCTCGCCGCGACCTGGGCGAGGCCAGCCCCTACCGCCCCTACAAGCTGGGCAACTGGGGCCTGGAGAACGTCTTCGGCATGATCGGGGCCGGCGGCGGCTCGATCTACGGCCAGGGCTGGCTGTCGGCGACGGACCGGCTGCGCGACCGGGCGCTGGTGCTGCAGCTGGCCTTCTACGGCAGCCCGCAGCTCACCGACGCCTCGCTGCTGTACATCGACCAGTCCCGGCGCACCAGCCTGGGCGCGGGGCCGGTCTCGGCGCTGCGCTTCCACATCGAGGAGCGCTTCAAGGACGAGGGGATCCGCTTCCAGACCGCCCGGCGCTTCCACTCGCTGCTGCTGATGGCCCGCTACCCCTTCGACCGCTTCGTCCACCTGCAGGTCGAGCAGGGCCTCGGCTTCGACGACGCCTGGGTCGACAGCGCGACCGCCGCCTGGCTGGGCGATGGTGAGGCCAACGGCACCGGCAGGGACCTCTTCAGCGAGTGGCAGGAGGACGCCGGGGCGGCCCGGCTGCAGAGCGAGAGCACGCTGCGGGTCGGCGTCGACACGATCGCCTACCACCCCGCGACCGGCCCGATCAGCGGGGCCTCGGCGATGCTGGAGGGCACGCTCGGGGTCCAACCCCTCCACGGCGAGGTCTTCCCCAGCCTGCGGTTGGACGCCGAGGCCTACCTGCCGCTACACCGCGGCTCCGGGACCAACATCGCCCTGCGAGGGGCGGCCGGCTCGGCCTGGGGAGGCGCGCAGGCGCGCAGCTTCTACCTCTACAGCCCATGGTCGCTGCGCGGGGTGAGCATGGGCGACATCGACTGGCTTCTGGGGCGCAATTTCGTCCTGAGCACGGCCGAGCTGCAGGTGCCGCTGGACTGGCTGGTGCGGGTGGCCTTCCTCAGCGCGGTGGAGGGCATCGTCGGCCTGGACGCGGGCGCGACGGCCGACAGCCCCGAGCAGCTCTGGGATCGGCGCCTGCTCGACGTGGCCGTCGGCAGCAACCTGAGCATCGGTCCGCTGGTCTTCCGGCTGCACTTCGCCCACCCCCTCGACATCGGAGCGCCGCTGCCGGACAACCCCAAGCCCTGGGTCACCAACCTGAGCCTGGGCTGGCTGGGGACCTGAGCCGCCTCGCTTCGCCTGCTCCCCTTGTCGCCCGCTCCCCTTGTCGCCCGCTCCCCTTGTCGCCTGCTCCCCTTGTCTGAGCGCCGTCCGTGTCTACCGCTCCCGGGTGCGCGCCTCCCCTGCCCTCCTCGCCGCCACCCTGGCCGGCGCCGTGCTCGGCCTGATCATCGCCCTGGCTCCGGGCGCGGTGGCGGACAAGCCGACCGCGCCCGCGGCGACCGCGCTCGCCCCTGCGGCGCCAGCGGCCCCCAGCCCGGTGGACGCGGTCCGCCGGACGCCCGTGGTGGAGGCCGTGCAGCGCGTGGCCCCCGCGGTGGTCTCCATCACCACCGAGGTGCCCGTCAACGACCCCTTCGCCCGCTACTGGGGGGCCCCCACCACCAGCAGCAGCGAGGGCTCCGGCGTGGTGATCGAGGCCGACGGGCTGGTCCTCACCAACGCCCATGTGGTCGCGCGGGCCAGCCGGATCCAGGCATCCTTCGCCGACGGCCGCAGCTACGAGGCGGACATCCTGGGGCTGGCGGAGGAGCTGGACCTGGCGGTGCTGCGGCTGCGCGACGCCAGCGGTCTGACCACGGTCGAGATCGGCAGCAGCGCCGACCTGATGCTGGGCGAGCCGGTGATCGCCATCGGCAACCCCTTCGGCCTGGGCCACACCGTCACCACCGGGGTCCTCAGCGCCACCCGCCGCAGCCTGCAGACCGAGCAGCGGGTCTACCAGGACTTCTTGCAGACCGACGCCAGCATCAACCCCGGCAACTCCGGCGGGCCGCTGCTGGATGTGCGGGGCCGCCTGATCGGCGTCAACACGGCCATCCGCTCCGACGCCCAGGGCATCGGCTTCGCCATCCCGGTGGACCGCGCGATCAAGGTCGCCCAGGACCTCTCCCGCTACGGGCGGGTGCAGCTGCCCTGGCTGGGCGTGGATCTCCAGGACGTCAGCCTCAGCGACGGATCGGCCCGGGCCAGCCGCACGGCCGCCCGGGTCAGCCGGGCCTACGGCGAGGCCGGCGGCCTGCAAGAGGGAGACATCATCCTCTCCGTGGCCGGCCGGACCGTCTCGGGCCGAGGCGACCTCAACGCCTGGCTGGCCGGCGAGTACAAGGCCGGCGAGGTCAGCCTGCGGGTGCGACGCGGAGCCTCCTCGGGGGCCCAGGAGCTGGACGTCCGTGTCACCCCTGGCACCTTGCCCCAGGCCGTCGTCGAGTCCAGCATCCAGGAGGTCCTGGGGGTGCGGATCCCCGACGGCGACCACCGGACCGGACTGCCCGTGGTCGCCGTGTCGCCCGCCGGGGCCTACGCCCGGGTGGGCGGGCGGGCTGGCGACCTGCTGACCAGCCTCGACGGCGCGCCGCTCAGCTCGGCCGACGAGCTGCGGACCGCGATCTCCTCCGCCAAGAGCGCCCACCGGGGCGACGCCCTCCTCACCGTGCGACGCGGCAACGCCCAGTTTCGCGTCAAGATGCCCCTCTGAACCCCCTGGCGCTCCCGATGACCTCTCCCTCCCCCACGCCCTCCCCCGCTCGCCCCGACCCGGGCGACCTCCCCGTCAGCTTCGCCCAGTTCGTGGTCTCCCTGGGCAGCTCGGCCCTGGTCCACCTGGGCGAGATCCCCGACCCGGGCACCGGCGAGGCGATCCAGGACAAGGCCCTGGCCCGCCAGACGATCGCGGTGCTGGAGATGCTCCACCAGAAGACCAAAGGCAACCTGGACGAGGACGAGGCCCGCCTGATCGAGGCGCTGCTGACGGACCTGCGAACCAAGCTCGCCGCGGGCTGAGCGGACCCTTTGACAGCCCGATGTCTCGCGGCTACCATGCGCCGCAGCGCAGCCCCCACCTTGGGGGCTGCCGGCATCACTCTCCCGCCTCGGCGGGAAAACCCGCGTGGAGCGGGTACACCGGAGGAGAACCCCATGAAGAACATCGCGTGGATCCTGCCCGGCCTCGCCCTGGCGACGGTCATCGGTTGTAGCGGAGACAAGGACAGCGGCGACGCCACCGGCGACGGCGGCGGCGACGGCGGCACCGGCGCGTGCGAGGTCGAGATCGGCACGACCTTCCCGGTCGACGGCGAGACCTCGGCCTACTACCGCACCACGGTCGACTTCAAGCTCAGCGCTGAAGACCCCGATGGCACCCCCTCGATCATGCTGGCCGGCCCCAGCGGCGACGTCGCCGGCACCACCACCGTCAGCGACGACGGCAAGACCGTCACCTTCACCCCCTCCGGCGCGCTGGACTCGGGTGCCACCTACACCGCGACCATCGACTTCTGCCGCGGCCAGGACAGCATCAGCTTCACCACCAGCTCGCTGGGCGCCCCGCTGACCGCCTCGATCGACGGCAAGGCCTACAAGGTCGACCTCGGCGGAGCGGACTTCGTGCAGCCCGCCGGCGTCGCCGACCTGCTGCTCGGCCAGCTCGAGAACGACATCCTCCTCGGCGTCGTCTCCAGCAGCCCCAACCTGCAGATCATCGGCGCGATCAGCATGGACGGCGTCAGCGACCAGGACATGTGCAACGAGACGATCGACTTCCCGGCGGCCGACTTCAGCGACTCGCCCTACTTCCAGATCGGCCCGCAGGACACCACCATCTCGGTGGCCGGCTTCAACGTCGACATCCTGCAGCTCGCGATCAGCGGCACCTTCGCGGCCGACGGCAGCTACTTCGGAGGCGGCACCCTGGCCGGCGAGCTCGACGCCCGCCTGCTGGCCCCCCTCGTCGGCGATCTGCTCGGCACCACCGACCCCGACGAGATCTGCGGCGTGGTGGCTGGCTTCGGCGTCAGCTGCCAGGCCTGCTCCTCCGACGGCGCCGCCTACTGCCTCGAGGTCTACGTGCGCGACATCACGGCGACCGAGCTCGGCACCCCGATCGTCGTCCGCACCACGGCCGACATCGACGCCGACCCGACCTGCGCCGAGTAGTCGCCGCGGTCTGAGCTCCCACGGGCCGACCTCCTCGGGGGTCGGCCCGTTTCTCTTGGAGGGATCATGCTCCTCGTCCTCCTCTTCGCCTGCCGCGGCGACGCCGACGCCGTCGACTGCACCGCGCCCACCCTGCTCTCGAGCTGGCCCGCCCAGGACCAGGAGCCGGTCAGCCGAATGCCACAGCTCCGCGTCGAGTTCGAGGGCGAGCTCCCTGCCGAGGCCGTCACGGCCCAGGTCCTGGCCGACGGCGAGGCGGTCCCGGGCAGCCTGAGCGTGTCGTCCGGGCTGGCGATCTGGACCCCCGAGTCCCCGCTGCCCGAGCAGGCCAGCGTCGAGTGGAGCATGGATCTCTGCGGCCAGGAGGCCAGCGGAGCCTTCCGCACCGGCACCGAGGGCGAGCAGGTCCCGCCCGACGGCCTCGCCGACCAGAGCTGGGCCCTGGACATGGAGAGCGCGACCTGGGTCGAGCCCGCGGGGGGAGAGCTGATCTTCGGCCAGGTCTTCAGCGGCATCCTGCTGCTGGGCGTCCAGGAGATCAGCGACCAGAGCATCGACCTGATCGGCGGCGCCGCTCAGGAGGTCGACGGGACGCTGCAGCAGGACCCCTGTGTCGCCACCTTCGACTTCCCCGCCTCGGACTTCTGGAACAACCCCTACTTCGACGTCGGCCCGACCGTGCTGGAGGTCGAGGTCCAGGGCCTCCCGGTCAACATCCAGGACGTGCGCTTCTCGGGGGCGATCTCAGGCGACGGCGAGGCCATCGCCGACGCCCGGCTGTACGGGGAGGTCGACGCCCGAGACATCGCGCCCGCGGTCGGCGCCAGCGCCGATCAGCTCTGCGAGCTGCTGACCTCCTACCTGGGCGTGGAGTGCGTCGAGTGTACCCTCGACCTGGAGCCGGTCTGCCTGCGCATCGAGGTCGAGGAGATCTCCGGCGAGCGGGTCGCCGGCCTGCGGGTTGCCCCCAACCCCGATCCGCAAGAGTGCGAAGAGGGCGACGACCGCGACCAGGCCCGCGCTCAGCGTCTGAACGCTCAGTAGCTGAAGTAGCCGATCGGCCACTCGTACTCGAAGCTGCCGGTCGAGGCGTCGAAGCTGGCGGTGGCCGCGACCGCGTACCAGCCGTACTCCGGGTAGTAGACCGCCAGCGAGCCGTAGTCCTCGCCGCGGACGTAGCCGTAGGAGAAGACCTGCCCGTCGTAGGCGCCCGCGTCCAGCCCCGCGCAGCCCTGGGCCGTCGAGCCCGAGGTGCTCAGCGTCAGGGCCCACTCGCAGCTCTCGCAGGGGGCGGCCGCGCTGGCGACCTGCACCACCTCGCTGTCCACCTGGCAGGCCGTGCTACCATCGGCCGCCTGGAACCAGGCCGTCTCGGTGCCCTGGTAGGTCCAGGCGCCCTCCACCCGCGAGAGCGTGGCCGCGCCGCTGAGCCCGGCGATGCCCTGGGGCGGGGTGGTCGTCCCCGTTCCGGTGGTCCCGGTGTCCGGGTTATCGAGGACCACGGGGACATGACCCTCGGCTGGGCCTCCGCGGCCGCAGGCGAGGGCAAGGAGCAGGAGCGAGGTGGACATCGAGCCTCCAGAGGCGGACCAGTGCCGCATCCGTATCAAGCTGGACCCGGCTGGGAAGGCAGGGCCAGCCCGCAGGCCGCGGCGATCGCCTGGAAATCCGCCGGCGGGGGTCGGCAGAAGGAGAGCCAGCGCCCGTCGATCGGGTGCCGGAAGCCGAGGAACCAGGCGTGCAGGAGCTGGTGGTCGAGGGGATCGAGCAGGGGCTTGAGCTCGGGCGGGACCGGGGAGCGACCTCGGTAGAGGGGGTCGCCCAGGACCGGGTGACCCAGGTGGTGCAGGTGGACCCGGACCTGGTGGGTGCGCCCCGTCTCCAGCTTGCACTCGATCAGGCTGACAGCCCCACCCTCGCGTGCGCCGGGGATCGCGAGCCTCGCCCGCCCCCGAACCCACCACCGTGTCAGGGCGTGACGCCCCCCGGTCGGCACCACGCAGAAGCGCAGCCGGTCGCGGGGGTGGCGCCCCAGGCGGGCCTCGATCTCGCCCTGATCGGCCGCGGGCGAGCCCCAGACCAGGGTCAGGTAGCGCCGCTCGAGGTCGTGGGTGGCGAAGTCAGCGGCCAGCTTCTCCATCGCCTCGGGCGAGCGGGCCACCACCATCACCCCGCTGGTGCCCTTGTCCAGCCGGTGCACGATGCCCGGGCGCTGGCCATCGCCCCCGGCCTCGTCCAGCAGGTGCAGCAGCCCGTTGACCAGCGTGCCGCTCTCATGGCCGCGGGCCGGGTGGACCACCAGGTCGACCGGCTTGTCGACCACCACGAGGTGCTCGTCCAGGTACAGCACCGGCAGATCCATCTCCTGCCGCTCCAGCGTGCTCGGCGGCGGAGCCGGGTCCTCCACCCGGATCTCCTCGCCCGCCTTCAGGTCCTGGCTGGGGCGGGCGGCCTTGCCCTCGACCTCGACCCTCCCCTCGCGGATGAGGGCCTGGACCCGCGCCCGCGAGCGCCCCAGGGCCCCCGCCAGCCAGGAGTCGAGGCGCCCTGCTCCCGCCGGCGCCACCAGCCGGTGCACGGTCGGCGAGGGCTCAGCCACGCTGGCGCTGGAAGAGGGCCATATAGCCCCCCACCACGTCGCGATCGCCAAGGCTCAGCACCCGCACGATCTCCTTGAGGTACCCCCGCACGAAGGTCGCCGCCGGGAGCTGGTCCCAGGCGTTGGCCTCGAGGGCCTCGAGGTAGCGGAACGAGATGCGGGTCGACTGGGCCATCGACTCCAGGCTGAGGCCCCGCTGCTCTCGCACGGCCTTCAGGAAGCGCCCATCGTAGCCGAGCTGGAGGGCGAGGCGGTCGATCGGATCGGCCGGCTCGGCGCCGGCCTGCAGGCCCGGATCGGTGCCGGAGAGGTCGGAGAGCAGCTCGTCCAGGGGATCGAGCTGCTGCGGGACCCGCCCGAGCAGCTCGACCAGGGCCGTGTCGCCGGCCTCGGCGAAGCCGGGGTCGGTGGGGGTGACCTGCACGCTGACCGAGCCGGAGGCCGTGGCCTCCAGCGGCGCGGGCGCGGGCGGGAGGGCCATCCGCAGGCTGGGCAGCGGCGCGGCGGGCTCGGCCACGCCCGGGAAGGGATCGCCGACCGGGAGCTCGGTCAGGGTGCGCACCACCCGCAGGGCCGAGATGGCCGTCGGGTCGACCAGGGCCTCGGCGTGCCGGGACCAGAGCTGCTCGACGTCCGCCGGCACGCCCCGTTCCGAGGTCTTGCGGAAGGCGTCGTAGCGCCGCCGCCGCAGGGGATCCCCCAGCACCGCCCGGGCTTCGCGCAGCCCTCGCTCCTGGGCCTCGAGGATGCGCACGTCGGCGCCCTGGGCGCGGGCCTGACGCAGGCGACGCACCAAGGCGGCGAGCTGCTTCTGGAAGGCGGACTCGACCTCGGCCGGGCTGGCCGCGTCGGTGAGGGAGAGGCGCTCGTAGAATCCCTGGGGCATCGGCGAAGGCTAACGCGGCCCCGCGCAAGCGTCCGCGCGGGTGTCGAGGCCGGCCGCGCGGCTCTCGAGGCCGACGGCGGCCAGGGCCTGGAGCAGGAGCGCCTCCTCGCCGGGCAGCAGCGTCCGAGGATCGAGCACCAGCCCGTCGCGGGCCACCCGCGCGACGACCGCGGGCTCACCCAGGCGCAGGGCGCGGGCCAGCCGCTCGGGCCCGGAGACCGGGACGAACACGACCGGCCCGGCGAGGGCGAGGCCCGGGTAGGCGCCTCCTCCGCTGAAGGCCTCGTCCTGCTCCACCCGGGCGCCCGCGATGCGGTCGGCCAGCCGGTGCGCGCGCCGCGTCAGCTCCTCGACGCTGGCCGAGAGCGCCGCCCGCACCGGGATCTCGGCCTCGCGCCCCTCGGCGTAGACCTGGAGGGTGCCCTCCAGCGCCGCCAGCACCAGCTTGTCCAGGCGCAGGGCCCGGTAGAGGGGGTGGCGTCGGCAGGCGTCGACGAGGCTGGCCCGACCGGCCAGGATGCCGGCCTGCGGGCCTCCCAGCAGCTTGTCTCCCGAGAAGCAGACGAGGTCCACCCCCTGGGCCAGCACCGCCGACACCAGCATCTCCCCGTCGGCGCCGTCGGCCTCGGCCAGGGCCCCGGGGAGGTCCCGCAGCAGCCCGCTGCCGAGATCCTCGATCACGGGCAGTCCATGTTCGGCGGCGAGGGCCACCAGGCCGGCCCGGTCCGGTCGCTCGGTGAAGCCCAGCATCCGGAAGTTGCTGGGGTGGACCCGCAGCAGGGCGGCCGTGCGCGGGCTGATCCCGGCCCGAAAGTCGGCGACCCGCGTCCGGTTGGTGGCCCCGACCTCGACCAGCCGGGCCCCGCCGGCGCTGACGACCTCGGGCACCCGAAAGCTGCCGCCGATCTCGACCAGCTCGCCCCGGCTGACGATCACCTCGCCGTCCCGGGTCAGGGCGGTCAGGGCCAGCAGCAGCGCGGCGGCCCCGTTGTTCACCGCGATGGCCGCCTCGGCCCCGGTCAGCTCGCGCAGCAGCCCCTCGACCCCCGCGAGGCGCCCACCGCGCCGGCCTCCTTCCAGGTCCATCTCCACGTTGCAGTAGCCGGCCGCCACCTCGGCCACGGCGCGGGCGGCGTCGGGGTGCAGGGGGGCGCGCCCCAGGTTGGTGTGGATAGGGATGCCGGTCGTGTTGATCACCCGGCGCAGCTGCGGCCGCGCGAGCTCATTGGCCCGCGCGCAGGTCGCCTCGACCAGCCCGGCGGGGGCGTGCTCCTCCAGGGAGCGCCCCTCCAGCAGGGCGGCCCGCGCCAGGGCGACCACCTCGCGCGCCGCCCGCACCGCCAGGGCGTGAGGCAGCGCTGCCAACCGGGGGTCGGCCAGCAGGGAGGAGATCGACGGGAGGGCGCGGAGAGGCATGGAGTACTGGAGCGAGAGGATACGCCAGGGCGGTGACCACGCTCCTCTACCTCCTCGCCGCCGCCTTCAGCATGGGCCTCACCCTGCGGGCCTGGGCCGGCGATCGTGCCGACCCCGTCCGCCGCGCCTTCGTCGTGCTCGGCGCCCTCTTCGCGACCTACTACGGCGGCTTCGCGCTGTTCCTGCTGCCGGGCATGTCGATGGCCCGCTACCTGCAGTCCGGGGTCGCCGCCTTCATCCCCGCCGCGATGCTCTGGTTCCTGGAGCGGCTGCTGGTGCACCGCTACGAGCCGCCCAGCAAGCTGGTCGTGCGCATGTGGCTGCTGGCGCCGCCGGTCACGATCGCCTTCCTCGTCGTCGACATCCTCCTCTACCGGGACGTGCCCCGGGGCAGCCCCGCCGAGGTCCTGCTGGGGATCTGGTGCTACGGCGGCCTGCTGCTCAGCATCCAGCGGCTGTGGAGCGTCCACCAGCACACCGACAGCCGGGTCGAGAAGGCCCGCATCCGCTACCTGCTGGTGCTGATCGGCCTCTCCTTCGCCTTCGCCCTGACCGAGGATCTGCTCCGCGGGATGGGGCCCGTGCCCGACGTCAGCGGCGGAGCCAGCCGCCGCGCGGCCGAGCTGCAAGGCGTGATGCCGCCGATCAGCACGGTCTTCACGACCCTCTTCCTCTACTTCCTGTACCAGGTCGTGCAGCTCACCCGGCTGCTCGATCTGCACGAGATCTTCAGCCGGGTCCTGACCCTGGGCGCCGCGGCGCTGCTGCTGGTCTTCGTCGACGGGGTGGCCGTGCTCTGGCTGGGCGGCCTCTCCGAGAACCCCGTCCACGGCACCTTCCAGATCTTCCTCGCCAGCCTGCTCTTCCTGGCGGTCTACGACCCGCTGCGCAGCCGGGTGGAGGCCCTGGTCGACGCCTCGATCAACGCCCGCGGACGCCGCCTGGAGTCCGAGGTGGCCGAGCTCGACCGGGAGCTGGGCCGCACCCTCTCCCTGGGAGACCTCGCCCAGGTCCTGCTCGGCCGCCTGTACGGCTCGGGGCGGGTGCCGGCCTGCAACCTCTACCTGCGGGACCCCGACACCGGCCTCTACCGCCTGCTCCAGCAGCGAGGTCCGCGGGCCGACGCGCAGATGGAGACCTTGTCGGGTGAGCCCTTCGCCTCCGGCTTTCAAGCCGGCGACCGCGCCTATGTGCGCACCGAGCTGGAGCGGGTGGCCCGCATGGAGAGCCCCCGCCGGGCGCGGCGGCTGGACCCCGAAGACGCCGCCACCCGCCTGCGCACCATGGACGCCATGGGCAGCGACCTGACCCTGCCCTTCCGCTCGGGCGACCGCATCCTGGGCTGGCTGAACCTGCGGGACGAGGCCTGGTCGGACGGCTTCTCCCGGGACGAGGTGCGGCGCCTCGCGGCCACCGTGGACCGGGCCGCCCTGGTGCTGGAGAACATCCGCACGGTCGAGAAGATGAAGGAGCAGCACCGGCTGGCCGCGCTCGGCACGATGGCGGCCGGGCTGGCGCACGAGATCCGCAATCCCCTCGCCGGCATCAAGGGCGCCGCCCAGCTCCTGCACGGCGAGCGCGACCCGGCGCTGGTCCGCGACTTCCTGGACGTCATCGTCGGCGAGACCGACCGCCTCAACCGGGTCGTCACCCAGTTCCTCGACTACGCCCGGCCCTTCGAGCTGCGCACCGCGCCGACCGCGCTGGCCCCCCTGGTGCAGAGCACCGTCGACCTCGTCCGCCGCGCCGAGCTGCCGCCGGCCCTGCGCTTCGAGTGCGAGCTGGATCCCGAGCTGCCCACCGTCGAGGTCGACCCCGACATGATCCGCCAGGTGCTGCTCAACCTCGTCCAGAACGCCGTTCAGATGCAGCCGGACGGGGGCCGCGTGGTGATCTCCACCCGCTCGACCCGCCTCCGCAACCGCCAGGGCCAGGCCCTACCGGCGGTCGAGCTGCAAGTCACGGACGAGGGCCCCGGCGTCGCCCCGCAAGACATGGACAAGCTCTTCATCCCCTTCTTCACCACCCGCATCGACGGGAACGGGCTCGGCCTCGCCCTCTGCCGCCGGCTGGTCGAGGCCCACGAGGGCGAGATCCACGTCCGCAGCCCCGCGGGGCAGGGCGCCACCTTCCTGGTGCGCCTGCCCGTGCAGCAGGCGATCCGGACCCTGCCTGACCGCGAGGTTCAGGCCTCCTCGCCGGGGACCACCGCCCTGCGGTAGTGGCGGACGACCTCGGCCGCGAGCTCGACCTGGTCTTCGAGCACCAGCAGCTTGCCGAAGCCCAGCGCGCCCCCCGAATCCACGCCGGGGAAGGGGCCCGAGCGGCTGCCGCCGTGGATCGCGTAGACCACCCCGGCCTCGACCAGCATCCGGCCGATGATCGCCTCTTCGACCGGGCCCTCCAGGGTGGCCACGGCGACCAGGTCCTCGGTGGCCATCCGGTCCCGCAGGCTCTGCCACACGGCGGCCTCTTCCGGGCTGGAGGTCCGCGCGCCGCAGCTGCGGCACTCGGCTGGGTCGTCCATGTACTCGCTCTCGCACTCAAGGCAGATCCGCATGTTCACCTCCTTGTCGACAAGGTAACGAGGCCCGGACCCGCCTACACGCCGACTCCCCCCGGTTTCGGTCCGGGCGACCTCGCCGGGCAACGGCTCCGCCCCCAGGTTCACCACGCCCGACGACTCTGGGGTACGCTCTGGCCAGCCCACCGGGAGCTTTGACTGCGAATTCTCCTGGACCGTCGACCCGTGCTCGTCCCTCTGATCCTGCTGACTGCCCTCGGCTGCGGGCCCGACAAGCCGGGAGCCGACGGCACCGCCGGCACCGTGGACTGCCCCACCCCCTCCACCTGGTACGTCGACGCCGACAGGGACGGCTACGGCGCCGGGGCTCCCACCGGGCAGGGCTGCGTTCGCCCGGACGGTCATGTCGCCAACGACCGGGACTGCGACGACCACTCTGACGCTGTGAACCCAGCAGCCGAGGAGCTCTGCGACGGCGTCGACAACGACTGCGATGGCCTGACCGATCCTGGCTCTGCTGCCGATGCGGTGGACTGTTGGCGGGACGCCGACGACGACGGCTACGGCGACCCCGAGGCCAGGGAGCCGGCCTGCGCCTGTGAGCAGGGTTGGGTAGCCGACGACTCCGACTGCGACGACACGAGCGCCGCGGCGAGCCCCTCGGGAGTGGAGGTGTGCAATGGCCGGGACGACGACTGCGATGACCTGACCGACGAAGGCCTGTCCGGCACCTGGTACCTGGACAGCGACGGCGACGGCTACGGCGACGCCCTGACCGAGGTGGAGGGCTGTCCCGGCATCGACGGGGACTGGGTCGACCTCGGCGACGACTGCGACGAAGCGGACCCCGGCATCAACCCGGGTGCCCACGACCTCTGCGACGACGACGTAGACCAGGACTGTGATCTGCGCGTGGACGAGTGCGGCTTCGACGCCGTGACCCTGCCGGGCGATGCCTGGTGGACGGCCTACCGCGACCCGGAGACCAGCAACTGGGGCCTCATCGGGCGCTCCATGGTCGCTGCCGGCGACTCCAACGGAAATGGGAAGCAGGAGATCCTCGCGCCCATCCTGGTGGATCGCTGCGATCCCTTGTGCGCCGTCGACTACCAGTACGCGCTCCTGGAGGCACCCGCCCATACGTCTGGTGGAGCTCGCGCCGTAGAGATGGACACCATCGCGTCCTGGGCCGTCTTGGACGATGAGGACCGGTACTGGACCGCCACCGGGGCCCTCGACGACATCGCCATCGCGGGTGTTGATCTCGACGGTGACGGCACGGGCGACTACATCATGGGAGGAAAGGGGGCCCGCCTGTCCGACCATTCGGAGTTTGGCGTCTCGAGAGTCGATCTCTGGTACGGAGAGCCCGTGTTCGGGTCGACCCTAAGCGATCCGACCGACCTCGACACAGCGCTTACTGCGCAGGTCAGCTCCGACCCCTACCTCAACGCCGTTGTATCTCTACTGGAGCCACCCCAGGCGGGTTCGGACTGGGTCCTGGCCGCAGGCACCTACCCCGACGATGATACACTCGAGGGAACGGCCATTCCCTTCGTCTACCTCCTTGATGCCAGTCATTTCAACGGATCGTCATCACCCGACGACGCTATCCGCCTGTGGTCTACTCGACCGTACCTTGCAGGGCAGAGCATCGAAACCGGTGATATCGACGGCGACGGAATCGGCGACCTGCTGGCCTCGTCGGAACAGTACACGTGGGGCCTGCCCCCCGGGAGAATCTGGGGATTTCATGGTCGATTTGACAGCGATCGCACCATGGATGATGCCGATCTGGTCGTGGACGGCGTCGCCGACGATGATTTCTTTGGATTTTCATTTACCTTGGTGAGTGACTTCAGCGGCGACGGATTGCCTGAGTTGATCATCCACCAGGTTGAGCACTGCGGCGAGAGCGAGCTCTGCATCCGCATCTTCGACATCGACGACGATTGCCCAGACGGGGCCTGCACGGCCGTCGATGCCTCCGCAACACTGGCCTCCACCTCCACCGTTGGTACCCACAACTACTATGTCCCCAAGCTCGTACCTTCCATCTCGGATGCGACCCGATACGACCTGGCCGTCACGGTCGGTACCAACGCGGACGACGGCTCCTACGTTCAACGTGTCCTGTTCCATGACACACCGATTGAAGGCGTCCGGCCGGTGTCCGAGGCGAGGGCCGAGATCCGGACCGACGAGCGCGACCTGGAGAGCTCGGGCTTCGGGTCCGAGGTCATGGGCGGCGTCGACTAGGACGGAGACGGCCTGCTCGACATCGTCGTCGGCGAGTACTACTGGAACCCCAATGTCCGCACCGACGGCCCGCGCGGTCGGTTCCACGTCTTTCGTGGCGACACGCCGCCCTGAACTACAACCTACAACCCTCAGACCACCTCGACATCCACCGTGCCCTGGTGCAGGCGCAGCTCCAGGCGGTCCCCCGACACCAGGCCCGCGGCCTCTCGCACCGCCCGCCCCTCTTTCAGGGCCACCGCGTAGCCTCGCTCCAGCACAGAGAGCGGAGACAGGGCGCTCATCCGCCCCGCCGCACCGGCCAGGGCCTGGCGGCGTCGAACCAGGTCCCGACCGGCGGCCTCGTGCAGGCGGGTGGAGAGCTCGTCACAGCGGATCCGCGCCTCGACCACCCGCTGCCGTGGATCACGCAGGCGCAGGGAGCGCAGACGATCCCGCCGCACGCGCACCTGCCGCTGCATGGCCTGCTCCAGCCGCTGGCCGTAGTCCGCGAAGGTCGCCTCCAGGGCGGCCTGCTCGGGGACGACCAGCTCGGCGGCATGGCTGGGGGTCGCGGCGCGCACATCGGCGACCAGGTCGGCGATGCTGACGTCGACCTCGTGCCCGACGGCGCTGACCACGGGCAGCGGGCAGGCCGCCAGGACCCGCGCCAGGGCCTCGTCGTTGAAGGCCGCGAGGTCCTCGGCCGAGCCCCCGCCGCGACCGACGATCAGTACATCGCTGCCCCCGTGGCGCACCAGGCGTTGCACGGCGGCGATGATCTCGGCCGGCGCGCCATCCCCCTGGACGCGACAGTCCGCGAGGTAGACCGGCACCCCCGGGAAGCGCCGCTCCAGCACCTTGAGGATGTCGTGGAAGGCCGCGCCGCTACCGGAGGTCGCCACGCCGATGCCCCGCGGCAGCCAGGGCAGCTCCCGCTTGCGCCCCGGGTCGAAGAGCCCCTCGGCCTGCAGCTTCGCCTTGAGCTCCTCCAGCCGCCGCTGGGCGTCGCCCTCGCCTGCCTTGGCGATGCGCCGCACCAGCATGTTGTACTTGCCCTGCGGCGGGTAGACGTCGAGCTGGCCGGTCAGCACCACCACCTCGCCCGTGCGCGGCTGCCAGCGCAGGTGCTGGTTCCACCCGCGGAACATCACGCAGGAGAGGCTGGCGCCCTCGTCCTTGATCGAGAAGTACCAGTGCCCGGAGCGGTGGGCGGTGAAGCCGACGATCTCGCCGGTCACCAGGACATCGGCGAAGGTGCCGCCCAGGACATCCTTGATGAGCAGGGTCAGGGCGCTGACGGTGATGGGCTCGCGGTTCATGCGGTTCCCGAGGGGCTGGAGTAGGAGGTTCGGCGGCGGCGGCGGGCCAGGGCCAGATCCTGCATCAGGCCCCAGCAGAGCAGCAAGCCCAGCAGGACCGGGGTCAGCAGCAGCAGGCGCGCCGGCAGGCCCGGATCGTAAGCGAGCACGACCTCGTGCTTGCCCTTGGGCACCGACACGCCGCGCAGCGCAAAGAGGGTCCGGTACAGGGGCGCCTCTTCGCCGTCGATCCGGGCGGTCCAGCCCGGGTACCAGGTGTCGTTCTGCACCAGCATGGCGGCGCGATCCGCGTCCACCTTCAGCACCATCCGGCCGGGCAGATCCTCGACCAGCTCGACGGTGCCAACCGAGCCCGCCTGGCAGCCGGCCAGTCCAAGGCTGCCCTCGGGCACCTCGACCAGGGGCCGATCGGGGTCCAGCCCCTCCAGGAAGCCCGCCAGATCGGCCTCGACCTCTTCCGGCCGGACCTCTCGGACGCAGGAGCTGAGCCAGGCCGCGGGGCGGGCCCGCTCGTTCTCGTAGAGGTGGACCCTGCCGTCGGCCAGGGTCGCGCGATGGTCCATGCCGTCGACCCGGACCTCGTGAACGCTCAGCAGGTAGCGGAGGCCCAACAGGTCGACGATCGTGTGGTTGGCGGCGAGGCGCTCCCACTTGTGGGGGCCCTTGTCGCCGACGTCCAGGCCGGCCTTCCACAGCAGCAGCTCGGTCCGCAGGATCAGCAGCGGGGTCGTCAGGATCACGTCGCGCGTGCCGTGCAGCAGGCCCAGGCTGCTGGTGATCAGCTGGTTGTCCAGCGTCTCATCCTGGCGGCGGTCGACCACGCTCAGGCGATGTCGGGTCGAGAGGTCCACCCGGGACAGGGCCTCGGGCACCGCCTCGGCCTGGGCGCGCGGCCAGCGCCCGTTGTAGTCGGCCCCGAAGCGGTAGAGGTCGGCGTAGAGCAAGGCGGCCAGACCGAGCGCGGCCCACCGCGGCCCGAGCCGATCGCGGGCGGCGACCAGGCCTGCCGTCAGCAGCAGCATCCCCACCGGCCAGGCCACCCGCGGCGACCAGGGGGTCGTGCTGCGCTCAAGCTGGGAGAGGATGTTCTCCACCTTGGCGGGGATCGCGGCGGGGTCCTCGGGCTCCGGCCCGGGGAAGAGCACCTCACGCAGGGGGTGCGAGGCGATCTCGGGCGGCGGAGGAGGGGCCTCCAGCCGGGACTCGTAGCGCTGCACCAGCGTCTCTCGCAGGGGCTCTTCGACCGCGGCGAGGCCCAGCCGCAGCCCGGAGAGGGAGAGCAGCAGCAGCAGCGCCGCCCCCGCGATGCCCATGCCCAGTCGGCGCAGCTTCTCGGCGGGGGCCCGCAGCCAGGCGTCCAGGCCCAGGGCCGCGAGCACGCTGACCGCCATGGTCAGGACCAGGCTGAAGCGCACCGGAAAGCGAAAGCCGTCCAGGCCGGGAACGTGACGAAGCAGCGGCCAGAGCAGGCCGAGGTTGCCCAGCATGAGCAAGGTCGCCAGCAGCGCCGCCCCCAGCCAGAAGAAGCGGGCCCGCGGCGAGGGGCCCTCGCCCACGCGGGCCGCGGGGAGGATCAGCGCCAGCACCGCCAGCACCAGGGCGGGCGCCCCCAGGAAGAAGCTCATCTCCCAGTGGTTGAGGCCCTGGCCCCAGTAGTTCGTGCCGCGATGGAAGTAGGTCTGCTGCACATCGGCGGGCGTGTCCCGGCCGAAGAAGTCCGGCAGCAGGGCGTGGACCAGCTCTTGCGGGGGCAGGGCGCCGATGTTGCTGAAGACCGCGTCCACTCCCCCCTGCCGCATCCCGAAACGGGCCAGCTCCAGCGTGGCCAGGAGCTGGGGCGAGGCCGCCAGCAGGCCCATGAAGGCGCTCAGCGCGAAGGGCCCCGCCTGCCGCTGCCAGAGCGCGACCGAGCCGCTCAGCAGCAGCCCGAAGGCCGCCGCCTGGGGGTGGCCCGCCGTCGTCATCAGGTAGATCGCCAGCCCGATCCAGGCCGGCCGGCGGGCGACGATGGCCCACAAGACCCAGGGCAGCCAGGCGACGGCGTTCTGCATGCCCAGGTAGACCGTATGGCTGGCCAGGAAGCCCGAGAAGCCGAAGGCGATTGCCGCGACGAGCGAGGCCTCGGGACCGAGCTTGTGGGCCCGAGCCAGCAGCCAGGCCCCCAGCGCCGCCAGCAGCGTGTGCAGCAGCACGCTGGCGTTCATCGCGAGCGTCGGCGGCAGGACCATGAAGAGCAGCATCGTCGGCGGGTAGAGGATCCCGGCCTGACCGTCGGCCAGCAGCGGGAAGCCGTTGGCGACCCCGGGGGCCCACCAGGGCACCCGCCCCTGGAGCCACTCCGAGGCCGCCCAGGCCCGCCAGGGCAGGTGGTGGTGCCGCAGATCGTGGGCCCAGAAGATGCCCTCGCCCAGGGCCGCGTCGGGCGCCCAGGCGAAGGTGAGCAGGATCAGGAGCAGGATCGTGACGAGCAGGGGGGCGCGCTGCATGGCCCTCCGCCTAAGGCGACGGGGCGATCCCGGCCGCCTCACGGGCCGCTCGAATGCCTCGATCCAAGGTCAGGATCGCCCCATGTCGCCCAAGGTCCAGCGATCGAGCCTGCGCCAGGATCTCCTCCGCCTGGTCCAGCCTGCCCAGGCCCAGCCGCGCCAGGCCCAGCATCGCCAAGAGCTCGGGCCGCTCGGGCGAGCTCGCCACGGCCTCGGCCAGCAGGCGCTCCGCCTCGGCGAAGCGCCCCTCCGTCAGCGCGCGCCGCCCCAGCACCGAGCGCGGCTGCCAGAGCTTCGGGCCCCACTGGACCGAGGACTCCAGCAGGGCCAGGCCTCGCTCCGTCTCGCCGATCGTCAGCAGCGCCTCGCCCAGGGCCGCCTCGGCGACCGGCGACCAGGGGTCGATCGTGCGGGCCTCTCCAAAGGCACGAGCGGCGTCGCGGATCTTGCCCTGCCGCATCCAGGAGGTGCCCAGGTTGACCCAGGCCCCCGGATCGCAGGGGTCCAGCTCGAGGGCCCGCTCGGCCATCGTCCCGGCCGAGCGCGGGTCGCCGTTGTCGAGGATCATCGCGGAGAGGTCGACCAGGGCGCCGACGTGCCGAGGCTCGGCCTGCAGCAAGGCCCCCAGGCGCTGGGCGGCCGACTCCAGCTCGCCCCGCTCGATCTCCTGTCGGGCCTTGAGGTGCTCCTCCTCGATGCGAGGCGCGAAGCGCGGGCGGGAGAGGAGGCCGCAGCCGAGCTCGTCCGCCGAGGGGATCGCCGCCAGGGCAGGGAGGGGCAGCCCCGGGTCGAGCGGAGGGAGTGCCAGGGGCAGCGCCAGCACCAGCAGCCCCGCGAGCTGGAGCCCCAGCGCGCGGCCTCGCTGCTGGACCAGGCGGGCGAGGCTCAGCCCGCTCAGCAGCGGCAGCAGGACCCAGACGATCCGCCAGTCCGAGGGCTGCAGGCCGCCGAGGGCCAGCGCCGGCGGCAGGCCCAGGGCCAGCGCGGCGACCATGCCTCGGCCGGCGAAGGGCCAGTTCAGCGCGGCCAGGGCCAGCGCGGCGAAGAGCACCCCCAGCCCGCCCAGGTACAGCAGGAGGTGGGCGCGCACCAGGACCAGCGCGAGGGTCCTCTGCGGCGCGGAGCGCACCTGGGTCCAGGCCACGGACCACCAGTGGCGCTCCTCCTCCTCGGGCGTGAGCCAGCGGCCGGCCTGTCGAGAGGCGATCAGCCGTGAGCGCTCGGCCCGGGCCAGAGGCTCGTCGGGGAGGCGCAGATCGTCCCTCGGCTCGGAGCCCGCCCAGGGGTGCAGCGCGCGGGCATGCTGGAGGCCCTGCCCGAGGACAAGCTCGAGGCCCGACGAAGCCAGCGGCTCGTCGGTGTCGGCCTGCCGGGCGGAGAGGCCGATCGGCGCCAGCAGGCCGACGACCAGCAGCAGCAGGGCCAGGGGTCGACCCAGGTGGGCGAGCAGCAGCAGGGGCAGGGTCCAGAGCAGGCGGGGCTCCTGGAGCGCGGCCAGCCCCAGGCTGAGCCCGGCCGGCGCCATCCACCCGATGCGCTCCGCCCCCAGGCCGGCCAGCCCGACGGCGACCAGCACCAGCAGGCCCACCTGCTCGGCCGCAGGGTCGACGGTGCCGACCAGGGGCAGCAGGGCCACAAGCAGCCCGGCGCACCCTCCGGCCAGTCGCCCCGCCAGCCTCGACGCCAGGGCCGCCGCCAAGGCCGACGTGGCAGCGTGGACCGCCCCGCCCTGCAAGGCCGCCACCCCCGCCTGCGCCAGCTCATCCACGGCGCCTGCCGCGTGGATCCCCAGGCCCAGCAGGCCCGCCCCGGCCGGGATCCCCCATCGCCAGCCCTTCGTCACCCCTCAGCCCTGCCCGAGCGCCGCCGCCAGCCGCTCCAGTTCGCCGCGGCCGCCGCCGAAGAGCGGCCAGCCATCGCCGACCAGCACCGTCTCCAGCCCCTCCAGCGCAGCGAGGCGCTTCAGGCTGCGAGCGGCGGCCGGGCGATCCTTCAGCTTGCCGTCGGGCAGCACCATCAAGGACCCCGCGCGGTGGGCCCGCACCAGGTCCCCGGTGATCAGCGTGTCCGGATCCAGCCAGAGCGCCAGCTCGCCGGGGGTCTTGCTGCCGTCGAGCGCCAGGACGCGCATCCCGGGCACCACCTCCTCCCCGTCCTGCAGCCAGCGCCGACAGGGCAGCGGGAAGGTCTCTTGTTCCGCCGCGGGCCCGGCCAGCTCGGCGCCCAGGATGCGGGCGAGCGAGGCGGCGGCCCGGGTGTGGTCCGAGTTGGTGATCACGATCCAGCGGGTCGGCCCCAGCGAGACGAGGTGGTCGAGGTCGTGGGTGCTCATCGGCATCGGGTCGATCAAGACCGAGCCGCCGGGGCGGACCCAGGCGTAGCCGTTGAAGTCGACGTTGCGCTCGGCGTCGAAGCCGGCCCAGGTGTAGAGGTCGGGGCGGTGCAGGGCCTTCACGAGTCGCTCCAGGAGGTGGGCATGCCTATCGCGGCGGCCGCCGCCGACACCTCGCCCTCCCCCCGCGCGCACCTCCTTTTGCGGGTGCGCAACTGTTTTCGCACCGGTCGACTCCGTGGCGTGTCAAACGGGTGACGTTCCCCGTTGGCCCTCGCCACCGCTCAGGCGCGAAGAGGCCAATTCCATCGCGCCCATCTGCACATGAACAAAACGACCGACCGGTCGGTTCTCGCGAGGAACACATACCGACCGGTCGGTCACAAATGTAGGACCGCCTCTCTCGGGAATTCACGCCCCGTCGACATTGCCGTGCCGCTGCAAAGCGTCTAAACTACTTCTGCCCCCCGCAGGTGCCCCCCGCCGCAGCCCCCCTCCACAGCCCCACGTCCGAATCCCGCCCCGAATCCGCAGGAGCATGCTCCCCATGACGACGCCATTCTCCACCGTCGCTGAAGCCATCGCACTCGCCGGCACCCACTGGCCCAAGAATGGCTACACCTTTCAGGACGAGGCGGGCGCCGAGACGCCCTACAGCTTCAGCGAGATCGAGCAGAAGACCGCCAGCCTCGCCTACGGCATCCAGGCTGCGGGGCTCAAGAAGGGCGACCGTATCGGCATCATCGTCGTCGAACCCGAGCAGTTCGTCCTGACCTTCCTGGCCGCCCTGCGGCTGGGCGTGGTGCCTGTGCCCCTCTACCCGCCCCTCTCGATGGGCAACCTCGACGCCTACGCCCAGCGCACGGCGACCATCCTGCAGAGCGCCGGCGCCCGGATGCTGGTCACCTCGGCGCGGCTGCAGAACCTGCTCTGGAGCCAGGTCGACCTCGTCCCCAGCCTGGAGCGCCTGGTTCGCGCCGAGGACCTGGTCGCCTCCGGGACGCCGACCTTCCCGGAGATCGCCCCCCAAGACATCGCCTTCCTCCAGTACACCTCGGGCAGCACCAGCGATCCCAAGGGCGTCGTCGTCACCCACGCCAACCTGGTCGCCAACTGCAGCGCCATCATGGGCCCGCACGGCCTGGACCTCAACCACGTCGACGACGTGGGCGTCTCCTGGCTGCCGCTCTACCACGACATGGGCCTGATCGGCTTCGTGATCAGCCCCATCCTGGCCGGCGTGCCGATCGTCTTCATCCCGACGATCCGCTTCATCAAGCACCCCACCTGCTGGCTGGACACCATCTCCCGCCACAAGGCCACCGCCAGCTTCGCCCCCAACTTCGCCTACGCCCTGGTCGCGCGGAAGGCCCGGCCCGAGCAGCTCGACCGCTGGGACCTCTCCCGCATGAAGGTCTTCGGCTGCGGCGCCGAGCCGATCAACCCCGAGACCATGCGGGCCTTCGTCGAGGTCATGAGCAGCCGCTGCGGCCTGCGCCGCGAGGCCATCCTCCCCGCCTACGGCATGGCCGAGGCCACCCTGGCCATCTCCTTCAAGCCGGTGGCCGACCATATGCGGACCATGCTGGTCGACGCCGAGCGTTTCCAGGCCGACGGCCGGGTCGAGGCGGTCGACGAGGGCTTCCAGGGCGCCTTCTTCGAGCACGTCAGCTGCGGGACCTGGTTCCCGGGGCACGAGGTCAGCTCGCAGGACGCCGAAGGGACCCTGCTACCCGAAGGCGTCGAGGGCGAGCTCTGCCTGCGCGGGCCCTCGGTCACCCCCGGCTACTTCGAGAACCCCGAGGCCACCGCCGCCGCCTTCAAGGACGGCTGGCTGCGCACCGGCGACCTCGGCTACATCCTCGACGGCGAGGTCTACGTCACCGGTCGCATCAAGGACCTGATCATCCTCAACGGCCGCAACCTGCACCCGCAGAGCATCGAGTGGGTCGCCGCCCAGGTCGAGGGCGTGCGCAAGGGCAATGTCGTCGCCATCAGCCGGCCCGGCCCCGCCAGCGAGGAGCTCGTCCTGGTCCTGGAGAGCCGCGAGGCCCAGTCCGACAGCCAGAAGGCGGCCCTGGTCCAAGAGGTGCGGACCCGCATCCAGCAGGAGATGGGCATCGTCCCGGCCGATGTGGTCGTCCTGGCCGTAGGCTCGCTGCCCAAGACCAGCTCGGGCAAGCTCCAGCGCCGCAAGACCCGCCAGGAGTACCTCGCCGGACTGGTCGGACAGACCGGCTCCCGCACCGCGGGGGCCTCGGCCGACACCCTGACCCTGGCGCGCCACATGGCCCGCGGAGTGTGGAGCCGAACCAAGGCTGCACTTCGTAAGTAGCCCGGGCGGGATGGGCGCGATCCGGATAGTTCCCCATGGCGCCGAGGCGCCTCCACCGGACCATGAAACAACGCTTCTCCCGGGCGCTTCGGCGACCTGGGGGCCGGCGAGGCCCCAGCCCCACCCGCTGGTTCTGGATAGCAGCCGCCCCGCTCGGCGGTCCGCCCTCCGGGTGCGGCGCCCCCCCCTCCCCCTCCACCGAGACCTTCGAGGATCCCATGACCGACAACGAGACCCTGGCCCTGATCAAGGAAGCCCTCAACGACGTCGCCCCCGGGCGCGAGGCCGACTTCGCCAAGGTCAGCCTGGAGAGCACCATCGCCGAGCTCGGCCTGGACTCCATCGCCACCATGGAGATGGTCGGCTACCTCGAAGAGCAGGTCGAGGTCACCTTCCCGGACGAGGACCTCGCCAAGGTGGCCTCGGTCCGTGACCTGATCAACCTGATCCGCGCCGCCAAGGCCTGAGCCCCCCCAAAACGCCGTCGGCCCGGGCGCGCGTCACCAGGTCCGGGCCATCGCGCGCCCGCCTCTCCGGGCGGGCCGGAGCACGCCCCGTGAATCCGCCCTCCTCTGCGACCCCCATCGCCATCGTCGGCATGGGCTGCCGATTCGCTGGCGCCGCTGACCTCCACGAGTATTGGAGGCTCTGCCTCAGCGGCGGCAACGCCTTCGGGCCGGTGCCGCCGGACCGCTGGGACAACGCCACCTTCTTCGACACCTCCGCCCGCGCGACGGACAAGAGCTACGCCCCCACCGGCGGCTTCATTGAAGATGTGCAGTCCTTCCCGGCGATGGTCTTCGGGCTGCCCCCCCGGCGCGTGGAGGTCATGGACCCGCAGCAGCGGCTGGGCTTGGAGTGCGCGCTGCAGGCGATCGAGGACGCCGGTCTGCGCGGGCGCATGCCGTACCGCACCGGCGTCTACATGGGGGTCACCGCCCAGGAGTGGCGCAACATCCTGAACTCGCGCTTGATCGCCGTGATGATGGCGACGGGCGCCTTCGGCCAGGCGCCCGAGGACCCCACGGCCCTGCTGGAGTCGGTGGACCGGGTCGTCCCCAGCCGGCCCTTCACCGCCATCGGCGTGCTGGGCAACATGATGGCCGCCTCGATCGCGCAGGAGCTGGACCTGCACGGCCCGGCCTACACGACTGACGCCGCCTGCGCCTCGGCCATGATCGCCGTCGAGAACGCCGTCGCCCACCTCCGCAACGGCACCATCGACGCCGCCCTGGCCGGAGGCGTCTACCTCTGCCTGACCCCCGACCACCACGTCGCCTTCAGCCGCATCGGGGCGATGAGCCGCAGCGGCGCCTGTCGACCCTTCGACCACCGCGCCGACGGCTTCGTCCAGGGCGACGGCGGGGGCCTGCTCCTGCTCAAGCGCCTGCCGGACGCCGAGCGCGACGGCGACCGCATCTACGCCGTCATCCACGGCATCCGCACCAACAACGACGGACGCGGCGACGGCCCGATGGCCCCGCGGGTCGAGGGCCAGTGCGAGGCCATCACCGCCGCCTGGAAGGAGTCGGGCCAGGCCGCGGACGAGCTGGGCTACGTCGAGACGCACGGCACCGGCACCGACGTCGGCGACGTCTACGAGCTGCGCGGGCTGCGCATGGCGCTCGACGGGCGCCCCCGGCGGGCCGCGCTGGGCAGCAGCAAGGCCAATGTCGGCCACACGATGTCCGCCGCCGCCGTCGCCGGCTTCATCCGCAGCGCGCTGGCCATCCACCACGGCCAGATCCCGCCGATGGGCGGCTTCGACCACCCGCGCGAGGACCTGCCGATCGAGGGCTCCGGCTTCTACATCCCGAAAGAGGCCAGCCCCTGGCCCGCGGGGCCACGCCTCGCCGGCGTCTCCTCCTTCGGCTTCGGCGGCACCAACGGCCACGCCGTGCTCGGCGCAGCGCCTCCGACCTCGGCCAGCCCCTCGGACCAGCCCGAGCTGATCCTCCTCTCGGCCGCCGACGAGCCCTCCCTCCGCGCGCTGGCCGCCCGTACGGCCACCTCGGTCGAGCAGGACCCCCGGCTGAGCCCGGCCAGCGTCGCCCGGGCCTGGGCCGGGCGCATCCCGGGGCCGTCGCGCCTCGCCCTGGTCGCCCGCGATCGGGCCCAGCTCATCTCCAGCCTGCGCCTCGTCGCCGAGGGCAAGAGATCTCCCCACTCCCATGTCGAGCAGGCCGGCGAGCCTCCCCGGATCGCCTTCATGTACCCCGGCCAGGGCAGCCAGCGCACCGGGATGCTGCGGGATCTGCGCGTCCGCTTCCCGAGCCTGGCCGCCTCGCTCGACCGGATGGAGGAGGCCCTGGCCGAGGACCTCCCGCTCCCGCTGGGGCACCTCCTCTACCCCGAGCGCCGCGAGCGCCCCGTCTCTGCCGAGCAGGCCGAGCAGGAGCTGACCTCCACCGAGGTCTGCCAGCCCGTGCTGCTGGCCATCGGGGCCGCCCTGACCGAGCTGCTGGAGACGGTCGGACTGCGCCCCCAGGTCGTGGTCGGCCACAGCCTGGGCGAGTTCACCGCCGCCGCCGCCGGGGGAGTCCTCTCCGCCGAAGAGGCCGCCCGCTTCGTCGCTCGACGCGGCCGGGCCATGGCGGCGCTGCCCGGCGACCACGGCGCCATGGCGGCGATCATGGCCCCGCGCGACGAGGTCGAGCCCTTGCTGGTCGACGGCGCCATCATCGCCAACGTCAACCACCCCCGGCAGCTCGTCGTCAGCGGCTGGACCCCCGCGGTCGAGCAGGTGATCGCCCGGGCCCAGGCCGCCGAGCTGACCGTGCGCCGGCTGCAGGTCAGCCACGGCTTCCACTCCCCTGCCCTCTCCCTGCTCGATCCCGACACCCTGCTCGAGGGCATGGAGCTGCGAGCGCCCGCGATCACCGTCGCCAGCGGCATCGCCGACCGCCCCTACCGCGACGGCACCGACGCCCGCGACGTCTTCCACCGCCACGCCACCTCGCCGGTCGAGTTCGTCCGCGCCCTGGCGCAGTGCCAGGAGGCGGGGGCCGATCTCTTCCTCCAGATCGGCGCCGGCGGCCCCCTGGCGGCCTTCGCCCGCGGCGGCCTCGCCCCCGGTCACCGCGGCGTGATCAGCCTCGCCTCGACCGACGACAACGACGGCGGCGTCTCTCTGCTCGAGGGCCTGGGCCGCCTGTGGGCGCTCGGGGCCCCCCTCCGCCTCGACGCGCTGATCGGCGCCGCCCCGGTCGCCAGCCTCCCCGCCAGCGTCCTCCCCCGGGAGCGCTACTGGCCGGTCAAGGCCGAGTCCCAGCTCGCCCTCAAGCGGCCCGCCTTCGCCGACCCCCCCGCGACCTCCGCCCGCCCCTCCGACGCTCCCGCCCCCGCGCCTGCCGCGAGCCCCAGCGCCGAGCCCGCCGACCTCGACAGCCGCGTCCGGCAGGTCATCGCCAAGGTCAGCGCCTGGCCCGTCGGCGCGCTGAAGCCGGCGATGGGCCTGATCGACGAGCTCGGCTTCGACAGCCTGATGGTCAACGACCTCGTCGCCGGCTTGAAGGACGCCTTCCCGGCCGTCCAGGGCATCCCGCAAGAGCTGCTCGTCAACCGCCCGACCGTCCAGGACATCATCGACTTCGTCGCCGGCGTCGAGCAGAGCGGGCCCAACCTCGTCGACGACGACGCCCCCCTCTTCGCCTGGACCCCCGTCTGGCGGCCCTGCCCGCACCCCAACCTGCCTCGGCGCAGCCTGCCCTCCGGCTCGCGGGTGCTCCCGGTCGGTTCCGCCTTCGAGGGCCTCCTCAAGCGCCTTCCGGCGCCTGCCCTCCTCTCCGACGACCCCGCCCAGGCCGGCCCGGTCGACCTGCTGCTCTGGGACGCCCGGGGCTCGCAGGGCGAAGCCGAGCCGCTGATCGCCGCGCTCGACCGCCAGGCCAGCCTGGGCCGCAGCCCCGATCTCCTCATCCTGCGCGAGGACAAGCCCGAGCATGAGGGGCTCTCCGGCCTGGCCCGCGCGGTCGCCGCCGAGTGGCCCGAGGCCCGCGTCAAGGTCGTCACGCTGCGGGGCGAGGCCGACCCGGCAGCCCTCCTCTCCGAGCTGACCAGCGCCGACATCAGCGTCGATGTGCGCCTCGACGGCGCCCTGCGCGAGGTCGCCGGCCTGGATCGTTCCCCCCCGACCGCGCCCCGCGCCGTCACCCAGGCGGACACCGTCCTCATCTCCGGCGGCACCGCCGGCATCGGCGCCGCCCTGGCCGCCGAGCTGGCCCCGATCGGCTGCCGCCTGCTGCTGCTCGGCCGCAGCGCCCCCCGAGGCCCCGCCGCCGAGCTGTGCAGCGCCGGCCGGGCCACCTGGGTCCCCGCCGATGTGCTCGACCTCGCCGGCCTCCAAATCGCCCTCGCCCCGCTCCTGGGCGAGGCTCCCGTCCTGCTGATCCACAGCGCCGGCCTGCTCGCCGACGGGCCGCTGGGCGGGGTCCAGGTCGAGGACGGCCGCCGCGCCCTGGCCGTCAAGGTCCAGGGCTGGCGCAACCTGCGCGCGGTCGTCGGGCCGCGCCTCGCCGCCGGCCTCGCCTTGGGCTCCTGGGCCGGTCGGTTCGGCAACCGCCACCAGGCCTGGTACGCCGCGGCCAACGCCGCCCTCGCCGGCCTCGTCGCCGCCGAGCCCGGCGCGCCCTGCCTCACCCTCGAATTCAGCCCCTGGACTGACAGCGAGATGGCCGCCTCCATCCCCGCGGCGGTGCTCTCGGCCATGCGCGCCGAGGGCGTCGACTTCGTCGGCAGCCGCGCCGGCCTCGACGCCATCCTCGGCGCCATCGGCGGCCAGGGCGTGCGGGTCATGGGCCGCGATCTGCCCTCCACCACCCGCGCCGTGCGCTGGAGCGAGACCCTCTCGGTCGAGAGCCACCCCTTCCTGGCCGACCACGCCATCGAGGGCATCCCGGTCCTGCCGATGGCCAGCGCGGCCGATCTGCTGGCCCTGACCGCCCTCTCCCCGGGCGCTCCCCTGCCCTTCGAGATCCTCGATCTGCGCCTGTACCAGGGCGTCGCCGTCCGCGAGCCGCTGCTCATCGAGCTCAGCTGCCGCGGCGAGAAGGCCAGCCTGCGCCAGGGCGAGCGTCGGGCCCTGGCCTGGACCGCCCGGATCCGGCCCTGCACGGAGCTGCCCGAGCTCCCAGCCCCGACCTCCGGCGGCGAGGCCCCTGCCGTCGGGCTCGCCGAGTTCTACGGCGGCCTCACCTTCCACGGCCCGCTGCTGCAAGGCATCACCGCGGTCGAGGGCGTCGGCCCGGACTTCGTTCGCGGGCAGGTCCGCACCGGGACGCCCGAGCGCTGGCAGCCCGACAGCCCCCGCGCCCGCTTCACGGTCGACCCCCTGGCCCTGGACAGCGCCATGCAGCTCTCGGCGCTGGTGGCCTGGATCCGCTACCGCCGCGCCGGCACGCCGATGGGCATCCGCCGGCTCGTCCAGCTCGCCCCCCTGCCCGAAGGCCCCATCCAGGCCGAGGTCTGGACGGGCGAGGCCGAGGGCGACCGCTTCAGCGGCACCGTGGTCCTGAGAGACGAGCAGGGCCGGGCCCTGCTGCTGGCCGAGGGCGTGCTCGCCGAGCTGCGGGTGGTGGAAGAGGACGGCGGCTTCGTCGCGGCCCCCCGCCAGGTCGACTTCGACCAGTGGCCCGAGATCGAGACCCTCGACCAGCGCCTGCAGGCCGCGAAGTTCATCGGGATCCAGAACCCCTTCTTCCGGGTCCACGAGGGCACGGCCCGCAACACCTCGGTCGTCGAGGGCCGCGAGCTGGTCAACTACAGCTCCTACAACTACATCGGCCTCTCTGGCGACCCGCGGGTCGTCGAGGACGTGCGCCTCGCGGTGGAGCGCTACGGCACCAGCGTCTCGGCCAGCCGGGTCGCCTCGGGCGAGCGCCCCTTCCACGGCGAGCTGGAGGCTCTGCTCGCCCGCTGCCAGGACACCGACGACGCCGTGCTCTTCACCGCCGGGCACGCCACCAACGTCACCACCATCGGGCACCTGCTGGGCAAGGACGACCTGGTCCTGCACGACGAGCTGATCCACGACTCGGCCCTGCAAGGGGTCAAGCTGGCCGGCTGCACCCGACGCAGCTTCCGCCACGACGATCCCGGGGACCTGGACCGCCAGCTCCGCATGCTGCGGCGCAACTTCGACCGCTGCCTGATCGTCGTCGAGGGCGTCTACTCGATGGACGGCGACGTCTGCGACCTGCCGGCCTACGTCGCGCTCAAGAAGCGCCACGGCTGCCTGCTGATGGTCGACGAGGCCCACAGCTTCGGCATCGTCGGGGCCACCGGCTGCGGGGTGCGCGAGTACTACGGCATCCCCGGCCGCGAGATCGACATCTGGATGGGCACGCTCTCCAAGTCGCTGGCCAGCTGCGGCGGCTGGATCGCCGGGCGCTCCTCGCTGATCCGCTACCTGAAGTACACGGCGCCCGGCTTCGTGTACTCGGCGGGCCTGACCCCGGCGAACGGCGTCGCGGCCCTCTCCAGCCTCAAGCTGATGCTGGCCGAGCCCGAGCGGGTCCACACCCTGCAGGACAACGCCGCCTTCTTCCACGCCGAGCTCAACCGCCTGGGCCTGGACACCGGGCCCGCCCGCGGCGCCTCGGGGGTGATCCCGGTGATCACCGGCAACAGCGTCCACGCCCTGTGGCTCTCGCAGCGCCTCAACGAGCGGGGCGTCAACGTCCAGCCGATCGTCTACCCGGCGGTCGCCGACGACGCCGCCCGCCTGCGCTTCTTCCTCTCCAGCACCCACACGCGCGCGCAGCTCGCCTGGACGGCTCAGGCCGTCCGTGAAGCCCTCGACGATGTACGGCGCGACTTTCCGCTATAGTCCTCGCCTTCCCGACCCGGAGTTCCCGATGTCCGAGCTGCAGACCTGGGGTGCCGAGACCACCAGCGAAGAGCGCACCTTCGCCCTGGCCGCCCACCTCCTCACCTTCGTTGCCCCCATCTTCGGACCGCTGGTCATCTACTTCATCAAGAAGGACAGCAGCCGCTTCGTCGCCTACCACGCCATCCAGGCGACCCTCTTCCAGGTGATCACCTGGGCGCTGGGCGGCGCGACCTGCGGCGTCGGCTTCTTGCTGGTGGTGCTCAGCATCATGGTCGCCTTGAAGGCCAACAAGGGCGAGTGGGACGCCTACCCGCTGATCGGCGGGGTCGGTCGTTGAAGGCCGGAATCGGGGCTCCGCAACAGGGCTCAACAACCGGGAGCCTCCTGGTGTAGAGTGCGTCGGATGGAGGTTCCGATGCCCCGCGCCCTGACGTTCGCCCCGCTGCTGCTGCTGCTCGCCTGCGGCGACAAGGACACCGGCGACGGCCCCCCCGGTCCGCAGGACGGTGGGAGCACAGGGGACGGAGGCGGCGCCGGGGACGGCGGGGGCGGGGGCGATGACGGCGGCGCCGTCCCCGTCGAGGGCGACTGCGAGGACGGCGCCGACAACGACGCCGACGGCCTGGCCGACTGCCTGGACAGCGACTGTGTCGACAGCTGGAACTGCAACCTGCCGGCCACCATCGACTTCAGCAGCCAGGTCTTCTTCGACGGCAACACCATCGAGTGCGAGGTCTGGGGCATCGACGTCGACGTCGACATCGAGGACTGCCAGGCCAACGCCACCACCGAGCTGCGCTGGGTGGAGAGCGGGCCGACCTGCCCGACCTGCGACCGCACCTACAGCGGCGTCTTCACCTACAGCGTCGAGACCTGCTCGGCGCTGATCGGCGTCCCGGCCCCCACCCGGGTCGACTACGGCTTCGTCTTCGTCGATCCGCGGACCCGCGAGCTGTGGTCCCCCGACACCGCCGGGACCTGGGTGTACGTCGACACCCTCGGCTCGGCCGATGGGCGGACCTTCGGCCTGACCGGCTCGGAGCCGATCCTGGACGACCCCGACGACTGCGACAACGGCACCCAGAACCTCGGCACGCTGAACGTCGACCTGCAGTGGGTCGACCGCTGAACCCCTCCCCTCTCCTGAGAGCACCCATGAGCACCAGCTTGATTCTCCTCCTCTCCACCCTCCTGGCTTGCGGCGACAAGAACGACACGGGCGACGGCACCGGTGACGGCGGGGCAGGTGGCATCGACGCCGACAACGACGGCTACACCGAGGACGTCGACTGCATCGACACCAACGCGGCGGTCAACCCCGGCGCGGCCGAGGTCTGCAACGGGATCGACGACAACTGCGACACCCTGGTCGACGACGACGATCCGAACCTGGACACCAGCAGCACCACGACCTTCTACAGCGACGCGGACGGCGACGCCTACGGGATGAACCCGATCGAGGCCTGCGACCGGCCCGACGGCTACGTGACCAACGACCTCGACTGCAACGACGACGCCGCCTCGGTCAACCCTGGCGCGACCGAGGTCTGCGACGAGCGGGACAACGACTGCGACGGGCTGATCGACGACGAGGACGACAGCCTCGATCTCAGCACCGCGACCACGGCCTACATCGACCTCGACGGCGACGGCTACGGCTCGGAAGAGGTCTTCGCCTGCAACGTCGAGGGCGCCGAGCTTGGGGGCGACTGCAACGACGGCGACGCCAGCATCTACCCCGGGGCGGCCGAGGTCTGCGACGGGCTGGACAACGACTGCGACGAGGCCACCACCGAGGATGGCAGCATCAGCGTCGGGGGCGTGGCCTACACCTCCCTGACCGCGGCCATCGCCGCCTCGGCCGGCGAGGAGATCCAGCTCTGTTCGGGGACCTACAGCGGCAGCTACACTACCACGGGCGACGTCAGCATCGTCGGGCTCCACGGCGCCGAGGCGACCATCCTCGAAGGGCGTGGCAGCAACAGCATCTTCACCCTGGGGGGAGACCTCAGCTTGAAGGGGGTCACGGTCAGCGGAGGAGTCGGGACCTACACCGGAGGAATCGACGCCTTCACAGCCGAGGTCGCGCTGGACGTCCAGCTCGAAGACTGTGTCTTCGACGGAAACAGCGGGTACTACGGCGGCGCCATCCTCGCCTACAACGACAGCAGCGTGACCGCGACCCGCTGCAGCTTCACCAACAACACGGCCTCCGCATCCGGTGGCGCGATCTACGCCAACAACATGACGCTCGTGGAGTCCAGCTTCTCGGGCAACACCGCCATCTACGGCGGCGCCATCATGCTCGACAGCGGCGCGCTGACGGCCGACGACGCCACCACCTTCGAGTCGAACACGGCCACCAGCTATGGCGGCGCGATCCTGCTCTTTGGCGGGACGACCGAGCTTGGGGCTTCGACCCTGATCAGCGGCAACACCGCGGCGCTGGGCGGCGGGCTCCTCGCCCAGGAGTCCACCGACGAGACGGGGACGATCTTCTACCCCTTCACCCTCAGCGGCGGCACCTTCAGCGACAACACCGCCAGCTCGACCGCCGGCGGCGTCTACCTGGCCGGGGCCGACTCGGTCGGAACGGGCATGTCCATCAGCAACAACACCGCGATGTACGGCGGAGGAGTAGCCCTGGAAGGCGACGGGGTCACGCTCTCCGACAGCGACATCTTCGACAACGTCGCCAGCGATCAGGGTGGCGGCGGCATGGTCTGGTCCTACGCCACCAACGCCGTGCTCGAAGGCCTGACCATCGACAGCAACAGCGCCAGCGAGGGCGGTGGTCTGTACTTCGAGCTGGCCACCGGGATCAGCCTGTCGGAGTGTGATATCACCAACAACACCGGCGAGCTGGAGGGCGGTGGCATCCTGGTCGAGACCGGCAGCGTCAGCTTCGACGGGGGCTCGGTGACCAGCAACGTCACGACCGACGGCGACGCCGGCGGGGCCTGGCTGACCGCCAGCACCCTGGACAGCGTCGACACCGACTGGGGCGAGCGCAAGACCGACAACAGCCCGGTGGACATCTACGTCGACGACGTGGCCACCAGCTTCGCCTTCAACGGCCGCTCCAGCTTCAGCTGCGACGACACCACCTGCGAGTGATGCCGCTCAGCTGATCCCGGCGCTCGGATCCCGGGGCGAGAGCTCGAAGCAGCCTCGCCCCGGCTGGCAACGCTCGGGAGCGCACAGCCGCTGGTCGGGCCCCCAGGGCTGGGTGGTGTGCAGGCAGGAGAAGGAGCAGTCCGATCCCATCAGGGCCTGCTCGACCGCGCTCGCGTCGGGCAGAGGACGGTCGATCAGGGCCTTGTTCTGGAGCCAGTGGCAGAGCTTCATGCGGCACCTTCCATCGCGCGAAGCAACTGTTCACGCACCAGTCCGGGGATGATTCGCAGCTTGTAGCCCGTCATGGGCAGCGGCTTGGCGCCCTCGATGGCCATCGGAGCCAGCCGGGCGAAGGTCTCGTCCGTTGGCGGCTGACCCACCAGGGCCTCCTCCAGCACGCTCAGGCGCAGGGGCCGGTTGGCGACCCCGCCCATCACCAGCCTCGCCCAGTCGATCTTCTCGCCCTTCTTGTCCAGCCCCAGGCGGACCACCAGCTCGGCCAGCGGCCACTCGGCCCGCGCCCGAGAGATGGCCCGCCCGTAGGCCGCCAGCTCTCCCTTGGGCGGGGGCGGCGGGAGGTGTACCGCGACCACCAGCCGACCGGGCGCGAGGTGGTGGGTCCGGCGGGGATCCGTTCCATCCCCCAGCAGGGTCGGGATGTCCAGCAGGCTGGCGTCGTCCAGCTCCACCAGCGCGTCGTAGGCCCACAGCGCCGCGGCCATGGTCGAGGGATGGGGCGCGACGCAGACCCCGGTGTCGAAGCAGGAGTGGTAGAGGTGGTCCCCCTGCCGGGCGAGGCAGACCGCGCCTCCCTTCTTGGCGCACTGCTGGTCGGGGTGCCGGTAGTACCAGCACCGCACCTCCTGCAGCAGGCTGCCGGCGAGGCTGGCCCGGTTGCGGATCTGAGGCGTGGCGAGCCCCCCCGCCGCCTCGGCCAGGGCCGGGTACTGCTCCTTCACGGCAGCGTCCTGGGCGATGCGGGTCAGGCTGATCCCGGCACCCAGGTGCAGACCGTCCTCGGCCTGCTCGAAGCGGTCCAGCCCGGGGCAGTCGCGCAGATCGACCAGGTCGTCGCTGCGAATGCCCAGGTGCCGGAGCTCCTGGACGTCCGTCCCTCCAGCGCGACGCTGGCCGGGGCTGGAGGCGGCGGCCTCGATGCTCTTGGGAAAGGTGATCACGAGAGGGCCTCCACGATGCGGTCGGGTCGGATGGGCAGCTCGGTCGGGCGCCAGCCCGTGGCGTCCTTGACTGCGTTGGCGATGCTGGCCGCGGTGGGGACGGTGCAGACCTCCCCCAGGCCGATGCCCCCGCCCAGGACTCCGTCCAGCGGCTGGTCGTCGAAGCGCACCTGGATCGGCGGGATGTCCCCGATGCCGGGGATCCGGTAGTCGTCCAGGCCCCGGCTGAGGAGCTGGCCGGTGTTCGGGTCCAGCCGCCGCTCCTCGTAGAGGGCGTACCCGAGCCCCTGGATCACGCCGCCGTGCACCTGGCTCTCGGCCAGGATCGGGCTGTGCAGCCGACCGACGGCGAGCCCGATCCACGAGCCTAGCAGCGTTACACGACCGGTCCAGGTGTCCACCTGGACATGGCTGAGCTGCACCGCGGCGCCCAGATCCTTGCCAATCTTGATCCCAGCCGCTCCAAAGGGGAGGAAGTAGCCGCCTGGGTCGCGGCGGCGCTTGCCTAGCGTCGTTAGGGGCCCCGTGCGCTCCAGGACCTGGGCCAGGGGCAGGGTGGTCCCGCCGTGCGAGATGCCGCCGGGCGCGGCGGCCGCGTCAAGCCAGGCCAGGTCCTTCTGGCAGCGCTCGACCAGCTCTTCCAACAGCAGGCGAGCCGCGTCTGCCGCGGCCGGTCCGATGCTGGCCGCCGTGCGGCTGCCGCCCGACATGACCCCGCCCGGGTCTTCGCTGTCGCCGAGCTCGACCTGGATGCTGGAGGCCGGGATCCCCAGCACCTCGGCGATGGCGTCGGCCACCACCGTCCGCGAGCCCTGGCCCATGTCCTGGGTCGCCGTCCGGGCCTCGATGCCCTCGGCGCTGGCGTTGAGCTCCACCGCGGCCAGGGGAGAGGTGAAGGCGAACCAGCTCCCGCAGGCGAGGCCCACACCCTGGCGGTAGCGGCCCTCCCGCGGCAGGGAGGCGCGGTCCTTCCAGGCGGGGAGGCCCTCGATCCAGTCGTAGAGCCGCTGACGTCCGGCGTGGCCATCCCAGGCCCGCCGCAGCGCGAGGGCGTCCCGGCCGGTCGCCGTGGCGACCTCGTCCATCACCTGCTCCAGGGCGAAGATCACCGGCGGCCCGCCCGGCCCCCGGAAGGGCTTGCCCGGCGGCGCGAAGGTGGTCACGTCGTAGTCGTTGAGGTCCTTGTAGTCGCTCTTGTAGAGCAGCCGGGCCATCATCCCGGTGATGTTGCCCACTGCGACGCCGCTGTTGCCCCAGGCCTCCGAGCTCAGGGCGTCGAGCTGACCATCCCCCGTCCAGGCGATCTCGACCTCGATCTCCTGACCAGGGCGGTTCCCGCCCACCGCCAGCTCTTCGGCCCGATCCAGGACGACCCGCACCGGCGCCCCCGCCAGCCGGCTGAGCTCGACGCCGACCAGCACCTCGGTGCTCATCACCGCCTTGGCCCCGAAGGCTCCGCCGGCATGGGCGCAGTGGACCCGCACATCCTTCTCGCGCAGCTTCCAGCGCTTGGCGACCTCGTGGCGCAGGTGGTGGACCGCCTGGGTCGACGACCACAGCTCGATGCTGGCCCGGGGCACCGCGCCGCGCTCCAGGTCGCTCGCCGGCGGCTTGTACCAGGCCACGCAGGCATGCGGCTCGAGGGCGTTGTGCATCTGCACCTGGGTCGTGAAGCGGCCCGAGCGGGTCCGGGACTCCGTTCGCGCCAGCTCCAGCCGCTTGCGGGCGCCCTTGGGGTTTCCCAGCATCGAGGAGGAGAACGGGCCGCGGACGTTGCCCGAGAGCTTGGGCCCCATCACCGGGCCCTCGGCCGCGCTGGGCGCAGCCTTGGGCTCGTCCCAGACGACCGGAGCGCCGTCGGCGCGTCCCTCGGCGATGCTCAGGACATGGGGGAGGACCTCCCAGCTGGCCTTGATGCGCGCCAGCGCCGCCTTGGCCGTCGCCTCGTCGACCGCCGCCACCGCCACGACCTCTTGCCCGGCGTAACGAACCACGGACCCGTCGGGAACCAGCCGAAACACCGCCTTGACCCCGTCCAGGCTCTCGGCCGCGCCGGTGTCCAGGGACTGGAGCCGGGCGTGGGCGTGGGGCGAGCGCAGGACCCGGGCGTGCAGCATCCCGTCGGGGCGCACGTCGACCGTGTAGATCGCCGCCCCGGTCACCTTCTCGCGCGCTTCGACCCGAGGCGAGACCGGGTCGTTGGCGTCGTGCTCGCCCCGGCAGGCAGCCTGGACGGCCGCGTAAATCTGGTTGTAGGCGCCACAGCGGCACAGATGCCCCGCCAGCGCGGCAGCGACCTGCTCACGGCTGGGCTCGGCCGTGCCCTGCTCGGCCCGCCAGCGGTCGTGGAAGGCGCTGGCCTCGACGATGAAGCCCGGGGTGCAGAAGCCGCACTGCAAGGCGTCCTCGGCCATGAAGGCCCGCTGCACGGGGTGCAGTCGCCCGCCCACCGGAAGGCCCTCCACGGTGGTGACCTTGCGCCCCTCCACGGCCGTCGTTGGCAGGAGGCAGGCGCAGACCGGGGCATCCTCCAGCAGCACCGTGCATGCGCCGCAGGTGCCCGCCCCGCAGCTGAGCTTGGTGCCGGTCAGGCCCAGCCGGTCGCGGACGGTGTGGACCAGCGCCTCATCGGGACCGACGGTCACGGCCTGGGCCTTGCCATTGACCGTCGTCTGCACCACCACCAGGGCCCGGGAGGGGCTGGAGCTGGCCCGCGCAGGGAGCGGCGTGGAGCCGAGCGCGGCGACGCCAGCGGTGCCAGCCAGTGTGCCTTGAAGGAAGCCGCGGCGGGTGAATCGAGACATCGGGTCGCGCTCCGAGTGGACGATGGTGGAGGGCTGAGAGGACGAGCAGTGGGTTATCCCACCCCGATGCCACAGACCTACAACAAGACCATGCCCGCCCCTCACGAGGCGATCCAGCGCCTGACGGCCGGAAACCTCCGCTTTCAAGCCCACGGTGGCACCGCCACCCGCCACGCTTGGAGCCCCGACCTGGCCAACGAAGGCCAGACCCCCTTCGCCGTGGTGCTCGGCTGCTCCGACTCGCGGACACCGGTCGAGATCCTCTTCGACCAGGGCTTCGGCGAGCTCTTCGTCGTCCGGGTCGCCGGCAACGTGGTGGCCCCGTCCATCGTCGGCTCGGTCGAGTTCGCCGTCAGCCAGTTCGGCACCCGCCTCGTGGTCGTCCTGGGCCACACCCGCTGCGGCGCCATCTCGGCCACCGTGCAGGCCATCGCCTCGGGCAGCCCCCACGAGTCCCGAAACATCCAGGCGATCACCGATCGGATCGCGCCTCACATCCACGAGCTGGTAGAGGGCTCCAGCGAAGGAAGGCACGCCAACAGCGAGTTCGTGCGCCAGGCCATGCACGCCAACGTCCGGGCCAGCGTCGCCCACCTCCGCCACGGCAGCCGCCTGCTCGAGGAGCTACGCCTCTCGGGTCAGATCGACATCGTCGGCGCCGAGTACCAGATCGAGACCGGAAGGGTGACCTTCTTCGACTAGCGGTGTTCGACCCGTGCCCGACCTCCTGCCTCTCGTCTGGACCGACTGGCCCGCGCGCCAGATGCCTCGACGCGCCGCTGCTGCGGGGCTGGTGATCCTGCTGAGCATGGTCTTGCTGGGGAGCGTCGACCCCTGGCTGGTCCCCCTGGCTGCCCTGGTCCTGGTCGGCGCTACCGCCGAGGCCCTGCTCCCCACGCGCTACCGGGTCGATGAGCAGGGCGCCGCCGCCGACCGCCTGCTCTCCCACCGCGTGCTCCGCTGGGAGCGCGTGGCCAGGATCCAGACCCTCGGTCCGGACATCCTGCTCTGCTCCAAGGGCGCCCGCCCCTGGCTGGCCCGGCGCCATGACCTCCGCCTGCGCCAGCCACCTGCCGCCGTCCTCGCCTACATCCGCGGCCGCTTCCCATGATCGAGCCGACCCCCGATCAGGCCGCCGCCGTGGATCGCCTCGCGCGCGTGATCGTGCGCCTGGGCCTGACCGTGCCCGCCATCCTGGCCATTGAAGGGATGCGCCCCCTCTCCTTCGTCGGGAGTCAGCTCATGCATGTGCTCAGCCCCTCGATCGGGGTCATGCTCTCGCCCGCGGACTGGAACGCCCTGGCGGGCTTGCTGGAGCAGCGGGAGGGGGTGGAGGTGCTGCTGCGACGGATCGAGGAGCTGGACGCCGAGCGGCCACTCTAGCGGCGCTAGACCAGCATCTTCCGGGCTTCCTTGGCGAAGTCCTCGGCGGCCTTCTCGGTCGGCAGCTCCACCGGGTACGGGATCTCCTTGCCCCGGCGGACGGCAGGCCGGTCCTTGATCGACTCGTGCCAGCGGCGGAGGTTTTCCAGTCCCTCGACCGAGATACCCGACCAGCCTGCCGTGTGGGTCCAGGACCAGGTGGCGATGTCGGCCATGCCGTAGTCCGGGCCGGCCAGGAAGGCCGACTCCGCCAGGCGGTTGTCCAGGACCTCCAGCAGGCGGCGTCCCTCCTTCTGGTAGCGCTCGATGGCGAAGGGGATCTTCTCGGGGGCGTAGCGGTAGAAGACGTTGGCCTGGCCCATCATCGGGCCGACCCCCCCAACCTGGAAGAAGAGCCACTGCAGGGCCCGGCTGCGCCCCACCGGGTCCAGGGGCATCAGCCGACCCGTCTTCTCGGCCAGGTACACCAGCATGGCCCCGCTCTCGAAGACGGCGAGCGGCTCCCCTCCCCCCAGGGGCTCGTCGTCGACCATGGCCGGGATGCGCCCGTTGGGATTGATCGCAAGGTACCAGGGCTCTTTCTGCTCCTGCGTGCTGAGGTTGATGGCGTGCACCCGGTAGGGCAGGCCCAGCTCCTCCAGGGCGATGCTGGCCTTCCAGCCGTTGGGGGTCGGCGAGGTGTAGAGGGTGATCACGCGATCTCCTGGTGTTGGCTGCGAAGTCGACGCAGCAGGCGGGCGACGAAGACCCGGGTGACCTGGCGGCGCCAGGCCACGTCCCCCGCCAGGGAGCCCTGGGGCCGAGTCCGCATCCAGGCCGCCTCGGCGATGGCCTGGATGCGCTCCTCGTCCAGCGGCTGGCCGATGTATGCCTCGATCCCGGGCAGGACCTTCGGCTGCGGGTTGGTGGCACCGATGGCCACGCGTAGCTCCTCGATCCGCGCCTCGGGTCCCTCCAGACGGGCCCAGGCCGACATCGAGATCAAGGGGAAGTCGATGCTGCCGCGAGGACGCAGCTTGGCGCTGGCGCCGACCCCGCCCCGCTGCGGCAGGATCACATGGGTCAGGAGCTCGCCGGGGCGCACCGCGTGGGGGCGGAGGCCGTCGTAGCGCAAGAACTCGGCGAGGCTGAGCTCGCGTGGGCCTTCCACCGACAGCAGGCGCAGGCGAGCCCCCAGCACCAGCAAGGCGGGGATCGTGTCCGCGCACTGGCTGGCCACGCAGCTCTTCGGCGCGCCCGTGACATGGCAGATGTCGCCGCTGGCCTTCAGGCAGCCGCCCAGCGCCTCGCGCCAGTGGGCGCTCTGGTTGTAGAAGCGGCAGCGCGTGTCCAGCATCACGTTGCCGCCCAGCGTGCCCATCGCCCGGATCTGCGGCCCGGCGATCGAGGCGGCCGCCTCGGCCAGCGGCTCGGGCCCCCGCCGGGCGAGATCGGACAGCCGCAGCCCGGCGCCCAGGACCAGCTCGCCGCCTTGCTCCTCGAAGGTGCGCGGCAAGGCCTGGCCCAGGCCGATCAGCAGCTTGGGCTGCTGGACCTTCAGCTTGATCGCCGGGAGGAGGTCGGTCCCCCCAGCCAGCCAGGCGGCCTGGTCCGAGCCGGCGAAGAGCTCCACGGCGTGCTGGGGGTCGCGCGCCTGGGCAAACGAGAAACCGCTCATCCTCAGCATCGGCCCTGCTCCTTTAGCGCGGCCAGGACCCGCTCGGGCGAGAAGGGGGTCCGCCGGATGCGCACCCCGACGGCGTCGTGGATCGCGTTGGCGATGGCCGGGATCGTCGAGTGCAGGGGGCCCTCGCCGGCCTCCTTGGCGCCGAAGGGGCCGACCGGGTCGATGGTCTCGACGATGCTGGCGACGATGGGAGGCGTCTCCACCGAGGTGCCCAGGCAGGCTTCCAGCAAGCTGGGCTGGGCGAGCAAGCCGCGGGAGTCGACGGTGTGGGCCTCGAAGAGGGCCTCGCCCAGGCCCATGGCAGTGGAGCCCTCGATCTGCCCCTCGACCAGGGTCGGCAGCAGGGCCCGCCCGCAGTCATGCGCCGCCCAGAGCTTGTCCACGGTGACGATGCCCGTCTCGGGGTCGACGCTGACCTCGGCAACATGGGCGGTCGTCGAGTAGGCCGGCGAGGCGCCGATGGTGCCTCCCTGGTACTTGCCACCCAGCTTGCGGGTGCGGAAGCCGCCCGCGCTGACCAGGGGGCGTCCGGCGGCGATCTCGGCCAGCCGCAGGACCTCGGCCACCCCCACATGCCGCCCGGGATCCTGCAGATCGAACCAGGAGCCCGGTCCGACGCCGATGCGGGCCTCGTCCACCTGCCAGGCGCCGGCCAGGGCCGAGATCATCGCCTGACGCATGCCCATGGCCGCCTCTTGCGCGGCGATTCCGCACATCAGCGTCACCCGCGAGGAGTAGGAGCCCAGGTCCACCGGGGCCCGATCCGTGTCCTGGCTCTCGACCCTCACGGCGTCGGGGTCGATGCCCAGCACCTCGGAGACCACCGTCATCAGCATGGCGTCGCTGCCCTGCCCGATGTCGGCGGCCCCGCAGGCTACCCGCACGATGCCGGAGCGATCCGCGGAGAGCATCACCCCGGACTGCGGCAGCTCGGTGGGGTGGATCGGGTAGGCGGTGCCCGAGATGTACATCGAGCAGGCCACGCCGAGGCCCTTGCCGAAGGGCAGCTTGCCCCGCCGCTCTTTCCAGCCGGACAGGGTCTCGACCCGCTCCAGGCACTGCAGCAGGCCCAGGCTGGGGATGCTCTGCCCGTTGATGGTCTCGTCGCCCGAGACCAGGGCGTTGCGCCGTCGGAGATCGATCGGGTCGATGCCGAGCTTCTCGGACAGCTCGTCCAGCGCGCACTCCAGGGCGAAGCGGGGCTGGACGGTGCCGTGGCCGCGCTTGGGGCCGCAGCAGGGCTTGTTCGTGTAGAACCGACGCGAGCGGAAGCGGTAGGCCGGCAGGTGCACCGGGCCCGTCAGGAGCTGGCCGGAGTACCAGGTCGTGACCATGCCGAAGCTGTGGTAGGCCCCGCCGTCCAGGCGGAGATCGTTCTCGACCGCCGTGATCTTCCCGTCGGCCGAGGCGCCCACCCGCAGCTTCATCTCCATCGGGTGGCGGCCCCGGTGGGCCAGGAAGACCTCCTCGCGGGTGTAGAGGATCTTCACCGGGCGCCCGGCCCGCTTCGACAGCAGCGCCGCGCAGAGCTCCAGATCGAAGGGCTCGGACTTGCCGCCGAAGGCGCCGCCGATGGCCGGGCGGACCACCCGGACCCGATCCAGAGGCACCTCCAGCACCTCGGAGAGGGCACGCTGGAGGTAGTGCGGCACCTGGGTCGAGCTGTACAGGGTCAGGCGTCCCAGCGCGTCCCAGGTCCCGATGGCGCAGTGCGGCTCGATCGGGGCGTGGCTGCTGCCCTCGTAGAACCATTCACCCTCGACCACGGCGGCGGCCGCGGCGAAGCCCTCGTCCACCTCGCCGAAGGACAGGGCCACCTCCTTGCAGAGGTTGTCCAGCCGGGGTCGGCCTTTCCAGTCCCGCTCGTGGACGGGGACGCCGGCGGCCTTCTCGGCGGTGTCGAGATCGAGCACCGGGGCCAGGACCTCGTACTCGACCTTGATCAGGGCCAGGGCCGCGTCGGCGGTCTCCTCGTCGACGGCCGCCACCGCGGCCACGCCGTCGCCGACGTACCGCACCTTGTCGGTGCACAGCGCGGTCTCGTCGGGGGTCCAGGGGATGACGCAGTAGGCCTTCGGCAGGTCCGCGCCGACCACCGCGGCGTAGACGCCGGGCAGGGCCAGGGCCTGGCTGAGGTCGATCGAGAGGATGCGGGCGTGGGCATAGGGCGAGCGCAGGATCCGGCCGTGCAGCATCCGCGGCAGGGCGATGTCGTCGGTGTAGGGCAGCTCGCCGACGGCCTTGCCGATGCCGTCGGGCTTGCGGGCCCGTGCCCCCAGGATGGAGAAACCCTCGGCCGGCGGGCCCTGGACGAGGCCCTTGGAGATGTCCTCGCTCCGAGCCACCCGCTGGACCGCCTCGACGATCTTGGTGTAGCCGGTGCAACGGCAGAGGTTGCCGCCCAGGGCCGCCGTGATCTCCTCCCGCGAGGGGCTGGCCGTCTTCTCCAGCAAGGCATGCGCGCTGAGGATCATGCCCGGCTGGCAGAAGCCGCACTGCATGGCGCCGGTCGCGTCGAAGGCGTGCGCCAGCCGACGATCCAGGCCCTCGATCGTGCCGATCTCGGCGCCCTGGGCCGTGGCCGCCAGGGTCAGGCAGGAGAGCACCGGCTGCCCGTCCATGGTCACGGTGCAGGCGCCGCAGTCACCCTTGTCGCAGCCCTGCTTGGTCCCGATCAGGCCCAGCTTGTAGCGCAGCACCTCCAGCAGGGTCCAGGTGGGCGGCGCCAGGACGGCGTGGTCCTCGCCATTGACCCGCAGGTTGAGGACCAGGAGAGCGGTGGATTCAGGGGAAGTCGTCACGCAGCATCCAAGAGAGCCCTTCGGCTATCGAGATGGAGGCCCATGCGCAGCCGGCCGGCCCTAATTGAGGCCCCAGCCCCCCCCCGCGGTTTCCAGATAGTTCCTCATGGCGCCGAGGCGCCTCCACAGG